>ERZ857480.106759-NODE-165654-length-55651-cov-16.0712_pt1 | contig 55651 bp, 50 predicted proteins | sample MGYA00519767_ERZ857480 | MGnify/ENA primary metagenome ERZ857480 (study PRJEB31778, sample SAMEA3449210) | human gut metagenome | biome: human gut; feature: human-associated habitat; material: faeces | place: United Kingdom | collected 2010/2012 ...
GACGTTGTTTTCCTTAGAGGTTCCCGTAATGACGGGCGCGCTGTCCGGTACAGCGGCTCCGCCTCCCTGCCTGACCGTCTGCCCGCCGCTCTCGGCGTTTACGGTGATGTCGCCCTTGCCGATGTCCCACACCGCCGCGTGCGCCGACACGGGCAGACTGGCGAGAAGCAGCAGCACAAGGAGCGTTGATACGATTTTCTTTCCCTTCATGTGTAAAAGCCTCCTTCTTTGTTCTGGTTGATCGCCCCGATTCCTTTTAGTGCTTAGACACAATAATTTTACCAGACAATGCGGAGGTTTTCAAGAGAGCATTTGTGCAAATTCCTGTTTTTTGATGCGCCGCTCATAACGTTTGCGGCGGAGCAGCCGCTCCTTGCCCTGATATACTTTGCAAAGCAGACCAAAAAAATCCTTCGGAACAGATGCTCCGAAGGATTTTTTGCTGCGCCAATATCATTTTTCCGAAAAACTCCGGCCGGTGGGAATCGGTCGCTGCCGTTTCCGCGGCGTTCCGCGCGGGAAAGTGCGGCCGCGGCGTTGTGATGTATGCCTTATGCGCGGGAGAAAACGATCGCAGTACCGGCGATGTCTTCGTCAACGACGGAGAGCGTACCGGCGGCCTCGTCATAGACGGCGGAGCTCTGCGTTTTGCCGATGGTCAGAACGATCTCACCGTTTTTCACGGCATACACGCCGTTGACGGTGCCGCTGTCGAGAAGCTCCTTCAAAGTCTCCTTGGGAAGCAGGCTGGCCATAAAGTCTTCCAGAGGCATTTCCAGCATGGCATCAATGAGTTCGCGTGTCGTTGTGCAGCCGTAAGTCTGCATAAGTCCTTCCACGGTATAGCCGTTGTTTGCAGCGTCCTGCTCGATCTCTTTTTCCAGATAGGCGGTGAGACCGTCCGTAAAAGCTGTATAGAACGTGTCGATCATCGCGGCGGCAGATTCGCTGTCAGCCGCCAGAAGAAATGTACCCTCGCCGGTGAACTCGATGGTGTACTTCAGGGGAAGAGCGCCGAGCTCCATGCAGTCCAGAAGCGCTTTGGAGGATTCGTCGTCATCAATGGCATCGTATAGGGAGTCGATGAAGATCGACGATACATCCATTTCGTTCGATACCCAGCTTCCGAGCAGCTTTTCGGCAAATACTCTGTCGCCGGCCTGCGCGGCGAGAGCGGCGCTGTTTTTATAATCGCCGAGGGCAGTGAAGAGCTCCGCGGCGTGCGCGTACTCTCCGGCGTCATAGGTGTTCTGCGCGATCGCATAGTCGCATGCGGTGACGAGCGAAGCGCTCTCTTTATAGTCGCCGAGCGCGGCGAAAAGCGCGCGGGCCTGCTCGTAGTCTTCGGCAAGGTAGGCGTCCGTCGCGATCGAGTAGTCGCACGCCGAGGCGAGCGCCGCGCTGTCCTTGTAATCACCGAGCGCTTTGAACGCCGCGGAGGCCGCGGCCGCGTCGCCGCTGCCCATGAGCTGCACGGCTGTCTGGTAGTCATTGGCGCCGCAGCCGGTCACAGTCAGCATAAGAGCGGCGGTGAGAAGTATCAGAGCCAGTTTTTTGATTGTCTTTTTCATTCTTTCTTCCTTCTTCCGATACGTTTTTGCCGGAGATCGTATAAACTCAATATAGCATCCATTTTGTCGGTTTGTAAAGAAAAAAACGCCCGCCGCGCGGCGCATTTCGCCGTGAAAAGATACGATTCTACTTTCAGGGGGTGTTCTTTTCGCCGCGGTTCTGCTATAAAGAAACCGATCAACACAAAGGAGAACGGTTTTATGGATCTCATCAGGATCGGACAATACATTGCGGGCAAAAGAAAGGCGCTCGGCCTCACGCAGAAGCAGCTCGCCGAAAAGCTCGGCGTGAGCGATAAATCGGTCTCCAAGTGGGAGCGCGGGGTATGTCTGCCGGACGTGTCGCTCTATACGGAGCTGTGCGCGGCGCTGGGCATCGGCATCAACGAATTCCTTTCGGGCGATGATATCGCGGAAAACGATCTGCCGCGCCGGGCAGAGGAGAATATCCTTCAGACGGCGGCGGACGGAAAGCGGCGGCAAAAGCGGCTCAAATGCATGGTCGCTGCGCTGCTCATCGTTTCCGCTGCGGCGCTCTCGATCATCGGGGCGTACCTGATCCGGACGAACCGGCCGGAGAACGTGATCCGCCCCGTGGAAAAAGAAAGCACGGAGATGCAGACGCTCAAGCTCCTCGCCGGTCTGGACGGAGCCTATATGTACCGCTATACAGCCTCGGACGATTTTCTCTCCCTGCGTATATATCTGACGGAGTATCATTTCGGGAAACAGGTCAGCAAAGAGAACTGGGAGCTCAGCTACCGGGACATCGGTTCGCCGAAGGAGGGGACGATCCTCATCGTCCCGGATTTTGAAAATTTTCAGGTGAAGCTCATCCTCGCCGACGGTGGGTCAAAACTTTCGACGAGCTTTCCCATACTGGAGGGCGAGGAAAATCGAAAGTATTTCGCCAGAGCCGGGGTGTCTATTGAGGACGAAACGCCCATAACGTTTGAGGCGGAGCAGCCGCTCCTTGCCCTGATGTACAGCGAAAATGACCTTCAGGTCAGAGCCGTTCAGGAGTTCGCAGCCGGAAGCGTGTCGCCGGTAAACGACTATGCCTACTATATTTCTCTCGAATTTTGCAAAGCAGAGCAATAAAAAAACCTTCGGGGCAGACGCTCCGAAGGATTTTTTGTTACGTCAGGATCATTTTTCCGAAAAACTCCGGCCGGTGGAAATCGGGCGCTGCCGTTTCCACAGCGTTCCACGCGAGAAAGTGCGGATGCACGGTTTTGTCGCCGCATTTATAGCAGTTGGCACGGAAGGAAACGCCCGAGCGCAGGGAAAACTCCGGATAGAGGATGCGCAGGAACGAGAGCGGGATGCGGTATTCCGCCGTCCAGCCGTCCGGCGTCCGGGTACAGACGGGACGGAACGTTTCCCCTTCGGACTTGTGGCAGAGCCGGACGCGCTCGCGCCGGTTCGGGCCGAAGCCCAGCTCCATGCAGGCGTTGGGGTTGATCTCAAAGTTTACATAACGTCCGTCGTCCGTGAGCGAGAAGAAAAATTCCATGCAGCTGTCCTCATGGACGGGGCTGAGCGGGGCGCTGCACTCCGCTCGGATGTCCGATTCCCATGCGCGCTGGAAAACATAGAGCGCGGTATCGTCGTAGCAGAGCTTCTGCTCCATGCGGACGCCGCAGTCCGGCTCCCACAGCACGCAGTCCGCGCGCAGCGGCTCGATCGCGTCCCAGCCGGGCTCGCCGGATGCTTTTGCTATCGTATAGCTTTTCATAGCGCCTGTCCGCCGAGATATACGGCGCTCCGGTTCAGCGCGGCGTCGCACACAACAAAGTCGGCGAGCTTTCCGACGGCGATGGAGCCGATCTCCGCATCCTGACCGATCTCACGCGCCGGGATGATCGTTGCGCTCAGGATCGCCTGTTCCGCCGGGATACCGAAGGATACGGCGCGCTGCATGCATTCATAAAGGTTGGCGGCGGACCCGGCGATCGTTCCGTCGGCGAGCTTTGCAACGCCGCCCTTGAGGAAAACGTCCTGCCCGCCGAGCGTATACTGCCCGTCCGGCATGCCGCAGCAGCGCAGCGCGTCGGAAATGAGGCAGATGCGGCCGGGGAAGAGCCTGAACGCCATCCGCACGGCGCTGGGGTGGATGTGGTATCCGTCGCTGATGAGCTCCGCAACGACGTTTTCGCGCTCGGATCCCGCCCCGATGGGGCCGGGCTTGCGGTGGTGGATGCCGGGCATGGCGTTATAAAGATGCGTCAGATGGGAAGCACCGGCATCGAAAACGGCGCTGGCTTCCTCATAGGTGCAGTCCGTGTGCGCGATGGACACGGTGCAGAGCTTCGAGGCCTTTTCCGTGAACTCGACCGCGCCGGGCAGCTCCGCGGCAATGTCCGCGATGCGGAGCAGACCTTCGGAGGCATTATACAGGCGTTCAAACGCGGCGTAGTCCGGCAGGCGGAGATAGCTTGCATTCTGCGCGCCCTTTTTCTTCTCGGAGAAGAACGGCCCCTCCATGTTGATGCCCATGAGCCGCGCGCAGCCCTCGGGCGCGGCTTTTTTGAGCGCAGCGGCAATTTTGTACGCGGCTTCGAGCACGTCGTAGGGCAGCGTCATGGACGCGGGGGCAAAGCTCGTGACGCCGTTCGCGGCGAGATACTTTGCCATTTTTACAAGACCGTCGTAGTCGCCGTCGGAAAAGTCCGCGCCGGAATTGCCGTGGTTGTGGATATCCACCAGACCGGGGATCACATACTGCCCATGCAGGTCGATCCCGTCTCCGGCGGCATCGGTGAGAATTTCCGCAAAACGCCCGTTTTCCACGCGGAACGCGCCGCGCTGAAAGCACCCGTCAAGAAATAGATTGGCATTGGTAAAAAGCATGATGTCATCCTCCTGTGAACGTTGATCTCCGGTGGTATGTTTGAATTTACGCCTTCGTTTCCTCGGCGACGATACGCTGCATATCGTCCCATTTCTTTTCCATGTCCGCCGCGAGCTTGAACTGCGCCCGCGCACGGTCAAGATTCTGTCCTTCGCGGTGGACGGCAAAGTACAGATCGCCGTCGATATGGTCGGTCAGAAACCGCATGCCGCACTCCAACGTTATTGTTTTCGCCCCCAGCGGAAGGAGCTCCAGCTCCCTGGCGGTCAGATTCGGGCAGGCGCGGACATATCCGCGCGTGAAAACGCGGAAGCGCTCCAGACTCATTTCCACCTTGGAGAGATCGCGCTCGTCCTCCGCCGCGGTCGAAGCGCCGTAGCGGATGGCGTCGCCGAAATCAAAGAGGCTTGAGCCGGGCATCACGGTGTCCAGATCCACAACGCAGAGCGCCTTTCGTGTCTTCGCGTCCAGAAGGACGTTGTTGAGCTTCGTGTCGTTGTGCGCAACGCGGAGCGGGATCTCTCCGGCAGAAAGAAGGTTCTGGAGCGTGGACATCTCCGCTTCCCTTGCAAGAGCAAAATCGATCTCCGGCTGAACGGACGCGGCGCGGCCCACCGCGTCGCGCTCGATCGCCTCGCGGAAAAGGCGGCAGCGGTCGGGCGTGTTGTGAAAATTCGGGATGGTCTCGTGCAGCTTTTCCGCCGGGAAGTCGGAGAGCAGCTGCGCAAACGTACCGAAACCGACGGCGGCCTGATAGAAATCCTCGTCCGTCTCCGGCTGCTGAAGGCAGATCGTCCCGTCCACATAATCGTATACGCGCCAGTATTCGTCCCCATACCGGGTGTGGGGCGCACCGTCCTTCGTCCGGATGAGGGACATGACGCTGCGCGGATCGCTGGACTTGGAGCGCAGAAAATCCGTCACCGCCGCAATGTTTTCCGAAAGCGCCTGTACATTGCGAAAGGCGTGGTGATTGATTTTTTGCAGAATATACCGGCGTCCGGTGTCGGTCACAACGAGAAATGTGACGTTCACATGCCCACTGCCGTAGTCTTCGCAGGAGACAGGCGTTCCGTCCAGCTGAAAGATGCGCAGAATATTTATCTTATCCTGATCCATGGTAAATGCTCCCTTTGCAGTGTTCCCGTCTATTTTAGTCAGTCCGGCGGAAGATAGCAATCCCTTTGTAAGATTTGGACAGGATTTTTCAAAAAAAGCCAAAGCGCGGGCATCCGGCCCGCGCTTTCGGTTTATTGCAAAAAAAAATCGAGTGTTCTCAAGGAAAGATCCCTTAAGAACACTCGATATGGTCCGAGTGACTGGACTTGAACCAGCGGCCTCCTGAACCCCATTCAGGCGCGATACCAAACTTCGCCACACCCGGATTTCTAACAGCTTTGTTATACTACCACAAGGTGTGAGCAATTGCAAGTCTTTTTTTACGATTCCTGCGGATTTTCCGCGGTGCCGATGTCACGGTAGAGCGAAACGAAGGTTTCAAAGCAGATATTGTTCTCTGTAATATACTTCGCGGCCTCCACGCCGACATAGCGGAAATGGAACGGCTCATACATTACGCCCGTGATCGGCTCCATGCCGTCGGGGAAGCGCAGGATGAAGCCAAACTCCTGACAATGCGCGTTCATGTACTGGAACATGGCGGTGTTCTCGATGGAGCGGTTTTTCGTCGGATAATAGATATCCGTGATATCGCAGCAAAGACCGGTCTGGTGCTCGCTGTGACCGGCGGGCATGGTGATATAGTAGCCCTGACTGTCCTTGCCGTCGGATACGCCGTTGTTCCGGCAGACGCGGAGGAAGTTCGCGGCCTGATCTGCATAGCTCCGGTAGCCGGAGGAGAGATAGACGGAGAGACCCTGCGCGCGGGTGTCCGCTGCCATCGCGGCGAGCGCATCGGCAATACGGCTGTCCACGAGTTGCCCTTCGAGCGTCACAAGCTCCGGCGGGGCGTACTCGGCGATGGAGTTATCGGCGTTTGCGAGGATAAACTCCCAGCTGTTGATATCAATGTCCGGCGGCTCGGGCAGACCGAGCGCCGCGGCGCGGCCGGCAGGGGAGTCCGGGTCCGGCGTCGGCTCGGGCGTAGCGGTCGGCTCCGGCGTAGCGCTCGGCTCCGGGGTAACATCCGGCGTTGCGGTCGGTACGGGCGTTGCCATGGACTCCCGGAGCGCTGCGGCGTCGGACGCCTTGGCTGCGCTGAAACGCAGAACCATCAGCACCGCGCAAAGTATCAGCAGAAGGACCATGAGAATGATCCCGATCGTCTTTCGCGTGTTCATATTATTCCTCTTCCAGTTTTCTTTTGAGTTTTTCGAGCGCCTTTTTCTCCAGCCGCGATACATAGGAGCGGGAAATGCCACAGCGCCTGGCGGTCTCACGCTGCGTGAGCGCGGCGTCTCCGTTCAGCCCGTAGCGAAGGCGGAGAATCTCGGCCTCGCGCTCGTCGAGCACGTTGTCGATCAGCTGCGACAGATGCTGACAGAGATCGGTCTGCACGACGCGCTCGGACATGTCCTCCTCGTCGGCCAGAACGTCGATCAGCGACAGGGAATTGCCGTCGGAATCCGTGTCGATGGAGTCGGAGAGCGAGAGATCGCCCGCGCTTTTCCGGCTGCCGCGGAAGTGCATGAGCACTTCGTTCTCGATGCACCGGGAGGCGTAAGTCGCAAGGCGCACGCCTTTGTCCGGGCGATACGTCGAAACGCCCTTGATGAGACCGACCGTTCCGATGGAGATGAGATCGTCCTGCTCGCTCTCGCTCGTATAGTATTTCTTGATGATGTGTGCTACGAGACGCAGGTTATGCTCGATGAGCGTGTTCCGCGCTTCGAGATCGCCCTGCATCCAGCGCTCCACGCAGCGCCGCTCCTCCTTGGCAGGCAGCGGCCGCGGAAACGAGCCGGAACCGGCACCGAGCCGCAGCGAGAGAAACGCGCCGTTGAGCAGCAGTAGAAACGCACTTGCCAGCATACAGCAAACCTCCCTTAACGGATGGTTCATTGTATTCCGGCGCGGCAAGTCCCTATGTGCCGGGACGATCCGGCATTATTTTCCCGTCTTGCTGTTGAGCCAGCTCAAAACGTCCTCGTATACCTCGGCGCGGTTCGTTTCGTTGAGCATTTCGTGCCGTCCGCCGTGATAGAGCTTCATGGTGACGTCCTTCATACCGGCTTTGAGGAAGCATTTGTAGGCGCGGATCACACCGCGTCCCTGCTCGCCGACGGGGTCGCAGTCGCCGGAGACGAACAGGATCGGCAGATCCTTTTTCATCCGGGCGATGTTCTTCGGCTGGGTGACGAACGCGATGCCGTTCATCATGTCGTGCAGTAGCCCCGCCGTCGGAACAAAGCCGCAGAGCGGGTCTTCATTATAGAGATCCACGGCGGCCTCGTCGCGGCTCAGCCAGTCGCTCGAGGTGCGGGGATTTTCAAACTTGTCGTTATAGGTGCCGAACGCCATCTTGTTGAGAAAATCGCTCTTGTGCATCGGCCCGTTCCGGCGAATATCGATGGCGCTCATTACCTTGCCTGCCGATACGAGAGCGGTGCTCTGGTGGCCGGTTCCGCTGATGACCGCGCCGTCCAGCCCCGTGCGGAAGCGGATGAGATACGTCCGGGTCAGGAACGAGCCCATGCTGTGACCGAAAATGAAATACGGCTTTCCGGGATACTTCGCCGCCGTCTTGTCGTGCAGCGAGCGGATATCCTGCACCGCCTTTTCCCAACCGTTTTCCTCGCTGAAAAAGCCGAGATGCGCCTCGTCCGGCGCGCTCTTTCCGTGGCCGAGCTGGTCGTGCAGCACCACGATGTAGCCGTGTTCGGCGAGAAACGCGGCAAACGCGTCGTACCGGGCGATATGCTCGGCGATGCCGTGCACGATCTGAACGATGCCGACGGGGTCTCCCTCCGGGAGATATTCACGCGCGGAGAGCGCCGTCTGCCCGTCCGAAGATAAAAATGTAAATTCCGACATACGTGCCATAGCCAAAGATCCTTTCTTGTGCTATAATGCTAGCGTCGATTGACAAGGGCACACGCGGTTCTGCCGGGCGGAAATGCCCTCATACGGCGTCAAAGCCCTTGAGAATACACAAAGTATTCTCTGCGGCCTTTTCCTTGTCTGCGAGCATTTCTGCTCCGGCAGAACTGCTTCGCATCGGACAGCCTTGAATTTTCGAGGGATTTTTGTTCTTTTGGACGCAGGCGGGCTGTCGCCCGCCAAGGAGAAAAGGGCAAAAAGCACCGAAAAGGCTGGCTGTCCGACGTGCGTGCCCTTGTTAATCGACGCATATATTATAAAATATATTATATACAATTCCCAGCGAAAATCAAGGAGGTTATCCCATGAGCCAGCACGTTATCGCCCTTGACCAGGGGACGACGAGCTCCCGCGCCATTATTTTTGATGTGAACGGGAAGGTCGTGTCGCTCTCGCAGCACCCCTTCGCGCAGATCTATCCGCAGCCCGGCTGGGTGGAGCACGATCCGATGACGATCCTCTATACACAGCTTGAATCGCTCTCGGAGGCATTCCGCGCGAGCGGCCTTTCCGCCGCGGACATCGCCGCCGTCGGCATCACCAACCAGCGCGAGACGACGATCGTCTGGGAAAAGGAAACGGGCCGCCCCGTGTATAACGCGATCGTCTGGCAGTGCCGCCGGACGGCGCCTCTGTGCGAGGAGCTGCGCGCCGATGGCTGGGAAGAGAAGATCCGCGAAAAGACCGGCCTTCTGATCGACGCCTATTTCTCCGGCACCAAGCTGCGCTGGATCCTCGATAACGTCCCCGGCGCGAGAGAGCGCGCCGAGCGCGGCGAGCTGCTCTTCGGCACGGTGGACACATGGCTCATCTGGAATCTGACCGGCGGGCGCGTCCATGTGACCGATTACAGCAACGCTTCCCGCACGATGCTCTTCAATATACATACGCTGCAATGGGACGCCGAGCTCTGCGAAGTGCTCCGAATCCCGATGTGCATGCTCCCGAAGCCGGTGTCCAACTCCGAAGAGTACGGCACGATCGACTCGCATATGCCGGGTCTCGAAGAACTCTCCGGCACGCCGATCTGCGGCGCGGCGGGCGACCAGCAGGCGGCGCTGCTCGGGCAGGGCTGCATCCATCCGGGCGAAGCGAAAAACACCTACGGCACCGGCTGCTTTGCCATGATGAACACCGGCCCGATCGTCCCGGTGAGCCGAAGTGGACTTCTCTCGTGCGTGGCGTGGAGCATCCGCGGCGAGACGAATTACTGTCTCGAGGGCAGCGTATTCAATGCCGGCAGCACCGTGCAGTGGATGCGCGATGAGCTCCATCTCATTTCCTCGGCGGAGGAAACGCAGGCGCTTGCCGAGTCCGTGCCGGACAACGGCGGCGTGTATCTTGTCTCGGCGTTCACCGGCCTCGGCGCGCCGTACTGGGATATGTACGCGCGCGGCACGCTCATCGGCATCACCCGCGGAACGACGCGCGCGCACGTTGTCCGCGCGGGACTTGAAGGCATCGCCTATCAGGTACGCGATCTCATCGACGCAATGGAAAAGGACGCCGGCGCGCCCATGCAGATCCTGCGCGTGGACGGCGGCGCTTCCGTCAACCGCTTTCTCATGCAGTTTCAGGCGGACGTCCTACGCTGTCCCATCGACCGGCCCGTTATGGTGGAGACAACGGCGCTCGGCGCGGCGTTCCTCGCCGGGCTGCACGCCGGTGTGTGGTCGAATGTCGGCGATATCGTCCGCATCCGCGAGTCGGCGCACATTTTCCGCCCGAAAATGGACGCGGAAAGCGCGCAGGAGCTCTGCCGCCGCTGGCATAAGGCCGTGGAGCGTGCCAAAGATTGGGAATAACTTGTTTTTTCGTTGGAGATATAGTATAATCCCTTTTCAGGCAATTTGAACTTGGTTAGGAGAGTATGTCCATGCCATCGTTTTCGGAATATTACTGGGCGGGACGCCGCGGTCATCTGATCGGCGTCGGCGGCGTATCCATGTCGCCTCTGGCGGAGGTCCTCGCGGAAGCGGGCCTTGTCATCACCGGTTCGGACATGAACGAGGGGGCGAACGTGGCGCATCTGCGCTCGCTCGGCATTCCCGTATTCATTGGGCATCGCGCGGAGAACATCCCGGTGGACGCCGAATTTGTCGTCCGCACCGCCGCCGTGCACGACGAAAACCCGGAGATCGTTGAGGCGCACCGCCGTGGGCTTCCGGTGTTTGAGCGCACGCAGGCGTGGGGCGCGATCATGAAGGATTACCGTAACTCGCTCTGCATCTCCGGCACGCACGGCAAGACGACGACGACCTCCATGTGCACGCACATCCTCATGGCCGCCGAGCGCGACCCGACCGTTATGATCGGCGGAACGCTGCCGCTGCTCCATGCCGGCCACCGTGTCGGCGCGGGCGACACGATCGTGATGGAGGCGTGCGAATATTACAATTCCTTCCACGCATTTTCGCCCACCGTGGCGGTCATCCTGAACATCGAGGCGGACCATCTCGACTTCTTCAAGGATCTCGAGGATGTGAAAGCGTCGTTCCGGAAGTTTGCCTCGCTTGTGCCGGAAAACGGATACATCATTGCGAACGCCGAGGACAAAAACACCATGGACGCTCTCGCGCCGCTCGGCCGCGATATCTTCACGTTCGGCCTGAACAAGGGGGCGGATGTCTACGCCGCCAACATCGTGCAGCACGGCGCGGAGACGGAGTTTGACGTCATTTACTGCGAAGAGGTGTTCACGCATGTAAGCCTCCGTGTTCCCGGTATCCACAATGTGAAGAATGCGCTCGCGGCTTCCGCGGCGGCGATCTGTCTCGGGTGCAGCCCTGCGGCCATCCGCTACGGTCTCGCCGGGTTCTCCGGCGCGAACCGCCGGTTTGAGTTCAAGGGCAAGTACAACGGTGCGGATGTTTACGACGATTACGCCCACCATCCGAGCGAGCTCAAGGCGCTGCTTGACGCCATTGAAACGCTCGGCTACAAGCGCACGATCGTTGTGTTCCAGCCGCATACATACTCCCGCACGCAGGCGCTCTTCAGTGATTTTGTTGAGCAGCTCCGCCGTCCGGATGTGTGCTATCTCGCGGAGATCTATGCCGCGCGCGAAAAGAACACCATCGGCATCTCGTCCGCGGACATCGCGCGCGAGCTTCCGAACGGCATCTTCTTTGCGGATAACGCAGAGCTTGAAAAGACGCTGCGCGCAACGGCCAGCCCTGGCGACATTATCCTTACCGTCGGCGCGGGCGATGTGTACAAGATCGGCGAACGCCTCGTCGCCGAGGGAAAGGATAAGGTATGACGCGAGGAGAAATGAAGCTGCGCGCCCGCAGCCTGATCCTTACAAATCCTCCGCGTCCGCATCCCTGCCTCGTGACGCTGGCGCTGTTGGCGTTCATCTGGATCGTCAACTATCTGGCGCAGAAGATCGGCGGTCAGCCGATCCTCATCGATCTCAACGCAGTCCAGAAGCTCGATTACCAGAACATGATCCGTATCGACTTCGCTAACGCGGAGCTCGTCCCGACGACGATTCTGATCCTCTTTCAGCTCGTTGATATTGTCCTCTCTTACGGCTATATCGCCTATCAGCTCCGTGTCGTGCGCGGAGAGGCATCCGGCTTCGGCAATCTGCTCGACGGTTTCGCCATCACCGGGCGCGCCATCGCGCTCACGCTGCTGATCGATGCGCTCGTTATGGTCGCATCCGCGGCGCTCCTTGTTCCCGGCCTCATCCTGTCGTATGCTTATGCCATGGCGTCGTATCTGCAGGTCGATCATCCCGACTGGTCGCCGGTACGCTGCATGCGGGAGAGCCGTCTCATGATGCGCGGGCATAAATGGGAGCTTTTCGTGCTGCAGCTGAGCTTCCTCGGCTGGCAGATCCTTGCGACGATCCCCGGTGTGTTGATCTTTGTGAAGCCCTATGTGGCGTTCACCGAGACCGTATTTTATGAAAACCTCCGCGCTCCGGCTGCTCCGCAGCCGCCGCAGGAATTCTGAAAGAACAACGCAGAAAACCGGCTGGCGGTCACCAGCCGGCTTTCTCGTAAAAGGGAGAATGGATATGAAAAAGATCGCTGTCATCACAGGCGCTTCGAGCGGCATGGGCCGCCGCTTTGCGGAAACGGTGCAGGAATTCGGAACGTATGACGAGATCTGGGCGATCGCCCGGCGGGTCGACCGGCTCGAGGAGCTCAAAAATCATACGGCTTTCCCGGTGCGTACCATCTCACTCGATCTTTCCGACCCGGCGTCGTATGAGGCGTATGCCGCCCTCCTGCGCGAGGAGCAGCCGGAGGTCGGCCTTCTCATCAACGCCAGTGGCTTCGGCAAATTCCGCGCCGTGATGGATACGCCGCTCGAGGTCAATCTCAATATGGTCGATCTCAACTGCAAGGCGGTCATGGCGCTCTGCCAGCTCACGGTGCCGTATATGCCGTCCGGCAGCCAGATCATCAATATTGCGTCTGTTGCGGCGTTTCAGCCTATCCCGTATATCAACGTTTACGGCGCGACAAAGGCTCTTGTTCTGCACTACAGCCGTGCGCTCAACCGCGAGCTGAAAAAGCAGGGGGTGCATGTTATGGCGGTATGCCCGTTCTGGACAAAGACCGAATTCTTTGACCGCGCCGTGGCGTCGGACGAAAAGCCGGTCGTCAAGAAATACATTGCCATGTACAAGCCCGAGGAGATCGTCGCGCAGGCCTGGAAGGACGCGAAGAAGGGCAAAGACATGAGCAAATGCGGCTTCAAGGCGCGCCTTCAGGCGCTCGGCGTGAAGATCCTGCCGCACAGCATGGTAATGGACACCTGGCTCCGCCAGCAGGAACTGGAGTAAAGTAAATCAAAAACCGGGGCTGCACGGCATTATCGGCTGTGCGGCCCCGGTTTTTTGTTTCAGGTATTTTCGCTTCTGCGGCGGCGATGCCCGCGCCCGCGGCGGCGGCTCTGCGTCGCCTTGTCGCGGTAGAATTTCTCCATCTCGTCGTCGGCGCGGTAGACGATGCGGTTCACCGACCAGCTGTCGTTCTCCGTTTTGCGGAACTTGAGCCGGACGAGGAATTTGCGGTGCTTTTCGCATGTGCCGATCGTCATATACCGTCTATCGCCCTGATTGACCCAGCGCGTCAGCTCCAGCGGCTCGCCGCAGTCGGGACAGACGGCGCTCGTGACCTCTTCATCAAGAAACGCCTCGGAGCGGGAATTATACCCGGTGAAGGCGCGGTGCTCGAGCGCATCCGGTTCATCGGTGTGGTGCTTATCCTCCGGAAGCCGAGTGGCGAGAAGGGAAGTGGCGTTGTCGTACTGCTCCAGTCCCTCGGCAAAGTCGAGCTTGGAGCAGACGAGCGCCGTGTTGTACGCGTCGCCGAGCGCGTCGTGCGCCACGCGGGTCTGCTCAATGGCAAAGTGCTCCATCGCCGTGGCGAGGGATTTCTGGTTTTTGTCGCCGCCGGTCTGGATGTTGTAAATGAGCTGGAGATTGATCCAGTCTGCGATCCAGTCCCAGTCGAGATCGTGGATGATGATGTTCTGCTCCATGATCCGCCGGTCATCGTAGCCCCAGGTGACGAACACCGGGTCCTCGCCGCACCATTCGCGGAAATGCTCAAATACCGTGGGGAACGTGTCGCCGTGGCTGAGGCGCTCCTTGTCAATGCCGGTCAGCTTTTTGACTTTGTAATGCATGCTGCGGAAGTATATGGGCCGCACGTCGGACTGAAATTCCTCCGCGGGGCAGAAATCATCGTCGAGCTTCACCGCGCCGATCTGGATGATCTCGCCGCTCAGATGGATGGGGAGACGGTTGAATACGGACGCGTTGGAGCTCATAGCCTGGTTCCATTCCAGGTCAAGGACAATATAGGACATTCGGATTACCGACCTTTCTTATAACCAAATCATTATACCAATGCATCGGGGAAATAACAATCCCCTTTTTCCGGAAAAATCACAGCTGCGGCGGACAGTTTTCGCAGAACACACTTTTTGCAGACCAAAAAGCAAATATTGTGTTTCCATTCTCCCGCAGGTGATGTATAATGAAGAGAATTGCAAACATGGGAGGCATGACTCTTGTACATAGCTGTTATCTGCGGCGGATTGAGCGCCGAGCGCGATGTTTCCATCAGCTCCGGCACGGGCGCGGCACGCGCGCTGCGTGCGCGCGGACACAAGGTCGCGCTGGTCGATCTTTTTCTCGGAAACCCCTCGGCGGTGAAGGATCCCCGCAGCGTCTTTACGTCCGACGCCGGAGACTCCGTTTACTCCGTGCGGGAGACCGAGCCTGATCTTGACAAGATCCGCGCCCAGCGCGGCGGCAAAGGGCTGATCGGCCCCGGCGTGATCGAGATCTGCCGCGCCGCGGATATCGCGTTCCTCGCGCTGCACGGCGCGGAGGGCGAAAACGGAAAACTGCAGGCGTGTCTGGATCTTTACGGCGTGCCGTATACCGGCAGCGGCTATCTCGGCAGCGCGCTCGCCATGGATAAGGAATTGAGCAAGATCCTTTTCCGCAGCAGCGGCATCCCTACGCCTCCGGGCGTCACGCTCCGCCGCGGCGACGCGGTGCCGGAGAGCATCGGCTTTCCGTGCGTCGTGAAGCCCTGCTCCGGCGGCTCCTCCGTCGGCACGAGCATTGTCACCGAGCCGGAAAAGCTTCCCGGAGCGCTCGAAGAGGCATTTTCCTGCGATGAGGCGGTGCTTGTGGAGAAGTATATCCGCGCCCGCGAGCTGACGGTCGGCGTGATGGACGGCCGCGCCATGGCGGTCATTGAGATCATTCCCAAGACCGGGTTCTATGATTATAAGAACAAGTACCAGGCGGGCCTTACCGAGGAGATCTGCCCCGCGCCGATCAGCGCGGAGGACACCGAGCGCGTGCAACGCCTTGCCGAGCGCGTATACGAAGCGCTCCATCTCGATGCCTATGGCCGTGTCGATTTCCTGATGGATAAAGCGGACGGTGAGCTCTACTGTCTGGAAGCCAATACGCTCCCCGGCATGACGCCCACAAGCCTCATCCCGCAGATGGCGGCGGCCGAGGGCATGGATTACGGCGAGCTGTGCGAGAAAATTATCGAAGTATCTTTGAAAAAGTATAAGAAATGAACGGAATGACGATCGGCGAAATGCTCCGCGCCTGCCGCGGCGAATGGCAGGGAACCGAAGAGACCCTCACGAAAGCGCCCTCGTCCATCGTGACCGACAGCCGGCAGGCGGGGGAGGGAAGTCTCTTTCTCGCGCTGCGCGGCGAGAAAACGGACGGACATAAGTACATCCCCGACGTGCTGCAGAAGGGCGCGCTTGCGGTGCTGTGCGAGGAGCACGGCGCGGCGGGCGAGCCGCGCATCGTTGTGCCGGATACGCTCGCAGCTATGCAGCAGATCGCCGCGGCAAGCCGGAAGCGCTGGGACATTCCGTTTATCGGCGTCACCGGCAGCGTCGGCAAGACGACGGCAAAGGAAATGCTCGCCGCCGCGCTCTCCGGAAAATACGAAGTATTCAAAACGCCGGGAAGCATGAACGGGCAGATCGGCATTCCCGTTTCACTCATCGGCCTGCACGGAGAGTATGACGTTGCCGTGATCGAAATGGGCGTTTCCCTCTTCGGGGAGATGACGCGCCTTACGAACATGGTGCATCCCGATATGGCGGTATTTACGAACATCGGCGACGCGCATCTGGAGGCGCTCGGCGACCGTCCCGGTATCCTGCGGGCCAAGTCTGAGATGTTGCAGGGCATGGGGCCCGATGCCGTCATCTTCGCCAACGGCGACGACGCGCTCCTTTCCGCAGCGGACTTCGGACGGAAGACCGTCCTCTTCGGTCTCGGTGAAAGCTGCGCTGTCCGCGCTGCGGATGTTCAGCACTGCGGCGAGAGCCTTTCCTGCTGCATTCTTGCAGGGGAGCGCAGCTTTCCCGTGACTGTCCCGGCCTACGGCACGTATATGATCTACTCCGTGCTCGCTGCGGCGGCGGTATCGCTTGAGCTCGGCCTTTCGGACGCGGAGATCGCGCGCGGGCTCGCCCGGTATGAAACGGTGGGCCGCCGCTCTCGTGTCGTAAAAACCGGGTACTGCACGCTTGTGGACGATTGCTATAACGCCAACCCGACGTCCGACCGCGCGGCGATCGACTCGCTTGCCTCGCTTTCCGGACGGCACGTATGCATTCTCGGCGATATGCTGGAAATGGGCGGAAACGCCCCGGAGCTTCACCGGTCGGTCGGTGAATACGCCGCGGCGCACGGCATTGATCTTGTGATCACGCAGGGGGAGCTGGCAAAGTACATTGCCGAAGGCGCGGGGACGGCCGGCGCGCATTACGCCGACCGCGCATCGCTTCTCGCCGCGCTCCCGGAGCTGCTGCATGAGGGCGACGTTGTACTCGTCAAAGCCTCCCACGGCGCACATTTCGAGGAAATATCGGAAGCCGTCAAGCAGCTCACCTTATAAAATATGCCTCGCAGAGTTTGCGCCCGCAGGCGCAAAGTAAGGTCAAAACATTTTTGCCGGCGACATGTGCGTCGGCAAAAATACTTCTCGGCTCGCAAACGTGCGAGCGTAGCGAGTGCGCTGCGGCGAGCCGCAGCCTTTTCAAACGAGAGCCCAACGTAGTGGGTCTCGTTTGAGAGCGTGGCAAATTTTTTGACACGCTCAAAAATCCTGTGCTCCGGCACAGGATTTTTTGTAACGAAACGGGAAAAACGCGCACTTATATACGACGAAACGGAAAGGAGAGCGGTACGGATGCAGAGCATGGAAGAGATCTACTGGCAGCACGCGCAGACGGTGTACCGCTATCTCCTTGCCCAGACGCGCAGCGCCGATCTTGCGGAGGAGCTGACGCAGGAGACGTTCTATCAGGCCGTGCGCACCGCCGGGCAGTACCGCGGCGAAGGAAAACTCACCACATGGCTCTGCGGCATTGCGAAGAACGTCCTGCGCACCTATCAGCGCCGTCATCCGGTTGAGGAAGAGCTGGATGAAACGGCGGCTGCTCCGGACACGCCGGATGAAGCGTTTCTCGTGCGCGAATCGCAGCTGGAGCTGCTGCGGAAAATGCAGACGCTCGGGAGCGACGCGCGTGAGGTGATGTACCTTCGCATCTTCGGCGCGTTGTCGTTCCGGGATATCGGCGAAATACTCTCGCGCACGGAGAACTGGGCGCGCGTCACGTACTACCGCGGCAGGGAAGCACTGCGAAAGGAGCTGGAAAAAGACGATGAAAAATGATCTCAGCTGCGAGGTCGTCCGCGACCTTCTGCCCTCGTACCTTGACGGCGTGGCGAGCGGCGAAACGAAGGCCGCTGTGGAGCGGCATATGGAAGAATGTCCGGACTGCCGCGAAACGCTGCGCCGGATGAAGGAACCGGAGGAGACCGCGCTGACAGAAGAGAAGGAGATCGATTATCTCAAAAAGGTGCGCCGACGCAGCAGCCGCAAAGTGGCCGTAATTCTGGCGATCGTCGTGCTTCTCTCGATGGCAGCGATGCTCCGGCTGTTTTATATTGGCTTTCCTGTGGACTCGCGCGCGATCGCCGCGGTCGTCACCGTAAGGGACGGTACGGTGCGTCTCACCGGCACGCTTACCGACAGCGGCCAGAGCGTGTGCCGGGTGAACATCACGCAGAACGAGGACGGCGGCGTGGAGGTGCAGATGTATGCTGCGCTCCCGCTCTTCGCGCATAGCGGAGATTTTACCTGGGAATACCCCACGGCGAAGGATGTCACCAGCGTCTCGGTCAACGGCCTTGTTCTCTGGGAAAACGGCGAGTCGATCGACTCGCTCACGGCGAGGCTCTACGAGGCGAAGAACCCCTATGTCGGCGATATGAGCGCGAACGCCAATATTGCCTCGCTCCTCCGCGTCGGAAACCGCGTCGGCAGCTTTACGAATGAATTGCAGACGGACGCAGAGCCCTACGGCTGGACGCTTATTCTGGACGATCCCATCGCGGCGGAGAACGAGAAGCGCACAAAAGAAGAGATGCGCCGCTGCTCCTGTGTGCTGCTCGCGGAGATCGAAAATCTCGGCACTGTTTCATGGAAGTATGAGACCGAAGCAGGAGAGAAGACCTTCACCGTCACGGCCTCGGACGCATCAAAGCTGGCAGGACAGGATATCAAGACCTGCGCCGCCTCCGCCTCGGAATTGCAGAATCTCTTGAATGAACTCGGATTTTAACACAAAAGCGCCCGTGCCGAAGCACGGGCGCTTTTGCGATATTGGATCAATCTTTTTCAAATACGACAACGCCGCATTCATAGGGGTGGTCGTAGTATACGGCATCGCGTCCTTGCTGCCTGTGGAGCAGTATTTTGAGTATAATGGCAAAATCCCCGCCGCCGCCGAAGATCATGGCTAATGCCAGAATGAAGACCCAGAAAATCCCGGTCAGAGCCGCGGCGGCCGTCAGGCCGATACCAAGCACGAGCGTCGGCATGGCCGCGCCGAGAATATACTGCCCGCGCTTCATCGGCTGCGCACAGGTGCAGTAAGGCGTAAGCGCTTTCCAGATCACGCCGAAGCGAATGACTCTCCAGTGACTTTCGGCAAAAAGACCCCATGTAAGTCCATGGATGCCTTCGTGAACTGCGGTAAGAAGCAGCATTACAAGAAGGAATAAGAGAAAATCGAAAGGCGACATCGATTCGGCCATTGAGAGGAATGAAACGCGGGAAAGAACAACGGCTCCGGAGAGTGCGGCAAACGGCAGCATGACGATAAGCGCCAAAAGGTTCGCCTTTACTACGCCGATGGTGAGATCGGTCTTTCGGTATCCCTGCCGTTCCATTTCCTCACAGACGAGCGCAAACTGTTCCTTGCGTTTCTGCTCGGCGGGGGTGAGCTTTCTCTCATTTTTCGCCATTGTACCTTGCTCCGATCCACAGATTTTTATCATTGTACCACGGCAGACGGACGCTTGCAAGAAAGTATAAAACTCCGGCATGACCCTGCGGATCATGCCGGAGCTTATCGCTATATGCCTTAGATCAGGTGGAAGGCAAGGATCAGGCCGGAGAACACGATGGAAACCGTGGAGCACAGCTTGATCAGAATGTTTAGGGACGGGCCGGAAGTATCCTTGAACGGGTCGCCGACGGTGTCGCCGACAACGGCAGCCTTGTGCTGCTCGCTGCCCTTGCCGCCGTGGTGGCCGCCCTCGATATACTTCTTCGCGTTGTCCCAGGCGCCGCCGGCGTTGGACATGAACACGGCCATCGCAAAGCCGGTGACGGACACACCGCCGAGCAGACCGACAACGCCGGTGGGCCCGAGGATGAGGCCGGTGGCCAGAGGAACAACGATGGCGAGCAGAGCCGGAGCGACCATCTCGTGAAGAGCGCCCTGCGTGCAGAGCGAGACGCACTGCGCGTAGTCCGGATCGGCCTTGTATTCCATGATGCCGGGGATCTCCTTGAACTGACGGCGGACTTCCACAACGATGGACTGCGCCGCGCGCTGCACAGCGCTCATGGTGAACGCGGAGAAGACGAACGTGAGCATCGCGCCGATGAAGAGACCGACCAGAACGGTGGGGCTCGTGAGCGTGAAGTTCAAAATCTCTTCCGTGTTGTCCTGCACGATGTTGACGTAGGAGACGAGCAGCGCGAGAGCGGTCAGAGAAGCAGAGCCGATCGCAAAGCCCTTGCCGGTAGCGGCCGTGGTGTTGCCCAGAGAGTCGAGAGCGTCGGTGCGCTCGCGGACTTCCTCGGGGAGACCGGCCATCTCGGCGATGCCGCCGGCGTTGTCGGCCACGGGGCCGTAAGCGTCGGTCGCGAGAGTGATGCCGAGCGTGGAAAGCATGCCAACGCCGGCGATGCCGATGCCGTACAGACCCTTGTTGAAGGCCTCGGTGAAGTGACCGGCGCCGTCAACGATCGTCTTGGAGCCGCCCGCAGCAAAGTAGCTGATGAGAACGGCGGCAGCAACGATCAGAATGGAGGTCAGCGTGGACTTGAGACCGAGGGAGATGCCGCCGATGATGATCGTGGCAGAGCCGGTCTCGGAAGCCGCGGCGAGCTCCTGGGTGGGCTTGTAGGTGTCGGAGGTGTAGAACTCGGTGAAGTAGCCGATGGCGCAGCCGCCGATCAGACCGCAGAGGATGGCGACGTAAACGCCCCAGCCCGCCTTGCCGAGAAGGAGAAAGCAGAGGGGAGCGGCGAGCACGGCGGCGAGAATGGCCGCGGTGTAGGTGCCGGTGCGGAGACTCTTGAGCAGGGCCTGCTGGGAAGCATTTTCCTTCGTCTTGACGAGGAAGGAGCCGATGATGGAGCAGATGATGCCGACAACGGCGAGAGCCATGGGCAGCAGCATACCGGCGAAGCCGTAGCCGCCGACGGCGCTCAGCGCGAAGGTGGCGAGAATGGAGCCGACGTAGGACTCGTACAGGTCAGCGCCCATACCGGCAACGTCGCCGACGTTGTCGCCGACGTTATCGGCGATGGTGGCGGGGTTGCGCGGGTCGTCCTCGGGGATACCGGCTTCGACCTTGCCGACAAGGTCAGCGCCGACGTCTGCGGCCTTGGTGTAGATACCGCCGCCGACGCGGGCGAAGAGCGCCATGAAGGAAGCGCCCATGCCGTTCATGACCATGATGTTGCCGAGCTGCACGGGATCATCAATGCCGAAGGCATAGCGGAGCAGGAAAAACCAGATGGTGATATCCAGCATGCCGAGACCGACGACGGTGAAGCCCATAACGGAACCGGAGGAGAACGCCACGCGGAGACCCTTGTTCAGGCTCTCGGAGGCGGCCTGCGCGGTACGCGCGTTGGAGCTCGTGGCGATCTTCATGCCGACGAGACCGGCGAGCATCGACCAGATGCCGCCCGTGATGAACGCGAACGGGGTAAACTTGGAGAGCATTTTGCCGCCGGAGGCAAAAGCGATCACCAGCAGAACCACGAACACGATGGCGAAGACCTTGAGAACGGTGGTGTACTGACGCTTCAGATAAGCGTTGGCACCCTCACGAATGGAAGCGGCAAGCTTCTGCATCTTTTCGGTGCCTTCGGAATAGCCCATGACTTTCTTTGCCTGAAGAACAGCAAAGAGACCGGCAACGACAGCACCGACGAAGCCGATCCAAAACAGTTTGTCCAATTACTTCACTCCTCAAATTATTTTTTGCTTGGGGTATCAGGGCAGAGGTAGATTTTACAGGAAAAAACATTTTTTTTCAATACCGTTTTTTATGAAAAACAAGTCTTAACAAAAAATTGACCCGCAAACCAATTGCGGGCCATTCGGAAACGTTTCACTTGTTTAAAATGTATACCGATATATTCAACACGCCGGCGAAAACCAGCCACAGGAGAAACGGAATGTTCAGTTTTCCGGCGTCGGGACGGATATTTCCGAACCGGAACGCCATTACCGCAGCGAGAACGAGCAGCAGAAGGAACCAGAAAAAGGCGGTCAGACGGAGGCCCCAGGCAAAGAAGATGGACCACCAGAAGTTGACGAAGAGCTGTTCCCAGTACGTGAAAAGCGCGTCGCGCGGCGCCGGATGCTTATGCCGAAAAGACCTTTTCCAGATGCTTCTGCTCAAAACGCGTCAGCGCGCGGAAATCCACAAACGGATGATATACCGCCTCCAGTTCGTCGTGCAGCTCCTTCGCCCGCCGCAGCGCGGAACACGCCTCCGCCGCGAGCGAACGGCGCAGCGCGGCGGCGCGGCGGACTTCCTTTCGCTTTGCGTCGGATAGCTCCGCCGCCGTGTCGAGCCGGAAGTGCCGCGCGGCCTTGCCGTCAAAACGGAAATCGCCGGACACCGCGACGAGCGACAGTCCATCCTCCGGCAGGACCAGCGCCGTGAGCTTTTCCGGATCGACCGGATCGGGACAGACGATGCGCGCCGCGCCGGTCGAGCGCGCCCGTTCAAGCACCGCCTGCAAAAAATCGTCCGCAAACCCAAGCTCATTATCCAGCGTGTACACCCGCCCGAACGACGCGGCGGTCTCCGAGAGCAGCACCGCGCCGCGGCAGGTATAGGCCGAGAGAAAGCGCCGCTTTTCGTATTCTCTCTCCGAATGATGAACGGCCTTTTCTGCAAACGCTTCGGCGCGTTTTCGCACGCGCGCTTTAGCTTCTGCCGTAAGAACGCCCGGAATGCCGCCGGGGGAGACGAGCCTTGCCGCGTGCAGCATGTCATAGGCGCGCGCATACTCACGCCGGTACGCGGCAAAGAGCCGCCGCATTTTTTCCGCTTCCTCCGGCGGAATGGGACGGTAAAATGCGCCGAGGTCGAGATACTTTCCCGAAGCGCCCGGAACGGCGGGCTCCTGCACATGCGGAGACGTGGCGTCCACATACCCGAGCTTCTTTTCCGAAATGTATATCCCGTCGAGCGAATCCGGATCGCCGGAGCACAGAATGGATTCAACGGCGAGGCCCGCTTCCTCCGCGCGCTCGGCGGCGCGGCGCATGAGCGTGGATTTCCCGTTGCCGGGGCCGCCCTTGATGTACCAGACAAACGCGCCGTCCTCCGGCGCGGCAAACGCCGGATAGAGCGAGACGAACCCTGCGCCGGTATTTGCGCCGAGGAAAAACTGCCGGGAATTTTTTTGTTCCATAACGATGCACACCCTTTCCATGTATCAGGATATGCGGGAAACCGAAAACACGACGCAAAAGACACTTGATATTTTTCCGCGCATCCGATATAATAATGAAGCGGTCTTTGGCAAGGCTGCACTAGTCGGGGAGCCAGCGGTGCCCTGTAGCCTGCAATCCGCTATAGCAGGGATGAATTCCTCTCCGAGGGTATGCGATGTGTCGTCTGGCGGCAGTAAGTGGCGCTGACGGTCTGGTCTCGCGCAACACAGCCCCGTGAACCATGTCAGGCGGGGAACCGAGCAGCATTAAGCGGATCGCTGTGTGTGCCGTGAGGGTGCCGGACCTGAGCCGGCTGCTGTTGCACCGGGCATACCGCATCATTCAAGGAAAGGTGTGCAGTCTTGCCAAGGATCGCTTTCTATTTTCCAAAAACGGAGAGATGGATTTTGTACGAAGCTCTGTACCGGAAATACCGGCCGAAAACCTTTGACGATGTGGTGGGGCAGCCGTTCATCACCGAAACGCTCAAGACCCAGGTGCGTACCGGACGGCTTAGCCACGCCTATCTTTTTATCGGCACCCGCGGCACGGGCAAAACGACCTGCGCGCGCATTCTCGCCAAGGCGGTCAACTGCGAGCACTCGGTGGACGGAAACCCCTGCAACGAGTGCGACGCCTGCCGCGGCATTGAGGACGGCTCCGTTCTCGACGTGGTCGAGTTGGACGCGGCGTCCAACAACGGCGTGGACGATGTGCGCATGCTGCGCGACGAGGCGATCTTCTCTCCGACCACAGTACGCAAGCGCGTGTACATCATCGATGAGGTGCACATGCTCTCCAAACCGGCGTTCAACGCGCTGCTGAAAATTTTGGAGGAGCCGCCGCAGCATCTCATGTTCATTCTCGCAACAACGGAGCTCCATAAAGTTCTTCCCACGATCCTCTCCCGCTGCCAGCGCCACAGCTTCCGGCGGCTCGACGGCGACACGATCGCCAAGCGCCTCGCCTATGTTGCGGAGCAGGAGGGCATCAATCTCACGGCGGACGCGGCGCAGCTTCTGGGCCGCCTTGCCGACGGCGGCATGCGCGACGGCCTTTCGCTGCTCGACCAGTGCTCCGCGGCGGAAACGGTAGACACCGCGGCGGTGCGCAACGCCATGGGACTGGCCGGAACGCTCCGCACGCAGTCCATTGCGGACGCCGTTCTCGCCGGGAATACCGAGGAAGCGCTCACGCAGTTTGAATCGCTCTGGCAGGACGGCAAGGATCCTGCGGCGCTGCTCGGCGAGCTCTCCGGGCTCTTCCGCGACGCGCTGCTGCTCCGTCTTGCCCCGAAGGGCGGGCGGACGCTGATCTCCGGAGCTTACGGGGAAAACGTTCTGCGCGACATCCGCGCGGGCGACGGAAACCTTCTCTGGCTTCTCAATACGCTGCAGAAGCACCAGGCGCTGCTGCGCGAAACGGGCAATCCGCGCCTGCAGACGGAGCTTTGTCTCGCGGAGCTCTCCGGCGGCGGAGAGATCGCGCCGCCGCGCGCGGCCGCTCCCGCGCAGAGACCCGCCGCGCCCCGGCCGGAACAGCGGGATATCCCGACGCCCCCTCCGGCGCCGCCGGTACAGGAAACGCCTGCTCCGGCGAAGAACGATCCCGTATATGCGCCGCCGATCACGGCTAGCGAGCCTGTCCCGGCAGTAGAAGCAAAACCGGCGCCTCCGGCGGCGGAAAGCGTCCCGGTGACAGAAGCGGAGGAAAGCGTCCCGGTGACGGAAGCGGCGGACAGTGTCCCCGCGGGCGGCGTCAGCTGGGAATACGCGCTCTCGCAGCTTGAAAACGAGCTGCCCATCGGCGTTCGCATCGTTCTGACGGACGCTACGCAGTCCTCGGGCGAGATCCGCGGGAGCGAACTTATTCTGCATCTGCTCCCGGGCTTTGCGAAAAACGCCGTCAACGTTCCGGACGTGCTCAACAAGATACGGCAGAAGGTGTCTGCGCTCTGCGGCGCACCGATGCAGATCCGGCTGGAGGAGCTGCAAAGCGGCGGCGCACAGGGGGAGGATAAACTTGATTTTCTCGGCAAATTCGGCAATGTAACCATCCAATAAAAAGGAGACAGGAAACTATGGCAAAAGGATACAGAGGCGGCAGCTTCGGCGGCGGTATGAGCATAGGCGGCGGCATGAGACAGAACGATCTTATGAAGCAGGCACAGAAGATGCAGCAGGATATGCTGAAAATGCAGGAGGAGCTGGACGCCAAAACATACTCCGCTTCGGCGGGCGGCGGCGTTGTCACGGCGGAGGTCAACGGCAAGCGCGAGCTCATCACGCTCACGATCGACCCCGAGGCCGTCGATCCCGACGATGTGGAAATGCTGCAGGACATGGTCATCGCGGCGGTCAATTCCGCGCTCAAGGCGGCGGAGACCTCCCGCGAGGAGAGCATGGCGAAGGTCACCGGCGGGCTGAACTTCGGCTTCTGATTTTAAATTTTAAATTTTATCATGCAGAAACGGCGCGGACAGAGGAACTGTCTGCGCCGTTTTGTGCTGTAAGCGGTATTAGAGATGCTTTACCATCTGCATTTCACGGTAAAGATGGCCGGAATAGGAGTATTCTGTTTCTTTAATCTCCCGAAAGCCGAGATCCGAGTACATTTTCCGCGCGACGGCGTTATCGAGAGATACGCTGATATAAATTCTGTCTGCGCCGTGTTTCTTTTTGAAATAATCAAGAAACTCCCGGACAGCCCGCTTGCCGTACCCATTACCCTGAAACTGACGGCCGATCATAAACCGGCTCATCGACCAGCCGGGATAGGTGTCGTCGTAGTCGTACAGAACAAACCCGACCATGGTATCGCCGTCGTATACCCCGAGCGTGTACAGCCCGTCCTCATAGGCGGCTTCAACGAGGGAGCGCGTATTGTCTGCGACAAAGTACTTCTGGCTTTCCTCGACCTGCAATTCCATGCATTCCCGGTAGTTTGACTTATCGATCGTTTTAAAATCCATGCCCCAGCTCCTATACATTTTCCAGCGGCAGATGCACGATCTGGATATCGCGCTCGATGGCATAGCGCAGCGTGTTGAGCGTGCCGCCGGATTTGCCGTCATAGCAGGCGATGATGAGATCGGCGTGGTCGACCATGTACCGATTGCGCTTCATCATGCAGCCAGGGGAGTAGTGCTCCTGCAATACGGTGACGGTGTCGCAGCGCGCGAGAAGGGCTTCGTACCGCTGCCGCTGCGCCGCGCCCCAGTGCTCCGCCTGTCCGGCGAACGGGACGGCGGCTTCAAGCGTTATATCGGGGTGATCCTCGCGCAGCGCGAGAACAGCCTCGCAGAAATAGAGATCGCACCCCTCGGCCATGCCGCAGATGAACCGGTGAAAGCCGGATTCGTATACCGCTTCCAGCGTATCGCACAGCGTCCGTTTCAGTCTCCGGCAGCGCGGATCGTTTTCGTTATAGCCCCATGGCAGCTTTTCGGCCCGGTGGCCCGTAAAGGTGCAGGTCGGCTCGCCCATGCGCATCACATCCTTTTGCCGCTATTGTAAGGTTTTTCGGCCGGATTGTCAAAGCTCTTGATTTTTTTGCGGGGCGTGCTATAATACGGCTATCTGAATATGGAACTATTCTTCAGGGCAGGGTGAAATTCCCGACCGGCGGTAAAGTCCGCGAGCCGTAAGGCAGATTCGGTGCAACTCCGAGACCGACAGTATAGTCTGGATGGAAGAAGAAACGGTAAGGCTCTCCTTACATTCTTGTGCTGCGCCCGGAGAATGGCTTTCTTCGGACGAATTTTTTTTAAGGGGGCCTTTCCCATGACAAACACCCGTAAACTGACGACGATGGCGATCCTGACGGCACTCTCCGTCTGCTTTGTTGCACTGATCCATTTTCCGATCTTTCCGGCGGTCGCGTTCCTTGAATACGACCCGGCGGATATTCCCATTCTGATCTGCGGCTTTGCGTTTGGCCCGGCTGCGGGATTCATCGTCACGCTGATCGCCGCATTCATTCAGGGCTTTACCGTGAGCGCCCAGAGCGGGATCTACGGCATCATCATGCACATTGTCGCAACGGGCGCGTATGTGCTCTCGTCGAGCCTCTTCTACCGGAAACACAAAACGAAGAAAATGGCCGCGGTCGCCATCGGCATCGGCACGCTGACGATGGTCGTGTGCATGTTCTTTGCCAATCTCGTCATCACGCCGTATTTTCTGATGGGCGCGGTGAACAGCGGCACGGTGTCTGCCGTGCTCTCGCTCATGCCGTTCATCCTGCTTTTCAATCTTATCAAAGCGGGCGCCAACGGCGCGATCACGTTCTTTATCTACAAGCGCGTCAAGCACCTGTTCTTCAAAGACTAAGAAACCGAGGATATCTCTCCATGACCGAGGACTTTTCCCGCCGGTTTGCCGCCGCGCGGCGGCAGATCATTGAAAAAGAATATGCCAATCTGAACCCGGAACAGCGCGAAGCTGTTCTGACGACGGAAGGCCCGCTGCTTCTGCTCGCGGGTGCCGGCAGCGGGAAAACGACGGTCTTGATCCACCGCGTGGCCAACATCCTGCAGTTTGGCCGCGGTGCGGACACGAGGGAGCTTCCGCCCGATGCGGACGAGACGATGCTCGCCGCGCTCGAGGACGCCGCAGCCGGACGCACGGACGTGACGGACAATATCCGCCGCCTGTGCGCCGTCGATCCCGCGGCGCCGTGGCAGGTGCTCGCGATCACGTTTACGAACAAGGCCGCGGACGAGCTGAAAAACCGTCTGGAAGCCAAGCTCGGAGAGACCGGGCGCGATGTCTGGGCGCTCACGTTCCACGGCACGTGCGTGCGCATCCTGCGTCGTTGCGCCGACCGTCTCGGTTTTCCGAACAGCTTCACGATCTACGATCAGGCGGACAGCCTCTCCGTCATGAAGCGCATTCTGCGCGATATGAACATGGACGACAAGGTGTTCCCGCCGAAGACCATGCTTGCCGCGGCGGGCCGGTACAAGGGCTCGCTCGTCTCGCCGGAGGAGGCTGTCGCCGCCGAGGAGCGCTCCGGTGATATCCGCCGCGTCCGCACGGCGAAGATCTATGCAGCCTATGCCAAACACCTGCAGGACGCCGGAGCTATGGACTTCGACGATCTCATATACTATACCGTCCGCCTTCTGCAGGACGAGCCGGATGTGCTTGCATATTATCAGAAAAAATTCCGATACGTCCTCATCGACGAGTATCAGGACACGAACCATCTGCAATATCTCTTTGCCGCGCTCATGGCGAGCGGCAGCCGGAACATCTGCGTTGTCGGCGACGACGACCAGAGCATCTATAAATTCCGCGGCGCGACGATCGAGAATATCCTCTCCTTTGAAAAGCAGTACCCGGACGCACGTGTCATCCGGCTCGAACAGAATTACCGCTCGACCGGCAACATTCTCGCCGCGGCGAACGCCGTCATCGCAAACAACCACGAGCGCAAGGGCAAAACGCTCTGGACGGCGCAGTCCAGCGGCGACCCCGTCACGCTCTTCGAGGCGCGGAATGAGGATGACGAGGCCGATTTTGTCGCGCGTACCATCGCCTCCGCGCGCCGGCCCATGCGTGATTTCGCCGTGCTCTACCGGACGAACGCGCAGTCGCGCAGCATCGAGCTTGCGCTCAAGCGCCGCTCCATCCCGTACCGCATTTTCGGCGGCACGCGCTTCTTTGACCGCGCCGAGGTCAAGGATATTCTGGCATATCTCAGCGTGATCGCGAACCCCACAGATGAAACGCGGCTTCTGCGCATTGTGAACGAGCCGCCGCGCGGCATCGGGGCGACAAGTCTGGAAAAGATCCGCGAGATCGCCGCGGCGGAGAACATTTCCGTTTTTGAAGCGATGACCACGGCATCTCACCGCACCGGCATCGCCGCCGGAAAGCGGATGGAGGAGTTCTGCCGCATGATCGCGGAGCTGCAGGAAGCGGTTTCTGCGCTGCCGCTTGATGAGTTTTACGACGCGGTGGTCGAGCGCACCGGCTACGCGCTGGCACTCGAGACGAAGGGCGGCGACGAAAATGTCACCCGCCTTGAAAACATCGCCGAGCTCAAGTCCAGCATCGTGAAGAGCGTGGAAGCCAACCCTGACCTCGATCTCTATTCGTATCTGGATGAGGTAGCGCTCTATACCGATCTGGACAATTACGACCGCGCCGAGGATGCCGCCGTCATGATGACGATGCACGCGGCAAAGGGTCTGGAATTTCCGGTCGTGTTCATTATCGGCGCGGAGGAGGGCCTGTTCCCGAGCATGCAGGCCATCGGCCAGAGCGAGGATATGGAGGAGGAGCGCCGTCTCTGCTATGTGGCGATCACCCGCGCGCGGGAGAAGCTCTATATCACCTGCGCCGCGCAGCGTATGCTCTATGGCCGCACCTCGGCCAACCTTCCGTCCCGCTTCACCGAGGAGATACCCCAGACGCTGCTCGACCGGCAGGGGCTGGCGAAAAAGAAAGCGAATCTCTGGGATGACGACGGCACATTCATCTCCGGAAGAAGCGGAACATGGGGCGGAGGCGCCTCCGGCTATTCCGGCGGAGGGGCGTCCTACCGGCCCGACAGCTTTGGCACGAGCTATGCTGCACGCACCGGACGGATCGGCGCGGCAAAGCACGCGGCTCCGGAAAAGCCGAAGACCGTCCTGTCCGCGCCGAAAGCGCCGGACTTCAAAAAGGGCGACCGCGTGGTACATAAGGCGTTCGGTAAGGGCGTGATCGAAAAGATGACGCCGATGGGCGGCGACGCGCTGGTCGAGGTAAAGTTCGATTCCGGGGAAACGAAACGAATGATGCTGCGCGTTGCCGCGCAGCACATGACGAAGGACGAGTGAAGCTATGGAACATACAGAATCCATGCAAACCGCGGAGGAGCACGTTCACGTCCATGCCGACGGAACGGTGCATTCTCACTCCCACGCGCATACGCACCAGAACACCAAAACCGTAAAGAACCGTCTGGCGCGCGTGATCGGACATCTGCACGCCGTTGAGCGCATGATCGACGACGGGCGCGACTGCGCCGAGGTGCTCGTACAGCTTGCCGCCGTGCGCAGCGCGATCAACAACATCTGCAAAATAATTTTGCGCGACCATATGAACCATTGCGTCATCGACGCCGTCCAAAAAGGGGACACCGAAACGCTTTCTGAACTGGACAAGGCGATCGATCTCCTGATGAAATAATGATAGGGAGGAATTCTCCATGAAAAAATCCGCGGCTCCCATTCTGATCCTCGTTTTCCTGCTCGTCGCTGTCGGCATTTTTGTTGTGTTCCGTATATCGAAAAACAATGCTTCGGACACGCAAAATCCCGGGACGACGGCGACCGCAACACCCGAGCCGACGGCCACGACGCCCCCCACGGCGACGCCGGAGCCGACCGGGACACCTGTTCCGACAGCCGTCCCGACCGCTGTTCCCACAGCAACGCCCGTCCCGACCGAAACGCCGGTACCCACTGTGCAGCCGACAGCAGTGCCTGTCCAGAACCAGAGCGGCGAGTTCCGCTCGGACACGGGGACGTACATCAACATCGTCGTCAAGTGGACGGTGACCGGCAGCGGCGGCACGAAAACGCTCAAGCTCGACACTTACGTCGAGTCGTACGCGCTCGTAACGGGTGACCGCACCAGCGACGTTGTGTTCAATGTCGGCGGCAATGTGTCGTACGCGTCCTCCAAGGCCATCCGCCTTGACAATGTCCCCCTGACGCAGACCTTCCTCGGCAGCACGAGCGTGGATGTCACGTCCGGCACGGACGTACCGGTGAACGTGACATGGCACTTCAACGGGACTTACAGCAACCAGAACATCGCCACCATCGTGGCGGAGGACACCCTTCATATTAATTAAGGAATACTAAAAGAATGCGGCGCGGTTTGCAGAACCGCGCCGCATTCTTATGTCTATATGTCGGATAGTTCGGGGACGCCGCATTTACGAACCCGGAGAATTCCCGGCGGATCGCCTTGTCAGCAGAAGCGCCAAAGCCGCACCCATAAGACCGCCGGTCAGCTTGGTGATAAGCAGCGGAAAGATCAGGCTCCGCTCGACGGCCACGGTAAAGCCGAGATGCGAGGCCAGCGCGGAAGCGCCGCAGACAAGAAAAGCGGCATTCATAACTTTGCCCCGCGGATCCATTCCCTTGATCATACTGATGGCCGGAGTGGCGCTGACAAAGCCGACGAGTAGGGCGGCAAAGCTGCGGTCATCCATATGCAGCTTTCTGCCCAAAGCAGAAAACGGCCGGGAAAGGCCGCGCCGGAGAAGCTCCGCCGCAGGGAGACTCCCCAGCATGACGATCCCGATGGACGCGACCACCTGCATTGCCTCTTCCAGCGGCATCAGGGAAGGCAGCAGCTTTATATTGCCGATGTACTGCACCGCGCCGAGCGTCAGCCCGATCAGAGAAAGAGCCCGAAGGAACTTGGCAAAGCCGCCGAATACTTTCAGACTTTTCTGCGGGGCAAAATGGAGACAGAGCATCAGCGCCGCGGAAAAAAGCAGGATCGGAATGCTCTCTTTCAGAAGGGGGAGAAACTGTATCCCTCCGGCAAGACCGCCGAGTATCTGCGCCGCGGGCATGGGAATGAGACCGATCAATATCCCTCGGGAAAAAGCGCTCGTGTCCTCCGGAGAGAGAAGCCCCATGCCCATCGGAATGGTAAATGCCAGCGTGCATCCCGTTGTGGCGGAGACCAGAATGCCCGCGTAAAGCCCGATGGTCGGATCGGAGGCAAGATCGACTGCCGCCTGGTAGCCTCCCATATCGATGGGAATAAAACCGCCCAGCATGCCGGGATCCAAGCCGATCCTTTGCCAGAGCGGAGAGAGCGTCAGGGAAAGTACCCGGACAATGAGGGGAGAAAGACAGAGAATGCCCGCCATGGAGAGAGCCGTGGGGCCCAGCAGACGGAAACCCTCCTCAAATCGTTCTCCCAAGCCCAGCCGGTTGCCGAGGAGACAGTCGATCCCGCCGATAAGCGCTCCGGCGGACAGAAGCCAAAGCAATATCCGCTCCATAGGTCAGATGCGGCGGATCTCCGCTTCGATATCGGCAATGGTGCGCGGAATACCGGCCGAAAGGTTTTCGCAGCCGGTTTCCGTCACGAGGCAGTTATCCTCCAACCGGAAGCCGATGCCCCATTCCTCGTGGTACACGCCGACATCCACGCAGAAGACCATGTTGGGCGCGAGGACGGCAGGACGCTCTACCACATCGTGCACATCGTAGCCGATGTGATGTGAGCCGCCGTGCCACATGAGCTTCCCGATCTCGTCCACGCTCCGGAGAACCCCTGCTTCCACCAGACGCTCCGCGTTGTAGCGGCGGATCGTGGCATCAACCTCTTCCATGGGCATACCGGGGCGAATGATCGAAAACATATAGTCCGAGGTAGCCAGCACGCACTCGTACAAAAGCCGCTGACGAGGCGAGAAGCGTCCGTTGCACGGCCAGCCGCGGGATACGTCAGTGATCATGTTGTCGTACTGCGCGCCGACGTCGTTGAGGATCATGTCGCCATCCTGCACCTGCCCGGTGTAGCTGTAATAGTGGATGCAGAAGTTGTTTTTTCCGGCGGAAATGATGGAGGGAAATCCGGGACCGTCCGGGCCGAACTGAGCCAGCGCATAATCAAAATCCGCTTTGTACTGGTACTCATATTTCCCGGGGCGGGAAGCGTGCATCATGGCCAGAATGCCCGCTTTGGTGATCTTCTCAGCTTCACGCAGCGCCTCGATCTCGCAGGGCTGCTTTATAAGCCGCAGCCGGCGGATCAGTATGTTGGCGTTTTCCAGACGCAGGAACGGATATTCCCGCTGGATCACGTTTCGCCAGCCGTGCGCCGGACGGTCAATGTCAGCAGGGGAGATGCGGTAGAGGTCAAGATACACGGCCCCGTAGTTTCCGCTGTTCGCCAGCGCGGAAAAATCCGTTTCCAGCGCGCCGACGAAGCGCACGTCCTTAACGCCGGAAACGCTTTCCGCTTCCTGCGGCTTGATCCGGGTGCCGGTCCAGCGCTCGGCAATAGCGTCCGGCGGCAGCAGATACAGCCGCTCCGCGACACTGCCCTCGGCGTCTTTCAGCGCGAGCAGCACCGCCTGCCTGCACTTCAGCCCCGTAAAGTAGACAAAGCTCCGATCCGCGAAAAACGGGTAATATTCGTCGTTCGTTTTCCGAACCTCTTCGCCGGAAAAAAGCATCAAAAGCGAACCCGGATGCATCATGGCATAGAGCCGTTCCCGGTTTCCCTGATAATATGCGGTATTCATGGTTTATTCCTCCTTATTCAGACGTTCTTATTATAATGACTTGGTGAAGGTTTGAAAAGAAGAAAACACACAGGATATCTCTACGGCATACGCAGCCCCATTGACAAATCTTCCATAAGCGGCTACAATTCCGCCTACCCGCGAAAAACGCGGAATACCAAACGAGAAAAACGAGGGATACCAAAGTGGAACACAGCGAACTGTTCCGAACGGAAAAAATCAGCAAAGTTCTGCTGCGTCTGGCGCCGCCGGTGATGCTCGCGCAGCTCATTCAGGCGCTTTATAATATCGTGGACAGTCTGTTTGTGGGGCGGTATTCGGAATCCGGTCTGACGGCTTTGTCCATCATCTATCCGATCCAGCTTTTGATGATCGCTCTCGCCGTCGGAACGGGCGTAGGGATCAACACGGTGATGGCGGCAAAGCTCGGCGTGGGCGAGGCGAAAAAGGCGGATGAGTATGCCGGTGTGGGAACACCGCTCGCTGCCGCGCTGTGGCTTTTGTTCGCTGCGGTCTGCTGGGCGGTCATGCCCGCCTATGCGAGAATATCCACCTCGTCTGACGCGGTGATACGCGATGTGACGGTATATGGCCGGATCGTATGCGTATTCAGCTTCGGGCTGTTCCTCGAGAGCATCTGGACAAAGGTGCTGCAATCGATCGGCGATATGAAAACGCCAATGATCGCCCAGATCCTCGGCGCGGTCACGAACATCGTTCTCGACCCGCTTTTGATCTTCGGCCTTTTCGGCCTTCCGGAAATGGGGATCGCCGGCGCTGCCGTTGCTACTGTTGCGGGGCAGATCGTGGCGGCGCTCGTCGTGATGAGAAAGGGCTTTCGCCGCTCGCCCGCGGCAAAGGCGTATCCGCACCACGTCGCAAAAATCTTCCGTCTCGGCATACCGAATATCCTGATGCAGTCGGCGTACACTTTTTACATATTCGGCCTTAATCTGATTTTGGCGAGCTTCTGCGACGAGGCTGTCACCGCCCTCGGCATTTACTATAAGTGGCAGACGTTCTTCTTTATCCCGCTCGGCGCGATGCAGACGTGCATCGTTCCGGTCATCAGCTACAATTACGCCGCGCGAAACATCGACCGCTGCAAAAAGACGCTTTCGGCCTCTGTCCTGTTCGGCGCGGCGCTGATGGCCGTCGGCACGCTGATCTTCGTTTCTCTGCCGTCACAGCTGCTGCGGACATTCACCTCCGATGCGCTCGTGATCGAGATCGGCACGGTCGGCTTCCGCATCATCGGCCTCGGCTTTATCCCGATGGTCACATCGCTGATCTTTCCGGTGTTCTTTCAGGCGGTGGGCTCAAGTTTGAAAAGCTCGGCGCTCACGGTGATCCGGACGGTCGTGCTGTTCGTTCCGCTCGGCTATCTTTTCTCCCGCTTCGGGCTGAGCCGGTTCTGGCTGACGTATCCGGTTACGGAGATCCTGACGAGCATCGCGGGGTTTGTATTCTACCGGCAGTTCCTCAAAAAGGACTATGTCAGCGAGCCGAAGCCGCTGCGCGCGGATGACGGAGACGCCGTGGCGCTCAAACCCTCGAAGCCGGGCGTCATCATCACCATCGCCCGCGAGCACGGCTCCTCCGGCAAGCAGATCGGAAAGCTCGTTGCGCAGAAGCTCGGCATCCCGTTTTACTACAAGGAGATGGTGGCGCTGGCCGCGCATGAGAGCGGGCTCGACCGCGAATTCATTTCCGATATCCACAAAAATGCTCCGGACGCGATGCGCGATCTCTATCTCAGCTCGCAGGTGGTCCAGCGCGCCATTGCGGCGCAGGACCGGATCATCCGCCGCATCGCCGACAACGGCTCGTGCGTTATCGTAGGGCGCGCCGCGGATTATGTTCTGCGGGAGCATAAAAATGTTGTCCGTGTGTTCGTTCACGCGCCGCTCGACTACCGAATCCGTCGTGTCATGGAGGTATACGGGGACACGCTGCGGGAGGCAAAACGCAATATCCGCCGCTCCGACAAGGCGCGGGCGTCGTATTACCGGCACATCTCCGGCCGCCGCTGGGGCGATGCCGAAAACTATGAGCTGACGGTGGATTCCTCCGCCGGACTGGAAGAAACGGCGGCGATCATCGTCGCCTACGCCCGCGCCGCAGCGGGGGAAAGTGATCTTCCGTTTATACCCGATAACAGATATAAATTATGACGCCGTATCCGGTTTTTCCGGATACGGCGTCATCTTATGCGCTTATGCAGTTATCGGATCAGATGTACTGCGCGAGGTTGTAGGCGGCTTTGGTAGCGCCCCAGACGAGGCCGGCCTGGAAGGAGTCGCCGATGTTGTAGATCTCCTTGGCAACATGCTGCTTCACGCCCTCAAGATACTGGCTCTCGTCGGCGCGGCGGCCGAGCGCGTTGACGAACAGCTCCGCGTGGTGCTCTTCGACGACCGTTTCGGGACCCATCTTCGGCGCGAGCGGGTTGACGACGTTCTTCGGCAGAACCGGCGTCCAGGTGCAGTAAACGTCCGGCGCGCCCTTGGAGATGTTGCGGCTGACGAGCACCCTGCCCGGCTCGAACGACTTGATCGTCGCGCAGTTGACGAGCTTCGCGCCGTTATCCTCAAGATAGTGGATGATGTGGCCGCGGTTGGCGGTGCAGGCGCCGTCCATGAAGTTGCCGAGCATGTCGATCACGGTGATCCTGCAGCCGTGCTCGTAGCTCAGCCAGTAGGCGGTCTCCATGCCGACCGCGCCGCCGCCGAGAACGACGACCTTCTTCGCGCCGCCGAGCTTTTCGGGATTGCGCAGAAGCTCGGTCGCTTCGACCATGTTCACGGTGTCGATGCCGGGAATGCGCGGGCTGATGCGCTTGGCGCCGACGGCATAGATCACGGCGTCGTAGTTCTGCGCCTTGAGATATTCCGGCGTGGCCTCTACGCCGAACTTCACCGCAACGCCCTTCTGCCCGAGCGTCTGGCGCTTGAGCCATTCGACATAGTTGTGCATGTCGTACTTATTTTTGGGAACGGCAGCGGCGTTCGCAATGCCGCCGAGCTCGCTCGTTTTCTCAAGGATCTCGACGGTGTGGCCGCGCTGTGCGGCGTAGATGGCAAAGTTCATGCCGGCGGGGCCGCCGCCGACGACGCCGATCTTCTTCGCCGTTAGAGCGGGCGCGGACTGCTTGGGCAGCACGTCCTCATGGCCGGTGCGCGGGTTGACGGCGCACTGCGGGTGACCGCCCTCGACGAACTCGTTGACGCAGGCTTCCTGACAGCCGATGCACGGACGGATCTGGTCCACGTCGCCCGCATAGGCTTTCCTGCACCAGTCGGGATCGGCGAGCACCGGGCGGCCGAGCATGATCATGTCGCACTTGCCGTCACGCAGGGCTTTCTCGTCCATATCGGGATAGTTGAGCTTGCCGACAGCGACGATGGGAACCTCAAATCCGGCATTGGACTTCACGCCGCGCTCCTTGAAGTATTCCTTGGCGACCTTCGCCACGTCAAGGAAGCAGCCGGCGGGCATGTACGCGGGCGGATGGGGGAGCCACCAGTTGTCGTAGCAGCCGAGGTCCACGTCGAACATATCGACGCCCGCCTTGACGAGATTTTCCATATAGTCGAGCGTTTCATAAATGGAACGGCCGTTCTTGAAGCCCTTGAGGGAGGAAACGGTGTCCATGCGCTCGCCGTAGGTCTCTTCGAGAGCGCAGCTCAGATCGATGCGGTACATGATCGGGAACCACGGGCCGGTGCGCTTGCGCATCTCCTTGACGATGTTGATGCCGAAGAGCTGCCAGTCGGTATATTTGCCGAGCTTGCGGTGGTTGAACGCGGTGTTGGTGAGCTGATCGATGAGATAGCCCTCGTGGCCGTGCAGATACACGCCGTCGATGCCCATCGTCTTGGCGTCTGCTGCGCCCTGACCAAAGTTGCGGACGATCTGGTCCAGCTCAAGGTCGGTAAGGGGACGGCAGGGAATGCTCGGAATATAGAAGTTCGGATTCCAGGAGGCGGACACGGGCAGCGCGTACTTCGTCATAAGGCACTGCGGGTTGCCGACACGGCCGAGACCGGCGGTGAGCTGGATGAAAATGCGGCTGTTGCGCGCGTGGACGCCCTGCGCCAGATCGCGCCAGCCCATGAAGTTGGTGCGGGTGTTGTCGATGCGGGGGAAGTAGGAGAAGTTGCCCTTTTCCGTCACGGACGAGTCGATGTGGTGGCTGATAGGGATGAGGCCCGTGGTGAGAAGGCCAACGCCGCCTTCGGCGCGGGCAAAAAAGTACTCGCGCATTTTGTCGTTCGGGCGGCCGGTCTCTTCCGCCATCTGGCAGTTGCCCATCGGCGCCATCACAAGACGATTCTTGATCGTCAGACGGTTGACCTGGATGGGGGAGAACATCGTGTCATACGGCCAGAGCTTCCTGGTATAGCGTCCGGTACCGCCTTCGGTATTTTCGCAGTCCTTCTGCACCCAGCTGCCATAGCTGTTGACGAGTCTTTCGACCAACGCATCGGTTTTCAAATCCAAATCCCTCTTTCATACTTTATTTATAATTGTTCTCAATTTCTTAATGTTTTGTTCACAGGCGTTGTGAATCCTATACCAACATCATGTTCAATTTAACACAACCAGCACAGATAATCAACAAAAAATAATAAGAAATCCTTGATTATTTTAGTAGAAAGTGATACAATGATTATGTGGTTAAAATCTATAAAAGTGTCTAAAAACGCACACAAATTCATCAAACTGCGCGAAAGGAAACTTGCGATGGAAACAACTGCAAAAGTGATTGCCGTATCCGGAAAGGGCGGAGTGGGAAAAACGACGCTGGCGGCGGCCATGGTGCGCCACCTGACGGAGTGCAAACCGGACGCGAGGATCCTCGCGATCGACGCTGATCCCGCCGTCGGTCTTTCAACGTGCCTCGGCGTGGAGGTTACGCTCACGCTTGACGAGATCCGCAAGCAGATCATTGATAACGTGGAAGAGGGCCGCACGAAGGAAGCGATGGATCTCGTGGAGGAATCCCGTTATCGCATCTTCGACGCGCTGGTGGAAAAGAACGGCTTCGCCTTTCTCGCCATCGGCCGCCCGGAAGCGGAGGGCTGCTACTGCCGCATCAACGCCTATCTGAAGGACGTTATCACGATGCTCTCCCGCGAGTTTGATTATGTTGTTATTGACGGCGAAGCCGGTATCGAGCAGATCAACCGCCGCGTGCTTGAGAAGGTCACGCACCTTCTGCTCGTCTCCGACCAGAGCCGCAAGGGCATTCAGGTCGTCGGAACGATCAAGCAGGTCGCCGATGAGCTTGTCATGTACGACCGCATCGGCGCGGTGATCAACCGCGTGACAAACCCGGATCTCAACAAGTTCATCACGATTCCGGGCGTTGAGATTCTTTCCTATATCGAGTCGGACGATTACCACGCCGCCAACGACATCCAGGGCAAAACGGTGTACGATCTTCCGCCGGAGTCGAGCGTGTACCGCGGAACGAAGGAAGTTCTGGAAAAGTTCGGCATTCTCTGAAAGGCGCGCAATTAAACTTATAAATAAAGGGCAAACAACAAGAGAAAGAAATCAAAAAGGGGTGTGACATTTGAAGGATCTCAAGCATCTGATCTACTTTGAGCAGCTTCTGGATAATGCCGACAACGAGCTTGTGCGAAAGGCAGCCGCGGAAGGGAATCTGGCCATGGGGTACACCTGCTACCATGTCCCCGAACCGATCCTCAACGTTGGCAACTGCTTCTCCGTCCGTCTCCGCGCTCCGCACACCGGCTCCATCGACATTGCAACGTACTACATGTCGAACTACACCTGCGAGTTCGCCAGAGCGCTCACCGAGCGCGCCATCGAGGGCGGCTACCAGTTCCTGGACGCCATGATCGGCGTGGACGCCTGCTCCATGATGAACCGTGCTATGGAGCACTTTGAAATCCTGCAGGTAAACGACAAGCCCAACTTCTTCGTGACCCACGCGGACATTCCCTTCAAGATCACCGACTACACGCTCGAGTCCTATGTGAAACAGATGCGCTATCGCGTACTCGATGTTATGAAGGAAAAGCTCGGCGCGGACACGTCGGACGAGGCGCTTCGCAAGGCCGTGGAGGAGCACAACGAAGTCTGCCGCATCCTTACCGAGATCGGCGAGATGCGCAAGATGGAAAATCCGCCCATCACCGGCTACGAGTACCACGTTCTCAATCTGGTTTCCTACACCTGCCCGAAGGCGCTTATCCTGCCTTACCTGCGCGAGACGCTTGCCGAGATCAAAAAGCGCAAGGTCGATGCGAAGCCCTGGTACCGCGCCCGTGTTTCCATCGTCGGCAGCGAGATCGACGATCCCATGCTCACCAAGCTCATTGAAAACTGCGGCGCGTTCGTAGTTTCCGACCGCTACTGCTTCGGCTCCACGCCGGGCCGCGAGGTCATTGAGCTCAACGACACCGACGACGTACTTACGCAGCTCTGCCTGCACTACATGCAGCATTCCGAATGCGCCCGCTACATCTCCGATGAAAAGGTCCAGCAGCGCCGCGACACCGCCGACCGTCTTGCCCGCGAGTTCGGCGCCGAGGGCATCATCTATGAACAGATGAAGTACTGCGACTACTGGGGCTTTGAGCGCGCGCTCGTCAGCCACATTATGGCGGAAGAGAAGAACTGGCCGGTCCTTTCGGTCGACCGTCTGTACAACAACGGCAATTCCGGACAGCTCCGCACCCGCGTGCAGGCGTTCGTTGAATCGCTGGAGATTAAGCGAATCCGCAAAGAGGGAGGGGAGAACTGATGGCGAAAACTCCGAAATACCCCAATCCGGCGTTCTTCCGCACAAAGAACAACATGGATTGGAAGGCGCAGGGCGAAAACCTGAAGGAAGTCTTTGATATCGCCAAGGATATGCTCCTTGCCACCGACTGGAAAGCCTTCGGCGCGCGCCAGAAACAGGGCTGGATCGATTTCGGCAAGCGTGTTGCCGAGGAAGCCGCCGAGATCGCCGCCATGTCCTGCGCCGAGCGCCGCGAGCTTTTGCTCAAGGGCGAAAAGAAGCTCGGCCGTCTCTACAAGAAGGGCGCTATGGCTACCGTTCGCCGCGAATGGCGCGGCGTCGCCGACACGGCGTACGATTTCTATGAGTGGCTGCGCATTTGGGGCATGCTCCTCGGCACCTTCTCCAAGGATCTCATTCCGGCGCTCAACTCCGTGCTGCACTATCGCTGGATGATGTCCTATCTCTGCTGTGTCGGCTTCATGGATAAAAACACCATGGGTCAGCACGGCGCGGCTCTCAAGATGAGCCACCTTATGATCTACGATATTTTCCGCTACGTTGCCGAAAACCTCGTCCTTCAGGCGAAGGGCGACGCGAAGAACGGCAACAGCGCCGAGCTGAACAAGAAGGTCGTTCTCTTCGACGAGATGACGATGGGTCAGCTCATGGCGGGCTTCCCCGACCTGATCGGTATTCCGTATCAGCTCTTCGCGGTGTTCCTGGTCTCCGAGATCGACCAGCTCACTTGCGTGCCGTACATCGACGCGGTCGAGAGCTTCGGCCTGCCGGCGGACTGCTGCCCGGTGCCCTCCTCCGAGTGCGGCGCTCTGGTGCTGGATGCGCTGCCGCATATGGGCAAGTGCTTCATCTCCAGCTCCATGCCGTGTGACGGCTCGACCATGGCGTCCTCCTACATGTCCCGCCGCTTCCCGGATCTCCCGGTGTTCCATCTGTGCTTCCCCGTCCGCTACGAGGACGAGGAGACCGTGCAGTGCGCCGCCGAGGATATCAAGGCCTGCATCAAGTTCATTGAGGAGCAGACCGGCGCAAAGTGGAGCTGGGATGCTTACTTCTCCGCCATGAAGCGCTTCAACACAGAGACGAGCTACGAGCTCGAAAAGTGGGCGGTCAACCAGACGGCGTATCCGCAGATCATCGGCCCGTGCTACGAGCTGTTCCGCAAGTGGAACTACGAGATGGACGGCGGCATCGACCCGCGCATCTTGAAGACCTTCAAGAAAGTCAACAAGATCATGCTCAAGGCCTACGAGCGCAAGGAAGAGGCGTGGCCCGGCAAGATGAAGTACCGCGCGATCGTGTGGTCCTGCCCGGCGCACTACTACGCCAACTTCTCCAACTGGCTGGCCAACTGCTGGGGCGTCAACGTTCTCGTTGAGATGGAGAGCCTTAACTTCACCAAGCAGCTCGAGACCGAGGACAAGGAAGAGGCGCTGCGCGATCTCGGCCGTCTGTACGAGCGCATGGTCATGCGCCGTCACACGAACGGCGGTTATCAGCACGTTGTTGACGAGCTGTGGAAGCAGTGTGAGATCTGGAACGTCGATCTCATCATCATGTATCAGAACGTTGCCTGCAAGAACATGGCCACCGTGCAGGGCATTCTGGACGATCAGGCGCGCGAGCAGAACCGCAAGATGATCTGGATCGAGCACGATCTGATGGATCCGCGTACGGTCTCCCGCCGCCAGATGCGCGACAAGGTGAGCGAGTATATGCGCACCGTTATGCATGCCGAGCCTTTGGATCCCACGCTGGTTGATTTTGAAGACGAGATCTGCCTGTAAAAAAAAGAAATAGAATCATTATTGGAGGGTATTTAACCATGGCCAAGAAGTATTTCGCCGGATGCGATGTCGGTTCCACTTACACCAAAGCAGTCATCCTTGACGAGCAGGGAAACATTGTCGCGCACACCACCATCCGCAGCAAGATCAACTCCGAGCAGTCCGCCCAGATCGCCATGCAGGAAGTCATCGATCAGGTTCCCGACCTGCATTCCTCCAAGGACCTTGAGTATCTCATCGGCACCGGCTACGGCCGCAACAAGGTCCCCTTTGCCGACGAGAACGTCTCCGAGATCAGCTGCCACGCCATGGGCGTCCATGTCACCGACCCGACCGTCAAGGCCATCATCGACATCGGCGGCCAGGACGTTAAGGGCATCAGCATCGACACCGACGGCACCGTCAAGAACTTTGCTATGAACGATAAGTGCGCTGCCGGTACCGGCCGTTTCTACGAAGCGATGGCGCGCTCCTTCGAGATGACGCTGCCGGAATTCTCCAACCTGTCTCTCGGCGCGAAGAACGTTATCCCCATCACCGCCCAGTGCACCGTCTTTGCCGAATCCGAAGTCATCACGCTCGTCGGCGAAGGCAAGCCCATGGACGAGATCGCCGCCGGCATCCAGATGGCCGTTGCCAAGCGCTGCTTCGTTATGGCGAAGAAAGCGGGCGCGACCGACAGCATCACCCTGACGGGCGGCTGCGCGAAGAACGCCGGCCTGAAGCAGGCCATTGAGCACGTCCTCAAGCTCAAGGTCATCGACCTCAAGACCGACCCGCAGCTCATGGGCGCTCTCGGCGCGGCGGAATACGCCCGCCAGAAGGGACTTTCGAAAGGAGTATAATTCCCTATGAAAAAATTCTGGAAAGTGTTTGGTAAGATTGCCGGTATTCTGACGGCAGTCATCGGCGTATTGTTTGTGGTCTATTTCTGGAATCTTGACCAGAAGCTGCTCTCCTGGGCGTATGTACAGGTCAACCGGATCTTTGACCGCAAGAAAGCGGACATCAAGTTCTGATGGAGCTTTTTAACGGATGCATTCATGAAACGGAGGAGCTGCTCAGCGGCTCCTCCGCGAAAAAATGGGCGTATGACCCGGCAGTCTGCTGGGATGAGACGTCCCGAAACGAGCTCGTCATGCTCCGTGAGGCTGCCTATGAGCTTGGCGGCAGCGCCAAAAGCGCCGTGTCCTATAGCTGCTTCACGACCGACGAGCGTCTTGTTGGGCCGGACGAGGTCTGGCTTTACGGCCCCGATCTTTCGGAGATCCGCGGCGACTGCGCGTTTGCCCGCATCGTTCTGTTCTCCATTCAGGACGTGGGAGAAGAGGACGAAGCGTACCGTGCGCTGCAGGATATCGAATTTGTCAAATACCATGTCTTCCCGAAGGGATACATGATCCGTGCGCTCTCGGAGGATAACCGCGAGCAGGTGCGCGTCAGCCGCGACGCCATCCGCGGCGGCATCTCCTTCCGAAACGTCGGCTTTGACTATATCCGCAAATTCCGTGAAAAGGAAAACGTTCGCGGTGTGCGCGTGATCTTCGTCACGGCGCCGGAGGCGGATTATGCCGCGCTCCGCGCACAGGCGCGCAAGGTCACCGATATCACCCGTTCTCTCAGCACCATTCTGGACGGCATACCCACCGACTGCGACTCGTGCGGACTGCGCGAGATCTGCGACGAGGTCGAGGGTATGCGTGAGCTTCACTTCCAGCAGGCGGGGAAAAAGTCTCCGTCGGAAAAATAAGAAACCATCAACGGAGGAAGCCCCATGCGCGATTTGAAAAATGTGATCTTCTTCGATGATCTGCTGCAGGAGTCCTATAACGCTCTTGTCCGGCAGGCGAAGGAAGAGGGAAAGTATGCTCTCGGCTACACCTGCTATTTCATGCCGGAGGTCCTTCTGGATCTGCCCGGCTGTTTCAGTGTTCGCCTCCGCGCCCCGCGCTGCACCTCCCCGGATATGGCCACCTATTATATGTCCAGCCGCGTCTGCCACTATGCCCGCAGTCTTCTCGAGCGTGCGCTCGAGGGCGGCTACAACTTCATCGACGCGCAGCTCGGCACGGAGACCTGCGCCGGCACTTGCCGGTTTCAGGAGCATCTTGCCGAGCTGCCTGACCTCATTCAGAACGAAAAATTCTTCGTCACCTTCACGGATGTTCCGTTCAAAAAGAACGAGAACAGCATCGAACACTTTGCCGCCACGCTGCAGAAGCACGTTCTCGACGAGCTGCACGAACATTTCGGCATCGACACGTCCGACGAAGCTCTGCGCGCCACGATCGAGGCGCACAACGAGATCTGCGACATCATCACGCAGATCGGCGAATTCCGCAAGCTCGATAAGCCCACGATCACCGGCACGGAGTTCCACATCATCAATCTCGTCTCGATGGTCTGCCCAAAGTACCTGATCCTCCCGTATCTGCGTGAAACGCTCGAGGATCTCAAGACCCGCGAAGCCGATGCAAAGCCCAACTACCGCGTTAAGGTCGTTCTCGCCGGTTCGGAAAACGACGATCCCGATTTCACCAAGCTCATCGAGAGCTGCGGCGCGCTCGTCGTGGCCGACCGCTACTGCTATGGTTCTCTGCCCGGACGCGAGAAGATCGAGATCCGAAAAGGGGAGACGGCGCTTCGCGCTGTCGCCCGCCACTATCTTGAAACAAGTGTTTGCCCGCGCTCCATGGAGCAGAGCGCCATGCGTCAGCGCAAAAAGTACATCGCCGATGTCGCCAAAGAATACAAGGCGGACGGCGTGATCGTCGAATCCAACAAGTTCTGCGAGTACTGGAGCTATGAGCGTGTGGCGGATACGATCATCCTGCCGCGCGACTTCGGCTTGCCCGTGTGCTCGATCGAGAAAGAGTACATCAACTCCGCCTCCGGCCAGCTCCGCACGCGCTTCCAGGCGTTTGTGGAAAGTCTGGAGATCAAGAAGATCCAGGAGAAGGAGGGCGTGAAGAATGGATAAGGCGAAAATGAAAAAAGCCCTGAAGGATTTCTGGCACGGCAAGCCGCACGGCGAGCGTCGTCTCGGTGATATCCTGGAGGACAAGACCGGCCTTTACAAGCACCGTGAGTGGCGCGGCGTAAAGGACACGATGTACTACTTCAACAACATCTGGCTGTACAACTACGCGCAGATGGTGGCGGACATTCTCAAGAGCGAAGAGCCTCTGGCCTTCTTCAAGGGCGTGTGGCGCTACCGCTGGGTCGGCCAGACCTATCTTCCGGTTCTGCACTGGTTCGACCGCGGCCTGCAGGGACTCCGCGGCGAGGCGCTGCGTGCCTCTGCGTGGCACTACCGCGCCATGGTCAGCATGACCATTCAGCAGTTCCAGCGTATGTTTGCCGCTGACACGAAGCTGCACAACGGCAAGCAGAACGATTATTACGACCATACCATCGCCCACAAGGAGACGGTATGGGGCGGCGTGTTCTATCCGTGGGCGGATAAATTCAAACACGTTCCGCTCGAGATGATCCCGTATTTTGTCACCTGCCACGTCAACAGCCACACCGTTCTCCACTACATCGACGCCGTGCAGTCCATCGGTCTGCCGGGCGACCCGTGCCCGATGTGCCAGGCGGAAGCCGGTATCTTTGTGCAGGATGACGTGCCCGATTACTCCCCGATGTTCATCACGTCCAATGAAGCGTGCGACGCTTCCGTTGCAAGCACCGCTCTGCAGGACTGGTTCTTCAATAAGCCGCTCTACGCCATGCCGCAGCCGATGCAGTTTGACGATCCGCTCGTCAAGAAGCACTGCGCCAAGGAGATCGAGGGCGCGTGGAAATTCGTTGAGGAAATGACCGGTGTGCCGTTCAACTGGGATCAGCTCGTTAAAAATCTGGAAGCTCAGAACGAGCTGCAGCGGTTCGAGTGGGAGAAATGGGATGTTGCCGCGAACACCGACTACTATCCCATCAACGGCGTCGCGCAGGCTCTCTACCGCATCTATCAGTCGCAGTACGGGGAAAACTTCATCTGGCATGAGGTCGATGCCCGCGTCCGCAAGATCATGGAGCGCTGCGTGCGGAACAAAACCGTGACCTTCCCCGAAACCCGCCACCGCATGATCGCGTGGTCGTGCGCGCCGCTGTATTACTCCAACTGGTGTACCTGGGCGTACAACTGCTGGGGTCTCAACGTCATCATCAACATGGACTCTCTCATGTTCGACATGACCATCCGCACCGACAGCTACGAGAACACGCTCGAGGATATGGCGCAGTACCACATGTGGGCCCCTATGCGCCGTATGGCCGTTGGCGGCATGCACCACTTCTTTGAGCTGTGGAAGTATATGGAGCAGTTCAACTGCGACATGGTCGCCATGTACGACCAGCTCCAGTGCAAGGGCGCGCAGGGCATGCACGGCGTGTTCGAGGATGAGTTCCGCAAGCGCAACATCCACGCCATCTGGATTCCTCACGCTCTGCCGGACAGCCGCACCGTTTCCCGTGCGGAGATCCGCCGCATCATCAACGATTACATGACCACCGTCATGCACGAAGAGCCGCTCGATCCGTCGCTGCTTGAGTTTGACGATTCCATGAGCTGGTAACAGGGAGGAAGAAAGAATGCGTAAACTGTTTAAGATCCTCGGCAAGATCGCCGGCATTCTGGCGGGGCTTTATGCGCTGCTGTTTGCGGTGTTCTATTTCGACCTCGACGGCAAGCTGCTGTACTACGTGGTTGAGCCGTTCCTCTGCAGGCATTACGATAAAATGGAACGCGAGGACGTCACCAAGCGCGCCTATAAGATCGACTGAGCAAAACGGACCCTCCGGGAAACTCCCGGAGGGTCAGCTTTTTAACAACCCAAAAGAGGGAGAAGCTGCGTGAGCTTCTCCCTCTTTTGGGAATCATACCGGCATTTCTCTTTTCAGTTTCCGCTGCATGGCGCTGCACCAGTCCAGGACGGCGGTCGAATTTTCACGGAGAAACTTCTCCAGCTTTTCGCAGGCCTCGATTGCTTCCCTGTGCTGTAAGACGGTGATCGCGCCGCTTTGCAGCGCCTCGTCCAGTTCATCCCGGTCAACGACCTCGATCGAGCCGTCGGCGGATACGACGATATCGAGATACATATCCTCAAACGTCGGGTTTTCCGGATCGTCAAACCGGCTGCCGCCGGTGATGTCAAAATAGATCTGTATGAGCCGGTCACATTCGTCGAACATCGCCGTCAGCCACCAGTGTGCGCCGGGGACCGCTGCTTGAAACCACGAATAACCGGCATCAGCGATGAGAACATCCCGGCGGTGATAGTGCACCGTGAGCGGGCCGGTCACCTCGTCGATCAAAGTAAGGGAAATTCGTCCAGCACTGCCGAAAATGTCAGCTTCCCCGCGGGAAACGTACCGCCGCTTCGTGATGCGCTTCCAGTCGGTGCGGCGCATATCGCGTTCCTTGCTCATGGGTTTACCTCCCGAGATACTCACCTTCGGCAACAACGACCGTCGGGCCGGTAAGATAAATGTCGCAGACGGCATCCTCCTCTACAGAGAGCGAGACCTGCAGCTCGCCGCCGGGGAAATCCAGCCGTAGTGTTTCATCTCTGATCTCGCCGCGCAGCCGCATGGCGGCGGCGGTGGCTCCCGCGCCTGTACCGCAGGAGAGCGTAAAGCCTTCCACGCCGCGTTCATAGGTGACCGCCTTTACGTGATTGCGGTCAAGGCGTTTGCGGAACGTTACATTCGCACCCTTCGGGAACGCGGCATAGCTGCGGATGTAAGCGCCGAGCGAACGCAGCTCATCCTCCGGCATCATGTCCCATTCCGGCAGCTCCAAAACGGCATGCGGGATACCGGGATCGCCGAGTTCCATATACGATACCGAGAGGATCTGTCCGTCCCACGGTATGCCGATCTCGGTCTCCACAGCGGTGGGGTCGTTCAGCCGGACGCAATAGAGATCTTCTTCGATGCGCTGTCCGACGACGATCCCGGCGGTCGTTTCAATGCGCTGGATGTCTCCGGCGAGACCGCGGTCATAGCCGTAACGCGCGATGCACCGCGCGCCGTTGCCGCACATTTCGCCGAGTGAGCCGTCGGAATTGTAAAACCGCATGGCGTAATCGCCGATGCCCTGCGCGGGGAGGACGATCATCAGCCCGTCCGCGCCGATCGAGAGACGGCGGCGGCAGAGACGGACGGCGAGAGCGGAGTATTCGTTCTTGCGTATTTCGCCGGACCGGTTGTCCAGAACGATGAAATCGTTCCCGGCCCCCTGCATTTTTGTAAATTTCATAGGATGCACCTCTTTGCCTGTCATTCGTCAAAGTCGTCCGCGTGGAGCGTCTGCACGATGCGTCCGGTCGGCGTGGCGCCGAAGAGCTTTCCGTAGGCGCGGGAAAAGGCGGAATAGCTGCGAAAGCCGCAGCGGAAGCAGGCGTCCGTGGCGGAAAGTCCGGACTGGATAAGATCGCGCGCCGCCAGAAGCCGCTTGTCGGAGAGATAGTTGTGGATGGATGTGCCGGTCTCCTCGCGGAAGCGGCGCATCATATGGTATTTGCTGATAAAAAACTGCGCGGCCAGATCGTCGATGGAGATGTCTTCGGCAAGATTTGCTTCCAGATAGCGCAGAATGTCCAGGATCTTGCCGTCCCTCGGTACGACCGGCTGCGGGAGCTCGGAGCCGGTTTTCTTCATTGCACGCCCGATTTCCACGAGAAGGCGCAGCAGCGTACAGCGTGAAAGGATCGCATTCTCGCCGCCGCTCGAGGCCATTTCGCTCTCGAGCTGCTCTGCCAGCGAGCGAAGCCGCCGCCGGACGTCCTCCGCCGGGCGAAGCACATGGCCCGGCTTACCGGAGAATACGTCTTCGAGCGAATAGTCCGGCACGGAATTTTCCGCGAGCAGGGAAGGGGAGATATAAAGGATCATGCGCTCATAGGAAATTCCCTCTTCAAATTCGGGCTTATGTACGCACCGGCTGCCGACGAGCACGATGTCGCCGGGCAGCAGGAGATAGCGCCGCCCCTCTACGGTATAGCTGCCGCTGCCTGAGAGAAGAAGCACGATCTTGCAGAATTCGTGATAGTGGTAATCAACCTTCGTGCCGCGGTCGTCTTTCAGGTGAAAGAGTCGGAAATCCTCCAGCAGGTATCCGCGCTTTTCGTAGTTTTCGTCCATGACGGCCTCCATAAAAGCATCTTTTGCAAAGAGTATAGCATAGATTGCGTTTACTTTGCAAGGTGTGCGCAGTAAAATATAGCACGAAAATACTCAGTGGAGGTTATGTGCAATGAAGAAGTTTATGAAGAAATACGGTTTCATTACACTGATGCTTCTCGGCATCGTCGCCGGCTGTATTGTCGGTGCGGCATGGCCGGGGGCTACGGCTCTCGAACCGTTCGGGACGCTGTTTATTAATATGATGTTCTGCGTCGTTGTGCCGATGGTGTTCTGCTCCATCGCCTCGGCGATCGCAAACATGAGCTCGGCAAAACGCGCCGGGCGCATCATGGGCATCACGGTCGGAACGTTCCTTTCCACCGCTGCCATCGCTGCGATTTTGATGTACGTCATCGTCCGTTTCATTCCCGTGTTCACCGCTGCGCCCAGCTATGAGGAGTCCGGCGTCGGTACCGTGGATATTGGAACGCTCATCATCAACTTCTTCACGAAGCCCGACTTTACCGAGCTCTGGAGCCGCCGCGCCATCCTCCCGCTGATCGTTGCGGCGATCATCTTCGGCTTCGGCATTCAGATGTGCGGCGGCCGCGAGTCCCGCGTGGCGCTGCTGCTCAATGACCTCACGGACATTCTTCTGAAGGTCATCAAGCTCATCTCCTACTACGCGCCTGTCGGCTTCTTCGGCTTCTTCGCCTCCCTCGTCGCGACGCACGGCTCGGACTTCGTCTCCAACTACGCCCGCGCCATCGGCATTTACTACGTCGTTTCCGTGATCTACCTGCTCATTTCGTCCCCGCTGTACGCCCGCTTCGGCGGCGGCAAGGGCGCGGCTAAGGTCATGTTCCGGCACCTCTTCCGCCCGGCGGCGACCGCGTTCGGCACCTGCTCCTCGGTCGCAACGATCCCGGTGAACATGGAAGTCTCGGAGGATACCGGCATTTCCAAGGAAGTTTCCGATATCGTCATGCCCCTCGGTGCTACGATGCACATGGACGGCTCGGCCATGGGCGCCATCATCAAGGTCGCGTTCCTCTTCGGCATGTTCGGCAAGGACTTTGGTACGGGTGAGGCGATCCTGGCGATCGTTGTGGCGGTGTTCTCGTCGGTTGCCATGTCCGGCATTCCCGGCGGCGGCGGCACGGGCGAGCTGGTGCTCTGCTCGATGTTCTTCCCGGATCACCTCAACGTGGCGTTCCCGATCGCTCTTGCCATCGGCGAGCTGATCGACCCGCCCGCGACGATGGTCAATGCTGCCGGTGACTACGTGGTGAGCTTCATCGTTTCCCGCTTTGTAGACGGCAAGGACTGGCTGCAGAAAAAGCTGCATGGCGCGAAAACCGACGCTGTCAGCGAATAAAATATAGTTAGACAAAGGCTCTGGACGATCCGATCGTCCGGAGCCTTTTCTCATAATATGCCGGTTATCGCTTCGCGGCGCGCATCGCGCGGCCGCTCGTGCGCATGGCGTCGGCGTTAAGCGCTTCGCCGTCAAGAATGAGCTGGCCGTTGATAAAGACCTTTTCTATGCCGAAGGAATGTCCGCGATCCTCTTCTCCGGCTTTGAGCTTATCTTCGTTGAATACGGTAAGGTCGGCAAAATAGCCTTCGCGGACGTATCCCCGCTCCGGAATGGAGAACCGGTCGGCTACGCCGCCGGTCATTTTGCGGATCGTCCGCGGCATAGTGTCGCCGGTGCCGTTGAGGGAGTATTTGAAAAATTTGGGGAAGCAGTCGTAAATGGCGGGGTTCTGCACGCCGTGCGGCTCGACCCAGGCGTCAGTCATATAAAGGCACACATCGTCGCGGGAGAGATCGCTGACGATCTCCGGCGTGCTGTACGGCCCCATGTTGACACGGCCCTTGAAATCGCTCATTTCGCAGAGATCGAGATAGGCGTCGATGTCGTTTTTTCCCATTTCCCTGGCAATTTGCGCCACGGTCTTTCCCTCGTATCGCTCGTTCCCCTCGCCGACGTAAGCAATGGTGATGTCATCCCAGCCAAAGCCGAGAAGCGCGATGCTCATTTTGGCGAGCAGGGAAAAGCGGAACTTGTTCACAGGACGGCGTTTTTCTTCCGCACTGAGCGCCTGATACCACGTCGGCATTACGACCGTAATGACAGATACGCCGAGCAGCTCGCTGTATATATCAAACTGCGCGTCCACGCCGTTTTCCCGCATCCGATAAATGATCTCCTTGAGCTCATCCTTACAGCGGAACGAGCGGCGTCCAACGAAGATCGCGTGGGAGTACTGGAGCTTCATGTGCGTGCCGCGCGTGATCTCCACCAGCTCGTCGAGCGCGCGGAGAAGGTGCGGCCGGCCAAGCAGGGGATAGGTCATGGAAACGGCGCTGCATGCTCTCGGATGCACGGTCATCGGAAGGTCATACCGTTCGGCGAGACGAGCGACCTTTTTCAGCTCTTCGATCGAAACATACAGTCCCGGTTCGTACATCAGCCCGAGCGACACGCCGCAGGCGCCTTCCTTCAGGCTCTGTTCCATGGCGCCGAGCATCTGCTCCTCTTCGGCGGGCGTCAGATCGCGGCCGTCAAAGCCTGTGATACCGGCGCGCGCGGAGCAATGGCCAACGAGAACGGCGATATTGCAGGGGGAGCGACCGTCTGCGGCGTCGAGCAGCGCGCCGGCCGACGGGTACACGCCGGTCTCATCCCCGCGGTAGCCGAAAAGCCCGCCGCCGATCTTGTCGAGATACGGCGTATCCGGAGTGAACCCTGTGGCGGAAAGACCGCAGTTGCCGGTGATGAACGAGGTGATGCCCTGTCGGATGAACGGCTCAAAAAACGGCCGGGGATCCTTGCGGATAGCGAACCAGTCATTGTGTGAGTGGGCGTCCATAAACCCGGAGGACACGGATAGACCCTGAAGATCGATCACCTGCGCTCCGTCGCAGATAAGTCCCTCGCCGATCTTTTCAATGCGGTCGCCGCGGACGAGAATGTCGCCGAGAAAAGCGTCCGCACCCGTCCCATCATAGATTTTGCTGTTTTTTAAAAGAATATCCATAAGTGCCTCCGTTTCCGGAAATAAGTTTTTTGTAATTCGGTAAGTCCTCGTCAGAACAGGCTTAGCTGCGTTTCATCGGATTTGTCTGTGAATGTGCGCAGGTAGGTGAATATTTCCGCATTATCATGCATCATGCCGTGCTCCTCGCAGAAGGCGTGATAGAGACGCATGAGCTTGGCATTGCGCGGGCTGGTGTTTTCATAGGAAAGACCAAAGGTGCGGATGTACTGCTCCTTCATGCCGGGAAACACCCGGTCGAGCTGCGCAAAGAAGTATTCGCGGTTCCCCTCGCGGAGCGTTACTCCCATGCCGAAGCAGATGACGTCCTTGACCTTTGCTTCGGCGCAATAGCGCAGAATGCCGAGAATGTTTTCTTCCGTGTCGTTGATAAACGGCAAAATGGGGGAGAGCCACACAACCGTGGGGATCCCGGCCTCGCGGAGCTTTTGCAGCGCGGCGAAGCGGGCGGAGGTGGTGCAGACATTTGGTTCCAGCTTCCGGCAAAGCGCCTCGTCGTATGTGGTGAGCGTCATCTGCACCACACATTTTGTCCTCTCGTTGATGGCCTGCAGGAGATCAATATCGCGCAGCACGCGGTCGGATTTTGTTTGCAGTGTGAAGCCAAAGCCGTACCGGAGCGCGAGCGAGAGCGCGCCGCGGACAAAGCCGAGCTCCGATTCAAGCGGGATGTAGGGGTCGGTCATTGCACCGGTGCCGAGCATGCAGGCGCTGCGCTTGCGTCGGAGCGCGTCTTCCAGAAGCGTGAGAGCATTTTCTTTGACTTCAATATCCTCGAAAGCGTGATCCATATGATAGCAGCGGCTTCTTGAATCGCAGTAAATGCAGCCATGCGTGCAGCCGCGGTAGAGATTCATTCCGTTTCCGGCGGAGAGTATCCCTTTGGCCTGAACGTAATGCATCTGTCTCAGGCGTTGTTTTTCAGGGGGAGCACCATATAATCAGAGGCAAAATCTTCTCCGTTGACCTTAAGAAATGCGGGGATCGTTCCGATCCTTGTAAATCCAAACCTTTCATACAGGCGAATGGCGCGGCCGTTATCGGAGCGCACCTCGAGCTCCAGCTGCTCGATGCCGTTTTTCCGGGCGAAAGCAAGGAGCGCCTCCATCAGCGCCGTGCCGACGCCGCTGTGCCACGCGCACTGCCGGACACTGATACCGATCGAGGCACGGTGGCTCATGCGCCGTTTCAGTCGGCTGACGTTGGCGATGCCGATGATCTCGCCATCCGCTTTTGCCGCGTACATCACGTCGTCAGACGAATCGAGCATGGAACGAAGAAACGCTTCTTCAACTTCCACGGCAATGGGGATACCTTCCGCACCCATGTTGAGATTGTCCGTCTCCCCGCCGACGATTTTCAGGTACTCCAGTATTGCCGCGGCGTCCTCCGGACGGGCGTTTTCTATGATAAAATCCTTCATGGCTGTACTCCGTTTCTGATTTACATTTAATTATTTATATTTATAGCATATCCAACAGAAAAAACAAGAGAAAATGTGAAAAGCCGCCGCAATCCAAAACGAATTGCGGCGATCCAGGCGAAGAACACGGAAAAATATTCTTTGATGAAAGGCACCGAGTCAATTTATCGCGGAAAAAAACAAAATGGAAGCCCTCTCAAACTATGCCATACGGCATGGTTTGAGAGGACTTCTTTTTGCTATACTTCGCGCATAAGGAAAACCGAACGCACTATGACGACAAAGGAGGACAACATGAAAAACACACTGAAAACTGAATTTCCCGGCATCGGGGACGCACAATTTCACATCCGCTTGACGGAAGGCCAGATTTCCCCCTACGTTCTGCTGCCGGGCGCGCCGGAACGGGTCGAACTTGTCAAAAAGCAGTGGAAAAATGCGGTAGAGCTGGAATTCAACCGGGAGTTTCGTTCCGCAAAGGGTACCTATGACGGCATGGATATTGCCTGCGTCTCCACCGGCATCGGCACGACGAGCGCCGAGATCTGCCTGCACGAGCTGAAGAACATCGGAGCGCACACCACCGTTCGCATCGGTACCACAGGCGCAATCTCGGAACGGTTTCAGCCGGGTGACCTTATCATCCCTGTGGCTGCCATCCGAGCAGATGGTACCAGCGATTGCTATGTGGACAAGGCGTTCCCCGCCGTTGCCGATCGTATGGTCGTGAATGCCCTTTGCGAAGCCTGTGAGCGCCTTGGCTACCGTTATGGGACAGGAATCATGTACAGCCCGTCTTCGCTCTACATCGGGCAAGGGCGTAAAATCAGTGAAAATGGTTTCTGGCCTTCTCGTTCCGAGCACCTGATTGAAGATTTGCGGCAGGCCAGAGTGACCAATATCGACACGGACTCCGCCGGGCACTTCATCGTAGGGTATCTGCATGAGATGCGCAGCGCCTCCATTCTGGCCGTTATAACCAACCGTATTACCGGGGAGTGGGCAACGGACAAAACCGGCGAAGACCGCGCATGCCGCGCCGCCTGCGAGGCGATGAAGATTCTGAAGGAGTGGGACGAGCATCCCGCCAAGTATTCCATTCGCTGAAACGGAACGGTGAAAGAAGACAGCAGCCGTGAGCACGGAAAGCGGAAAAGCTGTGACGTGAACGGATTTCTGGATTCGGCAAAGCATGAACTGGAGCAAGCCGTGAATACGTCGGAATAATCCCTGTCTATGAGAGCATTTTTGCCGATGCGGTCCGGGCTGCTGACCGCAGGCGCGATCATATAGTTCTTTCTCAAATACAGCTCTGGCTTTACGAGATCACCTGAGATGAAAGCACCGTCGCCCTCAAAAAAGAACGGCTCCTCACCGATATTTCCGCCACGCAGCCCCCTTGCCATTTTGTCCGCCTTGATGATATGAGATGAGAGCGTCCTTTTTGTATGCCGGCTCGGATATATTTGAGAATAGATCAACCACACGGCGCCATTCCCAGGATGAAGACACCTCAAAAGGGGCTGAAACCGCCGGCGACCGCACTTCATCGCCGATTTTCTCATAAAGAGTATTATAAAAATTCGGCTGTTTAACGAATATCCCGGTATAAAGCACGAAACCCCGCCGCAGAAATGTTCTGCAGCGGGGTTTGCTCATGTGTCGAAACGCCTGAAAAGCTTGTTTCAAGCGGATTTTGGGCATAAAAAAGCCCATCGTAATTTTGATAGAAACCAATTAAGGTGGGAACTTTTACCGATTGCACCACTATTGGGGAAAAGCATATGGCTGTGCTATGCCCGACAAACTGGAAGTTATCGATTTCTTTGTGCGCTATATCTAACGGACAGCACAATGCTTACTGATGCGGTAATGACCTTTGCAAATACGGCGCTCCACCAAATCATGATTTGACCGCCAAACACCGGCGGCAGCATCAGCATCAACACCAACATGATGATGGGTTCGATAAATGTCAGAACATAGGACAGCACACTTTTTTCGGTTGCGTAGAAAGCCGCCGTGGAAACTCGTGTGATGGCGTCAAACGGAACCGACACAAGGAAGATCGGCATGACCTTTATGACCCCTGCGTTTACCTCGGCAGATGAACCGAACAGTAGTCCAATCTTTCCACGGAGCAGGTAAA
>ERZ857480.79878-NODE-123797-length-55366-cov-12.7961_pt1 | contig 55366 bp, 49 predicted proteins | sample MGYA00519767_ERZ857480 | MGnify/ENA primary metagenome ERZ857480 (study PRJEB31778, sample SAMEA3449210) | human gut metagenome | biome: human gut; feature: human-associated habitat; material: faeces | place: United Kingdom | collected 2010/2012 ...
AAATAAAACATATATTTCAAGTGAAAAAATAGTGATGAAAACAAAATTAACATAATTGTAAAATAATTTTATAATTTTTCAATTACAAAATAAAAGGCATATATTACTTATTTTTAAAAAATAAATGTTTTATATCAATTTTTTATAAAATAAATTAATTTAAAAATTTATTAAAAAATTATCATTTAAAAAAATAAGACTAAAACAATTTTTATTTCAAATTTAAAGAAGAAGTATTTCAATTGTAATATTTTCAGTATAATATAATATTTATCTGAGCATTTGAAAAATAAAACATATATTTCAAGTGAAAAAAAATTCAATAAGAGTTTTATCAAAAAAAATATAATGATTTAACATGAATAGTGAGAGATAAATTTCAACTGTAATGCAATTTTTAGTGCGAAGCAAAAATCAAGACATATGTTTCAAGTGAAAAAAAATTTTTAACTTGGTTAAAATGATTATTTTTATAAAAAAAGAATGAAAAATGATTTATTTTCGATTTTAACTACAAAAAATTAAGATAAATTTCAAGTGTTTTTACAGATGAAATGCATGTCTTCATTCCTACAGAACCTTCGCAGAGCTTTCACTTGAAATTTATGTCTGTCTGTCTAAAATTTATGAAAAAATTATACAAACATACTATTTTCATTATGGGGTTTGGAAATATTAGTGTTTGAATTACCAAAAGCGTAATTTAATAACATTATACAATGTAATTTAGCTTTAAAAACACGTTTAATAGTTTTAAATAAAGCATCTTTACTTAATCCATCTTCAAATATATTATCAGTAACTACAAATTGCTGTAAAATATCCTGATCCACTTTCAATTCATAATCAACTAAAAATAAGTTTAAATTAGTACTTACATCAAATAAAAATTTATTTTTATCTTGAGGAGATGCATTTTGCATTAAATTAATATGTTCTGGTGCTACTTGTGTTGCACATCCAATAACAATAACATCTTTTTCTTTTGGTTTTACAACATCCATTATATTATCTTTAGGAAATTCAATGACAAAATGAAAATCTGCATTTTCATCTGCAGCTTTTTCTCTAAAGACACCTTCATCAGCTAACCAGTTTTTAACATCTTGTTCAATACTCATTTTTTCACCATGTTTAAAATTATAATAAAATATTTATTTATTTTAATATTATATATTAAATAATGTATTATACTTTTGATTTAATAAATAATTTCAATATATTTAATAATATTAATTTTTCATATAATATTTTAATATTTATACTATTTTCATTATTTTTAGCTATTTCTTTTGATATTACATATGGCGAACTTCCAACTAAGATTCATCCTGTTGTAATGATCGGATCTGTAATATCATTTTTCAAAATCAGATTTATTAAAATAAAAAATAGATGGTCAGGTTTGTTTTTAACAGTAGCTACCTGTATTGTTTCAAGTGTATCAGTGATTATATTAGTTTATTTATCTTCATTTAATGCATTTATATTTTTTATATTATTTACATTAATTTTATCATCTACTTTTTCTATTAAAATGCTGCTGGATACTGCTATTAATGTTGAAACAGATTTAAAAGAAGATATTGATAAAGCAAGACAGGCAGTTTCATATTTAGTCAGCAGGAACACTGATGAACTGACTGAAGAACACATTGTTTCAGCTACTATTGAAAGCTTAACAGAAAATATTACTGATTCATACATTTCACCTGTATTTTATTTCATGATTTGCAGTCTTGCTGGAATTTTTATACATTCCTATTTGCTTTTATTTATTTTAATTTTAATTCCATTTAATTACAGAATATTCAATACACTTGATGCAATGGTTGGTTATAAAACTGATGAACTGATTAATATTGGTTTTGTTCCAGCTAAAATAGATGATATTTTAAATTATATTCCATCAAGAATAGCTGGTTTATTTGTTGTTTTATCTGCATTTTGCCTGAGATTTGATTATAAAAACAGTTATAAAATATTGAAAAGAGATGCCAGAAACTGTCCAAGTCCAAACTCAGGTTTTACAATGGCTTCAGCTGCAGGAGCTTTAGATATACAATTAATTAAATTAGATACTTATATATTGGGAGATAATAATAAAAATATTGAAATAAATGATATAAGCAGTGCTGTTAAACTGTCAAAATTAACAATATTATTATTTACCCTTGCAATAATTTTATTTATAATTATATTATATGTGATATTATGAAAATAGCTATTATTTCTGTTTCAAAAAAAGGTTATGATTTATCTTTATTATTAAAAAAACATTTAGATAAAGATTCAACTATTATTAACACTGATATTTATTATAAAGATGTTAAAAATAATTTTAAAATATTATTCTATGAATATGATGCAATTATAGCTATTATGGCTTCTGGAATTTTAATTAGAAGTATTGCACCATTAATCAAATCAAAAGTTTCAGATCCTGCTATTTTGAATATTGATGAAAATGCTAATTTTGTAATCAGCACATTATCAGGTCACTTAGGAGGAGCCAATAAACTGACATCAAAAGTAGCTAATATGTTAAATGCAACAGAAGTTATTACAACTGCAACTGATGTCAATAAAAAATTAGGTGTTGATGTAATAGCTAAAGATTTGTATTTGACAGTTAAAAATCCAAAAGAAATTGTATATTTCAATAAAGCTATTTTAAACAATGAAGAAATAATGTTCAGAGTCAACAGTAAAGAAAACTATGATTTTTTATTTGATTATTTAAATGATAATACACTTGAAATTGATGTTTCAATTGAATTTACCAGTTCCATAAATACAGATGAAATACATGTCTTATATAAAAATCATAAACTAATAATGAAAATTGAAGATATTGTTGTTGGTATTGGATGCAAACGAGGTAAATCCAAAGAAGATATTTTAATAGGTCTTAATAAGGCACTTGATGACTTGAATATTTCTAAAAACAGATTATCTAAACTGGCTTCAGGTGAAATTAAGAAAAATGAAAAAGGTATCTTGGATTTAAGTAAAATGTTAAATATTCCTGTTAATTTTGTTGAAATGGATAAATTGACTTTATTTAAATCAGATGAGATACATGAATCAGAATTTGTAAAATCCAAATTTGGTGTCGGCAGTGTGTCTGAAGCTTCTGCTTTAATTACAGCAGGCTTTGATTCAAAATTAATTTATAAAAAAACAGCTTTTAATGGGGTTACAATAGCTTTAGCTATTTCTAAAAAAGATTAAAAAAAATTAGATAGATTCTAATTTGGAAAGAACTTCCCATATTAAAGTTCTTGCATGAACTGGTATGTTAGGATCATTACTAATTTCATCTAACTTAGTTAAAACAGTACTTATTTTTACAGATTGGTCCTGGGATTCATCTTTTAATAAAGTGTTGGATTCCTGTGCTGCTTCTCTTATGTTACGTGGAACTGAATTGTTCTCCATAATATATTCTAATATTTCTGATACTTCATCGATTGTTTGATTAGACATAAAATTTCCCCTCCAAAATAATATATATTTAAAAAATCAGTATGTTAAAGTTATATTATTATATTAATCTTTAAATATTTTTTGGTAAATTTCATTTTAGAAAAAAGTATATAAAATATGATAAACAATTATATAATTATGTCAGATATAAGTAAAACAACTATAAATATGCCCGTAGATTTGAAAAAAGAATTAAAAAAAATCGCTATTGATAAAGATACTTCTTTATCTGGTTTAATTTTAGATATTATAACTGATTATGTTGATTCTGGAAAAGAAAGTGAATCTTCACAAGAAGATTCATATTAAATCTTCAGTTGAATTTAACATATAAGTTATAAACTGTGTTTTAGCTGTTTCTTCAACGAAAGTTGCAAGTAAAGTAGCTTCTTTTAAACTGTCACCAACACATAAAACACCATGCTGTTTTAATATTAAAACATCTTCGTCACCGATAGCGTTTGAAGCATTTTTAGCTAGTTTCATACTTCCGGGAGTTTCATATTCAATGTCTTCTAAAAATGGTGTATTAATAGCTCCGAAACCTTCGTGTCTTTTAATTCTTTTTGAAGAAAATGCAAATCCTGTTGCATATGGTGAATGAGTATGGACAATTCCATTTACGTCGCTTCTTTTTTTATAAATTTCTAAATGAAGATCAACTTCAGAAGAAGGTTTACCTTTTGTTAATAAATTACCTTCTAAATCCACTAATACAATATCTTCTTCATTTAAACCATATAATGATTTTAAAGTAGGTGTAATAGCAATCACATCACCATCTTCACCTTTAAATCTAGCACTAACATTTCCAGCTTTTCCGGCAACAAGTTTATTGTTATAAAGATAATCTGAAACATTAATAATTTCTTCAATATTTTTTTCCATTTTTTCACCTAAACTTAATATTATTTAAGTTGTTATTATTTATAAAAATTTTTAAATGAACTTTAAACATTTATATTGCCCTTTGTAAAGTACGGGAACTTCAGCAGGGGTTGGTTCAATATTATAAATTTTCTGGAATTCTGTTTGAGTCTGGAATGTTCCGGAGTTAATTAAATGAATGCCATTGAATTTTTTATGAGTATTAATATGAACATGTCCTGTATGGAAGACATCAGGAACTTCATCAATTACTAAGTAGTCTTCAAGTTCTGAAGCAAGAGGAGTTCTTTCTCCATAAATTGGAGCTAAATGTCTTTTTTTAAGTAATTCTTCCATTAATAAATCATTTTTCTCATGAGTAAACTCTTTAACTGCCATTACTAAATCATCAAAACTACGTCCGTGATAAATTAAGACATTAATACCGTCTAAAGATACAACACCAGGATTACTTATGAATTCTACATTATCAAGTTCATATAAAGCTTTTGCATACTCTTCAGGTACTGCAGGCTGAGGTTCTGCTACTCTTGATGCATCGTGGTTTCCCGGAGCAATAATTATTTTAATGTCACTTCTAATGTTTCCTAAGAATCTGGCAGCTTCATTGTATTGCTGAGTAATATCTTTAATAGCTAGTTCTTTTTCCTGATTTGGATATACACCAATACCATCTACAATATCTCCACCAATAACAAGATATTTAACACTTTCAGCTATTTTTACCTGTTCTTCATTTCCGAATTCACAGTTTATCCAATCTATAAATCTGGTAAATGCATCTTCTAAAAAGGTTAAACTTCCAATGTGAACATCAGATAAAAATACAATACTGAAATCCATTTCTTTTTTAGGTATTCTCATAACTCCCGGATTTATGATTTCATTTCCAATAGCTAAATCACCATTTTTATCAGCGAGAACACCAATAACTTCATCTTTAACTAGTTTTTCAGCTTCTTTAAAGACTTCCTCATTTTTATTTGAGAATAATATAGGAATAGTTCCAGTATCATCTTCAAATTCAATAAGTTTATGGCCATTTTTAGTGGATCTGATTTCCCTAACCATTAAAATAAGACTTAAATTGCTTTGACCTTCTTCAATATCTGCTACTTTTGTGTAATTTTTAAGTTCTGGTCTTTTAACTAAAATATTAGCTAGTTTTTCATATCTGCTTTGGAAATAAGCAATTAAGTTTTCAAGTTCTCCGCTGGTGTATGATTTTTTACTTGTATCCTGTATGATTTTAAAGTCATATTCAACATTGGTTTTGGTTAAATTCCTTTTAAATTTGATTTTTTTGTTTTCAACTGTTTCTAAAGCTTCTGCATTTTCTTTATTAACATATTTTTCTTTAACATCAGATTCTTTTTTAAAATCACTAATACTGGCTGTTTTTTTAGGTTTTTCTTTAGGTTTAGGTTCTGGAGTAGGTTTTTTAGTTTCCTTTTGTGTTAATTGAGGTCTTGTAGTTGATTTTTCAATTGTGCTATTTTCCATTATTTCATCAACAGTTTGACCGCTAACTGAAACTAAATCTTTAGATTTAAAATCACCTCCTTTTAATTTAACAATTAATGAAGATGTAAAATCTAGAGGATTTTCTGCTTCAATAACTTTTTTATAAGCCTCTGGTGATAGATTAATTCCCTTTTTTGCAAATTTTAATAAAATTTTATTAGTCATATTAATTAAAATTTTTATTTTCTATATTAATAAACTTTGAGAATTTGAACTTTGAATTTTCACGTTTATTAAAAATTTTTTTCTATTAATTAAATTTAGTAGTTACTTTTATTATACATTAGAAATATAGTTAAATCATTAATATTTCTGTTTTATACAGGGATAAAAAGTAATGTGATAAAATGGCAAAAGCACTTAGAATAATACTAGTCGTTGTACTATTTGTAGTATTTTTTGAAATAGGGCTCTTTAGTTCATATACTATAGTTGCTGCAGAAGCTCCTGACATTCAAGGATTAATAGATATGCAGATTTCAGAAATCACAGGTATTTTTAATTCTGAGAATGTTAATAATGTTTTAGTTAAAGATCCAAGTGTTGTAAACATCACTAATAAAAAGGATGTGGCTCAATCACTGGAGGATTTATCAAAGGTAGATGGAGTTAATGTAGATTCAATGAATGTCACAACTTATGATGACAAAGATAATGAAGAGTTAAATGTAACTATTGAAGCTTTAGGTTATGCATCACCATCTTCCAATTCTTCACAAATTGTAATTAGTCAGGACCCGTCATATAAGATTGTAGCTGAGGGTAATGCAACATTTAAGAGTGGAAATTTAGTTGTTGATGTTGATTCTATCACTATACAGTCTATTTTAAAATTATACTGAGCTGGTTATATGATTAATGTAATTGGAATTGGCCAAAATAGAGAGAACATGACTTTAGGAGCCATTAGAGCTATTGAAGAATCTGATGTTATTGTGGGATACAAAAAGTATGTAGCTCAAATTTCTGATTTAGTTTCTGATAAAGAAATTATAAAAAAAGGAATGGGTGATGAAATAGATAGGGCTCAACTAGCTATTGATAAAAGTTTAGCTGGTCAAACAGTTTCATTAATAAGTTCCGGAGATCCTGGTGTCTTTGGAATGGCAAATGTTTTGTACCAAATAATTAGCAAGTATGATGAGGATATTGAAGTTAAAATTTATCCTGGTGTATCTGCAGCTAATTATGCAGCAGATAAACTTGGAGCTCCTTTAAATGATTATGCAAATATTAGTTTAAGTAATATTTTAACTCCTTTATCTGAAATAGAAAAAAAATTAGAATTTGCCCTAAAAGCTAATTTAGTTATAGCAATTTACAATCCTATTAGTAAAACACGTAAAGAACCTTTTAGAAGGTTTGTAAAGACGGTTTTAAAAATTAAGGGTGAAAATGCATTAATCGGAATTGTAGATAGTACTTATGAACCTGCAAAAGAGACTATTGTCAAAATTAAGGATTTGACTGAAGATATGGTCAACATGTCTTGTACTTTAATTGTTGGAAATGATTTAACTTACATACAAGAAGATAAGTTAATTACTCCAAGAGGATATGTGATTAAGTCTAAAATACATCCTCTTTCTCATGATCATTATGAGAAGTTTTTAAATGGAGAAATTTCTCACGGATCAAATAGGGAATGTGAGTTTTATCCGTGTCATTATGACGGCCAGTACTGTGATTTTTGTTACTGTCCGTTTTACCCATGTGGAGACAGTTCAACTGGTGGACAATGGATAAAAGGTAAAAATGTTTGGAATTGTAAAGAATGCATGTGGGTTCATGAAAAGGAAGCTGTAGATTGCTTAAGAAAACCTTTAGAAGAACTTTTAGAGGAAACAGATGATTTAAAAACTAAGAAAAAAATGTTATTAAAACTTAGAAGAGCTTGTTTATTAAAAAATAATCCATATAATCTTTAGAGGTAATAAGAATGTCAATTAAAAATATTTTAATTGAAATGAAAAATATGTCGGAATTGATGGTTGATTTAGCTTATTCTGCTGTTTTATTTAATAGTAAAGATGCAGCTGAAGAAGTTTTGAAACTTGAAAATAAAGTAAATTCAATGAATTATGAAATTAAGAAAGAATCGCTAGTTGCAGCGCGTTCTTATGAGGATGCTGAGAAATTAACTGCATTACTTGAAGTGGCTGAGGCTGCTGAAAGTATAGCTAATGCTGCTAAAGATTTAGCTGATTTGGTAATTACAGGATTCAAACCACATCCTGTATTTAAAATGGTTATGTCTGAATCTGATAAGATGATTGTTAGAGTTTCTGTAGAATTGGATTCAGATTTAGCTAATAAAACTTTAGGGGAATTACTTTTAGTAAATCGTACCGGAATGAGAGTTATAGCTATTAGACGTGGAGATTCCTGGATATATGGTCCGGATAAAAATACATTGATACTTCCAGATGATACTTTACTTTTAAAAGGTACTGAAGCCGGTGCAGATCTTTTAGAAAAACTTGCATCTGGGGCATGTTCTCTAGAAGATATTTCTGATGAATTAGAAGAAGACGAAGATTAATTATTTTTATTTGAATAAACAAGTGGTTAAAAATGAGGAGAGGTAGTGATATTTATGAAACAGAAGATGATTCGACATCCTTATTCTACCTTTTCATCATTTTTAAAAGAACATGATAATATTTTAAAAGAAAGTCTTATAGCTTTATTAATTTGTGCCTGTGGTGATTTAATTGCAGGCATAATTCTTGGAAAAATGAATATTTTTCTTGAAACTTTTCCGGGATTATTAGTTCTTATTCCTGGAGCTATAGGAATGAGAGGAAATATTTTTGGTTCTTTTGCCTCTAGATTATCTACTGCATTACATATTGGTATAATAGATCCTAAATTTAACCATTCTGAAGAGTTAATTAATAATATTTTCTCTTCATTTGTGTTAACTTTATTTTTATCTTTATTTTTAGCTATTATTGCTAAAGTTATCTGTGTAATATTTGGATTTCCATCAATGGATATTGTAGATTTTATTCTAATTAGTCTGATAGCTGGAATAATTTCCATAGCTATAATGCTTCCAGTTACTATGTTCATTTCATTTAGAAGTTTTGAACGTGGCTGGGATCCAGATAATGTTACAACTCCATTAGTTGCTGCTGTTGGTGATTTATTTACATTACCTGCTATTGTAGTAGCTATTTTTATAATTTCTGCTCTAAAATCAGTTGTATATTTAGAGTTAATAGTCTTCATGATAATAATTCCACTTGTATTATTTAGTTTTGTGTACTGTTATAATTATTCAGAGGAAAATAGAATAATTATAAGGCAATCTACACCAGTTTTACTAATCTGTTCTGTTTTAGGAGTATCTGCAGGAGGAATTCTTAACAGTTCACTTGAAACTTTACTTACAAATCCAAGCTTACTTACATTAGTGCCTTTATTTTCAGGAGAAAGTGGTGGTTTAATAAGTATTTTATCAGCAAGACTATCTTCCGGTATACATTCTGGTCTTATAGAACCTCTTAAAAGACCTGAAGGTGAATCCATACATAATTTTGCAATTATAATATTATTGATGCTTGTAATGTATCCATTTATAGGAATTCTTGCAGAATCTTCATCAGTTTTATTAAAAGTAGTTGGTATAGGCTTTGATAAAATAATATTAATCAGTTCAATTGCAGGTTTTATTTTAATTCCAATTATGTTAATTTTAGTTTATTATATTTCTATTCTTTCATATAATAGAGGATATGACCCAGATAATATTTTAATTCCAATTTCAACAAGTGTTACAGATTCAATATCTAGTTTAATACTTATTTCAGTGTCATTAGTTATTACTGGGGCCATTTTTATCTAATACCATCCCTTTAAGATAAATTCACAATTATTTGTTCTAAAATAATCATAATTCAGTTTTGATTTATCAAAATCTTTTGGAACACAAACTAAAAGAGCTTTAACATCTTTTTTATTAAAATGGATAAACATTATTGAACTAAAATCTGTTATTGGAAATTCTAAGTTTATTCTATTGTTTAAATATATTTTATTACTTGTAACACTTTCTAAAGCAGGTAATTTTATTTTTGTATTGTCCATACTCCATCTTAAGTTATCTGTTGAATCCTTGTCAATTAACAGATAATAATCATTGCTTCTTAAGTAACTTCTATATATCTTGAAATAATTGCAGCTATAGTCATCTTTGTGATTATGATTACATTTTCCTTTTGTTTGAAAGTCTTTTACAACATATTTTTTATAAAAATCACATTTAATCATTCTATTTACACTGTAAACATTTTTCCCATCATCCTGCGAACCAATTTTTACACTTGAAATGCTGCTCTCTTTAGGTATGATTTCCATTGAAGTTTTAATTTTTGAATCAAAAATATTCTTATCAACCAATTTCTTATAATTTTTACCTAAAATTAAAAATTTATCATAAGAAATACTGTTTGGAATAATAGCTTCATTTTCATTTGAAATAGCTAATCCTGGCGTACATAGTAAATATTTTTCCCAGTTTGGAGTTCCAAGATTATTAATTAAATTATCAGCACTTTGAGAAAGCAGTAATTCAATATTTTCATTTTCTGCTGATGTAGCTAGTTTATCTAATGTAATTTCACTGAATTTAGCTGTTATGCCTATTATTAATAAAATAACAACTAACACAACTAATATTTCAGTTGAAATACTTCCCTTTTCATTCATTATACCAATACTCCATACTTGGTTCTATGAGCAACATCTAAAAATAGCTCAGTTGGATTTTCAGGATTTATTTTATGTCCTGGATATCTGTCATGAAATACAACATGATCTGAACCTGAAACAGAATATTCAACACCTACACAGTGTGGGACAATAAAAACTTCAAATCCGTAGTGCGGGCAGATTCCTTTTCCTTCAAGTCTACATAAATAACAGCTGCCGTCAGCACTTTCGTGGAAATAACCATTTTTTAAGCAGTTTTGCAGAGTATTTCCGTCACCGTGATGAATATATGGATCATATGGGCATTTCTTTATTGTTAAGGGACTGGTTGCACCTAAATAGCCTTCAGGTTTGTCAATGCCATGTGCAGTTAGATAGGCAGTTAAAGTAGCTCCATAATGAATTTTTTTATCATCATGCCAAATTCCACTATAGGGAGTTAAAATAGCATAGGGCAGGGGGTCTTTTAAGCCTTCAACAGATGTTATACTTTTTAAATTACCTGAAAATTTGTCTTTATTTTTTGAAAGCGTTAAATGTGTTGTAACTTCTAAATTAATAGGATCATCTGTGTTTTTGATAGATATGACATCAGAAGATATTGAAACACCATATTTTTTTTCATATTCCTTGTTTTTATCATCTAATTTTTTATTTAAAACTTTTTTAATTTCTCTTTCAGAATTGAAAATATGTTTTCCGTGATAAACTTCTTCTGTAACTTCAGCTATTGAATCATGAGATAAAACCTCTAAATTTCTATTATAATCATTAACAATATATTTGAGATTATCATTAGCTATTGAATCAGTATTTTCATTTTCTAAAGTATATATACTTGTTAAAACAAAAATTAGAATTAATATTAGAGAAGCAATTAAAATCACAGTTGTTCCAGTTATTATATTTCCTTTAGAGTCTATTTTTAAATATTTCATCACTTGAAATTTAACTTCCAATTTATAAATTACTTTTTCAAGTGCACCAATGTGAAAAAGTGAAAATGTGTTTTTTAATGGGAATTATAAAACATATCTAACAGATTTTATTTTGAAAAATAACTTAATTTCACAAACAATTAGATATAATAATTTTTCTTGTTTTACAAAACTGAAAATCGTAAAACAACTCCTCATACAATAATTAATTATATGGATTATGCAAGAAATGCTTTTATTTTGTATCAAATTAAACGTGAAAATATTAAACAAAAAAGGAAGCTATTAATATCTGATAAATATTATCTTGTTGATCCTGGATTTTATTTTATTTTTAATGGGCCCACTCAAAGGAATTAGGGTCAGTTATTAGAAAATATCGTGTTTTTAGAATTAATAAGACAAGGATATTCAATAACAATAGGAAAAATCCAAGATTTGGAAGTAGATTTTGTTTGCAGGAGGGCTAATCAGATAAAATACATTCAGGTATCTCAATCTATTTTAGATGAAAATACTAGAAAAAGAGAGTTTAAATCATTAGAGAAAATATCTGACAGCTATCCGAAGTATGTTATATCAATGGATTCATTTGACTTTTCAGCTAATGGGATAATTCATCTTAATATAATTGATTTTTTAAAATCAGAAAATTTTTAATTAGTATTACATTATCTCTAAATTTTCAGTTTTAAGTATTAAAAAAAATACTTTTTTATATTATTGTGTAGATACTATACTGTAATAAAAAAATTTTTTAAATTAATGGAGGATTTGTATGTCAGATACTGTTAGAACATGGCGTCATATACAACAAAGATATAATCTTATAGGTTCCAAATGTAACACTTGTGGAGAATTATTCTTCCCATCTCGTGTAGTTTGTCCTAATTGTAGGAGGAAAGGAGATCTTGAACCTTTCCAATTCAGTGGTAAAGGAAAAATATTTACTTACTCTGTAATTAGGTCAGCTCCAGACGACTTTAAAAAAGTAGCACCTTATGCTGTTGCTGTAATTGAGTTAGAAGAAGGAGCTAAATTAACTGCACAACTTGTTGACTGTGATGTTGACAATCTTGAAATTGGAGACCCTGTTGAAATGGTCTTCAGAAAAATTAGAGAAGATGGTGAGGACGGAGTAATCTCCTATGGTTTCAAATTTAGAGTTACAAAATAAAATTGCAATTCTATTAGTAAGCCATGGAAGTAGTCTCCCTTTTGCAGAAACTACATTTAATGAGATTAAAGATAAATTTAACAAGGCTACTGGATTTGCTACGGAAGTAGGTTATATGAAAGTAGCCCAACCTTCCATTTCTGGAGCTGTTGAAAATTTAAAAAAAGAAGTTCCAGAACTTGAAAAAATAATAGCTATTCCTGTATTTTTAGCTCCTGGAATTCATACCAATATTGATATTCCGACTCTTTTAGGATTAAGTCCACTGGAAACTGATCCTAGATGCCCTGATGGTAATTATCCTGATGACCATTATTTATCTATTGCTGACGATGTTGATTTTAATGGAGATATTGAGTTATTACCAGCTATTGGCCCAGATGATGATCTTTTAGAAGTTATCAATAAAAGAATTAATGAAGCATTAGCTGACTCTGAGTTAAATGGTGATGCTAAAACAGGAATTTTATTAGTTTCTCATGGAAGCAGATTAAAATATAATAAAGAGTTTATAAGTGAAGTCTATAGGAAATTTAGCGAAACTACTGAATATCCATCTAATTTTGGATTTATGGAACTTGTAGAACCTAACATTCCGACTTCTATTAACAAGCTTATTAATGAGAATGAAATTGACAGATTAGTTGTTGTACCGGTGTTTATAGCTCCTGGAGTTCATACAACTTCTGATATTCCAACTATTTTGGGTTTAAAAGAGGCTGATTCCCATTCACATTCACATAGTCATGAACATGGTCATGAGCATCATCATCACCATCATCATGATTTGGAAGCAATTGATTTTGAAGGGGAAATTTTATATCCTGAACCTATTGGTTCAGATAATATTTTAATTGATATCTTAGTAAAAAATATGGAAAAAGCTTTATAGATTTTTCATATTTTTTAATTTAATTTTTTATGTGATTATAATGACTAGTGATTTATCTAAAACTGGAATTTTACTTTTAAGTCATGGTAGTAGGTTAGACCAAGGTGAAAAAGTAATTGAAGCATATACACAAATGTATAAAGAAGAATTCCCTGAAGCTATTGTTGAATATGGATTTATGGAAATGAGGGAACCTAATATTCCTCAAAGTATTAATAAATTAACTAATGGAAACGATTTGGAAAAAATCATTGTTGTCCCTGTATTTGTAGCTCATGGACTTCATACAAGAAGGGATATTCCAAAATTATTAGGAATTGAAAATGATTTTGATGAATCTGAAATATCCGGGGAACATCATGACCATGATCATGGACATCATCATCACCACCACCATCATGACCATGACCATGATCACGATCACGAAGAAGCATTTGATTTTGATGGTGAAATCGTTTTAGCTGACCCTTTAGGTATTGATACTCGATTATATGAAATTATAAAAGACAGAGTATCTCAAAATTTATAATTCCTTAATCATCACCACTTTGGTGGTGGTGAACTACTTTTCATATTAAACATTTATATATTATAAAATGTATAATTTATATTACATTATTGAAAAAATAATGATATTTTTTGTGATATTATGAAGTTTAATAAAATATTTTTATTTACTTTAATATTATTAGCAGCTTTATCTTTTTCAGCTGTAAGTGCTGAATCTGTTGATGGTGATGATACTGTTGCTATAAATGATGCTAATAATGTTATTGTATCAGAACAAAGTTTTACAGATGTAATTAGCGCATCTGAACCTACTGTTTCAGATGATGTTAATCAAAATTCAAGTACTGGTGGGGATGTACCTGCTCCTTCTACTAATACTTCCACTGGCGATAATGGAACTGCTGGTGGCAATGGAACTAATTCCTCAACTCCTGAAAAAAATAGTACTATAATTTCTGAGGATATTTCATTATTCTATAAAAATGGTACTAAATTTTCTGCTATTTTCTTAGATGAAAACGGAAAAGCATTAGCTAATCAAAACATTACCTTTGTTATTAATGGTGTAGCTTATAATAAAACCACTGATAAAAACGGTGCTGCTGATATTGGTATTAATCTTGCACCAGGTAGCTATGTTATAGAATCTAAAAATTTAGCTACTAATGAATCAGTTAAAAATAATGTAACTGTTATTTCAACAATTAATACAGCTAATGTTGTTAAATTATATAGAAATGGCACTCATTATTATGCTACTTTTGTAGATGGTCAAGGCAATGTTTTAGCTAATAAAACTGTTAAATTTAATATTAATGGTGTTTTCTATACTAAACCTACTGATGCAAATGGTACTGCTAGATTAAACATTTGGTTATATCCTGGTAAATACATATTAACTGCTTATAATCCAATTAATAATGAAGCAAAAGCATGTAATGTTACTGTTTTATCTACTATTAATGGAACTGACGTTACAAAATACTACAGAAATGATACTCATTATTCTGCAGTTATTGTAGATAGTAACGGTACTCCTGTAGCTAATAAAACTGTTAGATTAAACATTAATGGTGTTTTCTATAACAAAACCACTGATGAAAACGGTACTGTTAGACTAAATATTTGGTTACTTCCAGGTAATTATACTATAACTGTTTACAATCCAAGTAATGGGGAAGAAAACTCAAACAAAGTAATTGTTTTACCTAAACTTATTGCAAAAGACATGACTATGGATTATCAGGCTGGTAAAAATTACACAGTTAAAGTAGTAGATGGACAAGGAAAAGCTTTAGCTAACCAAACTGTTAAAATAAATATTAATGGTGTAATATATACTAAAACCACTGATGCAAATGGTATTGCTTATTTAGGTATTAGATTAAACCCAGGTAATTATGTATGTACTTCTTACTGGAATGATTCATTTGTTTCAACTAAAATTGTTGTAAATAAATTAACAGCTTCAATATCTATTTTAACTCCTACAGTTAAAAAAGGAGATTACTACAAAGTTAAAATTACAGATAAAAAATCTAACAATCCTATTGTAAATCACTTAGTTATATTTGTCTACAATGGAACTGCATATGGTGCATATTCTGATAATGAAGGTATTGCTAAAATTAAAATAGGATTACCTGCTGGATCTTATCAATTAATCACTGCTATCCAAAACAGTAATTGGTATCAAAATATTCAGGTACATAGTACTCTTAAGGTTACAGCTTAATTAAGTGGGATTTTTCCCACAATTTTTACTTTTTTTAACTATATATTAAAAATTTTTAATATATTCGATAATAAAATTTCTTTTAGTATATTTTTTCTCAATTTCATTAAAAGTTATTCTAAAGCCTCTTATTAACTATACTTTAATTTTCATAAAATTAATTAGAAAAAAATATATTCTACTTTTATATACATAATTATTATATGGTAGTTAGATTGTAAGTTTACCTAATGTCTATTTAGCATATATTTAAGTTAAAATAATTATGAGTGTTTACATGAATTTTAAGTATGTCATTGTATTATTTATTTTAGTTTTAGTTAGTTCTGTATCTTTTGTATCAGCTACAGATTCATCATTTTCTGAAATAGATAATGCTAATTTTAAAAGTAATCAGAGTTTATATGAAGATTTAGAAGTACAGGACACTAATAAAATAGAAAATAATTTTGATTTAAAAAAGGTTAATTCTGATTTTATTGAAGATACTAGCAATATAACTGAAGAGTATAGTATCAATATTAAAAATATTACTATTGGAAATGGAACTAATAATACAAATATTTTTAAAACAGTAATTAAAGGAGATGATATATCTATAACAAATTCAAATAATCTTCCAATTACTATTAAAACATACACTACAACTATTTATCAAACAGAACAGCTTAATTTGTATCTTTTAACATCAAGTGGAAGAGTGATATTAAATAATCAACCAATAACTATCACTTTAAATGGTGTTTCATATACTAAATATTTTGATGAAAACGGAATTGCTTCTATAAATATAAATTTATTGGCACGTTCAACACCGTATTCAGTTAACTGCTATTTTTCAGGCTATGGTAATTTTTTATCATCTTCATTATCCTTTAATATGAAAGTTATACAAAAAAGTGTTAATTTATATTATTTAACAAATGTGGTTAATAAAGGTGTTAGTGACGAAGGATTTAGGGTAAAACTAATTGATCAATTTAAAGTCCCAGTCGGAAATAAAGTAGTTAAAATTAAAATAAATGGTGTTACTTATTCAAAAAATTCTAATAGCCGGGGCATTGCAAATTTAAATATTAATCTTAATCCTGGAATATATAGTGTTGATTATTGGTATGATAATGAAGAAAAAGGATATAGTTCTTTAGCTAAGCAAACAGTGAGTTTAACGGTAAAAAATGATGGTAATAATTTAATTAAAACAACAATTTCACGTTTAAATTATACAATTCAAGAATCTGGTGAAATTTCAATTAAACTATCTGATGTAAATGGAAATCCAATTTCAAACAAAAATATAAAATTATTTTTGGATAATTATAATTTAATATCTAGTAATACAAATAATGAAGGTATAGCTTATTTTAACCTATTTGGTACTAGTTTTCTTAATACTGTAATTACTTTTGTTTTTGAGGGAGATTCTGTTTATAGAGCTACAGGAGTTGCTGATACATACATAGGTATTGAAAAAAGTACATCTAATAAATATTCTTCTTCAGATTCAAATGGTGGATCAAACATACCATTATCTTATTATAAAACATATTATAATGTATATGATAATTATACTAGTGCATATATTCAAAAATTAGCTAGTACATTAACTGCATCATGTAATGATGATTTAGAAAAAACAATGGCAATTCATCATTATGTGTATATGATAAATTATGAAAATTATGGTAATCATAAATATGGGGGAAAAGAAAGTTTGCTTAGATATGCTGGAAATTGTCTTGATAAAACTTCTGCTTTTGTAACATTATTAAGGGCAGTTAATATTCCTGTTCGTTATGTTTTAGGTGATAATTTTCCTTCATCTACTGAGGGTCATGCATGGGCACAAGTTTGTTTTGATAATACATGGGTTGTTTCAGAAGTAACTAATACTCTTTTATTTGGGGATTGGGAACATGGTGCATCATATTCAAATAAACAATATGGTGTAATTGTTTCTTAAATTATACTTTTTTAATTTTCTTTTTTTGAGTCTGTAAAATTTTTACATAATTTTTCCTAAAATTTAGATAGTAAAATATATATGCCATCATTGTAAAATATATTTAACATAGTACTAAGTTATAATGTACTATTTGAAAAAGCAAGGATGATGCTATGAAATTTAAAAAAACATTTTTAATTTTATTATTCGCATTAACTATCTTTTCAATTTCTGCTGTAAGTGCTGAAGATGTTGATTCCAATAATACTTATGAAGTATCTTTAGATTCAGCTGAAATTTTAATGTCTGGAGAAATAACTGAAATGCCAGTTAAAGACACTCCAGTAGAACAAACAGGTATTATTTCAGAGAATATGACTAAACATTATGGAGATGATGCTCCGTTTTGTGCTAATTTCACTGATAAAAACGGCACTCCATTAGCTAATGAAACTGTAACTTTCACAATTAATAATGTAAGTTATAATAAAACTACAGATTCTGATGGTGTTGCTAAATTAAATATTACTTTAGAGTCTGGAAAATATATTATAGCTACTTACAATCCGTCTACTAATAAAACAGCAATCAACACTATAAATATTTTATCAGGTATTGAAGGTAAGGATATTACTAAATTCTGTAGAAATGGAACTCACTACATTGCTAAATTATACGATAAAACAGGTAAAGCATTAGTTAATCAAACAGTTCGTTTTAATATTCATGGAGTATTTTACAACCGAACTACTGATGAAAATGGAAGAGTTATATTAAATATTAGTCTGGATCCAGGCAAATATGTTATAACTGTTTATAATTTAGTCACTGGTGAACAGGCAGCAAATAATGTTACTGTATTATCAAGAATGACAATGGTTGATTTAGTTCAAAAATCTAAAGACATGATAACACATGTAAGGGATTATCACAGTGTCGGATGTTTGGTTACTGTTCTTGATGATTTGGGAAAACCTTTAGCTAATCAGAATGTAACATTAAATGTTAACGGAATAATCCAAAATAAAACCACAGGCGGAAACGGAACAGTTGAAGTATGGTTTGCTTTAAAAGAGTATAAAGAATATAATATTTGTACTGCAACTTCTGGAAACTTTTTTGTTTCACAAAAGCTTTTAACAAATAGGGCTTTTATTACAGGAGATGATTCAAAATATCAGCCATCTGCTGTGAATGCGGGTAAAATATAATTTTTTGAAAGTTATTTAACTTTCATTTCTTTTTTTCTAAAAACTTATTTAATCTATAAAACTTATATTATTATTCATGACTTTAAAGGTCTCAGATATTGGTGAAAAGGAATTAATTAAGTATATTCTAGCTAATTGTAAAACTATAACTCCAGATGACACTGCAGTTACTCCAATAGCTAATACTAATTTAATTTCTACTTGTGATATGCTTATTCAATCAAAGCATTTCCCTGAAAATATGTCTTATTTTCAAATGGGTTTTAAAAGTGTAACTGTTAATGTCAGTGATTTGGCAGCTATGGGAGCTACTCCTTTAGGCTTTTTATTGTCAATAGCTCTTCCAAAAGACTTTGAAGTTGATAATTTTAAACAAATCATTAAAGGAGTTCTGAAAGCCTGCGAATGTTATGATATTTCTTTAATTGGGGGAGATACTAATGAAGCCAGTGAAATTATAATATCCGGAACTGCACTGGGTCTTTGTGATAGTCCATTAATGAAAAACACTTCTAAAAAAGGGAATCTGGTAGTTTTAACAGGTAAGATTGGACTTGCTGCTTTAGGTTTTAATTTGGAAGATAAGAACATATACACTAAAAAGGCTTTGAAACCGATAGCTAAGATTAAAGAAGGAATTAATATTAAAAATGCAGGTGGAACTTCAGCCACTGATATTACTGACGGGTTAGCTAGTGAACTTTATGAAATGAAAAGGGAAGATATTGGATTTATGATTTATGAAGACAAATTAAATGTTTCCAGTGAATTCAAGTCACTGGCTGATGAGATGAATCTTGATTATCTTGATTTGCTTTTCCATGTTGGCGAAGATTTTGAACTTGTTTTTACAATAGATAGAAAGAATTTAGACAAGTTAGATTTTAATTATCAGGTTATTGGTGAAGTTACTGATTCCAAAAAGGTTGAAATTACATTAAGTGATTCTACAGTTAAAGAAATTACATCCAGAGGATATGATCATTATGTTAGTTAGCAGCAATCTTTTTAAGAAAAGTTCAAAGTCACGAAAAGTAAGATGTGAGATTTGCGCCAATTATTGTAAAATAGCTGACGGGTCTTATGGAATTTGTAAACAGCATAAAAACATTAATGGGGAGTTATTTGATGAAAGTTTTGGAGTAGTCTCTTCTTTAAATGCTGATCCTATTGAAAAAAAGCCGCTATATCATTTTTTACCTGGAACTTTAACATACTCTGTAGGTGGTTTTGGGTGTAATATGGGCTGTTTGCACTGTCAGAACTACATGATTTCACAGGAATTTGATAAAATTTCTGATAGGTTTAATATACTTCCAGAAACAATTGTGGAAAATGCAATTAATCAAGGTTGTAAGTCAATTGCATGGACCTATAATGAACCTACTATACATTTACCATTCAACAAAAAAACTTCACTGCTGGCTAAAAGGAAAAATCTTAAAATTGTCTATGTAAGTAACGGGTATATGTCTGATCAGTCTTTAAGCGAAATTTTAAATTTTGTTGATGCGTTCAATATAGACTTGAAATCCATGTCTCAAAATTTTTATAAAAAAATATGCAAGGCAGATTTAAACATTGTTTTAAATAACTTAAAAAGAATTTATGATGCAGATAAACACCTGGAAATTACAAATCTGCTTATAAATGGATATAATGATTCAACAGAAGAAATTACAAAATTAGCTAATTTCATTGCTGATAATCTAGGTTGTGATATTCCGCTGCATTTTTCAAGAGCATTTCCATACTATAAATTAAATGATATTTCACCGACAGCTGAAGATAAATTATTTGAAGCTAAAAGAATAGCTGATGACTGCGGGCTTGAATATGTTTATATTGGAAATTTAGACTGTGATACAAATACTTACTGTCCTGATTGTGGTGAAATCCTTTTAAAAAGAAATAATTATTCTACAGAAGTTTTAAATAATGATAAAAAATGCATAAAATGTGGAAAAGAATTAAATATCAGGTTTTAATTCTTTTTTCTATAATTTGTTTAATGAATATAAGAATAGCTAACATATTTCCATAATAAAAGAATATGTACATTCTCTCCATTGACGGAATTGATGGAGTAAAACCAAACATTATTGTAGAGGCAAATCCAACAAACATTATACTGTATACCGGCCATAAAACACTTTTTTGATTTTTATAGATTATATATAATCCATATAGGAATGTCATAATAAAAATTCCATAAATTGTTAAGCTTAAAATCATTCTTTTTAAACTTATTGGAACATAACCGTAGCGAGTAATATTGGCATTCATTATTTGAAGAAGCATTAAGTTATCAGTTAGTGTAAGAATCCAAAATCCACTAGCTATTATAAATGGAATTAAAGATATCATTGCTTTTTTCTTATTTTTAGTAAGTAAATAAACACTTACTGCAATAATTCCCAGTAATATTAATGTTGTAAGATCACACCATGTAACACATCTGTTTATAATAGAGGATAGACCAATATTTAGTTTATTTAGTAAATTTAGCTGTAAATAATCATGAAACCATTTTAATTCTGAAATAAATCGTTTAGGAACTCCTGGACAGATAATAGTATTAATAATTCCTATAACTGCTGATAATCCTATTAAATAACATTTTTTATTGATTTCTGTTTTATAGTTAAACAGATAATACAGTACAAACAATCCGAGTAAAATAACAGCTAGCTGTTCGTTATTTACTGCAAACAGCAGACAAAGTACTGAAATTATATAAGCTAATATTCTTTTTATTTTGCCGGTATCATTTGCAGTATAATTTTTTAAAATATATATAGCCAGTAATCCGCTGAACAATGGCCAGGCATAATTAATACTAGTTGTAATAAATCCGGCTGAGCTTAAAGCATAATAACTTGAAAATATAAAGGATAAGCACAATACGCAAGATAATGTAGCATAAAAAATCTCATGTTTACCGTCAATGAGTTTAAAAGTTAATATGCCAATAAACGTGAAAATTAAACTGTCTAAATACCACCAAAGTATAAGGGGCAATTGTAAAATATGACATAAAACATATTCAATCAGTGTTCTGGAGCTCCAGATATCATATCTTTCTGTAACAAAGCTTAGAATATCTGATTTCTGAGGAATGGTATAAAAAAATAAGTCATCTGCTGATAATCCAATCGAATAGTGCCAATTCAATAAAATTAGAAATAAAAATAGAAAAGGTAATAAGAATAAATAATTCTTATACTTTTTAATATTCATAATTACTCTCCAAAACTAACTCTTTCAAATTTATCTAAGGTTTTTAAGGATTTGGTAGCATCCAAACCTATTTTTGTTGTTGTACCGTCACTTTGGGCTACTGGATCAAGAGATGAACCACGTACATTAGGAACAATCATTAAATCTCTGTCTCCTTTTACACGGGTAGCTATTGCATATTCAATATCCTGAGGATCAAACACGTCTACATCAGTGTCTACAACAACTGCATGTTTAAGTGAAGGATGTGCAGACAATGCAGCCATAATTGCATTTTTTCCGTCTCCTTCTGTTTGTTTGTTAATGGAAATAGCTGCATGTAACCAGCAACAACCTCCTTCTGTTAAAACAACATTTTCAACAGTTGGAACTGCATTTTTAACAGATTTGAAAATTCTAGGTTCCTGAGGAAGGCCCTGCAATAATTTATGTTCAAATCCAGCAGGTAGAATTCCATGATAATAAGGATTGTCCTTTTTAATATGCATTTTGCTTAAGCTGATAACTGGCTGATCACGAATAATATCATAAGTATCAGTTAAATCTACAAATGGACCTTCTGGTGTAGTTTCACTTACAGATATTTTACCTTCTAAAATAATGTCTGCCTGAGGAACTTCCAAGTCTCCGCATTTAATTAGGGTCAGTTCTCCATTTTTAAATGCATTAGCTACATCCATTTCATTGTAATCAATTGGAATTGAAGTTGTACTTGCAAGTAAAATTGCAGGATCCATTCCAATAGCAATTGCAATTTCCAGATTTTTGCCTAATTTTTGGGCTTTTTGGAAATAAGTGTAGAGATTTCTTGGAACAATCCTAATAGCTAATCTTTTATCATCTAAAACAAGCATTCTGTGAATTGATGCATTTTGAATGCCAGTTTCAGGGTCACGTGCAAATACTACGCCTGCAGTAATGTACTTTCCGCCGTCTCTTTTATAATGAGTTAAAATAGGTATTTTATCTAAATTAGCTTCTGTAGTGTTATAATCTGAAAAGTCAGTAAATTTATCTACTTTAATTGGATTATCACTAGCTTCTATAATTTTTTGAGTAATTTCACTTACTTCACAATTAATAGATTTAGCTATTTTTTCTCTTGTATTGCAGATTCCTGAAATAATTGGCAAATCATATCCTTTTACATTTTTTATAATAACCGTGTCTTTAGGATATTTCCTTAACTCTTTGGCTACTTCAAATTCACTTGAAAGCTCTGCTGTTATTTCAATAATGTTTTCATCTTTAATATCCATAATTATCCCTTATAAGTTGATTTTTTTATTTTTTAATTTTTCTAAAAGCTCTAAAAGAACAGGATTGTTAATAGAAAGTATTTCACCACTTAAAACAGCTGCATTCCGACCATTGTTAACACCAACAGTAGCTACAGGCACTCCCGGAGGCATATTTACAGTTGAAAGTAGGTAATTGTTTCCAAGTTCGTTTTCACATGGAACTCCAATAACCGGCTTTTCAGTAAGACCTACAAGACCTCCACTTACTTGAGAAGAATTGGAATTGATTCCAATAAATATTTTAGCATTTTTCATAGTGTTTACATATGCTCTGAATTTTTTGCCTGATCTGATTGGACAAATTACTTGCATATCATAAGGTATTTTAAGTCTGTCTAGTGTAACACTTACTTTTTTTCCAGTAATCAAATCAGTATGTCTTCCAACAATAATAACTACATCTGCATCTTTATTAATGCAGCTGCCTTTAAATTCTTCTGTAGATTCATTTAATTCAAGGTTTTTAATCCTTAAAAAGTCATTAGTAATATGTGGATTGTCTATTTTTTGAACAATTTCTTCATTGCTTCTAATAACTTTTTGTTTGTATTCCTCTTTTAGTTCTATTACTTTTCTGCGTATGTCCTCATCATAAAGTCCTAAGATTTGTGCAGCTAAAATAGCTCCGTTATCTCCCCTGTCAATTCCAACAGTAGCTACTGGAGAAGGATAAGGCATTTGGACTGAAGAATATAGTGCATCCAGTCCGCTAACTTTAACATCTACAGGAACTCCAATAACCGGTTTGTGAGTATATGCAGCTATTGCTCCTGGAAGGTGAGCAGCTAATCCTGCAATTCCAATAAATACTTTTATACCTGCATTGGTCCCCTGTACAACAAGTTCTCTTACAAGATCAGGTGTTCTATGTGCTGAAGCTATTTTCAAACTATATGGTATTTCAAGTTTTTCCAAAATCTTCATACTTTTTTCAGCAATAGCAATATCTGACCCACTTCCCAGAATTATCATTACTTTTGGTGTCATTTTAAAATACCTTCTAAAAAATATTAATAATTGATATTTGTTTAATTTTATATTAAAAGTTATTTAATTTCAACTTCATAAGCAGTGTATTTATCTAAGTCTATTGGAAGCTTTTTAAGATTATATGTATCATGATTTAGAGTTATTTCATTATCATAATGTTTATAATTTATGAAAAAGACTTTGCTGCCATGAAATATTTCATTTTGAATACCAGGGTCAGCTAAAACATCACTAATCTGATTAGCGGTAGTATTAAAATCTTTATCCTCTGTTACTGTCAGCATAAAATTATGGTCATCTGTCAGATAATAGGAATTCATTTCAAAGTACGGAACAAAAGCATCATAAATAATAAGATTTCCACTACCAAAGGTTTCTTCCAATGATTGTATTTTATTAGTGTCATTAATTTGGTCGTTAATTTGAGTTTGTGTAAAATTAACACAGCCAACTGAAGCTACAAGTAAGATAATCACGAAAATTGGAATAAATATCTTTTTATTGCTGAAGTTTTTGCCAAGTAAAATACTTACTCCCAACCATAAACATCCTAAAACAGGTATTAAATAACGTGGATGAAAAACAGGTTTGATAATTAAAGATAAGATTATTCCGATAATCGGAACACAAACAGCAATTAAAATCCCGTAGGTGTCTTTTTTATCACTTTTAATTAGTAGAACAATAACTCCAATTAGAAGTAATAATCCTAAAACAGAAAATGAAGCTATTTGATTTGCATTAATAACCTGATTATCCGGTGATAAAACAAACCAGAAATATCCTAAAATCCTATTTAGTGTAATTGGAGCTATCCAGTAACTGCTGCTTACACTTGCAGCCTGTTGTTTTAGAATAATCAGCCATGGTGTAAAACTTAAAATAGCTATAATTGCTGATGTGAAGTATTTTTTAAGCTCATTTTTATTATTTCTAATTAAATCAGCAAGTAAAAATAAATAAATGACAAATGAAGCTACTGCTGAGAAATAATGTGTGTAAGCAGAAGCTATTGTTAGTAAAGTTAAAATTCCCCAGCTTTTCCATGTTGAGTTTTTATTTAAAATATCATAAGCATAAATAAAACTTGCTGTTACAAAGAACAGTCCCCAGCTGTACATTCTTAATTCAACAGCAAAATTCATTAGCTGAGGCATGCTAACTATACAAAAAGCAAATAAACCTGCAGTTAAGTATCCCCAGTTTTTCCTAACTTTCGTTGCTGCTAGTACAAGTATTAAATAAAATGGAAGCAGTGAGGTGAATTTACCTACTATAATCGGATTTATTCCTAAAAAGACTCCGATTTTGTAAAATACTTTAAAAATCAGATAATAAAGTGGAGGGTGGACATCAAGAAAAGCAAAATTAATAAAATCATTAAATGGAGATTTAACCATTCCCAAAGAGTATATTTCATCATACCACATTCCTAATTTTGTAAATCCAATATAGGAAACATAAAGCAATGTAATTATGCTTATTATAAAAAGTATTTTTCCTAATTTGTCTTCTTTATTTAAATTTTTCATAATAATTTCCAACTTAAAGTTTTTTCCCATAAAACATAACTCTACGTGCTGTGAAATTCCAGAACATTACTATAATGGATGCTATAATTTTAGACCAGATGTAGTTTATATTTCCATAGTCTACAAATGCGTATAATAATATTTCAGTAAAAATAAGCCCGATAAAGCTGATTAAAATAAATAAATTGAAATCCAGAACCTTATTATTTCTGTCTGTCTGATTAAATACCCATGAAGTAGACATGTAATAATTAGCCAGCACTGATATAAAAAAAGCAATAGCTGCTGAAATTAAATAATTTTGTCCTAAAAAGTTAATTAATGATAAATAAATAATGAAATCTATTAAAAAAGATGCAGTTCCTACAAATAGGTATCTAAACATTTGTAAGAAAATGTTGTCAGTACTTTTTCTAAATAACTTATTAATTAATTTATCCATAGTTATAATCTTAATTTTAATTATTTAATAAGTTTTAGTTTTAATTTTGTTTACAGTGTCTGTGTTGTTGTAGCTGCTTGTTGTGATGTAGTCACCAGGATTTAACAAATAAAAATTATAATCATAAATAATTAATACTATTAGTCATAAAATCTTTATTATAATGAAAACTGCAGTTTTAATCCCCTGTTATAATGAGGAACTTACAATAAAAAAAGTTATCCTGGATTTTAAAAAAGCCTTACCTAAGGCAGATATTTATGTCTATGATAATAATTCAACAGATAATTCTTATGAAATAGCTAAAGACACAGGAGCTATTGTAAAAAGAGAATATAGACAAGGTAAGGGAAATGTTGTAAGATCCATGTTTAGAGATATTGATGCGGACTGTTATATTTTAGTTGATGGTGATGATACCTATCCTGCTGAGGCATCAAAAGAAATAGAAGAGTTAATTCTATCTAAAAAAGCGGATATGGTAATTGGAGACAGGCTGTCCAGTACTTATTTTGAAGAAAACAAAAGAAGATTTCATAATTCAGGAAATAAACTGGTTAGAAAACTTATAAACACTATTTTTAACAGTGATATTTCAGATATCATGACCGGTATGAGAGGATTTAGCTATGAATTTGTTAAATCATTTCCTATTTCATCTAAAGAATTTGAAATTGAAACTGAAATGACTATTTTTGCACTAAATCATAATTTTTTAATTAAGGAACTGCCAATAGAATATAGGGACAGAATGGATGGCAGTGAATCTAAATTAAATACTTTCAGTGATGGTTATAAGGTTATTAGCTTGCTTTTCGGACTTTTCAGAGATATAAGACCTTTGTTTTTCTTTTCTTTAGTAACGTTAGTTCTTTTAATAATAGCTGGTCTGTACTTTTTCCCGATTTTAATTGATTTTTATAGAACCGGATTTGTGGAAAAGGTTCCTACACTTATTACTGTAGGAGTAGTAGCTATTGTAGCTGTTATTATATTTTTCACAGGTGTTGTTTTGCATGTTATTAGAAAACAGCATGATGAAAACTTTGAACATCATTTAAATTTAATAGCTCAAAATAAAAAAAGGTAAAATGTTAATATTTAACAGCTGTTGTCAGCATTAACATTCCGGAAATAAAACTGATAGCTACAGTCAGCACTAAAAAGCTTAAAGTTTGCTTATCTATTTTTTTATTGCCTATTCCAAATACAAACGGTAAAAATATTAGCAACGGCATGAAGTAACGACTGAATACACCACTTGTTACATTTTCCCCTCCAACTGGAGACCATGTTAAGTATTGGATAGCCATTACACCACTATAAATTAAAATAATTATTAAAAATCCTTTAATACGTGTTTTTAAATTTAAATCTTTGAAATTACAATAAAATACACTAAATAAACAGAAGAATACAAAGTAAAGTCCTGCAAGAAGAGTTGATGAATATTCTCTTACACTATTTGAGAAATAAAAGAATCTGTCAATAACAGTTGGCAGTGCAGTACTGTAGATCTCACCAAATCTTTGAAGTGCAATTAACGGATTGGCCAGTAAGTAATCAATTTGACCACTTGCACTTACATTTCTTTGGATAAAATATTCTCCTCTCCAGGAATTAGCTAGTTGTGTTGTTGCATAGCTGCTCCAAGCAATTCCAATACCTAAAGCAACTAAAATACAAAGTTTAGATATGATATTTTGCTTTTTATCACTAAAATGGGTATTTGGAACCAGGAAAATCAATAGACTTAGAGCCAAGTAAGGAGTTTTAAGCAGTCCGCATAGAATTACAGCTATGTAAAATATTCCTAAATCCGTCCAGGTAATTTTAGGTGTTTTATAGAAATATAAGAAATAGCTGAATGCTAAAATAGCCAGTGCACTAAATAATCCGTCACAGCTTGTTGATGCAGCTTGATAAATAGCCAGCGGCAGCAGTGACACTATAAGCAATGGAAACTTAAAAACTGGTGCTTTTTTAATAGCTATTGTAATTATTCCAGCATATAATAATAAATTAAAGAATCTTCCAAGCCATAACATCCAAATTGCATTTAAATCCAGACATTTTGCTAAAAATACTCCAAGACCCTGTGCCAAATAGGCATAAAATGGATTTTGAGCAAAAGCAGAGTTGAAATATGACGGAGTATAATTTATTTTCTCATCATCTACATGTGTATTAAATACATTTGCACCTGCATTGTCAAAAAATGAGGTTACACTTACAATTGTTTTATAACCGTTTGCAGTTGTATTTGGAATTGGCACATAGCTGGTTGATAATTCTCCGGTTGATACTATTTCTGAGCGAACAAAATGCTCACTTTCATCAGATACATCATAGATTGGTGTTAAAAATAAACTTATTATTCCAAATATTATTATTAGCACCAGTGCGACTTTATGTAAATTTTCATTGTTTTTTGTATAATATGCAATGGAAAATATTCCTGCTATTAGCAATATACAAAACATAAGCACTTCAAATTCGGGATTTGAAAAGTTTGCCCTATATGTGAAATACAGGCTGAATAAGCTTAATATTAAAGCATATATTCCAATGAAATATTTCTTATTTTCTAATTTAAACATTTTAATAACCTTTATTTATATTAACATTGATAATTGTATTCTATTTCTAGCTAAATCAACATCTAAAACCTTAACATCAACAATATCTCCGACACTTACAATATCCAGAGGGTGCTTTACAAATTTATCAGCCAGCTGTGAAATATGAACTAAACCGTCCTGATGAACTCCAATATCTACAAAAGCACCAAAATCAACAATATTTCTAACAGTTCCTTGCATAATCATGCCTTCTTCTAGATCATCTATTGATAAAACATTTTTTCTTAAAACAGGTTTTGGCATGTCTTCACGAGGATCTCTTCCAGGTTTTTTAAGTTCTTTAACAATATCCTGCAGGGTAATAACACCAACGTCTAACTGCTTAGATAATTCATCATAATTCAGGTTATCTAATTTTAAGTTATCTGAACCGATATCTGCCAAACTGTATCCCAATTTATCTAAAAGTTTGACTGCAGCATCGTAAGATTCGGGATGTATTGTAGTGTTGTCTAAAGGATGTTCGGGATTGTCTATTTTTACAAATCCTGCACATTGCTCAAAAGTCTTTTTACCAAGTTTTTTAACATTTAAAAGTTCATTTCTATTGTCAAATTTACCGTTTTCTTCTCTATAGCTAATAATATTTTTAGCAGTTGATTTAGTAATTCCAGAAACATAATTAAGTAAGCTAGGTGAAGCAGTATTTAAATCAACACCAACTTCATTAACTGCTCTTTCAACAACTCCTCCTAAAGACTCGTTTAGCTGTTTCTGATTCATGTCATGCTGATACTGGCCAACACCAATGGATTTGGGGTCAATTTTAACAAGTTCAGCTAACGGGTCCTGCAGTCTTCTAGCTATTGAAACAGCACTGCGTTCCCCTTCATTAAAATCAGGAAATTCTTCATCAGCTAGTTTACTTGCAGAATAAACAGATGCACCAGCTTCATTAACAATAATGTACTCAACAGAAGTGTTTTTAATTATATCTGCCACTATTTCTTCAGATTCTCTTGAAGCAGTTCCATTTCCAATAGCTATTACATCAATATCATATTTTTTAATCAAATCAAGTACGACTTTCTTGGATTCTTTAACTTTATTTTGAGGTTCAGTCGGGTATATTAAGGATGTTTCTAAAACCTTACCTGTCGGGTCAATAACAGCTAATTTGCAGCCTGTTCTGAAAGCAGGATCCCAGCCTAAAATAGTTTTTCCACTTAAAGGACTTTCCATAAGAAGCTGACTTAAATTTTTAGCAAAAACTTCAATGGATTTCTCTTCAGCTTTTTTAGTTAGATAACTTCTAATTTCCCGTTCAATAGCTGGTGAAATTAAACGTTTATAAGAATCTTTAATAGCTTCTGTAATGATTGGAGTAGTATAAGGATTGTGTTCAATCATTTCAGGAACTTTAGAGCAGTTTTTAAGAGTATGTCTTTTAAGATATTGAATGATATCGTCTTCTTCAATATCAATTTTTCCTCTAATAATTCCTTCATTTTCTGCTCTGTTAATAGCTAATATTCTATGTGGGGGAATTTTAGATAGTTTTTCTGAATAATTAAAATAAATTTCATATTCTGAAGCTGATTCATCTTTAGTTTTAGCTTTAGTTTCAATTAATCCATTGTAAAATGTGTTCTGTCTGATTTTTTTTCTGAAACCTGAATTATCAGAAATAATCTCAGCAATTATGTCCTGTGCTCCTTTAATAGCTTCCTGTGGTGTTTTAACATCACCTGTAACATAATTTTGAGCTATTTTAGAAACAGGTTCTTTAATTTCCTGGGCTAAAATAAGATTGGCCAATGGTTCCAGACCTTTTTCTTTAGCTATTGTTGCACGTGTTCTTTTTTTACTTTTATAAGGTCTGTATAAATCATCAAGCTCAACTAATGTTTGTGCATTAAGAATCTGATTTTTTAAGTTTTCATCTAACTTTCCTAAGCTATCGATTCGCTCAATGATTTTAGTTTTTTTATCTTCCAAATTTCTAAGATATTTAAGCCTTTCATCAAATTTTCTTAAAAGCTCATCATTTAAAGAGCCGGTAACATCCTTTCTGTATCTTGCAATAAAAGGAATAGTGTTGCCATCATCAATTAACTTGATTACTTTGTTAACTTGCCATGGTTCCAGGTTTAATTCTTTTTCGAGTGTTTTAGCTATCATTAAAATTACATTCCTATATATTACAAGAAATTATCTTTTTTTTAATTAATATAATTTCATCTTTTAAAAATTCATATTCAGAAAATTCTTCAAAAAATCGAAAAGTTTAAGTTGTTTATCCTCCAATATAGAATATGGAGCTTTTATATTGTCTTTATTCGTATTAATATATTAGCTCCACTTAATATATTAAATTTACTATCTTATTTTAAAAAATAAAAGCCAAAAAAGCATTTAAAAAATTTTTTGAAATTAAAAATTCAAATCACCAAAGTCCTTGACAGAGCCAAATCAAAATTATTAAATTCCCGCAATAAATTTTGAGCTTATTTTAAAACTTTATTATATACTGAAAAGATACTATGATTTAATTAAAATTTTATTATATACTGAAAAGTTAGTGGTGTAATAAATGGTTAAACGAGAATTATATATTGATAAAATCAGGCCTTTAATTGATAAGGATATAATTAAAGTTATAACTGGAATTAGAAGGTGTGGAAAATCCTATTTTTTAAATTTAATAGTTGAAGAACTTAAAAATAATGGGATTAAAGATGAAAATATAATTTTAATAAATTTGGAATCTATGAAATATAATTCTTTAAAAACAAAAGAAGAACTGGACGATGTTGTTTTAAATTTAACTAAAAATATTTCTGGCAGGTTTTATCTTCTTTTTGATGAAATACAAAATATTGAAAGATGGGAGAAAGCAATAACTGGTTATAAAGTTGATTTTAACTGTGATATTTACATTACTGGATCTAATTCTAAATTATTGTCTGGCGAACTTGTAACATTTTTAGCTGGAAGGTATATGGAAATAAAAATGTATCCTTTTTCATTTAATGAATTTTTAAGTTATAAAGGTGATAACAATGAAATGGAACTGTTTCAAGAGTATTTTAAATACGGTGGAATGCCATTTACTTTAGAATTAAATTCTCAACAAAAAATAGATTATTTAAATGATATTTATAATTCCATTGTTTTAAAGGGTATAGTTGAAAAATATAAGTTAAGGGATGTTAATTTATTAAATAGACTAATTTTATACATATTGGACAATATTGGAAATCCTTTTTCAGTTACTGGTATTTCTAAGTATTTGAAACATTTTAATATAAGATTTTCAAATAATACTCTCTATAATTATTTGCAATATTTGGAAAATGCATTAATAATCTCTAAATTGCCGCGAGAGGATATTCAAGGCAAAAAATTATTTAAACTATCTGAAAAGTATTATGTTACGGATCATGGTTTTGCAGCAGCAATGCTTGGTGAAAGACAGCAGAATATAGATGGAATTTTAGAAAATATTGTTTATATTGAATTTTTAAGACATGGCTATGATGTTTCTGTTGGCAGAATTAAAAATTATGAAATTGATTTTATCTGCAGAAAAAACAAACGGAAAGTTTATGTTCAAGTTTGTTTCCAATTAAATTCACCTGAAACTCAAGAAAGAGAATTCAGACCTCTTAAATTAATTGATGATAATTTTGAAAAGATTGTTATAAGCATGGATGATTTTGATTTTTCCCGTGACGGGATTAAACATTTAAATATGATTAAGTTTTTAAAAGAATTTATCTAGGATGTGATATTATGGCAGATTTTGAAGAAGTTGTAAATACAAGACGCAGTATTCGTGAATATGACTCAAAGGAAGTGGAAGATGAAAAAATAGAAAAAATTCTTAAAGCAGCTATGCAGGCTCCTGGAAGCAGACTTAAAGCTGAGCCATGGGAATTCATTGTAGTTAAAAATAAGGAAACCCTTAAAAAAATAGGTGAAATAAAACCTAGAGTCACTGATGCTCCGGTAGCTATTGTACTTGTAGCCAATATTGAAAGAGCATTTTATAAAACAATGTGGCAGCAGGATATGAGTGCAGCAGCTGAAAATATGTTACTTGAAGCTTGCAATTTAGGTTTGGGAGGTCTTTGGAATGGAGTAGCTCCTGAAGAAGAACGTATGAATAAAATAGCTAAATTAGTAGGTATTAATGATGAAAATCTGAAAGTATTCTGTTTAATTACATTAGGCTATCCAAAAGAAGGTTTAAAAAACGAGTTTATGGATAAATTTGATGAGTCAAGAATTCACTATGAAAAATACTAAACATTTATACTATTTAAATAACATATGTATATAAAGTATTAAATTATTATAGGTGAATTTATTGTCTTGGCTTGTTGTGCTTCTTGTATTTTTATTAGCTGCATTTAAAACAGAAAAACCTAAAAAATATATGAAGGTTTCTGTTATTATTCCTGCCTTTAACGAAGAAGAAACAGTAGCTAATGTTATTAAAGTTGTTAAAAAGGTGAAATATGTTGATGAAGTTATTGTAGTTAATGACGGATCAACAGACAGGACTGAATCAGAAGCTAAAAGTGCCGGGGCAATTGTAATTAACCATGAAGTAAACAGAGGTAAGGGGGAAGCTCTTACTACTGGTTATAAAAAATCTGACAGTGATATTATTGCATTTATCGATGCAGATATTCATAATTTAACTTCTAAAAAAGTAGATGCTATAATCAGGCCGATTTTAGAAGGCAAAACCGATATTACTAAAACTAAATTTGCAAGAGAAAGTGGCAGAGTAACAGAGTTAACTGCTAAACCTCTTTTAAACTTTTTTTTCCCGGAAATTTCATTTGAACAACCTTTAAGTGGGCAGTTTGCTGCAAAAAGGGCTGCTTTAAAAAAAATAGATTTTGAAAAAGATTATGGTGTTGATGTTGGTATTGTTATTGATGCTGATGTTTTAGGTATTTCAGTAGAGGAAGTGGATATTGGAGAAATTGAACATGACATGTCTCCCTTATCTGATTTAAATTTAATGGCTAATGAAGTTGTAAGAACAATTATTGACCGTGCTAACAAGTATGGTCGTGTTGTAATGATTGATGAAATTGGTTACTTTATCAGAATGTCAATTGTAGGATTGTCCTTAATTATTTTAGGATTATTTGCAATATTTTTTGTAAAGCCTATTCCTTTAGCTGTAGGAGTTATTGTTTCTATTGTAGGTCTTATAATAGCTATCTGTTATATTATTAAAGTAATTATAAAGTCTGTTGTCATATATAGAAAAGCTCCAACAGGCAATTTAATTAAATCATTTATTAAAGTTCATTTTCCATTAATTATTTCAGTTATTATTCTGATTTTAATGATTTCAACATTTATTGGAGCAGCTACTTTTGAAGAAGGCACTATTTCTATTGAACCAAGTTCCAGAAATTTAATTATTTTTGCAGATGACAGCAACAATACAATTTCTGTAAGAGGTCCATATACTGTAGACTCTGCAATTGAAAATGAAACAGATGTAATTCGCATGCCATCAGATAGCTTACAGACATTAGGTATGAATTATGGTGACACTCTTGTTGTGAATGGTGTGCCTTATGTAATAAATGATACTCGAAATGGAGAAGGAGATATATTAAGACTTCCTATTGATGCTAAAAATACACTTAATCTGGAAGACGGTGATGTCCTGCAGGACAGCCGTTTAAGTCAAATCTTTGAAGGAACAGTAGTGCATCATATTTTCAACAAAGGCAATGTTAGTTTAGATGAGTCATACATCATATCTCCAAAAGGTGGAAATAGTTATTCCTACAGCATATATTTGGATAATGAATCAATAGCTAATTCAACAGCAATATTTGGAGATAATAGTACTTATGCTGTAGCTTTAAATCAGGAAGAAATAGGAACAATTGATTATCAGAATGCTTCATTTACAAATAATACTCAAAGCTTTTATTATGACGGTCATGTAATTGAAATTAAATTTGAAAATAGTACTGTTAATTCAATAAAACATATAACTAATATTAATCAGGGATTCTTTATTAATTTAAATTTATAAAAGTAAAAAAAGAAAGTTTATGATTTGTCATAAACTTTTACAGCTTCTTCAACATCATTATAAAGTCCAAGAGCTGCAAGAGCACCAACTTTTCCTTGGTCTCCTGTAACAGCTATTAAATCAATACCTAATTCTTTAGCTGTAGCTTCAGCAGTTTCAATATCCATCATTCCAGACTTGGTAGCTATTGAATACTGTCTTAATTTTTCAGGAATTTCTAATCCTTCTAAAACTGCAATTGCGGTTTTATCAGATAATGTATCTCTTTTAAGAATTTCTACAGTTCTTTTGATTAATTCTTCTTTTTTATCTTCAGGCACTGCAAAAGTTAATGCAATTGAAACGCAATTTTGTGTTTTGTGTGGGTTATGGGGATATAACTGAACAATAATGTGATCCAAATATTCAAATCCTTCATTTTTAAGTTCAACACCTAAATTATGAGCCATTGTCCAGGTAGCACCAGCATCTTTAATATCAGTGTCATCGACACCAATAACTACTTTTTCAAGTTTAGGGGTAACTACTCTGGCTCTTCCTACTTTAGAACCTCCCCCTTCTTCAAGAAGTTCAATGTATTTAACACCTTCGCCCATTCCTCTACACATTCCAGCACCTACACCAGCTCCAGCAAGGCCTGCATGAGTTACTTTGACTTCATCTCCATCAACAATAATCTCATCAATTCCTGCTGCATTAAAACTAGCTTTTAAATCAAGTGGAGCACAACCTATATGGCATGAATAAACATGTTTGTTTCCATCTCTGTATGCAGAATCAATTAAATCACTGTTGTTTTTGTATTGGTAAAGTAACCAGTGTGATCCTGAAATACAAGGGTGGAATTCAACGATTTCGACTTTATCTCCATCTACCATTGTCAATACTTTTTGGTAGGGTGCAATCCAGGGGTCATTAAATTTTTCTTTTAACTGATCAGGTTTTAGAATTTCCATGTAATCATCTAAATTTCGTTTAATCTATCGCACATTTTAATAGCTGCTTCAACAGCTCTTTTACCGTAATCTACACGTTTGTGTGCATCTAATCTTGTCATACCTGGTCCGCTGATTCCTAAAGCTACTGGTTTTTCGTATTCTAAGGATAAGTCAGCTATTTTACGGGATGCATGCTGTGCTACAATTTGGTCGTGGTCTGTAGCTCCTTCAATTACTGCTCCAAGAGTGATTACTGCATCAATTTCATCTTTTTCAAGTAATTTTTTAATAGCTAATGCCATATCAAATACTCCAGGAACGGTTACTACCTGTGTAATTTCACAGTCTCTGGATTTAGCTTCTTCTTTAGCTAAACCTAACATCATCTGAGTTATGTCATAATTAAATTCAGCGACTACTGCGCCTATATTATATTTTGCCATTTTTAAGTCCTCCAATTAGATAACCATTAACATAAAACTTGCAACACCACTTAATACCATAATTAAGATGATAAAAAGTGCAGCTGCTCTTTTTTTATCGATTTTCATATTATTTTCCTCATTTAGATAATATTATAATTTAAGATTTTTATTATTATTTAAATTTTCTTTTAATTTTTCTTAACTTTTCAGTAGCCTTCCAACTATTTGAATTTAATATTTGGGAATTAATATTTTCTAATTCACTGATTTTATTTTCATATTCACTGTCTTTTCTAAACTCTTCTTGGCATACATCAATTAATTCGGATATTTTTTGGGTTAATTGTATTAGTCTTTGATGATAGTACTCTTCTGGATTAATGTCATTATTCAAAACATTATTTTCAATATTTAGTTTGTCTTTTACAATATTTTCAATGGCTGTTTTTCCAGAATCAATATTATTTAATTTGGATTTGTAATCAATATCTAAGTTGTCCATTACACTTTCAGATTCACAAACTCCCCAAATTGAACTTCCACTGCCTTTATAGTCGGAGATTTTTGAAGGCAGATAGGGATTAATTTTAAAATTGCCTTTTTGGCTGTCTTCAACAAGCAAAACATCAAATTTTGTTGTAAGGTTTAAAAATTCTAAAAAATCAACTGAAGGGTTTAAAATAGTTTTTTCATATATTTTTGAACTTAATACCTGTTGAAATAGAGTTATAGATGATGTAAATATGTGTAAACGAATTTTATTTCTTATATTTTCATTTAAACTATCAAATGCATTTATAAAGTCTTCAAAATGTCTATTGCTGTATATATCCCCGAAATATGCTAAATTTAAATAGTTATTGTCTATATTATAGCTACTTTTAAAAGCATAGTAATATTTCATATCTAATGTGGGATGGGAGCTAATTTTAGCTTTTTTATTAACAATATCTTTAACATCATAGGGATTGGTGCTAATCATAACCTCTTTCTGATTTTTATTGGTAAAGATTATCTCATCACACAATAAAAAGGTTAAATACTCACAAATGCAGTTTATATCATCATTAACTGATAAATTCAGATTTAATTTTTCATTAATTCTTCCAATGTAGTCTTCATCTTCAATAGCTACACTTAATTTGTCTTTTCCGAAGGCGTAAATTAATGGATCTGAAAATTCTGCACGCCAATAGGTTTCAGGATGGGCTAATTTATATTCAATCGCTAAAAAATGTGAATGGACAAAATTGGCTCTACTGTAAATTTTATCATAGACTTCTGCATTGTCTAAAGCAGCCATTGATTTTTTTACAAAGTTTTTAATATTTTCCCAGCCAGTGGAAAAATTGCTTTCAATTACTATTTTATTTATTAAAAATTGATTAACAATATTTTCAAGTGTAAAATCTTTATCCAATTCATCCAGACTTCCACAAATAACATCTACATTTTTTTTCTCAGTTAAAATTCTTTTAGCTACTGTATTGCTTGTTGCAGTGTTTGTTGGGCTAAAAGCATAAGATATTATTAATTCTCTTTTAGGATTATCTAATTTGGAGATATCTTCATTTAAATATTTAAATGGGAAAAAATCAAAGTTATAACTATTTATATCTTCCAATACTTTTTTATAATCCTCAGGATGTTTTTCCAAGTATTGATTTATTTTAAAAACTTGTCCTCCAGTTAATGTTTTTAAAAAACTGGTGACTTCTATTTTTTTAGCTCTTTTTAAATTCTTATTAATTTCATTAATTACTTTTAAACGGTCTGTAACATTAAAATCATAAGATAAAGGCATTCTTGAAATAGAATTATCTCTTAGCAGACGATAATAATTGGCACCTTGGTTTTTATCAATTATGTAAAATTCAAAGTCATAATCTACATAAAGTTGAATATAATAGGCGATATCAACACCATTTTTTAAATCAGGATTAAAAGAGTATTTTTTTACAATATCAGTTGGAACTAATTTGTCTGTTGTAATTGTAAGCATTTCTCTTAAATTATCATAAGGATTTTTGAATAATCCTGATTTTTCTAATTTGGGAGTTAAATAAGAGTCTCTGACTTCACCGCTATTTTGATCAACATCATAAAAAGTTCCAATAACTATACGGTCTTTTTTAGCATATTCATACATTTTTTCAAAGTAATTATAGCTGATGTAGTCATCATCATCAATAAAAATAGTGTACTCTTTATTTATAAGTTCAATTCCATGATTTCGAGCATTAGATACTCCGGGGTCACTATAAGTTAAAATAATATTGATTTGAGGATTTTCCTCCTGGTATTTTTTAATAATGTCTGGTGTTGAATCTAATTCTCCGTTAACAATAAAAACAGCTTCAAAAAGATTTGGATTAATGGTTTGGTTAATTAAAGAATCCAATAATTTAGAAATAAACGCTTCTCCCTTGTATGTTGGGATAATGGCACTTATGCCTTTTTCTAAATTAGATTCTTTAATCATATGATTTCCTCTTATAATGCATTTTTAACAGCTTGTGCTACTTCCATGGTAGTTGCACTGCCGCCTAAATCACCAGTTAAGGTTTTACCTTCACTTAATACTTTTAAAATAGCAGCATCAAATTTGTCAGCAGCATCATTTTCACCAAGGTATCTAAGCATCATAATTGCTGAGAGCATCATAGCTATTGGATTTGCTTTTTGCTGACCTGCAATATCCGGTGCTGAACCATGAACAGGTTCAAATAAAGCACCATCTGCTCCAATATTTGCTGATGGAATTAAACCAAGTCCGCCAACAAGTCCTGCACCTTCATCAGATAAAATATCTCCAAATAAATTGGTAGTTACAACAACCTGGAATTCCTGAGGCTGTGTTACAAGATACATTGCTGTTGCATCAACGTAAAAGTCTTCAGTATCAATATCCGGATATTTTTCGCCGACTTCGTAGAATATTTTTTTAAATAATCCGTCGGTTTTTTTAAGAACATTAGCTTTGTGAACTGCAGTAACTTTAGTTCTGTTGTTGTCCTTTGCATATTGAAAAGCATAATCAATAATACGTTCTTCAGCTTCTCTTGTAATAACACGTTTAGCTATTGCACCATCTTCGGTTTCTTCTTCCTGGTCTGCAATGTATAATCCTTCTGTATTTTCCCTTACAATCATAAAGTCAACATTTTCAAATAATGATTTGGTGTTAGGATAAGATTTGACAGGTCTTAAATTAGCAAACATTTTCATTTCCTGACGGATTTTTACAATAACATCTGCTGCAGTTTCTCCGGCAGCTCCAAATAAACATGCATCAGAATCCCTTACAATATCGATAGTTTCCTGAGGAAGAGGTGTTCCATGTTCTTCATTGCATTCGTCACCTGCTATACCATAAATATAATCAAAATCAACATCTAATTCGTCTAAAACAGAGATTGTTGCTTCCATAACTTCTTTACCTATTCCATCACCTGGAATAACAGCTATCTGATATTTATTGTCTTTTTTGTTTGAGGTACTCAATTAAACCACCTTTTTCTAATATTTCTAACATAAATGGAGGTAATTTTTTAAATGTAATTGTTTCTCCATTTTCGGATGTTATAGTTCCTTTATCCATGTCTACTTCTATTTCTTCTCCATTTTCTACAAGTTTACTTATACCTGGAGCTTCAAGAAGTGGAACTCCAACATTTGTAGCATTTCTGTAAAAGATTCTTGCAAATGATTCAGCTATTACTGCAGCTACTCCAACACCTTTTAAAGCTATTGGGGCATGTTCTCTGGAAGATCCGCATCCAAAGTTTTTGCCAGCTACAATAAAGTCACCTTTTTTGCATTTTTCATTAAATTTATCATCTAATCCTTCCATACAGTGTTGGGATAATCTTTCTTCATCTGTATAAATTAAATATCTTCCTGGAAGGATAATGTCAGTATCAATATCGTCTCCGAATTTCCAAACAGTTCCTTTCATATTCTCACTCCGGTGCAACAATTCTTCCTTCAATAGCTGAAGCAGCAGCTACTGCAGCAGAAGACAGGTAAACTTTTCCATCTGGACTTCCTTGTCTGCCTTTAAAGTTTCTGTTAGATGTGGAAAGGCTTACTTCTCCAGGTCCTATGATTCCGGTATGTCCTCCAAGACATGGACCGCAGCATGGAGCAGATACTAAAGCTCCTGCATCAACAAATATTTTAAGTAATCCTTCATCAAGTGCTTTAGAGTATACTTCTTTGGAAGCTGGAATAACTAACATTCTGGTTCCTTTAGCTACTTTTTTACCTTTTAATATTTTAGCAGCATCTCTTAAGTCACTAATCCTACCATTGGTACAGGATCCGAGGAATACTTGGTCAATTTCCTGATCCACTTCACTTACTGCTTTAACATTGTCTACATGGTGAGGACAGGCTACTTGCGGTTCCAACTCACTTACGTCAATATCAATAATATTAAGTGACGGAGCATCTAAGTCAGTTTTAAATACTTTATATGCTTTGTTGGAACGGCTTTCTACATAATCAATAGTTTTTTTATCAGGTTCTACTAAACCAGTTTTTCCACCCATTTCAATAGCCATATTTGTTAAAACCATTCTGTCAGAAATGCTCATATTTGAAACAGTTTCTCCTGCAAATTCACAGGCTTTATATGTTGAACCGTCAACGCCTACCTGGCCGATAATATTTAAAATAACATCTTTAGCATAAACATTATCTTTTAATTCACCGGTGATTTCAAATCTGTTGGTTTCAGGTACTTTAAACCATAAATTACCTTCTGCAAATACCATAGCCATATCTGTAGAACCAATTCCTGTTGAAAACGCACCTAAAGCTCCATGAGTACAGGTATGTGAATCTGCACCAACAATAACTTCTCCAGGAACAACATGTCCTAATTCTGGAAGAATCTGATGGCAGACTCCTGCATTAACATCATAAAAGTTTTCAATTTTCTGTTCTTTAACAAATTTTCTCATTATAATATGATTGTTAGCTGAGTCGATAGAATCAGCTGGAACTTGATGATCGAATGGTATTACAATTTTTGACGGGTCCCAGACTTTAGTAGCACCAATTTTCTCAAAAGATTGTACTGAAAGAGGTCCGGTTAAATCATGAGTCATTGCAACATCAATATTGGCGATAACAATATCTCCAGCCTCAACTTCGTCTTTACCAGCTGCTTTAGCTAATATTTTTTCAGACATTGTTTTTGGCATATTTTTAAACCTCACATATTAATGATAAATATATAGATGTTTGTACTATATAAACTATTTTAGAATGGGGCTTTGTTTATTTTTTTTTCAAAATTTCATTTTTTTTTATTGAATATTAAAAATAGAGTATAAGTTTTCCCATTGATTTGTTATATCTGTATTAGTATAAGGTATTCCGTCTAATTTTTCAACTAAAACATCACATTGCTTGCATAATTCTAAGTTTTTTCTGCTATTTTCTTTTTTATAGAGAATTTCACGTATTTCTTTAGCTTTTTTACCATTCCAAATATCTACAAGTTTTGCAGTGTTTAAATCTCCTAAAATAACTTTTCCAAAAGGATCACAACAGCATAATGGGACTTTACCATCTGGTTGAACAACTATTTTGTTAAATGGTAATAAACAGGATGATTTTAAGGTTAAAATTTCATTTCTGTTGTCTGACTGCCCGCCTCTGCTTGTTAAAATTTGATTTTGAAGTCTTAAATCAATTAAAACTTTCTTTTTAAGTTCGGGATGTTGGATACAATAGTCAAAAATTTCTTTTACTGGTTCAATAAGTTGTATGTTATCATTATAGTTATCAATAACTATTAAATCCAAATTTTCGGTTAAATCAAGAAATTTGTCTATTGTTAATAATGTACCATTTGTATATAGGTAAATATAGCTATTTGGAAGCTCTTTTCTAGCATATTCGGCATAATTATAGATTTCTTTATCAAGCAATGGTTCATTATTGGAATGGAGTGCAATAGCTCCATCATAATTAATTTCTTTTAGCTCTTTGATTATTTTTTCAAACAGTTCTTTAGGCATTTTTTTATATTCTCTAGGGTCTTGATTCTTGTTAACAGGACAAAAAGAGCATGTTCCGTTACATCTGTTAACAGTTTCAATTTCTATATTGTTAAATAATGGATTAGGAGTTGTTTTCATAAAATTATCAATTAAATTATAGATGTTCTGAAATATTTCTTCATCTTTTTGTTTGGTTTTTAAATTATAATCTGTTTCTTCAGTATTTTCAACTTTTGAAACTTTTTTATTTGTTGATGGTTTTTTTAATTTATTTATTAATTTTTTAATATTGTTTGAAAACATAATCTTTAACCCCTTTTGTTTAATGCTTTTGTTTTTGAGGTATTTTTATTTTTTGTGGAATGTCGATTTATTAAAAACTTTAAATATTATGTATAATAAAATACTGTTCATGAATAACTCATTCTTTGGACGATTTAAAAAAAATGATAATCAGGTTATTGAAGAACAACCTCCAGTTTGGGAGGATAGGATTTTTTGGGTAGAAACCTTGCAAAAGATTGCATTTCCAGTATTAAACAATCTTAAAAAGGAGTCTCTTAAGAAAAACATGTCTATTGAATCATTTAGCTCTGAAAGCAATAAATTTGCTCATCTTGGGGCATTTTCAAATGTTTTTAATGGAATTGCGCCGTGGTTAGAATTGGGACCTGATGAATCTGAAGAAGGTAAAATTCGTGAAAAGTATATTGTATTAACTTTAAAAGCTATTAGTAATGCAGTAAATCCAAATAGTAAAGATTATATTCTTTTTACAGAGCCTAAACAATCTTTAATGAGCATGGCTTTATTTGCTCAAGGTTTACTTAGGTCCAAAACTCAAATATGGAATAATTTACCAATGGATGTTCAAGCTAGAGTTATTTACGAACTTAAAAATACAAGGATAATTGCACCATTTGAAAATCACTGGCTGCTATTTACTTCCATGATTGAAGCTACTCTTTTAGAATTTACTGGTGAATGTGATAGGGAACGTTTAACTTATAGTATTCGTAAATTTAGAGATGAATGGTATCTTGGAGATGCAATTTATGCAGACGGTCCTGAATTTGATGTAAATTACTATAACAGTATTTTTATTCATCCTATGCTTAATGATATTTTAAAAGTAATGAGAAAATATGGTATTAACGAAGGAGAGTTATTGGATGTTCAATTAATGAGATCCAGCAGATATGCATCTCAATTAGAACGTATAATTTCTCCAGAAGGTACATACCCTCTTTTAGGAAAATCAATGGCTTATCGTACAGGAATTTTCCATTTATTAGCTCAAGCAGCATTATTTAAAATATTGCCAAGAAATATGGAAACATCACAGGTTAGGTCAGCTTTAACTAAAGTGTTAAGAACTCAATTTGGAGGCCATCAAAACTTTGATAATAAGGGATGGTTAACTATTGGATTAAATGGCTGCCAAGCTGAAATTGCTGAAAAGGATATCAATACAGGCAGTCTTTATGGATGTTGTGCAATATTTTTACCTTTAGGTTTATCTTTCAATGATTCATTTTGGGTAGGTCCTTTTGAAGAATGGACTACTTTAAAAGCTTGGAATGGTAATCCAGTAGAACCTGATCAATCAATTGATTTCTAATTTTTCTTTTTTTCTCTTTTTATTGTTTTTAAAGACTAAATAAATTTCCATAATTGTAAAGCTTAATGTCTTCAGGTACTTCTTTTATTATATTTTTAGTGTCGAATATAATTGCTTTTTCCATGTTTTCTTTGATTAAATCGTAATCAAGGTCTTTAAACTCATCATGGTCACATAATATTAAAATAAGGTTTGCATCTTTGGTAGCCTGCTTTAAATCAACATATTCTTCATTGGCTACATGGGGATCACAGATGCTTATTTCATAGTTGTCTTCTTTTAATTTAGCTATTATCTCATATGCCGGACTTTCCCTGTCATCACCAGTGTTTCCTTTATATGCAACTCCTAAAACTGCTATTTTGCCATTTGGTGTTATTTTTTTAACATTTTCATATACAAATTCGGGCATTGAGTTGTTGGTGTCTCTGGCTAGTTTTATTATTTTTGCATATTCCGGTGCTTTTGAATAAATGAAATAAGGGTCAATAGCTAGGCAGTGTCCTCCAACTCCAGGTCCTGGTGAGTGCAGGTTTACTCTTGGATGTTTATTTGCCATTTCAATTACATCCAATGCATTTACTCCTATTTTAGTACATATTTTTGTAAGTTCATTAGCTAGTGCAATGTTAACGTCTCTAAAAGTATTTTCCATACATTTGGATAATTCAGCAGTTTTTGCTTCTGTTTTCATTAATGCACCTTCAACAAACTGACCATAAACTTCACTGGCTTTAATTGAGCATTCAGGGGTTATTCCACCTACAATACGATCATTATGTACTAATTCATACATGATTTTTCCTGGAAGGACTCTCTCAGGGCAATGGGCAAGGTATAAGTCTTTTCCTATTGTGTAACCGGCTTTTTCAAAAATAGGTTTAACATAATCATCCATAGACATTGGAGCTATTGTAGATTCAACAATTACAGTATTTCCTTTTTCCAAATAAGGAAGTATGGATTCACATGCACTGATAACATAACTTAAATCACATGTGTAATTTTCAGCAATGTATGGTGTTGGCACAGTTATTATAAATGCATCAGCTTTTACAGGTGTTGTTGAAGCAGAATATACGCCTTTTTCAACAGCTTTTTTAATTATTTCACCAATTCCAGGTTCTTCAATATGAATTTTTCCCTGATTTAAAGTTTCAACAACCTTTTCATTAACATCTACTCCAACAACTTCGCAATGATTTTTAGTAAAAAGTGCAGCTGTTGGCAATCCGATGTAGCCTTGTCCAATAATACAAATTTTCATAAATATCCTCCAAAAATATTATCTAAACATCATATATCTAAAAAATCATTTTTTCTCAACTAAACTTAAATATTCATCATAAGATTTTGCTTTTAAAACATTCTCTAAAAAATTACTGTTATTCATATATAATAATCCTTCCATAGAACTATTGTACTTTTTAAGATATTTTTTTATATCTTTAAAAAAATCATCCTTATTAATTTCGCCAATATCTAAAAACCATGATTTAATACCAAATACCATATAATTATATAATTCAACTTTAAATTTATCAAAAATATTATAATCTTTAAATAAATCAAAAAGAATATCATAAATTACAAGACAATCCATATACCTATCATCAGCACTTGTAATTATAGAATGTTCCCTATGTCTTCTAAGATAAAGATATTTATTATAAAAATAAATTTTTTTAGCAGCTAACATAACATGAAAATGAAAAACATTATCCTCAAAAATAAGGTTTTCAGGGAAAGATATATCATTATCTAAAAGAAAGTTTTTAGAATACACTTTACAACAAGTTGAATTGCATGTGGAAAACAAAATATCTGATATATCTTTATAAGTGAATATAGACTCGCCAACAGAATCATATAAATCTTTCATTTTAAAATATTTTGTTTCAAATATTTCATTAGTATCATTATCATAATTTAATAACGGGAAAATCAATAAATCTAAATTATTATTCTTTAAAATACGATATAATTCTTCCAATGCGGAATCTAACCTTAAAATATCATCAGAATCTATAAAATATACATATTCCCCTTTAGCATATTTTAGGCCAGTATTTCTTGCACCACCTGGACCCTTATTAATTTGAGATATAACTTTCATATTTTCATTATTACTCTCATATTTATTTAAAATATTTAAAGAATCATCTGTAGAACCATCATCAACACAAATAATTTCAATATCCTTTAATGATTGACTTAAAATACTCCCAATAGATTCTTTTAAATAACTTTCAGAATTAAAAACAGGCATTACAACAGAAATTTTAATCATAAAAAACCACTATCTCCCCTAACGATCTAACAAAGGCCATTTATTATAATATTTTTCTTTAACATATGCAAAATCATATGTAAATTGAGATTCATTAACAAGAATCTTTTTAAATCCAAATTTTAATAAATCACTCTCAAAATTTTCACCATCTATAAAATGTCCCTCACCTACAATTAAATCAAATTTATTTATTAATTTTGATTTAATTAAATCATTAATGATTTTATATTCTGCTCCTTCAGTATCTATTTTCAAAACAATATTGGATGTAATATTATGATTATCAATAATCTCTGAAATAACATTACTAGCTTTTTTGACATTAACCTTTTTTATATACTTATTATTTTCTTTAGTACTAATCTCTTTTTGAATGGGTATGTCAGGAAACATAGTATTAACCCCATCACACCCCTCTAAACAATATAAATCAACTTTACCCTCTTCATCAGAAAGTCCGAAATTATAAGTTGTTATTTTGTCTTGTAAAGTAGGATTAATATGAATATTTTCTAAAGCTAACCTATGAGTTTCATCATCAATCTCAAAACCAAAAACATTATAACAGTTCTCAAAATTAGCGAATTTTAAAGAGGAATAACCTCTATTCATCCCCACATCAAAAACTACAAATTCATCAAACTGATATAATTGAGGAAAAATATATGAATTTAATCCTATAACTTCATATAATGTCCAGATATGATTATTCGTTAATAACTTTATACCATCTTTGGTTTCAAATAATAATCTATTTTCATATGGGGAGTAAGCCAAAAATTCAATATTGTTAAAATAACATAAATCAAATAAAAAATCAGTATCGAGAACTTCCTTTAATAAATTTTCATAGCCTTTAAAAAAATAATTTTTATACTCATAATATTTTTTATATAAATCCTCTCTTAATAAAACCTTGTTAAATTCTTTTTGAAAACTACGAGAATCACCATTTCCATTAAAATCATTATCCGAAATTTTTTGATGCTCCGCAAAAACACCAAAATAATCAATCACATCCAACTTTTGAATTAAATTCAATAATAACTTATTATTATCCTTTATAAGTTTCATTGATTCTTGAATTGATAATTCAATATTATTATTAATCAAAATTTGGTGTTTCTTAAAATTATTAACATCTTTATGTAGTTTCTTAAAATTTACCATATAATCATTTTGTTTATGCGAATAATACTCTATAAACTTCTCAAATATAGTACATTTTTTTAAATATAACTCAAATATAGAATTCACATCATTAGTAAAATCATCAGAATCTAATTTCAATTAAACCCCCCCTTTATTAACCATTTATTAATAAAATCAAAATTATTTATTAATCTCATAAATATCTAAAACGCTACTAAGTTCATTATCATAATTAATTTCATTAAATGTCAGTTACATTAAATTGTTTAATTTAAAATAAATATCATCACCTAATTTATGATTTCAACATCAAGTTCTAGAATTATAATTTAAATATGCTAATCTTTTAAATTAATAAACAAATTATTAACAATAATAATTATATAAATTATACTATTTATATTTTCCTTATTAATAACATAAACACGAATCAATACTGATTTTAAAAGTGTTAATCAATCATTAATTATTTTGCATTTTAAAATAGTATCCGCAATAAATGTCCAGGGCTGTTCTTTAATAATCTCAAATTTATAACCTAGATCTAAATTCTCAATCCAAGGTTTTATTTCAAAGAAATCTTCAACACTATGATACATACTAATAAACAGCATTGGTTTTTGGCTTTTTATTGTTTCAATAGCTCCATTTAAAAGATCCTTTTCCGCTCCTTCAACATCAATAGTAATCAAACCAACATCCAAGTTATTTTCCTTGACAAATTGATCAACAGTCACCTCTTGAACTTTTAGCTCTTCTGTATATTTTCTTAAGTTAGAATCAGATGTAATCCCCTGAAAATTATCATTAGCTAAATATAAACTTCGCTCACCATTAATATTTCCTAAAGATTTGTTTACAGGTTTTATATTTGAAATATTATTTATTTCAACATTTTCTTTTAATAATTTAAAAGACTCTTCAAATGGTTCAAAAGCAAAAACATTTTTATGAGTAACTTCAGATAATGGAATTGCAGTATCTCCAGTAAATGCTCCTGCATCAATTATATCTTTATTTTCAAGAAAATTCTTATCTTCTTTACTTAAATTTAAATCTATAAATCCATGAAGATTATATCCGCCTTTAAAGTTATATTTTCCTATTTTATCCTCAGATACATTATTTATTTTAAAATCTGTCCACTGTTTTTGTTTTTCCAGTTCATCATCAAAAAATAAAGTTTCTCTTCTGTTATAATTAATAGCTAAACTTCTTAAAAAAAGCCATTTAAAGTAGTTTTTTGATTCTTTAGGTAAATTTTCAACCATTTTCTTGAATTTTTCCTCAAAATCATCTCTAAAATAATAATTTATATAAGACCAATTACAAAAGCTAGCTGCAGTATGTTCATTAGCTCTAATTTTACTAAGATTGTTATATTTATCGTTAAGAGAATCAATCTCTTTATGTAAATTTTCTATTTCTTGTTTAAGAACTTTATTTTCCTGAATCAACTTTTTTTTATTTCCAAATAAATTATTCATAATTGTCATAATCTGGCCTGTTAGTTAATTAATTTTCATAAATCCAGTCATAAACTCTTTTAGAGTTATTTTGGTCATTGTATTTGTAGAACTCGTCAACTCTTTTTTTATAAACTTCTTTCATTTCACAATCATTATCCAAATAATCTTTAATTAACTTTATTAAATCATCATCTTTTTTAATAACTTCTCCAAAGCCCATTGTTTTATAATCAAAATAGCTTTTGGATAAATCAAAGTTATAGTCATCTGAGTATTGATAATATATAACTGGCTTTTTAAGATATGAAAAATCAAAAGCAACAGATGAATAATCAGTTATAAGTAATTTTGACTCATTAAATAGTTCCTGATAAGTATTTTTATCATCCACAATAATGTTTTTATCTAAATCAAACAAATGAATAAAATTTGCCAAATTTGGATGCGGTTTAAAAATTATTTTATAACCTTTATCTTTAGCATAACCAATTAACTCTTCATTATTTAATAAATCATTTAATCCTTTAAAGTATTTGGAATTTTTAAGAGCAAATTCACTTTTTTGCAAATATTCTCTCCAGGAAGGCATTATTAATATCTGTTTTTTGAGATTATTATTTTCCAAATTATCAAAACGTGGAAATCCAAGTGTTTGAATAATTTCAGGAGAATAATTATAATCTTCACCTAAAAAGGACTTTCTTTCTAAAGGAGAAACTGTTAAAATTAAAGATAAATCCTTATCATATTTTCTAATCCATTTAGAAATATTATCTTTTGTAACTCCATGCTGTAAGAAGTATTTCTCTGATGTAATCAGTCCACTGTATAAATCTCCATTTTTGGCATAAAAAGGATTTAAAATGTTTTCATCAGGATGTGAAGAGATTATTTTATCTGCAAATAAATAGATTAATCTTTGTTTTAGTGAATAAAATGGTAAAACATTTTTATATTTGTTTGTTAATCTGGAATAATCTTTACTATCCTTTGAAACCGTGAAATATTTTTTAACATGATCTTTTCTGGATAGTGCATACTTAAATAATTGTTCAGCATTATCATCAGCCTCATTTCGCCTATCCATAAATAACCAGATTTTTTTATTTTTTAAAAATGGATATAAAAAAAGATACATTAATCTAAAAGCCAATGCAGAAGTATAATACGGGCCTTTATCATTATAGATTTTCATTAAACATTTATACTCCAATTTTAACATTTTAATAAATGAATATGATGTTATATAAAAAGAATTATCTTTAAAAACCACAATATTATTGTCTTTAATTAAGTAATTGCTGCTAGTTGATAATCTTGCATGCTTTTCAAAAGTAATTGGAAGATTAAATGATTCATTTCCACTTAAAACATTTATAGTTAATTTTTTGTCTTTAATTTCATCTACCGGAATTTCCAAATCAAAATCATAAGGAAATTTATACCCAACTGATAAAAATTTTAATGGTTTCCTTGTAGGATAAACAAATCGTTTAGAGATAAATTCCTTATTTTCACACTTAGCTACTATTTCAATATTGTCCGGATTAAAATTACTCATTAAAAGACCTGATATGTTTAAAAAGCCATTTTTTATATTAACTATATCAATGTAAAATCTGTGAATACCTAAACGGTCATTAAGCTGCAATTCATTAATTGTTTTGGCAGTTAAATCAGACTGTTTGATAGTTAATAAAAACTCGCGAACATTATTATCTAAAGTTTTATAGTTTTTAATAATATCTTCATCAATATAAGATAAGATATCTAAAAAAACTTCCCAAAATTCATTAATTTCATCTTTATTTAAAATATTATCAATTTCTTCAACTTTTACCATCCATTGAAGGTCATAAATTAAAGTATACTGAATAAATTCCAGAGCTTTATCATATTTTTTAACTGAATAGTCAATAAGTTCCTTAAAGTAATATTTTAATCTGTCTGTAAAAAATCCTTTCTTTTTTTGAGAAGTATCAATTGTAGATGATTCATCAAAACGTTTTCTATATAAATAATTGGCATTTTTAACTAATCCTAATTTCGGATTATCAATAAGAATTTTATTAACGAATAATGCATCCTCTGAATTAACAAGCCCTGTATTAAATCTTAAATTACCAATAGCTTCCCTTTTAATAAAAGCTGATGAAGCTGAAAGCTGAGGATAATCAGGTTCATCTAAAAGATTAACTACTTTTTCGTTTTTATATTTATAATTAAGAATATGTGATCCTTTCTGATTGTCAAAAAAAGTTATAGGTATTGATATAACATCTGCAGCAGGATTTTTCATTATGAAATCATAAACTGCTTTAAAAGTATTTGGAGACAGTTTATCATCACTGTCAAGGAAGTTTATGTAATCTCCCTTAGCATATTCTAATCCTAAATTACGTGCACTGGCCTGACCGCCATTTTTTTTAGAAATTACCCGAATATTATAAGGATAATCTTCCTGATATTTCTTAGCTATTTTTAAAGAATCATCACTGCTTCCATCATCAACTATAATAAGTTCCACATTATGTTCAAATCCAAAATTTTGAACTGTTAAAGATTCAATAGCATCTTCAAGATAATAGTCATTATTATAGGACGCCATTATAACTGAAAATGGTTTATATGAATCCAATTTTTCAAATTCTTCAAGATTTTTGGAATTCAATACTTTTAAAGTTCTTGATTTTATTTTAGGTTCTAAATCATCAATGTTTAAGGAAAAATCTTTTGAATTTTCATTTAATATTTCATTAAATTCTTTTTTCATCAGATTAAAGAAATTTTTTCTATATTTTGGAGCTGTCTGGCTGAATCTCCATAAAATAAGATGGATGAATCTGTTGTAAACCTGTTTTTTATAGACATTCATATAATTAGTTTCAACTAATAAGTCACGAATTAATCTGAAAATATGAATAATATCACTATAATCTTTATCCAAACCTTTAGAAACTGTTGAACCTTTTCTGTTTGTCCTATAACAATATAAGTTTTCATCAATTAAAGAAATCCTTTTAGCTTTAAGATAAACATTGTAAAAAAAGACTTCATCTTCAAATATATATTTTTCCGGAAATCTGATATTATTTTTTTCAACAAAAGACCTTCGATATAACTTGTTGTAAGGAGTTACCGAAATTAATGAAGTAAACTCTTTAGTATCTAAATTATTAAATACCTCTTTTTTAAACCCGCTGAAACATTTAAGAGAATAATACCATAAATTATCATCAATTATATGTGTTTCATTATCAAAAGAAGAAACCTTACACATTACCAAATCCAAATTTCCATTAACTGATTTATTATACAATTTCTCAAGCATGTCTTTTTTTATAAAATCATCTGCATCAACAAAGGATATAAATTCACCACAAGCATTGTCCAATCCAACATTACGTGCAGTTCCCTGTCCTTCATTTTCTTTAGAGATTATTTTAATTCGGTTATCTTTTTTAGCATAATTTTCTAAAATTTTTAAAGAATCATCAGTTGACCCATCATTAATGCAAATAATTTCAATATCTTCTAAACTCTGGTTTAAAATACTATCTAATGATGTTGATAAATAATCTCCAACATTAAAAACCGGAACTATTACAGAAACTTTAACTTTCGACATGATTCAGTAACCTATAAATGATATTTAAATTAAATATTAGTATATTGATACTAATTTATAAATTTTTGTGTGGAAGTTATGTTTAAAGAAATGATTAAAAGAAATACAAGTGAGCATTTCCTACTTAAACAATTAATTAAAAAAAATTTCACTGCTAAATACAAAGATTCAATACTTGGAATCTTATGGAGTTTTATAAACCCATTGTTAACTATGCTTTTATTAACTGCAATTTTTTCAACAATATTTTCCGGAAATATTGCAAATTATCCGGTTTATTTTTTAGCAGGCCGATGTTTATTTGATTTTTTTAGTGCCGGGACAAAAATAGCTATGAATTCCATAAAAGGAAACAGCGGTATCTTAAAAAGAATATTCGTTCCAAGATACATCTTTGCTTTTGGAGGAATATGTTCAGAGTTTATCAATTTCATAATTTCATTAATAATACTTGTTGCCGTAATGTATTTAACAGGCCTTCATTTAACCTTAATGTCAGTATTAGCTATTATTCCTATGATAATACTCTTTGTTATGGTAGTGGGAATCGGATTAATATTATCAATCGTATGTACATACTTTAGAGATATTGAATACCTTTACAACATATTTACAATATTATTGATGTATGCATCCGCTATATTTTATCCTGCAGAGATTATTCCAGAAGCATTAAGACAATATTTATATCTTAATCCTGTGTATTTACTAATTGATCAATTCAGAGACATTATAATGTATAATACATTACCAAATATCATGAGTGTTATTAATACCAGTTTATTTGCTCTTATTGTATTAGTTGCCGGAGTTATAATATTTACAAAATACCAAAGGAAAATTACATTAGAATTGTAGGTTGTTTATTATGAAAAAGAATTTAAGATTTAAAAATAATATAAATAGTGATTCCAACAATCAAAACAGAAATTTTAATCAGAGAAAACAACCAAAAGAAGTTATCTTTGACCTGCAAGATGATTACAACAGAATCCCAAATGATATGCAACAGCCTAAATCTCTACACCCTAATGGTTGGCAGCCATCAAAAAATAATGAAGTTCCAGATTACATAGAACCAATTCATAATAATATATTAGAAAAAGAAACTGCAAAACAACATCAGGATGTTGATAATCTAGTTTCACAATTTATTCCAGACTATCATGAAAAAGTTGCAGTTGAACTTAAAAATGTTTCTTTAAGTTTTAAAATATCTAATGATAAAATTGACAATTTAAAGGAATATGTAATACGTACTATTAAAAGAAACAAAGAAAAAAGCAGAAAATTCAAAGCTCTTGATAATGTTTCATTTAAAATCTACCAGGGAGAAAAAGTTGGAGTAATCGGTTTTAACGGTGCTGGAAAAAGTACTTTACTTAAAATAGTATCTGGTGTTTATGACTGTGACAGTGGAGAAGTAACTACTAACGGAATAATCGCACCGTTACTTTCTTTAGGTGCCGGTTTTGATTATAACTATTCAGGAAAAGACAACATCTTTCTAAATGGTGCTATTTTAGGATATACTGAAAAATTTTTAAAATCAAAATATAATGAAATTGTTGAATTTTCAGAACTTGAAGAGTTTATTAACTTTCCTGTTAAAAACTATTCCTCAGGAATGCTTGCAAAACTTGGTTTCTCAATAGCTACTGTTGTAAATCCGGATATTTTAATTATTGATGAAATCCTGTCTGTAGGTGATGTTAAATTCCAGAAAAAAAGTAATGATAAACTTAAATCACTAATGGGCTCAGGTACTACTGTTTTACTTGTATCACACTCAATTCAACAAATCAGAAACATATGTGATAAAGCATTATGGATTAATGAAGGAAAAGTTGTAGCTTTTGATGAAGTAAATAAGGTCTGTGATGCTTATATTAAAGCAGCTGAAAGTGCAAGTAAAGACCAGCTTAAAAACATCAGTCTAGAATAATTGTAACTTCCATTTCTTTTTCATTTTTCAAATCTTCAATCAAATCCAAATCAAGATCTCTGGCGGCTTTGTCTGCATTTATCATTAAAGTACGGGAACAGACATAATCACTGGTTCTGCAGACAATATCTGTCGGATGAGTTAAAGTCAAATCTTCATGACCAAAGCCGACAATCTCATCATGGCCGTTTTCAGTATCTAATATAACAGTTATTTTAGTGTTTTTATTAGCTATTTTAGCTTTAAACTCATCTGAAAAATCATCCATGGAATTATCCATAGCCACTCCAACAATACAGTCTGCAGTAGGTCCAATTTCTGGATCTTTAGTTATTTCAAAAGTGGATTTGTGCATGGAAGATACATTTTTGTGACCTTTGGTTCTAATTTTAAAAATCATAATTGTAATTTTAAACTGTAAAACTAATAAATATTTTCATTGAATATAATTAAAAATAAGTACCATAATATTAGTGATATATTAGTTAACATATTGAAAAATTAAATGTTATTTTTATTAAATTAATAGCTATGTTAAAAAATAATAAATATATAAAGTTAAATCTACATGTAAAAAAGAAAAAAAGTAAGAGAATTATGAATTCTCTTTAAGGACTTATTTTTATTGTGTTTCCTGTTTGGAAGTCATTCCAGTAGGAAGTTATAATGTATTCGCCGCTCATTAATCTG
>ERZ857480.82508-NODE-127837-length-54761-cov-10.0000_pt1 | contig 54761 bp, 57 predicted proteins | sample MGYA00519767_ERZ857480 | MGnify/ENA primary metagenome ERZ857480 (study PRJEB31778, sample SAMEA3449210) | human gut metagenome | biome: human gut; feature: human-associated habitat; material: faeces | place: United Kingdom | collected 2010/2012 ...
CATAAAGAATCCTCCTGTAATTAACTAATTAATATTGTATACTATATTTAGAAACTGTTCAATAATTTTATTGAAATTTAACAAAAATTAATCTATAATATTTTTAGAAAGAGAACCTGTTCGTAACTTGTTGTTTATTCGCTCCAATTACAATTAATACAGAGCAACTTGCCTGAAATAGGGTGCACAAACTCGACCTTATAAGCGTGTAAAGCTTGTCTGTCAATAAAATCGGATTTTGTACCATACAAAGTATCGCCAACAATAGGATGACCAATATAGGCCATATGAACACGAATTTGATGAGTTCTTCCAGTTTCTAACACAACATGAACTTCTGACATATCATGACCGTCAACAGAAAATTCTTTTAAAACATTATAATGAGTGATTGCAGAAGCTCCTAGAGGAGAAACACATCTTTCGATAATACTATTTTCTTTTCGTGCAATAGGGGCACTTATAGTACCCTCTTTTTCTTCAAAAAAGCCTTCACAAACTGCAATATATTCTTTCTTAAATAAATTAGCTTGCATTAAGCTAGACAATCTATCATGAATATATGCATTTTTTGCAAAAATAACAATTCCAGAAGTATTTCGATCAAGTCTATTTACAGGCCTGATTTTTCTTTTTAGGCCAATGCTATCAAAATAGTATTTTACACCATTAGAAAGGCTATCTTCGAAATGTTGCATAGAAGGATGAACAGGGATACCTGCTGGTTTGTTTATTATTAACAGAGAATCATCTTCATACAAAATATCAAGAGGAATTTTAGTTGCGACAATATTATTACATTCTTCATCAAAATCAATATTTACACTAACTACATCATTATCCACAATTTTTGCGTCGAGATATATTGGAGACTCGTTTAAAAAAACAGATTCTGTTTTGCGCAAATCTGTTAATAAATTGCTAGAAATATGAAATTCTTGTTTTAAAACTTGTCTTACAGTTGAATAATCTTTGTTAAGCTTTGTATATTTTAAAAACATATAAAATCCTCACTTTGCTAGCAATATTATATCATAATCGTTGTAAAAGTTAAACAAATTTGATATAATTCAAATGGATTTCATCATATTAGAGAGGAATAAAATGTGCGAAACTAGGATAATAGAACATACTGATATAAAATATTTGCTAGATAAAGGAAAAAGAAAAAACAGCTATATTCAAATAAAAGATGGACAAGTTATTGTAAAAGTACCAAGGTCAGCGACACAAAAATACATAGACAATCTTATAAAAGAGAAGTTAGAATGGATAGAAAAAAAGCTTGAACAAAGTGAAAAAGCGGAGCACAAGCCAGAATATAAAAATGAATCTAAAATATTTGTCTTGGGAAAAAAGTTGATATTAAAGACTAAATACTTACCAGGCATAAAAAGAATAAAGCTAGAAAATACAGGCAGTGAAATAATAATATATTTCCCGAATGAATACGGGAAACTAAGTGAAGAAGATAGAGAAGCAAAAACAAAAAAGGTTATAGAAGCCTACTACAAAGCAATAGCAAAAGAAGAAGTAATGCCAGCAATGGAAGACTTACAAAAAAGAACAGGATTATATCCATTAGAATGTAACATAAAAAATTTAAAAGCAACTTGGGGAATATGCTCATCAAAAAGAAAAATAAGCATAAACCAAAATTTAATGGCATACAGTAGACAGGCGATTGAATATGTTTGCTTGCATGAATTATGTCATTTGAAATACATGAATCATTCAAAAGAATTTTGGAACTTGGTAGAATATTATATGCCAAATTATAAACAAGCCAAGCAAGAATTACGTGGCTGAAAGAGAGGAAGATCATGATAAACTTAGAAGAAAATAAAAGAAGTATTGATAAATTAAAGAAAAGATTAACTGAAATTGGAGATTCTCTTTGACATAGCTGGATTGGAAAAAGAACTGCAAAAACTAGAAGAAAAAACTTCTCTATCAGAATTTTGGAATGACTCTAAAAATTCAGAAGAAGTATTAAAAAAGATAACATCATTAAAGAAAAAGACAGAAAACTACAAGAAAATAAAAGCAAATATAGAAGATACAGAGGCACTAAACTTATTGATAATAGAAGAGAGTTCGGCAGAAGAAATTGACGAAAACAATCAATATTATGCAGAAGCAAAGGAAATAGTCGATAACATAGTACAGATAGAAAAAAATTTAGAAAAATTAGAAATCAACACATTGTTATCAGGAAAATATGATGCAAATAATGCAATTTTAACTTTACATCCGGGTGCAGGAGGAACAGAAGCGCAAGATTGGGTTGAAATGCTATATAGAATGTACACAAGATGGGCAACAAGTAATGGATATGAAGTAAAGGAGTTAGATTATTTAGAAGGTGATGAAGCAGGAATAAAAAGCGTTACATTTTTAGTATCAGGAGAATATGCATATGGATATTTAAAAGGCGAGATGGGAGTACATAGATTAGTTAGAATATCGCCTTTTGATGCAGGTGGAAGAAGGCACACTTCTTTTGCATCGCTAGAGGTATTGCCAGAAATTTCAGAAGATATAGAAATTGATATCAATCCGGAAGACTTAAGAATAGACACATATAGAGCTTCTGGTGCAGGTGGACAACATATAAATAAAACTTCGTCAGCAGTAAGAATAACACATATTCCAACCAATATAGTGGTTTCTTGTCAATCAGAAAGGTCTCAAATACAAAATAGAGAAACAGCTATGAAAATGCTAAAATCAAAATTACTAACACTAAAAGAAAAAGAGAATAAAGATAAAATAGAGGAATTAAAAGGAAACCAAATGGACATAGCTTGGGGAAGCCAAATTCGTTCTTATGTATTTTGCCCATATACACTTGTAAAAGACCATAGAACCAATTATGAAGTTGGAAATGTTCAAGCGGTAATGGATGGAGACTTAAACGGTTTTATAGACAGCTATCTAAAAAGCACAGCTAAATAATTTTTTGGTCAATTAATGTAAGCAAAAATTAAAAAGTACTTGTAAAAAAATTTTTATTGTGGTAGTATAAGCATAAAGTAAATATCTATATAAAATATAGAATTTACAACCAAAGTAAAAAAGTAAAAATCTATAAAATATGTAGACATTTATTGAAAAAAACAAATAAAAGAACAGAAAAAGGAAATACTAAAGAAGGAGGAAGAATAGAAATGGGAAAATTTTTAAAAGATAAAAAACGGAATCACGCTAATAGCTTTGGTTGTAACAATAGTAGTGCTTTTAATATTAGCGGGAGTAACAATAAGTTTATTACTAGATGAAAATGGAATAATCAAGAAATCAAAAGATGCAAGAAGAGAATATGGAACATCAAAAACAAATGAGCAAGAACAAATGGACAATGCAAATGATTGGATAGAAGAAGCAACAGCAGAACCAACACCAAAAGTAAATGTAAATACAAAAGCAGGAGAAAATAGTACGATAAATGGTAAAAAAGGAAATTCAAATAATCCAACAATACCAGCAGGATACATTCCAATAAATACAGAAACATCAAATTGGGGCAATGGAAAAGATGCACCAAGTCAAGATTCAGTAAAACATGGACTAGTAATAAAAGATGAGAAAAATAATGAATGGGTGTGGGTACCAGTCCCAGATGTAACAGTAATGTGCGATACTTCAAATACTACAGAATATACACTATGTGGAACAACAGGAGACACAGCAGTAACAACAAACAAATATTCAAAATCAGGAATAATAAGTGGAAAAACAAGAATTACGCCTGGAACAACTAGTGATTTCCGTGAGCCGGACCTAGTAGTTGGAAGTGGAACAGAATATGATGCTAGTGATACGTCTAGTGATACATATTATAAAACAATATTAGGAAAAACAGGAACCAAAGAGCAACTAGCGCAATTATTTGCAGATGAATATAAAGCAATGATAGAAAGTGTAAGTAAATATGGAGGCTTTTATATAGGAAGATATGAGTTATCAGGAACAGTAACAGAGCCAACAGAAAAACCAGGAAAAACATTAACAAAGACAGATTGGTATAATTTATATAATGCATGTAGAAGTTCAAAATTACAAGCAAGCGATAAAGTAAAAACACAAATGATATGGGGATGCCAATGGGATGTAACGATGAATTGGCTAATAAGTTCAGGGGCAAAGACGAGTGATGAAGTAAATAAAGACTCAAGCACTTGGGGAAATTATAATAATTATAATGCAGCAAATAATTATACAGAAGGAACAGCAGGATATGAAAAAAATGCAGGTTCGCCACAAAATACAGGTTCAAGTGAAAATTGGAAAGCAAATAATATCTACGACCTAGCTGGAAATGTATGGGAGTGGACCCAAGAGGCGGGCGGCACCAGCCGTCGAGCTGGTAGGGGTGGCTGTTACAACCTCCATGGCTCTGACTATCCAGCTTCGAACCGCGCCAACAACAGTCCGGTCAGCAGCGACTTCGACAACATACGGTTCTCGTCCCACTTTAATAATAAAGTAATACTGGACACTAGAGCGTGAGCACCAGTGTGAAGAATAATTATTAAGTAGACATAATAAAAGCTAAAAGAAGGCAAAAAAGCCCAACTAATAGCGAATGAAATACGCTATAGTTGGAAAAATTTAAGTCCTACTCCTTGACTAAAAGGAGAGGAGCAAGGCTTAAATTTTTCCACTAGCGAGGCGCCACTAGCGTGGCGCTTTTTCTGTGTTTGCAGGCACAGTTATGTAAATATATATAAAATTTGTAAATGATAAAATAAAATGTACTTGTTTTAAAAATAATATTTGTAAAATAGGAATTCCAATAAATTCACTAGAAAAATATATAGAAAAATTAGATTTAGAGCTAAACAGTAAAACACAAATATTCAAAAGTAAACATAGATACTCTATTTTATACAGAAAACTAAAAAATGGGGATAAATAATTTACGAAAATTGCCAGTAGTTTAAGCTACTGGCAAAATATTATAAAGAAGCAAAATGAATCAAGTTTATTTAATTGGAAAAATAATAACAGACATAGAGTTTAAATTTGTAATAAACTCTAAAAATATATCTATAACAATGTTTAAAATAAAAACTATAAAAGATAATCAAGAAATACATATAAAATGCTTTAATGAAATAGCGGATTATTTTTATAGTAAATATAAAAAGGGGGATGCTGTGATGATAGAAGGAAAATTAAAAGAAAATGAGGTAATAGTAACAGAATTATAAAGGTAAAAAAATGAATTTCTGTTCTTATAGGTATATATATAAATAATTTTTTAAATAAAAAATGAATAAAAAACATTGTTATTTTTAAAAATAAATGTTACAATAATAAAAGTTAAAAGGGAGTAGCTTATAAACTACTAGTCAACATCACGGCGAAAAGCATGGCTAGTAACCATATTGGTAAGCAAGACTTTTAAAGAGATTTACAAAAAAGCAAATTTCTTTTTATAGTCTTGCTTTTTTTGTTACATAATAATAGTAAAGGAGAAAAACATGGAAGAAAAAAATTGGTATAACAAAACCGCTGAAGAAGTAATAGAGGAATTAGACTCAAATCAAAATAATGGTCTTTCTGCAAATGAAATAGAAGAAAGAAAACAAAAATATGGACTTAACCAATTAGCAGAAGCAAAGAAAAAAAGCTTATTCATAAAATTTTTAGAACAATTTAAAGATTTTATGATAATAGTATTAATCATTGCAGCAATTATTTCAGGAGTAGTAGGCCACCTACAAGGTGAAGGAATAACAGACTCTATCATTATTTTAATTGTTGTAATAGTAAATGCAATAATTGGTGTTGCGCAAGAAAATAAAGCAGAAAAATCACTTGATGCTCTAAAAAAATTAAGTAGTTATTCTGCAAAAGTAATAAGAGATGGAAAGCTAATGGTAGTTCCATCAAAAGAACTTGTTCCAGGAGATATAGTTGAACTTGAAACAGGTGATTATGTACCAGCAGATATCAGAATAGTAGAAGCATTTAACTTAAAATCGCAAGAAGCATCTTTAACGGGAGAATCTGTTCCAGTAGAAAAAATGGCAGTAGCAATAGATGAAAAACACATTGGTGTCGGAGATAGAACAAATATGTTATTTTCATCGAGCTTGATTACTTATGGTAGAGGTAAAGGAATTGTAGTAGAAACTGGAATGAATACAGAAGTTGGAAAGATTGCAGGAATGTTAAATGAAACGGAATCAACAGACACTCCTTTACAACAAAGATTAAATAAATTAGGCAAAACATTAGGAATAGCTTCACTTGCAATATGTGCGGTAATATTTGTAATAGGACTTCTATATGGAAAAGCACCATTAGATATGTTTATGACAGCTGTAAGCTTAGCTGTCGCAGTAATACCAGAGGGATTAGCAGCAGTTTCTACAATAGTATTAGCGATAGGTGTTCAAAGAATGGTAAAAAAACATGCAATTGTAAAAAAATTACCAGCAGTAGAAACCTTAGGAAGTGCAACAGTTATATGTTCTGATAAAACAGGAACCTTAACTCAGAACAAAATGACAGTACAAAAAATGTTTTTTAACGATGAAATAAAAGAAGTTGAAAAAATAGATACAAATAAAGACAACGAAGAATTAATACAATTAGTATATATATCAATGCTGTGTAATGATACAAAGGTTGGAGAGGACAACAAGCTAACAGGAGATCCAACAGAAACAGCACTAATAGATATGGGATTCAGACTAGACTTCAAACCGGAGTTATTTGAATTAATGCCAAGAGTTGAGGAAATACCATTTGATTCAGATAGAAAGTTGATGACAACAGTTCACAAAGTATCTGATAAAAAATATATGGTGTACACTAAAGGTGGAGTAGATGAACTATTAGCGAGATGCAATAGCTATGTTGTAAATGGAAAAGTCCTTACAGATATAGAAAAATATGCAGAAACAATAGACAAATACAATGATGTAATGGCAGAAGATGCGCTAAGAGTACTAGCAATGGCTTACAAAGAAATAGATCACAAACCATCAAAAGAAGAAATGAAAGATATAGAAAAAGACTTAACATACATTGGAATGGTAGGAATGATAGATCCACCAAGAGAAGAAGTTAAGACTGCTGTTGAAAAATGTAAAACAGCAGGAATAAAAACCGTAATGATAACAGGTGACCACAAGACAACAGCAGTAGCAATCGCAAGACAACTAGGAATACTAGAAGGAGATGAAGAGGCTGTTACAGGTAGTGATCTAGAAAAAATGTCACAAGAAGAACTAGAAAAAAGAGTAAAGAATATTAGAGTATATGCAAGAGTATCGCCAGAGCACAAAGTTCGTATAGTAAAAGCTTGGCAAGCAAATGGAGAAGTAGTTGCAATGACTGGAGATGGTGTAAATGATGCACCAGCCTTAAAAACAGCTGACATTGGATGCGCAATGGGAATGGTTGGAACAGATGTTGCAAAAGAAGCGGCAGACGTAATACTAACAGATGACAACTTTGCAACAGTAGTATCAGCAGTAGAAGAAGGAAGAAGAATATATGACAACATATTAAAAGCAATTCAATTTTTATTATCAAGCAATGTTGGAGAAGTAGTAGTGTTATTCTTTGCAATATTAATAACACCACTATTAGCACAAAAATTCAACATACCAATTAATCTAATTGAACCATTATTACCAATACACATATTATGGATTAACTTAGTAACAGACTCATTACCAGCATTAGCACTAGCTTTTGATCCAGCTAACAAAAATGTAATGAAAAGAAAACCAATAAAATCAAACACAGGAATATTTACCAAAGGAATGTCTTGGAGAATTATATATCAAGGAATAATGATAGGACTTCTAACATTAGCAGCATTTATTATTGGTTTATCAACAAAAAATCCTCCTGTAATAGAAGGACTAACGCCAGAAGAAGTCAAAGTAGAAATAGCACAAACAATGACATTTATAGTATTAGCATTTGCAGAACTAGTACATGTATTTAATATAAGAAACAACAAAGAATCAATATTCAAAACAGGAATAGGTGGAAATAAGCAATTATTCGGGGCAATCGGTGTATCTGCACTATTAATGATAGTAATACTTGCAATACCTGCTCTAAGAGCAATATTTAGTATTCCAGTACTACCAATGGAAAACATAGTAGAGACAGTGTTACTAATACTTGCACCAATTGTAATTGTCGAAATATTTAAGCTATTAAAAATAAATGGAACAAAAAGTGAGGAATAATAGAAAATTACCTGAAAGCAAAACTTTCGGGTAATTTTTTATGTTTAAAGATTTAATTAAATATATAATTTAATAAAAATCTTTATACTAAATTTATAGCATAACTGTAAGAAAAAATCAATACTAAAAAATAAAAAAATGGGAAAAATAAAAAGGTAGAAAAACGAGCATTTCTTAGACTTAAGCCAACTGTAAGAAATTAACTTTTTTATTAAATTATATATTCAATAAAAATCAAAATAATATACAAAAGGAGAGAAAAAAATGTACGAAAATGGATTAAAAAAATTAAAAGAAACGAAGGAGGAAAATAAAATGCTAAAAAACAAAAAGCGGAATAACATTAATAGCTTTGGTTGTAACAATAGTAGTGCTTTTAATATTAGCGGGAGTAAGCATAAGTTTATTGCTAGATGAAAACGGAATAATCAAGAAATCAAAGGATGCAAGAAGAGAATATGGAACATCAAAAACAAATGAGCAAGAACAAATGGATAATGCAAATGATTGGATAGAAGAAGCAACAGGAAAGGTAACATTAGCAAAAGTACCAGTTGGAACAAAAGCAAGCAAAAATGGAACAATAAATGGGAAAGAAGGAAATTCAAATAATCCAACAATACCAAAAAACTATATACCAATAGATACAGCTACATCTACGTGGGGAGATGGAAGTACTGCACCAAGTCAAGATTCAGTAAACCATGGACTAGTAATCAAAGATGAGAAGAATAATGAATGGGTGTGGGTACCAGTACCAGATGTAACAGTAATGTGCGATACTTCAAATACTACAGAATATACACTATGTGGAACAACGGGAGATAAAGCAGTAACAACAAACAAATATTCAAAAACAATAACAGTAGGAGCAGATAGTAATAAAACAACAATGACAAGAACAACACCGGGAACATCAACTTCTGGTAGCTACCGTGAGCCGGATATAACTGCAAAAGATAATGAGGAGACGAATTATAAAAAGATACTAGGAGAATCAGGAACACAAGAAAAATTAGCTCAAGTGTTTGTTAATGAATATGATGAAATGTTAGAAAGTGTCTCTAAATATGGAGGATTCTACATAGGTAGGTATGAATTATCAGGAACTTTGGAGGAGCCAACGGAAAAATCAGGTACCCCAATAACAACAGAAACAGAATGGCATGATCTATACAATGCATGTAGAAATTCGAAATTGCAAGCGAGTGACAAAGTAAGAACTCAAATGCTATGGGGATGCCAATGGGATGTAATAATGAATTGGCTGATAAATTCAGGAGCAAAAACAAGTGAAGAAGTAAATGTAGATTCTAGCTCTTGGGGAAATTACTGGGATACAGGTGGTGGAATAATCCAAAATACGGGTTCAAATGAAGAATGGAAAGTAAACAATATTTATGATTTAGCAGGAAATTGCTATGATTGGACTCAAGAATCATATGATAACCAATATAGAGTCTTTAGAGGAGGAAGTTGTGGTGTCAAAGGCACTTTTTCAGCGGCAAAAAGATATTCTTATGATAGTACATTGTTTGGACGGTGGCTATAACGGAATGGGAGTGAAACGGTACTCGTCCTACGTTAATAATAAAATAGATTATAAACAAAAAAGTGTGTAAAAATCAAAAAATAGTTTTGCACACTTTTTGTTATGTGAGGTGAAATTTTTTTATAATTTTAAGGCATTATTGCAAATGGATCTCTAAAGGATGCATAAAAATGTAAAAAAATGTAGATTAAATAAATAATTTGTAGTATAATAGGAAAAAATAATCCAAGAGGCAAAACTAAAATGCATGATTTAATAATTGTAAAAAAACTAAATAAAAAGAAGCTAATAGCATTAATCATCGTAATAATATTAATAATTATTGCATTAACAACAGGCGGAGTCAAACTAGCAAAACAATACAAGAAAAAGCAGTATGCAAAACAGCTAAAAGCACAAGAGGAGATAGAAAGACAAATAGCATTAGAGCAACAACAAAAAGAAGAAGAAGAAAAACAAAAAACAATACAAAAAAGAATAGAACAGACCAATAGAGAATTTACTGAAGAAGAAAAAGACAGAATATTGCACATATATAGGTCAACAGGAGAAAAAAGAGTATTCTTAACATTTGATGATGGACCTTCTCAAAGTGTAACACCACTAATTTTAGATGTATTAAAACAAGAAAATGTAAAAGCAACATTCTTTGTATTAGGAACAAATACAAAATACAATCCAGACCTGATAAAAAGAGAATTTGACGAAGGGCACTATATAGCAAATCACGGTTATACACACAAATATTCAACAGTTTATGCATCGCCAGAAGCAACCCTTGACGAATACAATTTCACACAACAAGCAATAAGAGATGCACTAGGAAATCAAAATTATAAATCGAAAGTATTTAGATTTCCAGGGGGCTCAAATGGTGGACATTATCATGAAGCAAAACAAAATAGCAAAGCATTTCTTCGTGAAAACGGAATTGTACACTTAGACTGGAACTGTTTAAGCAAAGATGCAGAAGGAGCAAACACAAAAGAAGCTTTAATGCAAAATATAATAGACACAATGGGAGACAAAGACAGTGTAGTAATTCTAATGCACGATGCTAGTGATAAAATATTAACTTATGAAATGTTGCCAGAATTAATATCTTATTTGAGAGATAAAGGCTATAAATTTCAGACAATTTATGATTTATTAGATTAAAAAGGAGGAAAAAATATGGAATATAGATACACACCAGAAGGAGTTTGCTCAATGCAAATAATATTTGACATAGAAGGGAACGTAGTAAAAAAATTAAAAATAATAGGAGGATGCCCAGGAAATACAGTGGGAGTTTCTAAATTAGCAGAAAATAGAACAATAGACGAGCTAATTAGCATATTAAAAGGAATACCTTGTGGAAACAAAGGAACATCTTGTCCAGATCAAGTAGCAAAAGCATTAGAAAAATATAAACAGGAATATGGAATGTAAAAGTGCAGTTTGCGAATATAAGAAAAAGATAAATTTGTTACATTAAATCAATCTGAATTCAAAAAAATAAAAAAAATTTGTAATAACTATTGCAAAAATAAAAAAAGTGTGCTAATATTAATAAGTGTTAGCACACAAATAAAACATGCGGATGTGGCGGAATTGGTAGACGCGCTGGTCTTAGGAACCAGTGTCAACGACGTGGGGGTTCGAGTCCCTTCATCCGCACCAGAGTAGAGATTAGCAAAGCTAATCTCTTTTTGTATGGTTTGAAAAAGGGACTCGAAAAGGAGGCTGCTGAGTTGAAAGTGGTATTGAATTTTGGTTGGCTAGAGAATGGCAACTAGTTTTAGATTACAAAGAATGGAGAAAATTTGAAAATGTTATAAAGAAAGCTAAAGACGCATGTGAAAACAGCGGTATTAGTGCGTTTGAACGTTTTGTTGGCGCCGACAAGTTGTCGAAACGTGCTACAAATGCAGGAGTTAGAAACTTTGATAAATTCCATAATTCTGGATATAAAGGATTATACAAACAAAGAAATTTTAAACAAAAAATAATTATAGGTTTAAAATATTATTGACATACGCAAACAGTTGTTTTATAATATTGCCTAGATGATAAAAATAAAATATTAAGAAATGGAGATGATATTAGTGAATGGAATAGATAAAAACTATAATAAAACATTTGAAGATATTAAACATATTGATGAAAATGGAATTGAATTTTGGTACGCAAGAGAACTAATGCCTATTTTGCAATATTCTAATTGGCAAAATTTTGAAAAAATAATTCAAAAAGCAAAGATTGCTTGTAAAAATAGTGGTATTTTAGTAATAGACCATTTTACTGACGTCAATAAAATGGTTCAAATAGGCTCGGGAGCTTATAGAGAACAAATTGATTATAAATTAACTCGTTATGCTTGTTATTTAATAGCTCAAAATGGAGATAGTAGAAAAAAAGTAATTGCTCTCGCTCAAACATATTTTGCAGTTCAAACTAGAAAACAAGAAATTACTGAAAAAGAATATAGCTTACTTACTGAAGATGAAAAGAGATTTTATCAAAGGAATTTAACAAGAAAAGGCAATTATTCACTAAATCAAACAGCTAAAAAATCAGGAGTTAAAAATTTTGATAAATTCCATAATAGTGGATATAAAGGCTTATATAATGGAGAAACTGCTGATGACATTGCTAAAAGAAAAGGATTAAGATATAGAGAAGATATTTTAGATAATATGGGAAGTGATGAACTTATTGCAAATTTATTTAGAATTTCTCAAACAGAACAAAAATTAAAAAAAGATAATATACAAACTGAAAAAGAAGCCAATAAAACTCATTATAATATAGGCAAGAATATAAGAGAAGTAATTGCAAAAAATGGTGGTACTATGCCAGAAGAATTACCAACACCTAAAAAGAGTTTAAAACAATTAGAAAAGGAAAATAAGAAGAATTTAAAGAGAAAATAAAATTTAATTATAGCTATCTCAAAAGTAGATAAAAAATTAAATTTGACAAAAATCAATAAAAATGCTATAATAAGAATAGTTTAAGTCGAATATTTGACTTAAAGAGGGTAAGTTCTACCATACTTTATTCGAATTTGAGAATACAAAACGAAATGAAGTATGGGCGCCCATACTTCCTATAACAACAATTATCAATATACTATGACCGTTATAAAGTACCAAAATGGAAAATATAGCATAAGTCCTGAGACTGAAAGTCCAAGTAGAGACTGATTAGTTGAGATAGTTATAGAATAAAGTATGTGGCAATGATACACACTAACTTATTAACTTATGACCGTTTTTAAAGTACACTTGTTGGAAATAAAAGCATAAGTCCCATAAGTCGAAATGCAGGAGACTGATTAAGAATAAGATTAGAGAAAGTGTAGCCCTTGTAAATGAACTAAAAAAAGCTAAATCAAAAAACAATAAGAAAAAAACTAAAAATAGATTTAGCAAAATAAGTAGCCTATATAATTAATATATAGGTTACTTTCTTTTTGAAATAAATTCCTTAAGAGTGAATTTTTTAACAAACCTATTGCAATTTATAAAAAATATGATATACTTTAATAAATTGATTGATATTTGGATCAATCGTCAAGAGAACCAAAAAGTTGTAAATAACTACTTCGTTGGCACCAGAGTAGAGATTAGCAAAGCTAATCTCTTTTTGTATGGTTTGAAAAAGGGACTCGAAAAGGAGGTTGCTGAGTTTCGAGCAGGACAGGAGCCTACCGAAACGAGAGCTAAAATAGTCCCTTTGGACTATTTTACCGACGCGGCTTGGCGTAGTCCCTTCATCCGCACCAATAACGAATCTGTTCGAACTAATAAATAGATAGATACAAAAATCAATCAGAAAATAAATCTGGTTGTTTTTTTTGTTGTCTAATAACAATATAAAAATCATCCAAACGAAAGGATGGTGTTAAAATTGAAAATAATCAAACAAGTATTACAATTTGAAGAATGTCTAAAACAAAGACTTGAATTTATATGTGAATTTTCTAAAGTTTCTCCTACTTTTATAAAAGGTAGTATTAGAAAAATTGAAAAGACTAATCTCTCATATATTGAACCACATAAAGTAATTGTTAAAAACATTACTTTGTTAGGTTTTAATTATTCAAATGATGTGTATATTTCAAACTTATCTAAAAAGATAAAATTATCAGAGTTAGAAGAATATTTGAAAAAATATAAAAATGTTAAAAAGGTAATAAATATAATTAAAGATATGAATATAAAAGATAAATTGAGATTAGGTATATGCTTAACTATAAGTGATTGGGCAAATATTTTATATAACAGAAATGAAATATATAAGAAATTTGATATTATGCTAAAAGAAGTTGATGAAGAATATGGAACTACACTTATAAATTTTGCAAAATATAAACTTGTAATGTTTGCAATGGCAAAACTTATGGAAATGGAAACGACAGAACAAAATAAAGTAGCATTGTATTTGTTTAATCTAATATAAAAAGTGGCAATCCCAAGCGAAAATCGGCAAAGTGTTGAAATGACAATAAAAATGTGATATAATGCTTGAAGCAAAAACTTTTTTGCAAGCCTTTGAAAGTATAAAAAACTATTTGGAGGCTGAAACCACCGAATAAATATGAGGGGGGAAAAGAAAATGCGGGATATTTTGCAGATAACAGGATTTATATATACTGCAATAATTGCAATAGTTGTAGATGTTATTGCCATATTAAGGTTTAAGTCAAGCAATAAAGATGATGAAGCAAAATCTTTGTTGGCTAAAGAAATCTTAATGGGTTCTACATTTGCAATAGTGGTTCTGGTTATAGTGTTACTTGTATCTTTGCTTTTCTAAATGAAAAAAGTCTTAAAAGGAGGAAATAAAAAGCTCTAAATTCATACGAATATTAACCATTGCTAATGATTTAAACTTTAGCCGAGCCAGCATTTGCTGAGTGCAAGGATGATTTTATGGGAAACGTGAACAAATATAATAGATGTAATTTCTGTGAAAACAAACCAACATTTGATGGAGTTCGTTGCTCAGATGGTGATGGTAACGAATTTTTATGCTTGGGCTGGGACCATTTTTATTTAGATGGTGACAAAGTGGCAAAAGAAGCTAAGAGACTTGGCATCGGTGTCACAGACGTGTTGGCTATGATTGAGGCAGCCAATAAACTTAAAGGAAAAAGAAAAGGAAGTTCTGCTGCATCGGACTCATTGGATTAAACTAATATTGATAAATTTGATAGCAGGTTTTAAGGCTTTTACACCAGGTACGGAGTTCCCGTGCCTGGTGTTTTAAAATCGTAATGCTAAAAATTTTAACAATTTCTATTGTATTTTATAAAAAATATGATATACTTTAATAAATTGATTGATATTTGTATCAATCGTTATGAGAGCCAAAAAAGTTGTAGATAACTACTTCGATGGCACCAGAGTAGAGATTAGCTTTGCTAATCTCTTTTTGTATGGTTTGAAAAAGGGACTCGAAAAGGAGGCTGCTGAGTTGAAAGTGGTATTGAATTTTGGTTTGCTAGAGAATTGCAACTAGTTTTAGATTACAAAGAATGGAGAAAATTTGAAAATGTTATAAAGAAAGCTAAAGACGCATGTGAAAAGGATTATACAAACAAAGAAATTTTAAACAAAAAATAATTTTATAGAAATTTTTAACAATATATGTTAAAATAACAGAAAACATAAAGAAAAAAATAAATGAAAAAAATATATATTTTATTGATGCACACAAAAACAATACCATCTAAAATAGTGAGATTTTTTACTAGATACAAATATAGTCATGTTGTAATTTCACTTGACAAAAGTTGTGAAGTGACATATAGTTTTGGAAGAAGAAGACTCAATTCTATACTAAATGGAGGATTCAATATTCTGAACAAAGAAGGAGAATTCTTTAAAAAATTTAATAGGACAGAATGTAAAATATATGAAGTTGATGTTACAGAAGAACAATACAAAAAAGTAGTAGACATTATAGAAGACATGATAAAGGAACAAGACAAGTATAAATATGATTTTATTGGAATAATACCAAGATTTTTTGGAATCCCAATAACACTAGAAAATAGATATGTTTGTAGCTACTTTATTGCAGAAGTTCTGGAAAAAGCAAATATACTTAAATTTAATAAACCTGTATGCCTAGTAAAGCCAAAAGATTTTGAGAATATTAAAGGTTTCAAAGAAATATATAAAGGAAAATATCTAAAATACTAATAAATGGAGAGTGAAAAATGGAAGATATAGTTTTTGTAACACATAAAAAAAGATAAAATTAACAGAGCGTAAAGCTCTGTTAATTTATTTTAATATAGGTGTTTTGCTACTAGCAACATACTTTCTGTGCTTTTTAGGATAAGGTTTCATTTCCTCTGTTCTAAACAATAAATAATCAACACTGGTTTTATAAAAATCAGCCAACTGCGATAATACTTCTAAAGGAATGCTACGTTTATTGATTTCGTAATAGGAATATGCAACTTGAGAAATATTCAACATTTTACTTAGATCCTTTTGAGTAAGATCATTATCTTCTCTTAAATCTTTAATACGGGTTTTCATATTATATTTTCCTTTCTAAATATATTTCTTAAACAAATTATAGAATAAAACATAATGTTGTACCGTGAAATAAAACATATTGTTATGAGTAAAAAATAGTTAAATTCATAACAAAATAGTTGAGAAAAACAATACATTGCAAAAGTAGCGCAAATATGATATTCTATATAAGAGATTAAAGAATGTGAGGACACTGAAATGAAAGAAAAAACTTTTAAAGATTTAGGACTGGATGAAGGAGATAAATATTTAAAAAAGATAGCATCTGAGTTTGATTTAGGAGAATTAGATAATCTATTATCAGGCAAAGAAGATCAAACAGAATTAGAAAAAAAGATGAAAGATATAAAAGAAAAAATATAAGAGGTAAAAATGAATAAAAGCTCAGTAGTAAAAAATGAAAAATATGTTGTTGACATTATAGATAATGGCTTTGAAGGAGAAGGAATAGCAAAAATAGACGGACTTACTGTATTTGTACCAGGTAGCATAAAAGGCGAAAAATGTGAAATTTTAATTGTTAAAGTTTTAGCTTCACATGCATATGGAAAAATAGTGAATATAATAAAAAAATCAGAGAATAGAAAAGAGAGCGATTGTGCTACATATAAAAGATGTGGAGGTTGCTCTTTAAGACATATGACATATGAACACACACTGAAACTAAAAAGACAAGTAGTTCAAAATCTGGTAAATAAAGGATTAAAAGAGAAAGTAGAAGTATTAGAAACAATAGGAATGGAAAATCCATATAATTACAGAAACAAAGCACAATATCCTGTAGGGCTAAATTCAGATGGACAACCAGAAGTAGGTGTATTTGCACAAAGAACTCATACTATAATACCAATACAAACATGTTTAATTCAAACAGAAATATCACAGAAAATAGCAAAAACAATTATAGATTTTGTAAAAGAAAAAAATATACAAGTATATAATGAAGAAAATCAAAAAGGGTTATTAAGACATATTGTAATAAAAGTTGGCAAATACACAAATCAAGTAATGTGCATTTTAGTAGTAAATGACTCTAAATTTGATCAAGAACAAGAACTTGTAAAATTGCTATGCGAAAAATATCCAGAGATAAAGACAATAGTAAAAAATATAAATAATAAAAATACTAATGTAATTTTAGGAAAAGAGAATATAAACTTATATGGAAATGGTTATATCGAGGACAAATTAGGAGAGTATACTTTTAAAATATCTCCAATGTCATTCTATCAAGTAAATCCTGTTCAAGCAGAAATCTTGTATACAACAGCAATAAATCAGGCGAACCTAGATAAAAATGATATATTATTTGATTTATATTGTGGAATAGGAACAATAGGAATTTCTGCATCAAAATATGTAAATAAAGTATATGGAATAGAGATAGTTCCGCAAGCAATCGAAGATGCAAAAGAAAACGCAAAGATAAATGATGTAAAGAACATTGAGTTTATATGTGGGGATGTAGAAGTTGCATTTGATGAATTAATAAATAAAGAAAAAATAGTTCCAAGTGCTATTATAGTGGATCCGCCAAGAAAAGGATTAGACAACAAGACAGTTGAAAACATAGCAAAAATCAAACCAGCAAAACTAGTATACATAAGTTGTAATCCAGCTACTATGGTAAGAGATTTAGCAAAATTAGAAGAGATATATAATATAAAAACCATACAACCAGTAGATATGTTCCCTTGGACAAATGGAGTAGAGAGTATAACAATACTAGAAGTTGGATAATGGAAAAAGAACTACATAAACTACATTAGTTTTTTCGGCAAAGGAGAAGAAAAATGGAAAAAGACCTAACTATTCGTAAATTACAAGAATGTATAAAAAACATAGATCATAAAAATAATATGAACGATAAATATATGTTAAAATTAATGGAAGAAGTGGGAGAACTTGCAGAAGCTGTAAGAAAAAATAAAAAAATGCAGGATGACCAAAACATAAAAGGAACAATAGAAGAGGAACTACAAGATGTATTATATTATATAGTTTGTTTAGCTAATGTAAATGACATAGATCTACAAAAATGTATATATCTAAAAGAAAAAATAAACTGTGAGAAATACAATAGAAAGAACATGTTTGCGGATTAGTAAGGTAGAAATTCTATTGTACAGCTTAAGTTGACATAATTTTTATAAAATGATATAATAAAAGTATTCTAAATGTAGGAGGGATTACTATGCTAGAAAGAATACGGGAATTCTCGTACTGGTTGGGCATAGATCCGCTTTGGATCTACATTCTCATCGGTCTGACTTTGCTACTATTTGTGGTAAAGTGCAAGTATCCATGGGTTCCAAAGTGGAAATCCATTACTACTAAAGACAAGGATGGCAATGTCGTCACCAAATATTGCTGTCTTGATGATAAAATTTTATAAAACAGGTGAAAGTGGTAGAGAAATCTACCACTTTTAATTTTTTTGTGATATAATGCAAAAAAACAGGAGGAAATAAAATGAAGATTATATTAGCATCAGCTTCACCTAGAAGAAAAGAATTATTAGGATATATAACAAAAGATTTTGAAGTAATGGTTAGTAATGCAGATGAAAGTTTTCAAGAAGGTTTAACAATACAGGAACAATCAAAAAGAATAGCGTATTTAAAAGCAAAAAGTGTATTTGACAATACTACAGGAGACAGAATAGTAATAGGTTCTGACACCCTAGTATTAAAAAATGGTGAACATTTTGGAAAGCCAAAGAGTGAGCAAGAAGCTTTTGAAATGATTTCGAGATTACAAAATGATGTTCACGAGGTTATTACAAGTTTGTGTGTAATAATAGAAAAAGATGGAGAACAAAAAGAATATACTGATTATGATATAACAAAAGTATATCTATCAGAAATAACTCCATCAGAGATTAAAGAATGGATTGATAGTGGAGAGGCTATGGACAAAGCAGGAGCATATGCAATTCAAGGTCAATTTTCTAAATTTATTACTAAGTTTGAGGGAAGCTATAATTCAGTTGTTGGACTACCAGTGCAAAAATTATATCAAATTATAAAAGGTTACTTAGACTAAGATATAATAGGAGGAAAAAATGAAAGTATTATTTGCAACAACTAATCCAGCAAAGGTAAAAAAATATAAAGCCGAATTAGAAAAAAGAGGAATAGAACTAATTACCTTAAAGGACATAGATGTAAAATTAAATGTAGTTGAAAGCGGAAAGAATGCATTAGAAAATGCGTATATAAAGGCAAAAACATACTATGATGTATTAAAAATGCCAACGATAGGAATGGACAATAATTTGTTTATAGAAGAATTGCCAGAAGAAAAACAACCAGGCACTTATGTTAGAAGAGTAAATGGCAAAGAACTAAATGACGAAGAAATGATAGAGCATTATACACAATTAGTGAGAGAAAACGGTGGAAAACTTACTGTTAAGTGGGTGTATGGAATGGTAGTTTGCAGTGAAAAAGGAAGAAGTCAGTATACTTGGCACAAAGACCATTTCTACTTTGTTGATAAGCCTTGTCAAACAAGAAATCCTGGCTATCCACTAGATTCTATAAGTATTGTCCCGGAGTTTAATAGATATTTGGCAGAACTAACACCAGAAGATAAAATTGAATATAAAAAGAAGGACAACATAGACGCAGTAGTAGACTTTATAGTAAAAAGTGTTTAAAAATGATAAGAATACAAACTGATATAATATATGCCGAGAAGCTCGAATTGAAAATGATTGAGCCTAGGAGTTCTTAATAAAGTTTTACGGAAAGAGTTCAGGTGGATTCATTTATGAATCCATACGTGGAAGGGTGCCGTAAAACTCATTTAGAAATCCTTGCGAAATTGTTTGAACGAGAGATTTGAGAAATATATTATATCAGTTTGTGTTTAGTATATTTTTTTGTTTTGTCACTTACTTGTCACTATTGATAATTTATAATAAAATTGAAATAAATAAAAAGGAGAACGTTTATGGAAATTTTAAGAGTTGAAAACTTGTGCAAAGAGTATGGAAAAGGACAAACAAAAGTAAAAGCATTAGATAATGTTTCCTTTTCTGTTGAGAAAGGTGAATTTGTTGCAATAGTTGGTGCATCTGGAAGCGGTAAATCAACATTGTTACATTTACTAGGCGGAGTAGACAGACCAAATAGTGGCAAAGTATTTATAGAAGGCAAAGATATATACAAATTAAAGGATGACGAGCTTGCAATATTTAGAAGAAGACAAGTAGGGCTTATATATCAATTTTATAATTTAATTCCAATACTTAATGTAGAGGAGAATATAACCTTACCGCTAAGCTTAGATGGAAGGAAAGTTGACGAAAAAAGATTAGAAGAATTAATAAATCTATTAGGATTAAGTGGAAGAAGAACACATCTTCCAAATGAATTATCTGGTGGTCAACAGCAAAAAACATCAATAGGTAGAGCAATGATAACAACTCCAGCAATAATTTTGGCAGATGAACCAACCGGAAATTTGGACTCGAAATCAAGTGATGAAGTTGTAACATTATTAAAGAAATCAAATAAAGATTATAAACAAACAATAATAATGATTACACATAATCTAGAAATTGCAAAAGTAGCAGATAGAATTATAACAATAGAAGATGGAAAGATAGTTAAGGAGGCATAATATGAATTTATTAAACAAATTAACTACTAAAAATCTGAAATTAAACAAAAAAAGAACAGTAGTCACAATAATAGGAATAATGTTATCAATAGCGCTAATTACAGCAGTTGCATCTATGGTAGTGAGCTTTAGAAAAAGTTATATAGAATTTGAAAAAGAAACAAGTGGAAATTATCATTATGCTTTCTTTAATGTAAAAGGCAAAGACTTAAAAGAATTTGAAAACAATAGAGCAATTGAAAGTTATTATTTAACAAAAGCAAATGGATATGCAAAGATAAAAGAAAGCAAAAATGTTGATAAACCATATGCTTATATAATGGAACTGGATGAAATAGCTTTTTCAAATTTAGGAATAAAATTAATAGAAGGTAGATTTCCAGAGAAAGAAGACGAAATAGTAATACCAAAACATCTAAGAACCAACGGTGGAGTGGAATATAAAGTAGGAGATGTAATAACTCTAGAAGTAGGAGATAGAACATCAGAAGGAAGCAAACTTGATCAATCCAACCCATACCATGATGACGAAACAATAGAAAATGCAAAGGCAAAAACATATAAAATAGTTGGTAGAACAGAAAGACCTTCAAGAGGAGTAGAACCATATACTGCACCAGGTTATACGTTCATTACAAGAATAACTGAAAAAGGACAAGGAGAAGAAGAATATAATTTATATGCAAGATATACAAAAAAGGCTTTGAAAAATCAGTATAGAACAACCGCAAATATTCTAGGAATAGATGAAGAACTTATGGAGAAAACAAAATGCGGACAAATAGTTAAAGATCTAAATGAAGAAGGCAAGGTAGTGAAAGAACTAGAAAAGGCTAGATACAAGTGGAATCTAAATACCACATTAATAAAATTAGAGACATTAACTTTTGGCGAAAGTACAATGAGAGCATTATATTGTACGGCGGGAATAGTAGTAGCAATAATTATAGGAGCATCAGTATTTTGTATAAAAAATAGTTTTGACATATCAATAACAGAAAAAACAAGACAATATGGAATGCTTGCAAGTATAGGAGCAACAAAAAAGCAAATAAAGAAAAATGTCTACTTTGAAGCCCTGATATTATCTCTTATAGGAATTCCATTAGGAATACTGTGTGGACTATTAGCTGCATTTATATTAATTCATATTACAAACTACTTTCTAGATGAGATGGGAGACATACATCTAATATTCGGAACTTCAGTTATAGCAATAACAATGTCAATACTATTAGGAATAATTACAATATATTTATCTGCAAGAAAAAGTGCAAAAAGAGCAAGTAAAACTAGCCCGATATCAGCAATAAGAAGTAACAATGACATAAAAATAAAAGCCAATAAAATAAGAAGTCCTAAAATAGTAAGAAAAATATTTGGAATAGGTGGAGAAGTATCTTACAAAAACTTAAAGAGAAACAAGAAAAAATATAGAACAACAGTAGTATCAATAATAGTTTGTGTATCAGTGTTTATTGCTTTATATTCTTTTATAAACTTAGCATATAGAACTACAAAAGTAGAATATGGAGAACTAAACCACAATATTGCAATATATTTTGAAAAAAGTGATGATGCCCAAAAGATGGCTCAAAAGATAACATCATTAGAAAATATAGATGAAATTTGTGTAGAACAAACAGCTGTGTATAATATTAAAGATCCAAAATACACAAAGAAATATTTAAAAGATGTAAATCTTACAGATGATGAGAAAGAAGTAAAGAGCATAAGAGTATGTTCTGTTGGAGAACAAGAGTATAAAGAATATTTAAAGAAATTAAACTTAAAATATGAAGATGCAAAAGATAAAGCAATTTTAGTAAATAACAAGTTTGTTTTAATTGATGATGAAAGTACCAAAAGCAAAACAGAAGAAGTAGAAGTCTATGACTACAAAGCAGGAGATGTTTTGCAAGGAGAAACGCAAAAAACAGAGTATGTTATATTAGATCAAAGCGAAAGCTTAATAAATATGGAAGAAAAGATAACAAAAGGTGAAGAAAAAAATATTCAAATAATTAAAGTGACAAATGAAAGACCTTTAGGATTTGAAAATATGCTAACTAGCGAGTTTATCATAGTTAGTGATGAATGTATTAAAGACTTCACCCCATATGGAAGTATAGGAATATATATAAAATCATCAAATCCAGATAAATTACAAGAAGACATAGAAAAAGCATTAACAGGATATAAAGGAGGCTATAGTTTAAACAACATAGCAAAATCAGAGAAAAATCAAAGATCAGTATTCACTTTAGTTGCAATATTCTTATATGGATTTATAGCAGTAATTGCGCTAATAGGAATAACTAACATATTTAACACAATAACAACAAATATGGAATTAAGAAGTAGAGAATTTGCAATGTTGAAAAGTATTGGAATGACTACGAAAGAATTTAATAAAATGATAAGATTAGAAAGTTTCTTCTATGGAATGAAATCATTATTAATAGGAATTCCAATAGGAATAGTACTATCATACTTAATATTTAAAGCTCTATCATCAGGCTCATTGATGTTAAAATATGAATTGCCAATAGTAGGAATATTAATAAGTATAATATCAGTATTTTTACTAATATTCTGCATAATGAAGTACTCGATAAACAAAATAAACAAACAAAATACAATAGAAACGATAAGAAACGAGAACATATAGCAACGATAGGGACTGGAAAAGTCCCTATTTTTAATGTATAATATCAATGGAGGAAAATAAAATGCAAATATTATTAGTAGAAGATAATGAAACAATAGCAAAAGCTTTAACATATACATTAGAACAACAAAAATATAATGTACTTCATACAACAAGTGTAGAAGAAACGAGAAAAATGCTTAATGATAAAATTGACTTAATAATCTTAGATGTTGCCTTGCCTGATGGAAACGGATTTGACTTATATCAAAATACAATAAAAGAGCTAAACATACCAACGATATTCTTAACAGCGAGAGATGATGAAATTGATATAGTAAAAGGTTTAGAGCTAGGAGCAGAAGATTATATTACAAAGCCATTTGGAACAAAAGAACTTTTGACAAGAATAAAAAAGATTTTATTAAGGCAGAAAAAGAACACAATATTAACAGTACAAGACATTAGCTTTGACATAGACAAAATGGTTGTATATAAAAACAATGAACCAATTGATCTAACAAGTCTTGAACTAAAAATATTACATATGTTGTTCTTGAATTTAAATAAAGTTGTAAAAAGAGATGACATTATAGAGAAAATATGGGAATGGACAGGCAACGATGTCAATGATAATACAGTAACAGTTTATTTAAAAAGAATAAGAGGAAAATTACAAACAGATATTATAATAACAATAAAAGGAATGGGATATAGAATAGATGAAAAATAAGATTGGTTATGGTAAAACACTGACGATAAGCATTATAATAGCGATTATATTTATTACTACAAATGTAATTATAAATTGCGTAGCTTACAGGACATACACGAAAAACTTTAATGCTAAGATAGATTTGATAATTGGAGAAACCATAAAAGAGAATCCAGATACAGACAAAGATACATTAATAAAAATATTAAATAATGAAGATACCAAATCGGACGATATTCTAAAAAAGTATGGAATAAATCTAAATGAAGATTCGGCAATATTAGAAAATGATAAAAAATTTTATGAGTTTACATTATTAAGTACAGCAATTACAGTAATATTTATATTGGTAGTATTGATAGTGTTTGCAGAATATAATAGAAGAAGAAATAAAAAAATAAAGCAAATAACTGATTATATAGAGCAAATAAACCAAAAGAATTATAAGCTAGACATAGAAGAAAATTCAGAAGGAGAACTTTCTATATTAAAAAATGAAATATACAAAACAACTGTAATGCTTAATGAAATAGCAGATAACGAAATGAAGGATAAAGAAAATCTAAAGGAATCTTTATCAGATATTTCACACCAGTTAAAAACTCCTTTGACTTCAATAATAATTATACTAGACAATATATTAGACAATCCGGATATGGAACAAACAGTTAGAGAAGATTTTATAAAAGATATAAAAAGAGAGATAACTAACATTCAATTCTTAGTGGCAAACTTACTAAAATTATCAAAATTAGATGCAAACTCAGTACAATTTATAAACAAAGAAGTGAAAGTAGAAGAAATAATCCAAAATGTAGTAAAAAATGTATCAAGTATATGTGATTTGAAGAATATAAAAATAAATATTACAGGAGATTTAAAAGCTAAAATTGTATGTGATGAAAGATGGCAGATAGAAGCAATAACCAATATTGTAAAAAATGCTGCAGAACATTCAAAAACAGATTCGGAAATAGACATTAGCTATGAACAAAACAAAGCTTATACAAAAGTAGCAATAAAAGACTATGGTGCAGGAATAAGCAATTCAGACATAAAGCACATATTCCAAAGATTCTACAAAAGCAAGAATTCTGCCAAAGACAGTATTGGAATAGGACTTCCACTTGCAAAATCAATAATAGAAAGAAACAATGGTTATATAGAAGTTACATCAGAAGAAGGAAAAGGAACTACCTTTACAATTAAATACTTAAAATAATAATTGATACGAATAAATAAAACTTACAGCGCAAAAAATGTTGAAAAAAATCTTAATATAGGTTATAATGATATCATTATAAAAATAAAAGTTGGGGATAAAATGATAAATTTACTTTTGAGTGGAAATGAGAAGGTATTTGATGGAGCTTTAACAGAGCTAATATCAATAACAAACAAGACTAAAGAACCAATAAATTGTTACATATTAACAATGGAAGTTACTAGAATAAAAAAAGAATATACAGCAATAAAAGATGAACAAATAGACTTTCTAAATAAGATAGTGAAAACTAAAAATCCAGATAATAAAATAACTAAAATAGATGTAACGGATTTATACGAAAAAGAATTTGGAAAGTGCAAAAATGAAAACGCTTATTGCACACCTTATACATTACTACGATTGTTTATAGATTTAATACCAAATATGCCGGAAAAAATACTATATTTAGATATTGATATGATGGCAAATAAAGATATATCAGAACTTTATAATACTGATATTACTGAATATGAATATGCAGCAGTAAGAGAAAAATATGGTTCGAAAATAATCAGACCTGATTATATAAATGCAGGGATGCTATTGATAAATATGAATAAAATAAAAGAGACCAAGCTTTTAGAAAAAGCGAGAAATTTAATTAAAACAAAGAAATTAATATTTGCAGATCAAGATGCAATATTCTGGTCAACAACTAAGAAAAAATTACTTCCAAGAAGATATAATGAACAAGCAAGATTTAACGATCCAAAAACAGTAATTTGCCATTTCTGCAAAAGAATGTTGTGGTTTCCATATCCACATACGGAGAACTACAAACAATGGCAAATAGAAGAAGTGCATAAAGTTTTAAAATGTCACACATTTGATGATGACTTAGAAGAATATGTAAAATGGAAAGAAGAATACCAAAACTCAAAAGAACATATATTAACCCAAAGTTAGGAGAAAACAATGAAAAAAGAAAAACAAGTTATACCAATATTTTTTGCAACAGACGACAAATACATACCATTCTTAGCAGTAGCGTTGCAATCTTTAATAGAAAACTCATCAGACACTAATAACTATGTAATCAAAATACTATACACAAATATAGAAGAAAATAATATGAACAATATATTAAAGTATGAGAGAGAGAATGTAAGTATTGAATTTGTTGATTTGAATTATTACATAAATAAAGTAAAAGATAAACTTTATACAAGAGATTATTACTCTAAAACAACATACTTTAGATTATTTATACCAGATTTGTATCCACAGTATGATAAGGTCTTATACTTAGATAGTGATATTGTAATATTATCTGATATAGCAGAGTTATATAATACTGATATGGAAGATAATCTAGTAGCAGCAGCACCAGATGATGTAATACAAACAATAGAAGTTTTCCAAGAATATGCTGAAAAAGTTGTTGGAGTAGCAGATTATCACAATTATTTTAATGCAGGAATACTTCTAATGAACCTAGATGCAATGAGAAAAATGAATTTCCAAGAAAAATTCTTGTATTTATTAGGAACAGTAAAATTTTCTGTTGCACAAGATCAAGATTATCTAAACAGATTATGCAAAGGTAGAGTAAAAATATTAGAAAATACATGGGATAGAATGCCAATAGGTGGAGATACAGTAGAAAGAGATAAATTACATATAATACACTATAATTTAGCATTTAAACCTTGGCATTTTGAGGACATTTTATATAAAGAATATTTTTGGGAATATGCCCAAAAAACAGAGTACTTTGATAAGATAATGGAAATCAAGGACAATTATACAGAAGAAGAAAAATTTGAAGATATGGAAGCAGACAAGAGATTAAGAGCACTAGCGCAAAAAGAATGTGATTGCGTGGGTGATGATAGAAAATATAGGAGATAAGGATGAAAGAACAAGTAATAGAAAAGGCTCAAGATAGGCTGGAAATTTTAGAGGAGATTGATAGGCTTGAACGAGAGGGTAGATTTGATGTAGATCCAGAAAAAGATCCTCCCACAATAATTCTAACACCAGAGAATGTCGACTATTTAAAAAAGAAAAGCACAAGCAAAATAAAAAGAACAGTAGCTAATAAATTTGGAGAAAGATTTTTAAACGAAATACTTAAAAATAATAGATTAATCATTAAAGAAGTAAAAGGAATAGAAAATCTTCAAAGTATAGAAACAGGCGCAATGATAACCTGTAACCACTTTAATCCATTTGACTCATTTGCAGTTGAAGAAGTTTTTAGAAGCACAAAACAATCAAAAAGTAAAAAACTATATAAAGTAATAAGAGAAGGAAATTATACAAATTTCCCTGGATTTTATGGCTTCTTATTCAGAAATGCAGATACATTACCACTAAGCTCAAATAAAAGAACAATGATAAATTTTATGAAGGCAGTTGATACAATTCTACAAAGAGGCGACTTTATATTAATTTATCCAGAACAAAGTCTATGGTGGAATTATAGAAAACCAAAGCCATTAAAAGATGGAGCATATAAAATGGCTACAAGAAACAATGTTCCAATAATTCCAATATTTATAACAATGCAAGATAGTGAAATAATTGGAGAAGATGGTTTCCCTGTTCAAGAGTATATCGTAAATATTGAAGAGCCAATTTATCCAGATACTAATAAAACAGAAAAAGAAAATACTGAAATTATGAGAGATAAAAACTATCAAGTATGGAAAAAAGTGTATGAAGATTTTTACAAAATTCCACTTGAGTATAAAAGTGACAAGGAAAAAATTACAGCTGATCAGGAGAATTAATGGAAGAAAAAATTATCTATTATAAAGATGAATTGAATGATGAATTTTCAGAGGCACAAATAGTTCCAAGAAAAATAGATGGAAGCTACAAATATGTACATAAAAACCCGTTATGGAATTTATGTGCATTTCTAGTGCAAAATATATTGAGTATGCCGATAAAACTTTTGTATGTTAAAACAAAATTCGGAATAAAATATGTAGGCAGGGAAAAGCTGAAAAAATACAAAAAAACAGGATATTTTATATATGGAAATCATACGCAACCATTTGCAGACACTTTTATACCGAGCCTTGCAAATTATCCAAAAAGGAACTACTTTATAGTAAATCCAGAAAATGTTTCAATGAAAGGATTAAAAACATTATCGCAAATGCTTGGAGCTATTCCAATTCCTTGTGATAAAAAAGGAATGGAACATTTCTTGGAAACAATAGAAAAGAACATAAACAAAAAACATTCAATTACAATTTACCCAGAGGCACATATATGGCCATATTACACAAAAATAAGACCGTTTAAAGATGTTTCGTTTAAATATCCTATAAAGTACAATGTGCCAGCATTTTGTATAACAAATACATATCAAAAAGGAAAAAAAGATAAAATAAAAATTATAACATACATAGATGGCCCATTTTTTGCAGATAAAAATTTAAGTATTCAAGAGCAGAAAAAAGACTTAAGAAATCAAATATATAATTGTATGGTTAAACAAAGCAAAAAAAGCAATGTTGAATATATAAAATATATTAAGGAGGAACAAAAATGAAAAAAGAAGTTATTATAACAATACTTGTAGCTATATTATTAATAGCAGGAATGGTTGGTTATGCTCTATACAATAACCAAAAAACAAAAAAGCCAAATAACAATGAAAATAAAACAGAAAATACTGTTGTTTCGGATAAAGAAGAAAACACAGTAGCTGATGAGAATAAGGAGGAAAATAAAGTGTATAGTAAAGGTAAACATCATGCAGAAATGGTAATTAAAGATTATGGAACAATAGCATTAGAACTAGATGCAGACGTTGCACCAATAACAGTCGAAAACTTTGCAGAACTTGTAAATAAGGGATTTTACAATGGATTAACATTCCATAGAATAATATCAGGATTTATGATTCAAGGTGGAGATCCACAAGGAACAGGAATGGGTGGAAGTGATAAAGAAATTAAAGGAGAATTTGCTGCTAACGGAGTAAAAAATAGCATATCACATACAAGAGGAGTAATATCAATGGCTCGTGCAACTGCATATGACAGTGCAAGCTCACAATTCTTTATAGTTCATCAAGACAGCAAGTTCCTAGATGGAAACTATGCAGGATTTGGAAGAGTAACAAGCGGAATAGAAATAGTAGACAAAATATGTGCTGATACAAAGGTGGAAGACAATAACGGAACAGTATTGAAAGCAAATCAACCAATAATAGAAAAAATAACAATGATAGATTAATCATTTATGGATGGAAAAATGGAGAAAACAGAAAAGGCTAAAAAGATTAAAAAAACAATAAGAAATTTAATAGTTTTTATATTATTAATAGGCTTAACATTTTATTTAATATTTAAAGACCAGAATGTGTTAGAAATATTAAATATAGCGGTAAGTGTAAAGAAAAGATATATATTAGTAGCAATAATAGCTATGTGCTTATATTTGCTTGGAGAAACGATAAATATAACAAGAATACTAAAAGAACTAGGAGAAAAATCAACATTTTTAAGAAATATAAGATACACATTAATAGGATTCTTCTTCAGTTCAATAACACCTGCTGCTAGCGGTGGTCAACCTATGGAAATATATTATATGCACAAAGAAAAGATAGCTGTGGCAAATTCCACACTAGCATTATTAGTGCATTTAACAAGTTTTCAGATAGTAACAATTACATTAGGAATAATAAGTACAGTAATTCATTTTGAAATAGTAAAAAGTGGACTAATATATTTGGTTATACTGGGAATACTATTAAACTCAACCGCATTAACATTGTTAGCAATATCAATATTCTCAAAAAGGCTATCAAAAGGACTAATAAATTTTGCAGTAAAAGTATTAAAATTCTTTAGAATACCAAATATAGAGAAGAAGCAAGAATCTTTAGAAAAAGAATTGGAAAAGTACCAAGAAAGTGCGGTTTATATAAAAGAACATAAAAAGCTGATGATAAAGACATTAGTAACAACTTTTATACAAGTAATAATTTATTACAGCATACCATATTGGGTATATCTTGCATTTGGATTCACGGGTTATAACTTCTTCCAAATAGTAACATTGCAAGCAATGCTATATGCGACAGTATCTGGAATACCATCTCCTGGTGCGGTAGGAGTAAGCGAAGGAGCTTTTATAGAAATATTTAAAGGAGTATTTCCGGCTACTATGATGAATAGTGCAATATTATTAAATAGAGGAGCAAGCTTTTACTTATTTGTAATCATTAGTGCAATAATAACAACTATAACAGCATTAAAAACAAAGGATTACGAAGTAAAAGAAGAATTAAATAACAACTAAGTATAAGCAAGTATCTACATATAATAAGTTACTTGCTTATTATAATAAAGGGATGTTTAATAAGAAAGAAAAGTGATAATTATGAAAAGAGAAGATAAACCTTTATATTATTTCCTTAGAAATCTGGCAAACGTTTTACTAAGAATATTATATAGGCCCAAAAAAATAGATAAAGAAAATATACCGCTGGAAGGACCAATAATCCTTGCAGGAAATCACGTAAATGCAATAGATCCGGTAATGGTAATAACATCAACAAAAAGGCTAGTACATTATATGGCAAAAGAAAGTCTTTTTAAAGGAATACATGGATGGATTTTTAAAAAAGTTGGAACAATAAAAGTACATAGAAACAAATCAAATCCGGTTGCAGTTATGGAAGCCGAAGAAATACTAAAACATGGTGGAGCAGTTGGAATATTTCCAGAAGGGACAAGAAATAGAACCAATGAAGACTTATTGAAATTTAGACATGGAGCAGTTTCAATAGCTAAAAAAACAAATAGTAAAATAGTTCCATTTGCAATAAGAGGAAAGTACAAGCTTTTTAGAAAAGGACTAAGCATAAAATTTGGTAAGCCAATAGATGTAAGTAATATGGAAATAGAAGAAGCAAATGATTATTTAAGAGGGGAAGTTCTAAAATTACTAAAAGGATAGGAAGATATGAAGTATATTTTTATAGTAAATCAAATAGCAGGAAGAGGAAAGTACAAAAAGATAGTTCCACATATAGAAAAAATATGTAAAGAAGAAAATAAAAGCTACGTAATTAGATATATAACTAAAACTAAAAGTGGAGCAGATATTGCAAAAGAATATTGTAATGCAGAACACGTAATATATGTAGTTGGTGGAGATGGGACATTAACAAGAACTCTAGCAGGAATAATTGGAACAAAAAACAAATTAGGAATAATACCGGCAGGGTCTGGAAATGATACTTATAGAACCATTAAATCACTTCCACAAGGAATAAGCAAAATAGATTTAGCTAAAATAAATGATACTTATTTTATAAATGTTGCTTGCTGTGGAATGGATGCAGAAGTTGCAAACAATATTGATAAGTTTAGAAACACAATAGTTCCAGCTAGTCAAATGTATAATGTAAGTATAATATATACTTTCTTCAATTACAGATTTAAAGAAATGAAACTAAAAACAGAAGTAAAAACAATACAAGACAAATACTCTATGATAAGTATATGTAATGGAGGTTATTATGGAGGAGGCTTCAATGTGGCACCAAAATCTAAACTTACAGACGGAATACTAGACATATATTATGCAGAAAAAATGCCAAGACTAAAAATGATACCATTACTTTTAAAAATGAAAAAGGGAAAACACGAAGGCAAAAGAAAAATGCATAAATATAGAAGCAAGCATATAGAATTAGAATTTGAACAGAAAATTACATTTAATGTTGATGGAGAAAAACTATCAGACACTAAATTTACAATAGATGTCCTTCCAGAGGCAATAGAGATATACAATGACAATGATTTTGTAAAAAGAATATTGGAAGGAAAAGAAATTAATTCAAATAAAAAATTAGTTACAAAATAGCAAAAAAATCATTGAAAAATAATCACAATAATGGTATTATGCTAATGACATATAAGCAAAAGATATTTAATAAACTAGGAGGAAAAATATGAGTGACGAATACAAAGTCGTAGACAGTGTAGATAGTCTACAAGAGGCTTTTGACAGAGTTAGAAAAGCACAAAAAGAATTTTCAAAATATACACAAGAACAAGTAGACAAAATATTTAAAGCAGCAGCAATAGCAGCAAACCAAGCAAGAATCCCACTTGCAAAAATGGCAGTGGAAGAAACAGGAATGGGAGTTGTAGAAGACAAAGTAATAAAGAACAATTATGCAGCTGAATACGTTTACAATAAATATAGAAATGTAAGAACCTGTGGAGTACTAGAAGAAGACAAAAACTTTGGAATTAAGAAAATAGCTGAACCAGTAGGAGTAATTGCGGCAGTAATACCAACAACAAACCCTACATCAACAGCAATATTTAAAACATTAATAGCATTAAAAACTAGAAATGGAATGATAATAAGTCCTCATCCAAGAGCAAAAAAATCTACAATAGAGGCAACAAAAATAGTACTAGAAGCGGCAATAAAAGCTGGAGCACCAAAAGACATTATTGCTTGGATTGATGTTCCATCATTAGAATTGACAAATATGCTAATGCAGTCAGCAGATATAATACTTGCAACAGGTGGACCTGGAATGGTAAAATCAGCATATTCTAGCGGAAAGCCAGCATTAGGAGTTGGACCGGGAAATACACCAGCTGTAATAGATGAAAGTGCAGATATATTATTAGCAGTAAACTCAATAATACACTCAAAAACATTTGACAATGGAATGATATGTGCATCAGAACAATCAGTAATAGTTCTAGATTCAATATATGATAAAGTAAGAAATGAATTTCTAAAAAGAAATTGCTATATACTAAATCCAGAAGAAACAGAAAAAGTAAGAAAAACCATAATCATAAATGGTGCATTAAATGCAAAAATAGTAGGACAGAAAGCAACTCGTATTGCAGAGCTTGCAGGAATAAATGTTCCAGAAAACACAAAAATATTAATAGGTGAAGTTGAAAGTGTAGAAATGTCAGAAGAATTTGCAAGAGAAAAACTATCACCAGTATTAGCAATGTATAGAGCTAAGAATTTTGTGGATGCTGTGGACAAAGCATATAGACTAATAGAAGATGGCGGATTAGGACACACATCATCAATATATATAAATACCTTAACAGAACAAGAAAAGCTACAAACCTTTTATAGCACAATGAAAACTTACAGAGTGTTAGTAAATACACCAGCATCACAAGGTGGAATAGGAGATATTTACAACTTTAAACTAACTCCTTCACTAACACTAGGCTGTGGAACTTGGGGAGGAAACTCGGTTTCAGAGAATGTGGGAGTAAAACATTTAATAAATGTAAAAACAGTTGCAGAGAGGAGAGAAAATATGCTTTGGTTTAGAACACCTGAGAAGGTATATATAAAGAGAGGATGCTTGCCAGTAGCCTTAGAAGAATTAAAAAATGTAATGAATAAAAAGAGAGTATTCATAGTAACAGATAGTTTCTTATACAAAAACGGATACACAAAAGTAATAACAGACAAATTAAATGAAATGGGAATAGAACATGCAACATTTTTTGATGTTCAACCAGACCCGACACTTGCTAGTGCAAAAGAAGGAGCAAAAATACTAACAGACTTTAATCCAGATTGTATAATCGCAGTTGGTGGAGGAAGCGCAATGGATGCAGCTAAAATAATGTGGGTATTATATGAGCATCCAGAAGTAGAATTCCTAGATATGGCAATGAGATTTATGGACATCAGAAAAAGAGTATACACATTCCCTAAAATGGGAGAGAAAGCTTACTTCATAGCAGTCCCAACATCAGCAGGAACAGGTTCTGAAGTTACACCATTCGCAGTTATTACTGATGAAACAACAGGAATAAAATATCCTCTAGCAGATTATGAGCTACTACCAAAGATGGCAATAGTAGACGCAAATATGATGATGGATGCACCAAAAGGATTAACATCTGCATCAGGAATAGATGCTGTAACACACTGTCTAGAAGCATATGCATCAATGATGGCAACACCATACACAGATGCACTTGCAAAAGAAGCATTAGGAAAAATATTTAAATATTTACCAAGAGCATATGAAAATGGAGCAAATGATCCAGAAGCAAGAGAAGAAATGGCAAATGCAGCAACAATGGCAGGAATGGCCTTCGCAAATGCATTCTTAGGAGTATGTCACTCAATGGCACACAAATTAGGAGCATTCCATCATATAGCACATGGAATTGCAAATGCTTTGTTAATAGACGAAGTACTAAGATACAATAGCCAAGAAGCACCTGTAAAAATGGGAACATTCCCACAATACGGATATCCAAATACACTAAGAAGATATGCAGAAATAGCTGAAAGTGTAGGAATTACAGGAAATAATGATGAAGAAAAACTAGAAAATCTAATAAAGAAAATAGATGAACTAAAAGAAACAATTGGTATAAAACCAACTATAAGAGATTATGGAGTAGATGAAAAAGACTTCTTAGCAACCTTAGACGAAATGACAGAAGACGCATTTGATGATCAATGTACTGGAACAAACCCAAGATACCCATTGATGAGCGAAATAAAAGATATGTATCTACAAGCATATTATGGTCACAAAGTAGAAGGAGGAGAAGAAAATGGAATATAATTTAAACAATGTAATAGCAGAAAGAGCAAACAAAACAATATATCAAGACAATGGAAAAACAATAAAACTATTTATAGAAAACTACTCAAAGGCGGATATACTAAACGAAGCTTTGAACTTAGCAAGAGTTGAAGAAGCAACAGACTTAAATGTACCAAAGCTAATAGAAATAGGAAAAATAGAAAATAGATGGGCCTTGATTACAGAATATGTAGAAGGAAAACCATTAAGCCAATTAATGGAAGAACATCCAGAAAAATTAGAAGAATATTTACAATTCTTTGTAAAAATACAACTAGAAGTATTATCAAAGAAAGTACCTTTATTAAGTAGAATAAAAGATAAATTTAGAAGAAAACTAACAGAAGCAACAAACATAAGCAATGAAGTAAGATATGATTTGCTACAAAGACTAGAAGGAATGAAAAACCATGCAAAATTATGCCATGGAGATTTTAATCCAAGCAATATAATAGTAAAAGAAAATGGAGAGTATTGCATATTAGACTGGTCGCACGCAACACAAGGAAATGCGTCAGCAGATGCTGCAAGAACATTCTTATTATTCTCAATGAAAGGACAAGACGAAATTGCAAATAGATACTTAGAAATATTTGCAAATGCAAGTGAGATAGAGAAAAACAAAATCCAAACCTGGATACCAATAGTTGCAGCAACACAAATGACAAAAGGAAAAGCAGAAGAACAAGAATTTTTAAGTAAGTGGATAGATATTGTAGAATATCAATAAAATTATAAAATTACCTGCCTAAAGCGGGTAATTTTGCTGTATATACCAAAAAATAACAGAAAAATTCAGTAAAATGGCTAGAAATGTTGTAATTTTCTGTATTTTTGATATAATATTCATAAGTTAAACATAGGAGGTAAATAAAATGTTAAAAAAGGTAGCGATTTTAACAAATGGAGGAGACGTAGCAGGTTTTAACGCTGTTATAAGAGCGATAGTAAAAACAGCAGAAGAAAATGATATAGAATGTTATGGATTTGTAGATGGATATAGAGGACTATTAAATAATGATTATATAAGATTAAGCACTAGTGGTAATAGAAACGCATCGGGAATACTTGCAAAAGGCGGATCAATAATAGGATCTTCAACAAATGCAAATCTATTTAATTATAAAGTAGTAAAAGAAAACGGAGAAATAGAATATCAAGACTTATCAGATAAATGTATTCAAAATGTTAGAGAAGATGGATTTGATTGTATATTCACACTTGGAGGAGATGGAACACAAAAATCAGCAAGAGACTTCTATCTAAAAGGACTAAACGTAATAGGAGTTCCAAAAACAATAGACAATGATGTTGCATGTACAGAAATAACATTTGGATACAATACAGCAGTATCAGTAGCAACAGAAGCATTGGATAGACTACACACAACAGGAGAAACACATCATAGAATAATGGTATTAGAAGTAATGGGAAGATATGCAGGATGGATAGCTCTAGAATCAGCAATAGCAGGAGGAGCAGATATAGCACTTATTCCAGAAATACCATACGATATACACAAAACAGTAGATAAAATAAAAGAAAGAGCCAGAGTTGGAAAACGTTTTAGTATAGTAGTTGTAGCAGAAGGAGCAACACCAAAAGGAGGAAACATCTCAGTAGAAAATGTAAGAGACAACGGAGCAGGAGTAGATAACACAAAACTTGGTGGAGCCGGAGAAATAGTAACAAAACAATTAGAGAAATTATCAGGGTTTGAAGCAAGATGCACAGTTTTGGGATACATGCAAAGAGGTGGAACACCAACTGCATTTGATAGAGTATTATCAACAAAATATGGAGCAAAAGCAATGGAACTAGCTATGGAAGGAAAATTTGGAACAATAGCAGTTATCAAAAACGGAAAATTAGATTATGCAACACTAGAAGACGTTGTTGGACAAAACAAAGAAATAGGAGCAGTGTCAGGAAATACACCAACAAGTAATATAAGAAAAATAAAAATGGATGACGATTTAGTAAAAACAGCAAGAGACATAGGAATCTGCCTTGGAGACTAGGTAAGCCCTAATCTCAAGAAAGGAAAGAATAATATGAAAGATTTTAAACAAATAATAGCAGAAGAAATTGAAAAAGCAACAAACATAAATAAAGAAAAAATATTAGAAAACATAGGGGTACCAAAAGATACCTCTAATGGCGATTACGCCTTCCCTTGCTTTATATTAGCAAAAGAACTAAAAAAATCGCCAGTAGCAATAGCAGAAGAAATAAAAGAGAAAATTTCACAAAACTTAGAAAATATAAAAGAAATCTCAGAAGTAAGTGCGGTAAATGGATTTTTAAACTTTAAACTAAATAAAAATCAAATTACACAAGAAGTAATTGACGAATTTGATACCGAAAAAGAGAACTTTGGAAGCCAAAAACAAGAAAAACCACAAAACATAGTAATAGACTACTCGGCACCAAACATTGCAAAGCCATTCCACATAGGACATTTACGTTCAACAGTTATTGGTCAAGCTTTATATAACATATATAAATACTTAGGATATAATGTTACATCAATAAACCATTTAGGAGATTATGGAACACAATTTGGAAAACTAATCGAAGGATACAAACGTTGGGGAGCAGAATATGACATTGAAAACAATCCGATAGACGAATTAATGCAAATATATGTAAGAATAAACAACCTTTGTAAAGAAGACGAAAGCGTGCTAGAAGAATGTAGAAACAACTTCAAAAAGCTAGAAGACGGAGATCCATACTGTGTAGAAATTTGGAAGAAATTTAGAGAATTAAGTTTGAAAGAATTTGATAAAGTGTATGATATACTAGGAGTAAAATTCGATTCTTTAAATGGAGAAGCATTTTATGCAGATAAGATGCCAGAAGTAATAGAAACATTGAAAAAGGCAGGAAAACTAGAAGAATCAGAGGGCGCTCAAGTAGTAAAACTAGGAGACGACATGCCGCCTTGTCTAATAATAAAATCAAATGGCTCAACAACATATGCGACAAGGGACTTAGCAGCAATAATGTATAGAGCAAGAACTTATGATTTCGACAAAGCAATATATGTAACATCATATGAACAAATTTTACACTTCAAGCAAGTATTTGCAACAGCTAAATATTTAGGATTAGACGAGAAATACACAAATGGATTAGTTCATGTTCCTTTTGGTATGATTTTATTGAAAACAGGTAAAATGTCAACAAGGGAAGGAAAAGTAATAAAACTAGAAGACTTGTTAAATGAAGCAATAGAAAAAAGTAAGGAAATAATAGAAAAGAAAAATCCAGAACTAGAAAACAAAGAAGACGTTGCAAAAAAAGTAGGAGTTGGAGCTATCATATTTAACGACTTATCAAACAGCAGGATAAAAGACGAAATATTTGACTGGGATATAATGCTAAACTTCAATGGAGAGACAGGCCCATATGTTCAATACACAACAGTAAGAGCAAAAAGCGTATTGGAAAAAGCAGGGTATATTCCAAATATTAAAGAAGTAAATGTGGAAAAATTAAACGATAAAGACTCACAAAAAATAATAAACCAATTATATAATTTCAACAGCATATTAAAGAACGTAACAGAAAAAGAAGAACCATCAATACTTGCAAGATACTTAGTAGACCTTGCACAGAACTTTAGCAGTTTCTACAATAATTGTCACATAATCACAGAAGACAAAGAAATGCAAGATGCAAGATTATACATAACATATATGGTAAAAACAGTTCTAGAAAAAGGACTAAATTTACTAGGAATACAAGTTCCAGAAAAAATGTAAGAGGATTCATAAATGAACAAAAATATTTTAAAACATGTAATCAGATATATATTGATAATTTGTATAATAGTCCTATGTTGTAAAATATTTGCTTTATCTAGTCAAGATGGGGGCGTTTCGGCTGGTACAAGCAGACAATTTACAGAAATCTTATTAAAAACATTGGGACTAGAATGCAATGATAGAACAATAGAAATAATAAATCCAGTAATTAGAAAAGTTGCACATTTTAGTGTGTACATGCTACTCGGATTCTTAACAATGTGCACATGCGAAACATTTAAATGGCAAAGAGTCTACAAATTTGATTTTAGCACAATGTTTGCATTTGTCTTTGCTTGCAGTGATGAATTACACCAAAGGTTAGTACCGGGAAGAAGCGGAGAATTTGCAGATGTATGTCTAGATACAGTGGGAGCAATGTTAGGAGTTTTAATAGTACTGGCAATAGCATTAATTTGTGTTCAAATAAAAAAGAAAAAGGCAAGCAAACCGAAAAAATTAGTAGAAGAAAATAGTCAGGATGAACCAAAAAGAAAAGTACTATTTATAGCAAGTACAGGTGGACACCTAAATGAGTTAATGCAACTAAAAACGCTGTTCAAAAAATATGATTATCACATAGTAACAGAAAACACAAAAGTAGATAAAAGCCTAAAAAAGAAATATGGAGACAAAATGAGCTTCTTAATATATGGAACCAAAAAATATCCAATAAGCTACATTTTTAAATTTATAGCAAACAGCTTTATAAGTTTATATTATTTCTTCAAATATCAACCAGAAGTAATAGTAACAACAGGAACACATACAGCAGTTCCAATGTGCTATATAGCCAAAATATTTGGAAGCAAAGTCATATTTATAGAAACATTTGCAAACAGAACAAGCGGAACAGTAGCAGGAAAACTAGTGTACCCAATAGCAGACACATTTGTAGTGCAATGGGAAGAAATGCACAAAATATATCCAAAATCAGTATGTTGGGGGTGGCTATATTAAATGATATTCGTAATATTAGGGACGCAAGATAAAAAATTCCCAAGACTTTTAGAAGCTGTACAAAAAGCAATAGACGAAAAGAAAATTAGCAAAAAGGAAAAAATAATAGTACAGGCTGGAAGCACAAAATTTGAATCAAGCAACATGCAAATAATTGACTACATGCCAGTAGAACAATTCGAAGAATATATAGAAAAAGCAGACATCATAATATGCCATGCAGGAGTTGGAACAATATTAACAGCCTTAGAAAAAGGAAAAAAAGTAATAGCTGCAGCAAGACTAAAAGAATATGGAGAACATGTAAATGACCATCAACTTCAAATACTAGAAAACTTTTCAAAAAAAGGCTATATAGTAGCTTTAGAAGACTTTGACAAACTAGACGAAGCAATTAAACAAGCAAAAGAACTAGAGGCAAAGCCAATAAAATCAAACAAACAATACTTCATAAAGCAACTAGAAAAAGAAATAAATATATTAGGATAAAAGAACTTGAAAACAAATTCAAGTTCTTTTATCTTTCTGATATCAGTAGCGAAACTCAATATTTCCAAATATTGCAAAAAGCATAAATAAAATAATAATATTTTATTCGACAAAATTCTGCAAAAAACTTGCTTATAATGTAAAATAATGATATAGTTATAGAGTGAAAAATTGCGAAGGAGAAACATCATGAAAGCTAAAAGAATGAAAGACAATAAAGAGCAAAATATAAACGAAGAAGAATATAAATACGGAGCATATGAAAGAAAATTAGAAAGAGCCGAATACAAAATAAAAAAGAAAAATAAAGGACTAAAAATCTTTTTAAGAGTTCTTATAGTAATAATAGTAATAATATTAGGAATTGCGATTGCAGGATACTCATTTGTACATAGCAAATTAAGTAAAATGAAAACAGAATACATCGACAAAACAGCAATAGGAATAAGCGAAGAAGCAAAGGACTCATTAAAAGGATATAGAAACATTGCGCTACTTGGAATAGACAGTCGAGCTGATGATTATGGAACAGGAAATAGAAGCGACTGCATAATCATAGCAAGTATCAACGAAAAAACAAAAGAAGTAAAACTTCTATCAGTGTATAGAGACACATATGTGTACGTAACAGAAAACGGAAACAAAAAACTAGACAAAATAACACATGCATATTCATATGGTGGAGCACAAAATACACTTAAATCCTTAAACGAAGCATTAGACCTAAACATAACAGAATATGTAACAGTTAACTTTGATGCAGTTATAGCAGCAGTAAATGCACTAAATGGAGTAGAAATAGACATAACAAGCGAAGAATTAAAATACATAAATGACTACATAGATGCAACATCACAAAGCTCAGGAGTAAAATCATCGCATCTATCAAAAGCAGGCAGACAAACAGTAGACGGAGTACAAGCAGTAGCATATTCAAGGATTAGATACACGGCAGGAGGAGACTACAAAAGAACAGAAAGAATGAGAACAGTAGTGACTGCAATGGCAAAAAAAGCAAAAACACTTAACATAGGACAACTAAACAAACTCGCAGACGAAATATTGCCAAGAGTAAGCAAAAACATAGAAAACAACGATATAATAGCACTAATACCAAGTGCACTATCATTCGACATAACAGAAAGCTTAGGCTGGCCATACAACGTAAAAGGAATAACAACAACAGCGTGGTATGGAGTACCAGTAACACTAGAAAGCAATGTAATAAAACTACACAAAGAACTATTTGGACAAGAAGACTACAAAGTTTCTGAAACAGTAAAAGAAATGAATGATGCAATAATAAAAAAGACGGGATATACAGAATAAAAGAAAATAAGGGGTGAAAAAATTGGCTAAGGCAAATGGAGTAGCAGAAAAAACAACAATGAACATAAATGGAAATTTGGCAATCGACATAAACGAGGACATACTATTTGACTATCCAACAGGAGTAGAAAAAGTTGAAAAAGAAATAAAAACAAACCCAAAAGTCTTATACAAAATTACCAAAAGAGCCATAGACATCATAGGAGCAATAATCGGAATAATACTACTTATACCAACAACAATATTAATATATATAGCCAGAAAAATATTAAAAGAAGACCAAGGACCACTATTTTACGAACAATTAAGATATGGTAAAAATGGAAAAATATTTAGACTATACAAATTTAGATCAATGTGTATAAATGCAGATAAAAAACTAAAAGAATATTTAGACAACAATGAAGATGCAAAAAACGAATTTGAAAAAACACATAAGTTACAAAAAGATCCGAGAATAACAAAACTAGGTAACTTCCTAAGAAAAACAAGCCTTGATGAACTTCCTCAAATGATAAATATTTTAAAAGGAGAAATGAGTTTTGTCGGACCAAGACCAGTAATATCAGAAGAAGTAGAGGAATATGGAGTAAACAAAGACAAATTCTTAAGTGTAACACCAGGACTTACAGGCTATTGGCAAGTAAACGGAAGAAGCAATACTACATATGAAGAAAGAATGCTTATGGAACTTTACTATGTAGAAAATTGTTCATTATGGTTAGACATAAAAATATTCTTCAAAACATTCATAACAGTATTCAAAAAAGAAGGAGCAATATAAAATGACCATTGATATAATTTGCCCGTTATATAATGCTGAAAAATATATAGAAAATCAATATAACCAAATAAAGAACCAAAGCTTCTACAATAATATAAAAAATATAAACTATATTATTACAGAAAGTCGAGATGAAACATTATCAATAGTTGAAAGATTGCAAAAAGAAGATAATAAAATAAAATATAACGTAATAAAAAAACAAGAATTTTCACATAGTTTATCAAGAGAAAAAGTAGCAAAAAATTCAACAGCGGACATACTAGTTTTTATAACACAAGATGTAAAAATAGAAAAGGCAGACTGGATAGAAAAACTGACTACACCTATTATGAATAATGAAGTTGAAGCTACTTATAGCAGACAGTTGTGCGATAACAATACCATAGAAAAATACACTAGAGAATGCAATTACCCGTCTCAATCTGTAATAAAAAATAAAGATGATATAGAAAAGCTAGGGCTAAATACTTTTTTCTTTTCTGATGCATCATCTGCAATAAAAACAGAAATATTTAAAAAACTAAATGGCTATGACAGAAAAGATTTTCCAACAAATGAAGATATGTATATAGCATACAAGTTGATTACAAATGGGTACAAAATAAAATATTGTGCAGACTCAGAAGTTGTACATTCGCACAAATTTACCTTAAAGCAACAATATAAAAGATATTATGATACTGGAAAATTCTTTAAACAAAACGAGTATTTAAATGAATATAAAGTAAATAAATCTGGTGGTAAACTTGCTACCTATGTATTAAAGAGAGCACTCCAAGAGAAAAATTGGAAAGTTTTACTTAACTTTGTACCAAATATGATGGCAAGATTTATTGGAATGAAAGTAGGAAAAATGAGATGAAAGAAAATTTAGTGAGAGTGTTAAATGTTGTACCTAATATGAAGGCAGCAGGAGTAGAAACTTTCATTATGAATGTGTACCGAAATATAGACAGAACCAAGGTCCAATTTGATTTTTTAGTACATAGCGAAAAAAAAGAATTCTATGATGATGAAATAGAAAAACTAGGTGGAAAAATTTACAGACTAACTTATAAAGACGATAAAAACTTTTTTAAATATATAAAAGACTTAAATGATTTTTTTTCTGAGCACAAAGAATATGAAATTGTTCATGGACATATGCAAAGTATGATGCCTGTATATTTAAAAATAGCAAAAAATCATAATGTGAAAATAAGAATTGGACATTCTCATAATAATTCTTATGAAAAAAGTATGAAAGGAATTTTATTACATATTTTATCTAGAAGCTCTAAAAAATATGCAAATATAAAATTTGCTTGTTCAGTTGATTCTGGAAAATATTTATTTGGGAAAAAAACAAAAGTTGAAATTATTAACAATGGAATAGAAATCGACAAATTTAAGTTTGAGGAAAGCAAACGTAAACAAATAAGAGAAGAACTAAAATTAAATGATGATGATATATTAATTGGAAACATTGGTAGGATGGAAAAACAAAAAAATCAAATGTTTCTAGTTGAAGTTTTTAAAAAGTTACATGAAGAAAATAAGAACTATAAACTAATTATTATAGGAGAAGGAAAACTGGAAAATAAAATAAAAAAACAAATATCAAAATGCCAGTTAGAAAATGCAACGTACATTAAAAAAAGAATAAAAAATATAAATGAATATATGATGGCGATGGACATGTTTGCCTTACCATCATTATATGAGGGACTAGGTATTGTTCTAATTGAAGGACAAGCGTCCGGATTAAAGTGTTTTACAACACTAAATACTGTCGCAGAAGAAACTAATATAACTAGCAATATAAAATATCTAAAATTAAATAAAAATGTATGGAAAAATGCAATATTAAATACTAACGCAAGATATGATAGAACCGAAAATATGGAAAAAGAATGTAGAGAATTTGATATAAAAAATGTTGCTAAGAAATTGGAGAATTTATATTTGAACTATTAGAAAAGGATAAGTAAAAATGACAATAAATGAAAAAATAAAGGACATGGGGCTTAAAGATAAAATAGAAAAAGCGCTAAAACCGGAAATTTTGATAACCATATTGCTAATATCTTTTTGCTTTCAAAATCTTAATCTATTTGTTATTGGAAAACAAGCAATTAAAGTTTACAGAGTAGTAGTTATATTGTACATACTACTAATAATTATAAAAAAACAATTAGTGATTCCTTCAAAAAAACTAATGATAATGCTAATATATATGAGCATAATATCCGTTTTGAATTTTTTTGATATGGGAATAGAAAGATTGTTCTTTGAATATCTATTTGCATTTGGAATTTTGATGGTTGTATATAATATAGGTAAAAATTTCAAAATTGATGATTGGCTAAAGATTATACAAATTGTTGCCGTAATAGCAATAACGTCGGTGACTATAAATGTATTAATAAATTTTAAGGAAATAATGAATTTTCACAACAATCCATATAATGAACATCCGAATTATAACGGAATATTTACAGGTGGAGTAAATTTGGAATGTACATGGATTGCAATGTTTGCATTTTTCTTTATCAATAAGAGAAAATTTGCTTATGCATATATGGGAATATCTACAACAATTTCTATTTTACTATCAAGTAGGGTAGGAATAATAATTAACATTATAGCCGTCTTATATATTCTGACAAATAGCATAATTGAAATGAAAAAACAGAAAAATAATAAAGGCTTAAAATTATTAATAATAGGATTTATAATAATTGCAGTGATAACGATTATCATAGGAGTAGAGACTAATATATTTGATAATATAATAAACAGAATTATAAATGTCGGAAAAGATGGAGGTTCACAAGGTAGAATAAGAATGTGGAAATACGTAATGGAAACATTTGAAAAAAGACCTTTTGGATATGGCGCAGGTAATGCAATAAAGGGCATAAGTGGAGTGTCAGGCTTATGGTATGATGAAGATAATGTTCATAATTTATTATTTCAAATGATATTAGATTTTGGATTTGTTGGGGGTATTATCTATATATACATTATTATAGATTTTATCAAAAATAACATTAAAAAGATATTGCACAATCCGTTTGCAATGTTTATATTAACCTATATAATTATAGGCTGTATACAGTTTAAAGGAGCAGAACTAATAACGTTTTTTATGATAGGAGCATTTTTAACAATAAGTAACAAGGAAAGAAAGGATAACGAACTGGATTTATTAGCATGGATAAAAAGAAAATAAGTGTTTTAATGACAGTATACAAGGAAAATGAAAAAGAACTTAGAGAGTCGTTTGAATCAATAATAAACCAAACATATAAAAATCTGGAAATCATAGTAGTAATAGATTTTCCGGATGAAACATGGAGAAAAGAACTTATAGAACAATATAAAGATACAAGAGTAAAGTTAATATTAAATGAAAAAAATATTGGCTTACCATTAAGTTTGAATAAAGCATTAAAAGTGGCAAATGGGGATTATTACGCAAGAATGGATGCAGATGACATATCTACATTAGATAGATTTGAAAAACAATTGGAATACATAGAAAAAGAAGATTGTGATTTGGTTGGTTCTTATATGCAATACTTTTATGAAGGTAAAGATCAACAATTAGGGATATATCCAACAAAATCAGAAAATATCTGTAAACTATTAAAGTATAAGAGTTGTGTGTTACATCCTACTTGGCTTGCAAAACCAGAAGTATTTAAAGAGTTGAATGGATACAGAAATATCTTTTCTTGTGAGGATTATGATTTTTTATTACGAGCATCTATTTATGGATTTAGACTTGCAAATTATCCAGAAGTTTTATATAAATGCAGATTATCTCCTAATAGTATTTCTAGAAGTAATGCAGGAAAACAGGAATTAATATCAGAATTGTTGAGAAAAGGTTATAAAAAGGGAAAAGTTATTAGCGAACAAGAAATTAACAATTTCATCAACTCTAAAAAATATAAGAGAAAGATAAAAAGTTACAATAACTATGGAGAAATGAAGAATAAAAGAGCAAGATATAGAGCAAATAAGTTTCCGATGTTTTATATATACTCTATATTGTTGTTACTAAATCTTAATCATTCTGTTAAAGATATTCGAGTAAAAATATATAACAAATATATATTATTTAAAGATAAAAATGGGAGAAAAACAAAATGAAAGAAGAAATAATGGTATCTATTTTATGCCTAGCATATAATCACGAAAAATATATAAAAGATGCATTAGATAGTTTTATAAATCAGAATGTTAATTTTAAATATGAAATTATCATAAACGATGATTGTTCTACTGATTCAACAGCACAAATTATTAAAGAATATGCTGAAAAATATCCTCAAATAATTAAGCCAATTTTTCAAAAAGAAAATCAATATTCAAAACATAGAAGAATGCTTATAGATATTTTATTACCAGAAGCAAAGGGCAAATATTTTGCAATTTGTGAAGGAGATGATTATTGGACTGACCAAAATAAGCTACAAAAGCAATTTGATTTGATGGAAGCTAATGATGAATATTCAATGTGTGTGTCAAATGCAATGGTTGTGGATAACAATAAAAATAAAGTTGGAGAAATAAATACTGTAGAAAATAATTCAATCTTAACATGTGATGATTTTATTCTAGGTGGAGGACAATATGTAGCAACAAATTCTATTTTTTCAAGGATGAAATATATTGAACAATTACCTACATATTTTAATGATTTTTCTATCGATTATTTATGGCAGATTTTTTTATCTAGTATGGGAAAAACATATTGCTTTAAGGAACCAATGGTTGCATATAGAATTAATACTGGCTCATCATGGACAGATAAGATTATGAATGATGAAAGTAAAAATATAAGCATAAATAAAAAAATTGTAAAAAAACTTAAAGAAATTAACGAATATACAAATAAAAAACATGATGATGCAATAAATAAAAAAATTATTGAATTACAATTTAATATATTTTATCTAGAAAATAATTTTAAAATGATGGAGCAAGAGCCTTATTTATCATATAAAAAGAGACTACCTAGAGGAAAAAGAATAAAAATTTTGTTAAAAGAAAAAGCTCCATTTATATTTAAAATACTAAAAAAGGAAAAATTAAAAATAAAGCATAGATAAAAATCAAAGGAGATTTAAATATATGAAAAAGTTAATGTTACTTGGAGGAATGAGATATTTAGTTCCTGTTATAGAGGCAGCACATAAATTGGGTGTTTATGTAATTACTTGTGACTATTTACCAAACAATATTGCACATAAGTATTCAGACGAATATTGCAATGTTAGTATCCTTGAGAAGGACAAGGTCCTAGAAAAAGCTAAAGAGTTAAAAATAGATGGAATTCTTTCTTTTGCCTGTGACCCTGGAGTTGTAACTGCTGCATATGTTGCAGAAAAAATGGGACTACCATCTTCTGGACCTTATGAATCTGTTGAAATATTACAAAACAAGGGAAAATTTAGAAAATTTTTAACAGAAAATAATTTTAATGTTCCTGTTGCAAAACAATATACAGATATTGAAACAGCTTTAAATGATACTGAAATGTTTAATTGGCCTGTAATTGTTAAACCAACAGACTCGGCTGGAAGTAAGGGTGTAACTAAAGTAGAAGAAAAAGACAAATTAAAAGATGCCATAAATTATGCTTTAAAATTTTCACATAGTAATGAATTTATAATAGAGGACTTTTTAGAAAAAGTTGGAGATTCATCAGATTGCGATTCTTTTTCGATTGATGGAAAGTTAAAGTTTGTATCTTTTTCTGCACAAAAGTTTGATGAAAATTGTGAGAATCCATATACTCCTGCTGCATTCACATGGCCTGCATCAATATCAAAAATACATCAGGAAGAACTTACAAATGAAATACAAAGATTATTAACTTTACTTAATATGAAAAGTTCTATTTACAACATTGAAACTAGAGAATGCACAAATGGAAAAGCATATATCATGGAGTGTTCACCAAGAGGTGGAGGAAACAGACTAGCAGAAATGATTAGATATATGACTGGTGTGGACATGATAACCAATATTGTTAAATCTGCACTAGGAATGGAACTTGATGTCATTGAGCAGAAAGAAATAAAAGATAATTGGGCTGAAATCATTCTTCATAGTGAAAAAGAAGGAATTTTTGAAAAACTATGGATTTCAGAAGAAATCAGTTCAAATATTGTAGAAAATGATTTATGGATAGAAACAGGAACACATGTAGGAGGCTTCTCAGGAGCAAATGAGGCTATTGGAACCATGGTATTGAAATTTGATAGTGAAATTCAAATGAATAATGTTTTAAATAATCAGAATAACTACATTAAGGTAATTGTAGATTAACGATAGGAGGAAGAAAAATGAAAAAAATTATTGTATTTGGAGCTAGTGGAGATACTGGAAAATATTTTGTGGATTATTTATTAAACAATTTCAAGGATAAGTATAAAATAATTGCATCTGGGTCAAGAGATTGCGAATATTATAAAAAAATAGGTATTCAATATATTAAAGTAGACATTACTAAAAAAGAGGAATTCGAAAAGTTACCTAAGGAAAATATTTTTGCAGTAGTAGATTTAGCTGGACTAATGCCTGCAAGAATGAAAGGGTATGAACCTTATAAATATATAGATGTTAATATAACAGGAAACTTTAATATATTAGAATATTGCAGAATAAACAAAGTAGATAGAATATTGTATGCACAGAGCTTTGGAGATATTAAAGATTATGGAGAGACTGAGTTAGTACTTAAAGCGGACATGACTCCTAAATTTAATTATAATACAGATCATACTATTTATGTAATGACTAAAAACTTTGCGGCAGACATGATAAAAAATTATAACCAAAGATATAATATCAATGCATTTATATTTAGACTACCAACAATATATTTATATTCAAAAATTGATACATATTATGTGGATGGAGAAGAACATAAAATAGGTTATCGATTACTAATGGACAAAGCTATGAAAGGCGAAACAATAGAGATTTGGGGAAATGAAAATAGAGTAAAAGACATGGTATATGTAAAAGATTTTTGCCAAATGATGGCAAGAGCATTGGAAGTAAACAAAAAATTTGGTCATTATAATGTGGGAACTGGAATAGGAACATCTCTTAAAGAGCAGATAGAGGGGATTGTTGAGGTTTTCTCACCTAAAGATAAAAAATCAGAGATTATACAGGCTAAAGACAAGCCTAATGCTCCGCAATACATAATGGATATTGAGCCAGCTAAAAAAGAACTAGGGTATGAGCCAAAATATGACTACATAAATATGCTAAAAGACTTTAAAAAAGAAATGGAAGAGAAAAGGTTTGAATAAAGAGGTAGATAAAATGGATAAAAAAATTTTAGTAACACAGTCTTCAATACCAACACTTGAAGAATATAGTAAGGAAATAGAAGATATATTTGAGACAAGATGGCTTACAAATATGGGAGTAAAACATCATGAACTTGAAGACAAACTGTGTGAAAAATTAAAAGTGAAAAATATATCATTATTTAATAATGGACATTTAGCACTATATACAGCAATTAATAAAATGAATTTATCTGGAGAAGTAATTACTACACCGTTTTCATTTGCTTCTACAACACATGCAATAGTACAAAATGGATTAACGCCTGTATTTTGCGACATAAACGAAGATGATTACACAATTGACGTAAACAAAATAGAAGAATTAATTACAGAAAAAACAACAGCAATAGTACCAGTTCATGTTTATGGACATGTTTGCGATGTTGAGGCAATAGAGAAAATTGCTAAAAAACATAATTTGAAAGTTATATATGATGCAGCCCATGTTTTTGGAGTTGAGGTAAATGGCAGAGGAATAGGAAGCTATGGAGATATTTCAATGTTTAGCTTTCATGCAACAAAAGTATTTAATACTATTGAAGGTGGAGCACTAGTATATAATAATCCAGAATTAAAGAAATCAATAGATAGTTTTAAAAACTTTGGAATAATAGACCAAGAACATGTTATAGATATTGGAATTAATTCTAAAATGAATGAATTTCAAGCAGCAATGGGATTATGCAATTTAAGACATTTTGATGAAGAAATTGCAAAAAGAGAGAAAGTATATAATGTATATACAGAAAGACTATCTGGGGTTCCAGGAATTACTATCTCTAAAACGCAAAAAGGTGTAAAGCCAAACTTTGCATACTATCCTGTAATATTTGATGAGACAGTATTTGGCAAGACTAGAGATGAAATATCAGAAGAACTAGCAAAAGAAAATATCTTCTCAAGAAAATATTTCTATCCATTAATATCAGATTACGATTGTTATAGAGATAGATTTGATTCTAAAAAAACGCCTGTTGCAAAGAGAATATCAAATAGAGTGCTAACAATACCTATGTATGCAAATCTTTCTGTAGAAGATGCAAATAAGATTTGTGATATAATATTAAAAAAATAATCAAAGGAATATAATATGAACAACTCAAAACAAAATGTGTTTTCAAATGTAATATGGAGATTTGCTGAAAGATGTGGAGCACAACTTGTTTCGTTTATTGTAACAATTGTGCTTGCAAGAATTTTGGCTCCAGAAGCTTATGGAACGATTGCTTTAATTACTGTTTTTACCAATATACTTCAAGTTTTTGTAGATAGTGGATTAGGCAATGCTTTGATTCAAAAAAAGGATGCAGATGATTTGGATTTTTCCACAGTATTTTTTGCCAATATAACAATATGCTTATTCTTGTATGCAGGGGTATTTTTATGTGCGCCTGCTATTGCGAGATTTTATAATGATGACTCGCTTGTATCAATTATTCGAGTGTTAAGCCTAACAATTGTTGTATCAGGTGTAAAAAATGTGCAACAGGCATATGTATCAAAAAAATTAATTTTTAAAAAATTCTTTTTTGCTACGCTTGCAGGAACTATCGGGGCAGCTATTATTGGAATTGTTATGGCAAAGAAAGGATTTGGAGTATGGGCTTTAGTTGCACAACAGTTGTTTAATCTAACGGTTGATACTATTGTCCTATGGATAACAGTAAAATGGAGACCAAAGAAAATGTTTTCTTTCAAAAGATTAAAAGAATTATTTTCTTATGGTTGGAAATTATCAGCATCTGCATTATTAGACACAACTTATGAAAATATAAGACAATTAGTAATAGGCAAAATCTACTCGTCTGCTGATTTAGCTTTTTATAATAAAGGAAAGCAATTTCCAAATTTAATAGTAACAAACATAAATACATCAATAGATAGCGTACTATTACCAACAATGTCTAATGAACAAGACAATAAGACAAAAGTTAGAGATATGACAAGAAGGGCAATTAAAACAAGCATATTTATAATGGCTCCGTTAATGATGGGACTTGCCTTTACATCTAAAAACATTGTTACATTGCTATTGACAGAAAAATGGTTAGGCTGTGTTCCATATTTGTGTATATTCTGCGTAACATTTATGTTTTATCCTATACATACTGCAAATCTTAACGCGATAAAAGCAATGGGGAGAAGTGACTTATTTTTAAAATTAGAAATTATAAAAAAAGTTGTAGGAGTAACATTGCTACTTGCGACTATGTATATTAGTCCATTGGCTATGGCATATAGTTTACTTGTAAGTGGACTATTAAGCCAAATAATTAATTCTTGGCCTAATAAAAAATTGTTAAATTATAGCTATATAGGTCAAATGAAGGATATAATGCCAAGTATAGCTTTAGCAATTTTTATGGGAATTATTGTGTACTTAATTGGACTAATTAAATTACCTATAATTATTTCACTGATAATTCAAATTATTGTGGGCGGAGTAATATATATAGCTGGGGCTAAGATTTTAAAAATAGATTCATTGTATTACTTATTAGAGCTATTAAAAAGCATATTAAAGAAAAATCAAAAAAATAATTAAGAGGGATAATTATGAAAATCTTGATTACGGGTGCCAACGGCATGCTTGCAAAAGCAGTAAAAGAAGAATTGAAAGAAAATGAATTAGTTTGTACAGATGTTGAAGAACTAGATATTACTAATTTAGATGCAGTTAGACTGTACACAAAAAAAGTAAAACCAGATTATATAATCAACTGTGCGGCTTATACAGCTGTTGATAAAGCGGAAGAACAAGAGGAGCTTGTATATAAAATAAATGCAATAGGTCCTAAAAATTTAGCTATAGCAACACAAGAAAATAATGCTGTATTAGTTCATATAAGTACAGATTATGTTTTTGGTGGTGACAAAGACACTTCAAAGGATTACAACGAAGACGATGAAAAAAATCCTCAAGCTGTGTATGGAAAAACAAAACTTGCAGGAGAAAAATTCATAGAAAAAAATTGTAAAAAATTTTATATATTTAGAACTGCATGGCTATATGGAGAAGGGCACAACTTTGTAAGAACTATGATTAATCTTTCAAAAGAACATGACGAAGTAAAAGTTGTAAATGACCAACATGGAAGTCCAACTTATGCGGTAGATCTTGCTTCTATAATTCATCAAGCAATGGAAAAGCAAATTCCTTTTGGCGTATATAACTCAACTAATATGGGTTATACAACTTGGTATGACTTCACAAAAATGATTTATGACCTAGAAGGAATAAACTGCAAAGTAATACCAGTAACAAGCGAAGAATTTAAGAGTGCAGCTAAAAGACCTAAAAATTCTCAGATGTCTAAAAGCAAGCTATTAAAATATGGAATAAAAATACCAACTTATGAAGATGCATTAAAGAGATACTTAAAGATAGAACAAGAAAAGAATAATTAATAAGAGGGAAAAATTATGAAGAATAGAAAAGGTATAATATTAGCAGGAGGAAGCGGAACAAGACTTTATCCATTAACAAAAGCAATCTCAAAACAAATAATGCCAGTGTATGATAAGCCAATGATTTATTATCCATTGTATGTATTGATGGCTGCTGGAATAAGAGAAGTATTAATAATAACAACTCCAAGAGATCATGAAACATTTAAAGAGTTACTTGGAGACGGAAAAAAATGGGGAATGCAAATAGAATATCAGATACAAGAAAAGCCAAATGGACTAGCAGAGGCATTTATAATTGGAGAAGACTTTATTGGAAACTCAAATGTTGCCTTGATTTTAGGGGATAACATGTTTTATGGTGGAGACTTAAATGAAGTATTGAAAAGCGCTAATGCTAGAGAAGATGAAGCAACAATTTTTGGATATAAGGTAAAAGACCCAAGAAGATATGGAGTAGTTGAAATAGACGGAGAGGGCAATGCTGTATCAATAGAAGAAAAACCATTAGAGCCTAAATCTAGTTATGCGGTACCTGGATTATACTTCTATACAAATGAGGTAATAGAGATTGCAAAAAACGTTAAACCATCTGCAAGAGGAGAACTGGAAATTACATCTATAAACGAGGAATATATGAATAGAGGAAAACTAAAAGTTGAAAAGTTGGGCAGAGGAATGGCATGGTTTGATACAGGAACACATGATGCACTAATTGAGACCTCAAGTTTTGTTCAGACAATAGAGAAAAGACAAGGAATGCAAATATGCTGTCCAGAGGAAATTGCATTTGAAAATGGATGGATAACGGGAGCTGAATTAAAAACACTTGCAGAACCTCTATTAAAGAGTGATTATGGAAGATTTTTAATGGATTTAGTAGAAAATAATTAGTGAAAATATAAAATGACTATTAATTTAATGATGATATAAAGTCAACTAAAGGGAAGGAATAGACTATATGGGAAAGTTTAAAAATTATGAAACATCAATAGATGGCGTGTATGTAATTGAACCTACTGTTTTTGGAGACGAAAGAGGATATTTCATGGAAACTTATGAAAAGAATGCTTTTGAAGAAATTGGAATAACCGGCGACTTTATCCAAGATAATCAATCGTGTTCAAAAAAAGGTGTATTAAGAGGGTTACACTTTCAAAAAAATCATTCTCAAGCAAAAATTGTGAGATGCATTAAAGGAGAAGTTTTTGACGTAGCCGTTGATTTAAGACCAGGAAGCAGGACTTATGGAAAATGGGAAGGAGTAGTCCTTTCAGGAGAAAACAAGAAAATGCTATATATTCCAAGAGGCTTTGCACATGGATTTTTAGTACTATCAGATACTGCAGAGTTTTGTTATAAAGTTGATAACATATATGATCATGAATCTGAGGGTGGATTGCAGTGGAATGATAAAGATGTAAATATAAAATGGCCTGAAGTAAAAGGGATAAC
>ERZ857480.14304-NODE-21951-length-54697-cov-10.9963_pt1 | contig 54697 bp, 45 predicted proteins | sample MGYA00519767_ERZ857480 | MGnify/ENA primary metagenome ERZ857480 (study PRJEB31778, sample SAMEA3449210) | human gut metagenome | biome: human gut; feature: human-associated habitat; material: faeces | place: United Kingdom | collected 2010/2012 ...
AACAGCAGAATCCAAGCTAAAACAAAATGGATGCCTCCCTCCAAGTTCAGGGAAGCATCCATGATGGAATCTTAATTATTCAATTTTGAACCGGTGTCCAGAAAACTGGGTACATATCATTTCGTAGTATACGGGGGTTTTGTTGTTTGGTTCCATGATTTCCTCCTGCTCTCTGAATTACCGTTCTTCTTCAGACCTGTCTTTCTGCCTGCTGCCGGAACTCCTGTCCATGTTCAGCGCCGCGTCCAGCTCAGCCAGCCGTGCGCTTTTGGTTCGCAGCTCCGCTTCCTGCGGGAAGGGTCTCCCTGCTTCGGCTCTGGCTGCATCAATCTGCTGCCGGACGGTCGCAAGGTGCTCTGTTGTAGCTGCCAGCCGCTTGGGAATCTGCGCAATGGCGTTATCAAGACGTGTGATGTTGCCTCGCGCATCATTGCCGACCTCCATCGGATGCGAAACAGCACCGTGCAGCGTGAGCACGAATTTGTTGATGAAGGCATCAAACTGTACGCGCATGGGCAGTCCGCGATAGGAGCCAAACTCGACCGGTGCGCCCTTGGCGGCATCCTTGCAGGCTGCGAGGATGGCTTTGCCCGCTTCTTCCTTGTCCATGATCAGCTTGTCGCCCACAGTCATGCCCACGAAATCCTCCTGCGGGAGCGGATGCGCCTCAATGGTGGCAATGTCCTTTTGGAATCCAGCGATGAGCTGCGTATCCCGCTCAACCTCCTGCGGAAAGTATTTGAGCAGCTGATCTTCCAGCCTGAACTGCTTGCTCTGGTGGTCGGCCTTCATCAGCTTCAGACGCGCCACATCCACATCCAGATCCATCTTCTCTCTGATTCGCGGGTCGCCGGCACACAGCGCCTTGATTTCCGCATAGGAGAGCGCCGTTTCATCCATGTCCTCGCAGGAACGAACAGGGCTTTTGCTGGTCATAATCTGAGAGATGAACTTCTGCTTATTCTCAACAGTTTGCCAGAGGTACGCATCAAACGTTGCCTCCGTTACGTAGCGGAAAATGGATACCTCCGGGTTCATATTGCCCTGACGCACAATGCGCCCTGCCCGCTGTTCAAGATCACCAGGACGCCAAGGACAGTCGAGATCATGCAGCGCAATCAGCCTGTCCTGCACGTTGGTCCCTGCTCCCATCTTGGCAGTGCTGCCCATGAGCACGCGCACCTGACCGGAGCGCACCTTCGCGAACAGCTCCTTCTTCTTGACCTCCGTGTTGGCTTCATGGATGAACGCAATCTGCCCGGCGGGCACACCGTGGGCGACGAGCTTTTCCCGAATGTCATCATAGACGTTGAAGGTGTTCTCCTGCGGGGTATCATCGGTAAGAAAGGGTTCGCATCCGCTCTGCGTAGCAGTTACTGCTCCCGTGCCCTTGGGCGTGGAAATATCACAGAAGACGAGTTGGGTCAGTTTATCTTCCTGACCAGCCTCCCAGATGCGCAGGATGTTGCCGACACAGGCGTTGACCTTGCTGGCCGGATCATCCGGCAGCAGCGGATTGATGAGACGCTGATCGAGGCCGAGCTTTCGCCCATCGCTGGTGATCTTGAGCATGTTGTCCACCGTGGGATCGACCTGCTTGTTATGGACTGCTGCTGCGCGTTCAGAGAGTGTCTGCACCATTTCCTCCTGTTGCGCGGTGGGCCTGACCACGACCGTTTCATACTTCACATCGGGCGTCGGGAGATGAAGCTGATCCGCCGTCTTGATGTCCGCGACCTCACGGAAAACGTTCATCAGCTCCGGCAGATTGAAGAACTTCGCAAAGCGCGTGCGCGCCCGATAGCCCGTTCCCTCAGGAGCCAGCTCAATCGCTGTCGTGGTTTCGCCAAACGTGGATGCCCAGCAGTCGAAATGCGTCATGCCGCTGCGCTGCAAAGCGCCGTATTGCAGATAGCGCTGCATCGTATACAGTTCCGTCATGGAGTTGCTCACGGGCGTGCCCGTGGCGAAGATGATGCCGCGCCCGCCGGTCAGCTCGTCCATGTAGCGGCACTTCATATACATGTCGCTGGACTTCTGCGCCTCGGAAGTGGAAATGCCCGCCACGTTGCGCATTTTGGTGTAGAGGAAGAGATTCTTGTATGAATGCGCCTCGTCCACATACAACCGATCTACGCCGAGCTGTTCAAAGGTGACGACATCATCCTTGCGATCCTCAGCACGCAGCTTTTCGAGTTTGAGCTCCAGCTGCTTTCTGGATTTTTCCAGCTGTTTAATGGAAAAACGCTCACCATTGTTGTTTTTCAGCTCCTCAATGCCCTCCATGATTTCGGCAATCTCGTCCTGAAGCAGCTGCTCCTGACGTTCATGCGAGACAGGGATTTTCTCAAACTGCGAGTGACCAATAATCACCGCGTCATAATCGCCGGTCGCGATTCTCGCGCAGAATTTCTTTCGGTTTCCTGTTTCAAAATCTTTTTTCGTTGTGACCAGAATATTAGCGGAAGGGTAAAGACGCAAAAACTCGGAAGCCCACTGCTCCGTCAGGTGATTGGGCACGACGAACATGCTTTTCTGGCACAGACCCAGCCGCTTGCTTTCCATGGCAGCCGCCACCATTTCAAACGTCTTGCCTGCGCCCACCTGGTGGGCAAGCAGCGTATTGCCACCGTAAAGCACATGGGCGACAGCGTTTCGCTGGTGCTCCCGCAGCGAAATCTCAGGGTTCATGCCAGCGAAAACAATGTGGCTGCCGTCATATTCGCGCGGACGAATGGAGTTGAATAGCTCGTTATACTGTGCCACCAGCGTCTGCCGCCGCTCAGGGTCTTTCCAAATCCATTCGCGGAAGGCATCCTTGATGGCCTGCTGCTTCTGCTGTGCGAGGGTGGTCGCTTTTTGATTGAGCACGCGCTGCTCTTTGCCGTCCGCATCCTGCACGGTGTCGTAGATGCGAACATCCCGCAGGTTCAGCGTGTCCTCCAGAATCTTGTAGGCATTGGCCCTATCCGTGCCGTAGGTGGTATACGCAGCAATATTGGAGCGGGAAACGACATTCTTGCCGTTGATGCGCCACTCGGCGGTATGGGGCGAGAAGTGTACCTCGATGGCACGGCGCTGGTAATACGGGGTATTGAGCAGCTCGTACATGAAGTCCTGAATGTACTCCGGCGCGATCCACGTCGCACCCAGCCGCACGTCAATGTCGGACGCCTCCAAATCCTTGGGCTGTGCCGCTTCCAGCGCCTTCACATTGGGCTGAAAGGCAGCGCCCGACTGCGCTGCGGTTCTGGCATCGCGCAGCTTTTGCCGCACATTGCCGGACAGGTATTCATCTGCCGTCACATACTGCGCCTCGGTGCCGGGGATTCGGAAGATGACACCGGTCAGCTCCTGAACGATGTCCTCCTCGCTTTTCCCAGTCAGCTGGGCCATATAGCCAAGATCCACTCTGGCGCGCTCCCCGATGGACACCGCCAGAGCATCAGCAGAGGTGTCCACATGATCGACGCTGCGCTGCTGCTTGATCGTCCGCTTCGTAAACATATCCGCTTTCCGCAGCAGCTTGTGATCATCATCGAGGATTTCGAGCGAGCAGAGCAGGTAGTAGGAGGAATCCGACGAAAACGCAAGGCGGTTGGCCCGGTCATTGATGAGGCCGTAGCGCGCTGAAAAGCTGTCATACAGAGTGTTCAGCTCCTGCTGAAGCTGCTCGATTTCCCCGTCGCCATGCTCATCGAGCTGCGCGTCGATCAGCTTGCGAACCTGATCCCGCAGGGCAATCATGCCCTTGATACGCTCCTGCGCTGTCTGATTCAGATAGGGCTTTACCATGCGGCTGTTCTCGCGGTAATAGACGGTGCCGTCGATCACCGAATACGAGAAGTTGCGCACGTCAGGTTCAGCGGGAATGGACTCGTCAATGGCTTCCTCATCGCCCAAATCGGGCAGCGCCGCTTCCTGATAGGTGCCGTGGATATGGCCAATCGCCTCATGTAGCTGATCCGCAAGGGTTACGCCTTCCTTCGGGAGAACGGTGAAGCTCTCCCGGCTGTACTGCGTATTCTCCCTGGACAGCGTGCCCAGAACCATCTCCGGGTGCTGAACAAAGTAGCTGTTCATGGTCAAGCCGTCTGCGTTTTCACCCACATGCACCCAATCTGGCTCAATCTCGATAGCTCGATCCCGCTTTTGCAGAAAGATGATGTCCGAAACGACCTCGGTGCCCGCGTTGGCGCGAAAGGCGTTGTTCGGCAGCCGGAGTGCGCCCAGCAGCTCCGCACGCTGCGCGATGTATTTGCGCACTTCCGGGGACTGCTGATCCATTGTGTAGCGGGAGGTAACAAAGGCGATCACGCCGCCCGGGCGCACCTGATCAATGGCCTTAGCGAAGAAGTAGTTGTGAATGGAAAAACCGAGCTTACCCAAAGCCCGGTCGTTGACCTGATAGTTGCCAAAGGGCACGTTGCCGATGGCGAGATCGAAGAAGTCGCGCCTGTCCGTCGTTTCAAAGCCCGCGACGGTAATATTAGCCTTGGGATAAAGCTGCCGTGCGATGCGCCCGGTGATGCTGTCCAGCTCCACACCGTACAGACGGCTGCCCGCCATGCTGTCAGGCAGCATCCCGAAGAAATTGCCGATGCCGCAGCTGGGCTCCAGAATGTTACCCGTCTTGAATCCCATTTGCGCAACCGCGTCATAGATGGCACGGATAACAGTCGGGCTGGTGTAGTGCGCGTTCAGGGTAGAGGCTCGCGCCGCGTCGTATTCCTCTGGCGTGAGGATGGATTTAAGGGCTTCGTATTCTTGATGCCACGCCGCGCTGTTTTCATCAAACGCCTGCGGCAAGCCGCCCCAGCCCACATAGCGCGAGAGTACCTCCTGCTCATCCTGCGTTGCCAATCGACCCTCGGCTTCAATCTGCTTGAGCCTCTGGATGGCGGTCAGATTGTTGCCAAACTTGGTTTTCGCGCCGCCTTCTCCCAAATGTTCATCCGTAATCCTGAAATTTTCTGCCACAGACTGAGGGGATACGGGCACGTGTTCCTCATCCGCTTGGGCGGTGACGTCCAGCACGATATTCTTCAGTTTGATTTCCTCAAGGGACTGCGCGGGTGTCTCATCAGTGGAAAGCAGGTGCGCATTTCGTTCATCTTCCGCCAGCAGACGTTCAAAACGGAGATAGCTTTCCGAGCGGAAGATGGGATAGCGCTGTGATGGGTCACGGAGACTTATGTCAAAAAGCCCCATTTTTTCAATGATGAAGGGCTGATGATCCAGATAGACGGTATCACCGACCTTGTACAGGTGCTTCGGTTCAGCAGCTCCAGGAGAATTCTTTCCTGCGTCCACGACAGGCGACTCTTCGCTATCCTGTTCAGCCTGAATTTGCTCCGCCAGCTCCGTCACCTGCCGAATGAACGGGCTGCTTCTGAGCGCATCCTCGTCCACAACTTCACCATTGACAATGCCCGAGGCAGCCAGTCCCTGACGTACATATTCTGTGTCGATGGGCTCGTCATCGTCCAGTTCTTCAATAGTTACCTCTTTTTCCGGCAACGCGCTGATGTTTTCCAGTTCCGATTGCGTCATATACCGGCCACGCGCAATCAAGGCATCCATCCGCTTGACCACCTGCGCCCAGCTGAGCTGAACCGCTGGGCAGCCTTCCTTTTGCAGCTTGATGCCCTTGCCGTCATGGCTTTCGCTGCTGTGGTCGGAACCCGACACCGCATGGGAGCGCCCGCCGATGCCGTACTCTTCTTTCAGATAATCTGCCTTTTCCTTGGGCGTATGCGCGGGATATGCCGTAAAGAAACGGTAGATCCTTTCCTTGCCGCCAGCCATGCTGCTCCCGCTGGCAAGTTGCGCATCCATCTCATCCTCCGTGATGAAGGCCGCTGGCCTTGCCACCTCCGTCAGCAGGGATTCGTATTCTCTGCGGGAAAGGGCAAGCTCCCTGATCGACTGAGCCAGGGCAGATGGGTTGTGGAAACGGAACCGCAGGAGCTTTTGGTTTTGCGCATAGGCATCGGCAAAGGCATCCATCTCGGTGGTAATGCCGGACAGAAAAGTCGGGTCAGCAAGGCGTTCAGCCAATCGAGCCGTTTCGTCCGGAAAGCCGCCGCCACGGATGGATTCCATGGCGGGAAGAAAGGCTTTCCCTTCGGTCGTTGTATCTCCATAAAGATACCACAGGCGCTGAGCGATCATAGTGTGTTCATGCGCAGGAGCTGTCGCCAGCTCCATCACGCTCATGAACTGCCCGCTTTCCAGCAGTTCTCCGATGCGTCTTGCGGCATCCTCCCACGACATGACCTGCGCAATCCGGGTATAGCGCGCCGACCCACCGGGCGCGAAGCGAATCCCGTCCTCCGCGTACCATGCGCTGATGCGCCCATGCTCCGTGACCATACCGTTGCCGCCGTGATAAACCTGCCGGAGAATCTGCGTCATTTCTTCAACCGGCTTTCCCTTGGAAAACTCAGCCGCCAAAATCAGACGGTGATTGGCAGTGTTGCCGCCCGTGCGCAGGATGTCATCCATGTCCTCCTGCGAAACAGAAAAAGCGAAGGGCGTCGCCGGGACGCTCTCCGCTTCCATGTGTTCAATCAGCGCGATCTGCTCCGATTCGCCGGGAATGATGAAGCTCATCTGCTCCAGCACGGGGTCATAATCCGTCAGACGTAGATCAGCTCCGACAGGATCGTCTCCTCGGCCTGCGCCTGCAGCGCGTTCATGCTCTGCACCCAGGTCATCTGATCCCGCGCCTTCAGCGCCTCCGTCACGCCCGCCTGCTTCGTCAGCTCGTTCATCAGGCTTTCGAGCCGGTTCTGCGCCGTCTGCTCGATCTCCTGCAGGTGCTCCATCAGCTTCCCGCTGAGCATCAATCTCGTGTACAGTCCCGGTCGATTCTCTTCCAGATAGTGCCGTCTCAGCAGCCCGTACTTGCCCAGTGGCATCTGCTCCGCTTCGGTCAGACCCAGGTCGGGCAGCAGATAGTCTCCGTTCTGCCTGTACTCCAGTTCGATCATGTTCCATACTCCTTTCTGTCTGCCGGATTGTCATTTCAATCTGCCGCAGCACCTGACCTGTGATCATACTGACCGCATTGCCAAGCTCTCCGGCAGTTGCAGGGGTGTTGAAGTTCAGCACCTCGGTGAAGTCCTCCCGGTACAGCTCCGGCTCCAGTCCGCATCGGAGCTGAAGGCTGTAGGCGATGCTGGCTGCTGCGGCCTGCCGGAAGGACGCTCCGATGTTGAATTCATCATACTCCGAAAGGAAGGAATCCGCAACGCTGTCGAGGATGTCCCTTCTGTGCTCCCGCCAATAAGCCAGCGCCTGCTGGCTGGAAATCTGCTGGATTTGCTCCACAAGAGGCATTTCAGCGTCTGCGTTGTATGCTTCTTTCAACATTCTGCGGACAGGCTGCTCCGTCTGTTCGGTTATTCGCCACGGCTCGATATCTCTCGACTCGCGACGTGTGCCAGTATCCAATACATCAAAGACATAGCGCACGCCCATTCCGCCAGAACCGGCAGTCAGCAGCGCGATGCCCTTAGAGCCGCGCCGGATGTACCGGTGCATGGTGTTGTTCCAAAGCTCGTACCCGGCACAGGCCGTTGCATCCGGGCGCTGGGCATAGATCAGCAGCTGATCACGATAAGGGTACTTATACAACCTGGATGATGTGCCCAGAAACGCCGCCCAGTCCAGATAATCTCCGGTGATCTTTCGGGCAGTGTCATCAGCCAGAGAAGCGTAAATCTGTGCCTTTGTAGCCATGTGTTTCTCCTTCCTGTTTAGTATTGGTCAATCATGAAATCGGGTGCGATATCAGAAACAAGCTGGTCGAATTCGTCATCGCTCATCCTGCTCAGACTTGCAATGACCTTTTCAGCCAACTGTTTGAGATCCGTCTCATCGTATGCCAGATAGGTCATCATGTCTCGCAACTCGGCAATCGTGCCAAGACGGGTTCCCTCATTGTAAAGACAGATCAGGGTGATCTCTTCCGTGCGAAACTGGGTCAAGCAGTCACCTTCTTTCGTCAGATTTCGTCGCTTTTCGCGCAGTCAACACAGCACGCGGGCTCACCTGCGGTGTGCCAATATGGCTGCTGACAGATATCGCATTGCCTCAGGCTTTGCGGGTATGTTTCTTCAGCGGTATCACTGTCATCTCCGCCATACCATAGCGCATACGCTACGAGATCCTGAAGATCCCAATCAGCAGGCAGCACAACCTCCAGAAAGTAATCGCAGTCAATTGCCCCATCCTGAACAGATTGATAATTGGTGTTGATGATGTGACAGCGTTCATCGGTCAGCGCGCAATTGCCGGCATGGCAGTTGGCACACTCCTCATGAGCAAGCGCCCGGATGTGCTTGAATATCTGTTTGTTCGTCATGGGCACCTCAATTCTCGCAGGGGCAAGGCTTGCCCCTGACGAAAGGAGGACATCACACCGGATGGCGGATGTCCTCCTCAGCCAGATAGATGCCATAACGGCCCAGCTCAGGGATGGCATTATTCTCAGCCTCGTTCCGGGCACGCTGATAGTCGCCTTCATCGCTGTCCACGTTGAGCGTATTCAGTGAATAGACAGGACTGTCCAGCCTGAGCGCCCGGTACTCGTCATAGCGGGCGACCTGCCGGACACCATTCTTGCGGCACAGGTAATCCATGATGCCAACCAGGAACAGCGCACAGCGGTACTGCTCATCGTCATAGAGGCGTTCGATCCACTCGTTCTGGTCGATTCCGTCGATGAACGCCAGATCGCCGGTGGCGCGAAGCCTGCCCAGCATGGAGTCTGCCAGAACATAGAAGTTCATCAGGGCGTGATTGTCATGTACAGGAATATGGGTATGAGCAGCACGCTCAAGCTCAAGCTCCTCCCAGTAGTCTTCGAGGATGTCCTCAACACTGACATCCAGCGCATACGCGAGGTTGTACAGAGTTACGGCTGCACAGCGATCCAGCTGCGCCTTGCCGTTCAGAATGTCGCGCAGCGTGGACTCGGGGATATGGCTACTGGCGCTTAGTTCGGCGCGGGTCAGGTTTCGGGCGTTCATCAGGTTATTCAGAAACATTATATTATCTCTCCATTTCTTGTGTCTTGGTTTTGATGGTCGGCGCGGGGGTACTCAGCGTTGTTGTCTGCTCACGCTTATGTGCCCTCTGTGCTTCCTTGTCATAGCAGTAGAGGTAGAAGTTGTAGTCCCCGCGCTGCGGAATGCAGCGGAGGCAGTATTCGTATTGGCTGGTTTCAGCACGATACCCGTAGTGGCCATTTCCTATGGCTCCATCATAGCTGCAACCCTTGCGCATCGACGCAAAATTCGACAGCAGACCGCCTTCATTGCGCAGGCCATCGACAACCGTTTGAAGCTCCTGCCGGAATTTCTCATTGTTCAGCTTGGGCGAATGGTCGAACCAGCTCGTCCAGAACTCAGTGCCGCTTCTGCCGAAATCCCCCCGCAAGTAGCCGACACAGCCGCGCTCAGCATCTGTTTCTTCATGACTCGAATACAGCCAGTCCGCCTTTTCTGCTTCAATAGGTTTCCAGGTTATCTGATTATTCAGGTCGTGCTCCGCGTCTTTGAGTATGCTTTCAAATGCATACAGCGCAGTGCGGGTATAATCACCATAGATCAATGAGACATCAGGGGTGGACATCCCTTGCTGCTCGGCAAAGGATGATGTATCTGCTGCATCCAGCCATGAGGTAAGCTCAGCCTGTAAATCATTCACAAGCTCTAGCATGGATTCGCCTTGTTCGCCCGCATACATCAGCTCTTCCACACCCGCATCCGGGTCTTCAGAGGAAAATGAGAGCATCAGCTCCGAGCTGTTCCCTGTTCGGGTGTAGGTCAGGGCTGTATCATTTGGATAGTCAAAGGTGTAGCTTCGCACGATTTGCTCATCTGGAGTATCAATGTCTGGCTCCGGACGGTCATATTGGCTGTCGCACCAGTTCTCAAAGGATTCCATGGACTGATTCATGTACACTTGCATCACTCCTCACTACTCAGCGTTCCGGGTCATTCCTGGAAAGGCTCCTTGAACGGATATGGGATGAAGCAGGCTTGTCATGGTCATTGAGCAATCTGGACGCAGAGGATTTCTCCGCACGTTCTTCCTTGGGCCCGTTGTTGACGATCCCGTCGATCATGTTGTAATCGTCCTCAAGCATCATTTCAGCGTTCTTCAGCGCGTTTTCGTGCTCAAGAAAGGCGGGGAGTTTATAGAATCCAAAGCTGTCCGTGTAATAGCACTCCATCTTCCCGCTCAGGTTGAGCGCGATCACGTCGCTGACGCTCAGGCTGTGACCGCGAAAATCATCAGGGCGATTAAGGTTAAAGCGGGTGTACAGTCCTTCAAGAATGGCTTCGGGCGTTTTGCAAGAAGCAAGGGCAGGTGGAAGTGCGCCGGAGTAAACGAGGTCGTAGCGGCTTTCCGTCACGCTATGCGCGGCGTTTGCAAAGTTGCCGTCCCTTTGTCCGAGGCTGTGCAGCTCCGACAGGCTGGCAAAGCGCAGGCTGTGGTACTGGGGATCAGGCTTCAGCTGATAAATCGCAAAGCCATTTTCAGGAAGCTCACGGGGATTCTGCCCGGTTTTATCCATCATAGGATCACCTCCAAAAGCAGAGCGCCGTCATCGCTGCCAGCGCCCTGCACAGGTCGTTTATTCGCAGACCACCATGTCGCTGGTTCTCGCCCCATCAGAGATCACCAGTGAATACTGGTACGAGCCATCCTCCTTGACCTGACGGCAGATGCGCAGACCGTACTGCTCCGTGGCAGTGCCGTGCGCCAGCGTCAGCTCGAACTCCGATTCATTGAGGTAACGGTCACGGCGGACATCGTAAAAGTCAATTGACCACGTGCCCGACCATTCCATCTCGCGCCCGCTCTCAAGCTGCGTCCTGCCGGTCATGGAGCCATCCTCGCGGAAGGTGATGCGGCTTGCGTTGATGGAGCTGCCCGCATACAGCCGCCAGCTGCCGAGCATGGCCTGACGCGCCTCGCTCAGCTCCGTCACCGTTTCATACAGGCAGGCAGATGGAACAAAGCCACGGAATCGCTCCTCGTCTGCCTCGACTTCAATGTACGTCCATTCGCCCATGGTACCCAGGCAAGTCACCCTCGTGTTTTCCGTCAGCCGGGCGAGAGGCGTGCGGCTGACCAGCGGATCGTCCGTCACCTCCACATCGTAATGCACGACGGAGGGAATGCTCGTGAGGTTCAGCTCCGGCACCGTGACATCGGCGGGCAGCGCGTTCTTGTAGATGTAGCCGATTCGGTTGTGCGTATCGGTAATGTCGTACTGCACGAGAATCCAGTCGCTCTCGCTGCCAAAAACCTGAATCCAGCCGTTGGTGCTGACACGGGCGCGATCCTTTGCACCTCGGACGCTTTTGCTGTCGGGCGCGGAATAGACGGGATAGGTCTGGTTTGAGGTAAAGGAAACAAGGGAAGCACTGAGCGTTCCCGCAGGAATCGACGGCACATTGGCAGCGCCGATCATCGTCGTGGCAGGCTCATCAGCCAAAGCAATCGCGTAAAGCATAATCAGGGTGAGAATCAGAGTAATCAGTCTCTTCATAATTGTATGGGCTCCTTTCTTGTCAGTCGAAGGTGGGGCGGAGGATGGGCTTGCCGTCAGCATTATAGTCAAGATGCAGCGTGGCATCGTATTTCGTATGGGTCTTGGCGGAGCGCAGGTCGGTCTTTTTGACGCAGCCCTTCTCCAGCAGTTCCTTCACATCGCCGGAGGTCAGCGGCTTCTCCGCGTCCTTCAGAATGCCGCCGGTCTTCCACAGCGCAAAGCTGCAGGTGCGGTTCTCGCACATATACCCCTTCGCACGCTCGGTGATCGCCGCACCGCACTTGGGGCAGGCGCCAAGTGCCTCCCGCAGCGGTGGGAAAAGCTGCTCAGCGTTCTCCGCACGCTGGGTATCGCGGGTCATTTCCTGCACGAACCGGCAAATATCGCGCATGAAGTCCTCGGGCGTTTCCTGTCCCTGCTCAATACAGCCCAGCCGATGCTCCCACTCCGCCGTCAACTGTGCGGAGCTCAGCTTGTCGGGCAGGATGGAGGTCAGCGCCTTACCCTTGGCGGTCGGAATCAGGACTTTCTTGCGTTTCTCTCCGACGCGCTCCACCAGCCTGGTTTCGATGAGCTTTTCCAGAATCGCCGCTCGTGTGGCGGGCGTGCCGATCCCCTTGTGCTCTGCATCCTCCGACATGTCCTCCTTGCCTGCGCTCTCCATCGCGTGCAGGATCGTCCCTTCGGTGTGATGTGCTGGAGGCGTAGTCTTTCCCTCCCGGATTGCTGCCTTGGGGAACGGAAACTCGAAACCTTCGGTCATCTCTTCCGGAATCGTCAGGGGATTGTCCTCATCCTTTTCATCGGCACTTGCGCCGATGCTGCCGCGGAAGGCACACCAGATGCGCTTCCAGCCCATCTGCACAACGCGCTTGCCTTTTGCGGTGAAGTCATGCCCGGCGCACTCGATATGCAGGATGGTTTCCTCATATACGCAGGGATCATCCAGCGCGCAGAGCAGTCTTGCACAGACCAGAAAAAGAAGATCATGTTCGCCAGTAGTCAGCGCCTTAACGGCTGCTTCCTGACCGGGCATCGTCGTCGTCGGGATCAACGCATGGTGATCCGTCACCTTGGCATCATTGATTACCGTTTCAACGTGGATTGCGGGTTCAAGGCCATCTGCAAAAGGGAGAGCTCCGTAAACCCTGGAGGCCAGCTCAGGCAGCCCGGCTTCCATGTCGTGTGTCAGATACCGGCTGTCGGTTCGCGGATAGGTCAGCAGCTTCTTTTCGTACAGTCCCTGAGCATAGTCAAGCGTCTGTTGCGCCGTGAAGCCGTAGAGCTTGTTTGCGTCCCGCTGCAGGCTGGTCAGGTCATAGAGTGCAGGCGGATTCTCCTTCTGCTGCGTATGTTCCATCGTCCTCACGACCGCAGGGCTGTGATTGCAGACATCCATCAGCCGGCGGGCCTCGTTGAGATCGCCAAAGCGTTCCGATACTACACAGATTTCACGACCTGTATCAAGAGCAACCTTGTAATAGGTTTCCGGCCTGAACTCCGCAATGGCTTTCTCTCGCTGCGAGAGCATGGCCAGCGTCGGGGACATGACGCGCCCGATATGCAGCGTCGGACCGTAGAGCAGGGAGTACAGGCGCGTGGCGTTCATGCCGATAAGCCAATCTGCCTGGGCGCGGCAAAGCGCCGCCTGATACAGATTGTCGTAGGCGGACATGGGCTTCATGGCGCGGAAGCCCTCACGGATGGCGCTTTCCTCCATCGAGGAGATCCACAGACGGCGTACAGACTTCCGGCACTGCGCCGTCTGATAGACCAGCCGGAAGATCAGTTCGCCCTCACGTCCGGCATCCGTTGCGCAGATGATGCCGGTCACGCGGGGATCGTTCATTAACGCCTTGAGGATGTCAAACTGCTTTTGGGTCTCGTCGGTGACGGTGTACTGCCATTTCTCGGGGATGATCGGCAGATCTGTGTAGCGCCAGCGGGCGTACCGGGCATCGTAGACCTCGGGCAGCGCCAGCTCGACGAGATGCCCGACGCACCAGCTGACCAGAAATCCCTTGCCCTGCAGGTAGCCGTTCTGACGTTCGGTGGCTCCCACAACCTCCGCAATCGCCCTTGCGACGCTCGGTTTTTCTGTAATAATCAGTTCCATATTGTTTTTTCCTCCATGAATGCGTTACCCCGGAGCAGGTGCTCCGGGGCTGTGTTACTTCTGTTCGGTGCTCTCGTCCTCGTCATCGTCGTCGAGATCAAGCTCGCTGTCCGCATGGCGCGCAGTCGGCTGATTCCTGCCCTTCAGGAAAATGACCGCTCCAACGACGCCGATGCCCACAATGGCAAAAAGCGCGAGCAGCGCTGTGGTCTTGTCGGTCGTGGGCTGCGCGGGAGTCTGCGTCGGCTGCGGCGTGATGATGGGTCCAGCAGTTGGTTCAGGGGTCACATAGATGATCTCCGGTGTGGGCGTGGGCACGGCTTCCTTCTCCTCGTCGGACATCAGCGCCAAAAGGTCGCGCTCATCGACGAGGTTCAGGAAATATGTCTCGTACATCTCCGCCTCTTCGTCAACCGGCTTGTCGTAGTCGATGACGAGATAGAAGGTGTTGCCGTTCTTCGTTTGCAGCGTAATGAACTGTTTGTTGGTCGCCGCAGAGTACAGCACATCCAGCGTATGGCTGTTGCCGTCCGCCTGATAGGGCATACCGGGACCGATGGTGATGTACTCGGTCTTGATGATCGTCTCTGGCGTGGGCGCGGCGGTCGGTTCCGGCGTGGGATCAGGCTCGTCCTGCACATAGATGAGCGAGCTGCCTAGGCCGTTGTAACGGTTGGACGCAGGCGTCGGCGTAGCTGTGGGTGCAGCAGTCGGGGCGCTTGTCGCGTCATCAGCCGGCTTCTTGGTCGGCTTCGGCGTGGCTGTCGGCATGGGCGTAGGATCAGCGGGCTTTTGGTAATGCGGATTGGTCAGCGTGACCGGCTCGGAGAAGTTGCCCGCGTAGTCAAAGGCGCGGAATGCCAGCTTCTCAAACAGGTTCATGTTCGCATCCAGCTCCACATTCAGTGTGCCGTTGACCAGCGTGGTGAACAGCATACTGTTGACCTGCACACCGGCGACGCCGGACAGATCATCCTTGGCATCGACCTGAAGGGTCGTGCCGTTGATGGACGCGGTCAGCACCGGCGCAGTCAGGTCGATGCACGTCACCTCCGCGCTTTCCTCAAATGCATGACCATGCGGATCGGTCACGCGCAGGGTGAAGGTACCGTTTTCGTGGAACGTCAGCTCTGCACGGCCATCTGCAAACAGGTTTTCACAGTCCACCCAGTTGCCGTCGTTCATCCGGTACTCGATTTTCTGCCAGCCCAGCCTGTCCTTGTCCGTGATGGACACCTTCATGACGGCTCCGTTGCCGCTCGTCCAGCCGCCCGGCGCAGTCAGGATGATTCTGTACGGCGAAACGCTTTCCATGGGCACCTCTGCGGGCGTGGCCTCCCCCCCTGCGATAGCCCAGACAGGAAAAAGGGCTGTCAGCAGCAGAAATATCGCCATACCCAGCGGCAGAACACGCTTACGCATCGTCATCATCATCCATCACCTCCTCATCAGGCAGCGGCACAGGGGTATCTGACTTGGCAGACGCAGAGGTTACATCCTTGGGCAGCTCCGGCACCAGCCTGTCCCCAAACATGGACTTCATAATCTCCGCAAGCTGCTCCGGGGTCACGTTGTACAGCTCCGCCGTTGCATGGATGGCTGTGCGATCCGCCTGCTTGACAAGCCCACGCAGGTCTTCCACTTCTTCCTGAAGCTCAAGAAGCTCTTGCTCTCTTCTGTCAAGCAGCGCATGGAGCTTCTGGCGGTCGGCGGGATAGCGTTTCTTTTTCTTTTCGGTCATGGTTCCTCCTTAAAGTGGCAGGCGGCCAAAGCCATACAGTCGCTTGGACCATTTCTCGCTTTTCAGATCGGCAAAGCCGACCGGGTCACCTGCGTGAATCATCATGTCGTTGCCCACATAGATGCCTACATGGGTGATGCCCTTGACATCCGCACCCATCGTTTTCTCGAAAAAGACGAGATCGCCGGGACGAGCGTTCGCCTTGCTGACATCACTGCACAGAGAGTAGAGCCCATTGGCACCTGTCCGCCCTACATCGCATACGCCGGAGTTGTTAAAGACCCAGCAGACGAAGCCTGAGCAGTCAAAGCCGGTATCGGGATTGCTGGCACCGTACACATAGGGATAGCCGATGTACTTCTCGGCCTCGACCATCAGGGCAAGGAAATCGGGATCGGCCCGAAGAAGCTGCTCCGGGATGGTGTAGTTGACCAGCTTGTATTTGGACTGCACACCGCGAATCTTCACGTTGGTTTTGCCAACCGAGGAAATGACGGGGATGTCATCGTCCTCAATCTCCATGAAGTACTGCGGATCTTCCAGAATCACGGTCTCGCCATTCCAGTTGTCCACGTCAAAGGTGCTGGTATCTTCCGCCACAGCGCCCCGAGCAGAGAAAAACAGGGAAAGCAGGAACAGCGCCGCGATGGCGGCGATTATCTGACGGGCGATGGTCACGGTGAGGTTTTCGTTGTTTCGATTCATCATCAATGGAATGCTCCTTTCAAATCTGCGCATGGAAAAGGAGCCCTGCCAAATGCAAGGCTCCTTTCAGCCGATGGTCAGTTGGGTACTCGTCCAAACGAGTGGAAATGCGTCTGCCAATAGGCATCGCTGAGATCGGCATAGCCGATGGGATTGCCGCAGTGCAGCATCATCCCGTTTCCTACATAGATGCCGCAATGCGTGATTCCGGCGACATCTTCGCCCATCGTGCCCTCAAAGAACACGACGTCTCCGGGCTGCGCCTGGTCATCCGGCACGGTGCGGCACAAGCTGCGCAGCCCCTTGGCACCCAGCCTGCCGGTGTTGCAGACGCCGCTGGTTGTGAACACATACGAGACAAAGCCGGAGCAGTCGAAGCTGGTTTCCGGGCTTGCGCCGCCCCAGACATACGGATAGCCGATGTACTTGATCGCTTCCTCCATCAGCGCAGCGAATGAAGGAGCGGCATCCAGGGTTTCCTGCGGGATGTCGTAGAGTGTTGGATCGCGGAGCGGCACTGCATAGGGATTGCCGGAGAAGATGCCCTCCATATTGCCATGCGAGGCCATGTACAGCGCGTACATGCCCATGGTGTGATGGCTCATGCTGACAACCGGCAGATGGGATAGGTTCTTGTTCTCCAGCTTCACGTTGCAGATGCTGTGCGCATAGGGCACCTGCACGTCATAAGTGTAGGTTTCGGTGTACTGCTGCCCAGTGACGGGGTCGGTCACGATGCGTGTGCCGGTTCTCGCTTCCGTCCGATATCGGGTTTCTGTTGAAACAGTCTGCGTGACAACGTATTGAAGATCAAAGTATTTCTCGATCACCGGATAGGCGGTATCCAACGTCCACTCCTGTCCATCGAAATAGGCGGAGATGATGGCGATGAGCACATAGGGATCGTGCCAGATTTCGTCGGCATCGACATGGTATTCGTCATACCCGGGATGGTACTGCTCGTAGCGATCCATTTCGTCCTGCAATTCACGCTCCTTGTCGGCATAGGCGCGCTCCGCGGCGCGGACATCGTCCTCCGTTGCCGGATAGGTGCCGATGATGAGCGATTCCAGCACCGATTGAGCCAGTGGTGTACAGGATTGCAGGCTGCCCATAAGGATCAGCAGCATCGCGCACAGCAGGATGATCAGCCTGGGGGAAGGATGGCTTTGGAAAACCTCTGCCACCCGTTCCGCGATGTCACCCGCTCCGCGAACGGTCTTGCTCGTGGCGGCAGCACTTTTCTCCGCATCGCCCACGGCATTTCCGACGGCCTTCATCGCGGCATATTCCTTGCGGATGGCGCGTTTTTGCTGCCAGCGGGAGAACGGATTGCTGGTGAATTTCGGATTCTCCACACGATGTTTGGCTTCCAGATACCGTATGTTAGCTTCATCCAGCGCACGTTCAGCATTTTGCGCCTGCTTATAGGGGCACAGCTTGTGTGCATGATAAGCATGTTCGCCCATCTGCAAGGCGGAGGTACTGAGCCTGTCGCCTTGCAGCACCGCGCTTACCGCGGCGTTGTCATCTTCATTGGCCTCTGCAAGCTGCTGATGCAGCTGATCGTGTGCCGATTCCATCGGACGCTGAACAGGATGCCGGAGACGGGAGGGCGGTTTTGCTTCGGTTTCCTCAAACCGGAGATGGATTTTCTTTTTCCTGGCATGGGGCGAAGAAGCATCAACCGCCTCGGCTGTCGCCTGGGTCACAGAGGACACAAACGCAGGTGCTTTCCCGGAGGATTTTGAATCAGCGGACGAACGCACAACCTTTGATGCCTGTTTCTTCTGCTGAGAAGACTCACCAGATGGCGATGCCGGTTCATGCAGTTCAGCCGCATTCGCTTCAATCTGCTGCATGGCATCCTGCTCGGTTTGAACCTCCTCGGCGGTCAGCTTCAGGCGGCGCGTTTGCAGCTTCTTCTTGGCTGCATCGTATCGGTCGGCGGCTTGTTCTGCCTTTTCCGCCTTTTGTGCCAGCTCCGGGTTTTCCAGCTCCTCCTTCGAGAAGCGCAGCCGGGGAGAGCCGCGGTTACGGGGTTCAGTCAATCAACAGCACCTCCTTGGGGTGTCATTATGACGCACAAGCCCATGCGGGCTTTGTTTGTGGACTGTTCCATGTCGTGTTCCTTCAAAAAGGGTACAGAAAAACCGGCATGGATCGTACATGCCGGTTTGAGGGGATAGATGCGCTATATGCTCTGCAAAGCGCTGTGTGAATTGCCATTACTCCATAGGGTTTTCTTCTTCGTCCTCCATTGGGAAAAGGTACCCCATCAGTTTCCATACAAGCTCTTCTGCCCGATCCGGCAAAGAGTCATAGGACACGACCTGCTGAGAAACGCCGTTGCGATAGGTGATGTCGAGCTGCCAACAGACCGGTGTATCGCCGATCTCCGATTCATCCTCTGCATCATCCCACTCGTCATCATCATTCCAATCATCTTTGCCTAAAGCGTAGTCCTCCTGCCAGCAAAAAATCTCCAGATGCTGAACTATCCATTTGAGCAGCTTCGTCATCTTATCCGACGGGATATGAACAGCGTGTTCCTGCCCATCCTCCGTCATGCTGATACTGGAGTCCTTCCTGCTGACACGAAAAATGGCGTTCAGAAAGATTTCATCGCCGTACTCATCATAGACATCGTCGTTCACCATGAGCGACAGGTGATCTACATGGTACTGCTTTTTCTGCCGATTGCGTTCTTCAAACGGAAAACGGCACTCGTAGGCTTGTTGAGCCGCCTCTTTGATGGCCGGGCGATCGTCATGGCAACGCTTTTTCAGCCATGCGCATTGCTCCTTGGACAGATACCATGGCAAATTCAGGATACGCGTCAGCGTCATTGCCTGATTGCGTTCCTCAAGGGGCATAGCAGCGCAGCTTTTGCAGATGTGAGCCGCATGGCCTTTGCCTGAGAATTTTTCATTGGCCTTGTGCTCGCCACAGATTTTACAGTAGTGACCGGTCTTCTTCATTGATTTAGCCCTCATGGCCAATGATCGCCTTGAAGCGATATTTCCCATAGTCTGCGCCATTGAGACGCTCAAGCAAGTCTGCTTTGCGCATCTTGGTCAGCAACGCACTGGCAGGAGAGCCGGTCAGTCCTGTAGCCTGCATAACATCGCTACGATTAAAAGCCGTTTCTGTGCCATACCGCTCATACAGTAAGTATATTTTTTCGAGCGTAGGCTGCTTGTAGGGCAGCACCCGAATCCATTGAGGAACGGCACCTTTCTGACTTCCCGTTTTCCTGTTTTCCTGTTTTCCTGTTTTCCCGACTTCAACGCCGTAATTCAGATTGAAAAGCGTCACGATAAAATTCGTGCGATCCGAGTAAAACTGCGGCTCCAACGCCTCGCGGAAATTGACCGCCCGGTGGTAATCTGCCTTGATCTTCTTGAAGCCGCTGCCCCGGCGCTCCATGTAGTTCATCCTGCTGAACACGTCTGCGATCACAGGATTGCGGCGCTTGGAGGGAACAGTGTCGGTATTCAGGTCCTGCACCAGCGAGCCATCCATCATGCCGCCGGGAGAGTAAATCTCCATTCGATCATCAAAGATGTCAATATGCACCTCGCTGCCGGTGATCATGTAATCCCTGTGAATCAGGGCGTTGACCAGGCACTCGAGCACCGCGCGTTCCGGATAGTCGGGCATTTCTGTGCGCCCGGTATCCGTCTTTTTCCAGCGCTTCTTTGTGTTGTTGCGTACAAATTCCTCTCCGCCCTGCAGCAGAGCAATCAAACTGCCGCTGAACTCCTTGTCGTCCAGCGCTTCCATCACGCCGGACGCCTTGTCCAGCCCATTCCAGCGGGTGCAGAACAACCGGGAGAACCGCATGGGCGATTCATCGGCCAGCAGCGCGCCCGCATGGGTCAGGAAGCCCTTTTCATCCACCAGCCCGAACGAAACAAAGTCCTGTGCGTCCAATTCAAGTCCAGTGCGCTGGCGGTAAACAGAGCGGAGCTTGGTAAAGGCAAAGCTCTCAAACCGATACAGCGTGGGGAGGCTGTCATAGGTGCTGTTGCTTCCGCGAAGAACAAGCCGTTTCAGGTCGGTGGATGTGGCCTGTACGCTCTCATTGCCCACACGGATATAGGCAATGCGCCCGCCATCTCCAATATAGTAGTACGGCGTTTCAGCCCCTGCGGCGACGTGAAGCAGAATGAAGTCCTTTCCTTCCTCCTGCCTGATCTGCAGCTCAATCGACGGAATGGGGTCCATCTTGCTTTTGACAGCCTCACTGATCTTCTCGCTGGCTGTTTTCACATCAGGAAGCCCTTTCAAAGCGTCATCATCCGCAATGCCGAACAGGAGAACGCCACCGTTGCCATTGGCAAAGGCGCTGACGCTCTTCAGCCAGCTTTTGGGTCTGCGCTCTTCCAGCGTTTCCTTTTTATCGTATTCCGTTGCTTCGCCAATATAGGCTCTGATCTTCACCACATACACCTCATTGCACTGTTTTCATCAGCCATAATGAAAAGCTCATTTCCTTTATATTATAAGCGGGAAAGCCATGAATATCAAGCGCCGTGAAGGCGGTCTATCGCAGCGCGCCATAAGCGGCGCATTGCAGGCTCACGGAAGGGCGCTGTTCGCCGGAGTTGCCGCATGACCTGCGAGATCAGACGGGCGGTTATGCAAAGCTTTACATAAAAGGTGTAATGAAAAGTTTTTATAAATGGAAAGAATGATTGTAATAAGCTGCCTATAAACCATTTTTACAGAAAAAACTTTCGATAATAATTGCATGGATGTCTCCTTTCAACGACAATAGACACACCACCTTGAAAGGAGCGTGTGTCTATGATTACAAACAATTTCAACAAAGAGCTTCGGGGCATTTCAGATGCATTGCGTGATCTGGGGTATCTTGGCTGCAATCGCTATGACGACAAAACAAAAATTTTTATCGAAAGACATTTGGGCAAGAACGGCTGAAACTCAGCCGTTCTTCGCATTTCTTTCCATTATTCAGAACTTTTCATTAAGGCGGGTCGTCATGATGCGGTACAGCCTGGTATTCTTCGGGAACCGATCCTGGAACGGCAGGATGACATTGCCATAGAACAGCAGGCCCTCGCCTTCGCCGCTCTGGGTGACGTAGGACAGCTGATGCGGAGAAATGCCCAGCTTCTTCGCCAGAATCTCACGGTCACCCGCTGCCTGGTTGAGCATATAGATGTAGTCGGAGTTCTCGAAAATGTTCTCGATCTCCTGACTGGCAAGCAGGTCTTTGACGTTCTGCGTGATGCCCGTTGGAATGCCGCCCCACTTGCGGAACCTCTTCCAGATTTCCACGGAGTATGCCGCCGTCTGCTCCTCCTTGAGCAGCAAGTGGAACTCGTCCATGTAGTACCGGGTGGATTTGCCCTCGGCGCGGTTGGCGGTGACGCGGCCCCACACCTGATCCTGCACGATGAGCATCCCCAGCTTCTTGAGTTGCTTGCCCAGCTCCTTGATGTCGTAGCAGACCAGCCGATTGTTCACGTCCACGTTGGTGCGATGGTTGAACACGTTCAGGGAACCCGTCACATAAATTTCCAGCGCTGTCGCCAGCGTCTGCGCTTCCTTTTCTTCCTGCTCTCTCAGGGCGTTGTACAGATCCTCCAGAATAGGGATATTTTCCGGCCTCGGGTCGTTCAGGTAGGGCTGGTAGATGATGTGAACCGCGCGGTCGATGATGGTTTTTTCGATAGGCTGCAGACCTTCGCGCCCGCCGACGATCAGCTCGCACAGCGACAAGATAAAGTCGGACTTGAGTGCCAGCGGATTGTCATCATCGCTGTAATTGAGGTTGATGTCCATCGGGTTGATGTAGCTGTTGCTGGTGGGCGAAATGCGGATCACCTGTCCGCGGAACGTGTTGACCAGCAGGAAATACTCGCCCTCGGGATCGCAGATGATGATGTCATCATCGGTCAGCAGAATGACGTTGCAGATCTCACGCTTTGCCGCGAACGATTTTCCGGAGCCCGGTGTGCCCAAAATCAGGCCATTGGGATTTTTCAGTTTCTTGCGATCCACCATGATCAGGTTATGAGAAAGGGCGTTCAATCCGCAATACAGCGCCTCGCCGCCGGACTGAAACAGCTCCTGCGAGGTAAAAGGAATGAAAATCGCGGTAGACGAGGTCGTCAGTCCGCGCTGAATTCTGATTTTGTTGAGGCCCAGCGGCAGGCAGGAAACCATGCCGTTTTCCTGCTGAAAGTCCAGCGGAACCAGCTGGCAGTTGTGCTGCTGGGCAAGGCTCTGCGCCTGCTTGACGTTGAGGGCAAGCTGTTTCTTGTTGTTTGCCGTGTTCATCACCAGAAATGTAATGAGGAACATGCGCTCGTTGCGGCTCTGCAAATCTTCCAGCAGCTTCTTTGCTTCGCCGCCGTAGGTGGCCAGATCGGACGGAATGATGTCCATATCATATCCGGCACGGACGGCCTTCTTCTGTTCCTCGATCTTCATCTTATCGAGGTCGGTGATCTTGCGTTTGACATTCCGGATGGCTGCCACCTGGTCGATAGCCTGAATGTGCAGGGACACGACGAGGCTGGATTCCATAGCGAGGAAATCCGCAAGGCAGCGGTCGTTGAGGTCGGAAGCCAAAATCGAAAAGAAACTGACTGCCGCCTGCTTCTTTCCCATGCCAAAGCTGCGCTTTTCGCGGAAATCAAAGCTGGATGGCGCGATGAAGTCCTTGGTAGAAAGGCCGGAGGGCGGGAGCCACTTCCAGTCGAACAGGAAAGGTGCTTGGGTGTCCATGTGAAACATGTCATACATGAGCTTCAGCCGCTCACGCCCGTCAAGCGGAGATGCAGAGACACCCAACCGCTTGAAGCTGTTCAGCAGATCAATCTCGATGCGATCTAGTCTCGGCTTAGCGATCCTGATATTCTCCGCTTCGATACCGAAGGTGATGAACTTGGTCTTGGTCAGGCCGTTGTTGCCCTTGGCTTGCTGGTTTTGCAGCATTTCCGCATACTCGTGCCGGATTTCATTGTTGCCGTCATCCCTGTCGGGAATCAGGATGCTCTGCTCAAACGTTTCCGTGCTGGCAGTCAGGTCGAGAAACGAAAACTGCAGGTGAATGCTGCTGTCAAAATAGTTGAGGAAGTCGCACCAGCCCTCGAAGATTGCCGTCTTGTCGTCGTTCTGCGCGAGCTGATAATTGATGTCCTGAAATTGAATGGTCTTGGTGTAATACTGATCCGAGACGCGGCAGATGCCGTCCGGCCACATGCGCTGATAGGGAATAGTGTCCTGCGCGGAATACGATCCCTTCTTTCCCTTCTGCCGATTCCGGGCCATGAGCGACTTGAGCTGCTGCTTTTCTGCGCGCGTCAGCTTGATCTTGTTAGTGCGGTGATTTGCCATGAAGGATTTTCTTCACCTCCCGCCTTGTGCGGATATTCTGGTCGATGGTTGCATAGAAGTTTTCGGTCTGGTACACCCTCGTGCGGGGACGGACGAAACGCGCCTGAATATAGTGCTGCAGAAGCACCTCAAGCGGCTGCCCATGCTGCTCATAGATGGCAAACATGAAAAAAGGCATCATGGCCGCGATCATGATCAGAGCAGCCATGCTGGAGCCCATGGTGTCCTTGGTTACAAAAAACAAAGGCACGCCGACGAGCGCGCCCAGACCGAAGCAAAAGACCTGACGCTTGGTCAGGTTAAACAGGAACTTGGTTTTGACCCTTGTCAGGTCCTTGGGAACAGGCACATATGCCATGTGAATTCTCCTTTCCTGCGGCAAAGTTGTTGCTGCTGCCAACTGCGATTGACCCTCTGAAAGGGCATGGACCGTCTTTGCGGCAGATGCTTGCCGGTCTGACTGCGGCTTCCCTGCCGCTTGGGTTTTCGTTTTCGCAGTACATTGTGCCGCTTCCGGCTTTGGCTGTCCGGTACATGGACAGCAGATGAATGGTTTCTGGTGTTTTTGCTCATGGTGTTCTCCTCATGAGGCTCAATGGGCATTGAAGATGGATTTTGCAACGCTGCTGCTCTTGAACAGGGTGAAGCACAATAGCACCGTATATCCGATGCACGTCCAGAGCGCCGTGCTCACATCGCTGTCCACGCTGATATTCTGCACCAGCACTGCGTAAATGCCGACGCAAACCATGATAAGAAATGCCTGAAAGCCCAGCGCGAATAGGGAACGTAAATAGTTCTGACCCATCTGTCCCCATTCGCGATTGACCATGGTTGCCATCGGGATGGGCGCAACCGAGGTGATCATGTAGATTTCAATCATTCGCCCATAGGTGATGATGAAAATGCAGATGCTCAGCGCCCATGCGATGATGCCAATCAGCGAGGACTGGAACCACAGGCCAAACAGCGACCCGATCTCCATATCCATGAGCCGGGCTTCAATATCGTTCATCAGTCCGCTGACGTTCATCGCGGTGTCTCCGATAATCACACCCGCCGCCTGATTGACCACATGCTGCGCCACGTCAAACACGCCCATGACGATGTTCCAGGTGTTCGTCACGATGAGCACCGCGGCGAAGGTCTTGAATATCCACTTGAAGAAGATGAACGTATCGAAATCGTGCATGTTGTTGCGGTCAATCAGCATCTGGATCAGCTCCAGGCACATGACGAAGGTGAGGATGATACCGGCGATGGGAACCATGACATTCTCGGACAGGCTTTTAATCATGCCGAAGATGCTGCCGTTCCACGTCTGCGGCGAAGCGCCCACTGTACCGGCGACATCCGCCACTTGGGAATTGATGCTGTCAAACAGCCCGGAAAGATTGCCGACCACGCCGCTGACCAGCAGCTCCTTGAGCCACTCGGTAATCTTGTCCCAGATAAAATTCAAAGGCGCATCCCTCCTTGATGCCCTCTCCCGGAAACCCGGGAGAGAGCAGAAGATTGGTTGGTGTACATCAGCCGAACAGGCCGGAGAGAAGAGGGACGAGGGTCGTGCCGATCAAGGCCACGCCGCCGCCAGCCATGAGCTGCTTGATGCCCTGGGACTTCGCGCCGGGATTGTCATTGCCATAACCTTCCAGCAGGTTGATCACACCCCAGATGCCAAGGCCAGCGCCGATGGCGATCACGAGGGTCTGGAGAACGGTAATTGCAGAATTGAAAAAAGCCATAGAATACCTCCGTATATTATAAAAGGCCGCCATATCCGGCCGCCTGAAGCTGAGTGCTATCCGTCCATTCCTCCAGAAGTGCTTCATCGTCCTGCGGGTTATCGCTTACGGACACCTCGAATGCCTCGTACTCCTCTTCCAGCCTGAGTTTCAGCTGGCGTGACAGGTACTTTTCGATGTCAAAGGCGTTCTTCTTATTGGAATCAGACAGATATTTGTAGTTGGGGTGGCTTGTGATGTCATACTTATCCGACAAAAAGGGACGGACGCCGCGCAGCTGGAGAATACACTTGCCTCCATCCATGACGGCGAGCTCGTCAACCGACATCAGGGATTTGCCGAGCTTTTGGTAATTGAGACTGTGAGAAACCTCACGTCCGCGGCTTTCGCCGGTGTTATATGTGTCGATGGTTTCCTTGCCGAGCAGCTCCTCCATTTCCTTGAGCGTGGTCTTCTCCTTGCCGCCCAAAAACAGCAGCGTATCGCAGTTGCCGGTGATGGTATCGGCGTTGTCCTTGTAGATGGACTTGAGCTGAGACTGCGCCTGCAGAATGATACTGGCGGAGATCTCACGGCTGCGGATGGTGGCGATGAGCTTTTCAAAATTCGGAATCTGTCCGATGTTGGCAAACTCATCGATCAGGCAGCGCACATGCACCGGCAGCCTGCCGCCATATTCGTCATCTGCCTTTTCGCAGAGCAGGTTGAACAGCTGGCTATAGGCCAGACTGATGAGAAAGTTGAAGCTGGCATCCGTGTCCGACATGATCAGAAACAGCGCGGTTCGCTTGTCTCCGATGGTGTCCAGCGACAGCTCGTCATAGGAAGTGATCTCCCGCAGCTCCTCGATGTCAAAGACGGCAAGGCGCGCGCCGCAGCTCACCAGAATGGATTTTGCCGTTTTTCCAGATGCCATCTTGTATTTCTGGTATTGCCTGACGGCAAAGTTCCCCGGCTTCCGCTGTGCCAGATCGTCAAACAGATCATCAATCTCGTTGCGGAAGTCCTCGTCGTCCTCCCGCACCTGCATCTTATCCAGCATGTCGATCAGCGTCGCAAAGTTCTGCCTTTCCGGCAGCAGCTCGTAATGGATGTAGCCAATCAGGGCGATATACAGCAGCGTTTCGGCCTTGACCCAGAAATCATCTCCGGCTTTGCCTTCACCCTTCGTGTTGGCAATCAGTGCCGTGACGAGCTTCAGAATGTCCTTTTCGCTGTGAATGTACGAGAGCGGGTTGTAGTGCATCGACTTTTGGAAGTTGATGGTGTTGAAGATACGCAAATCGTACCCGGCGGCGACCAGCATCTTGCCGCATTCCACGACAAGGGTTCCCTTCGGATCAGTCACCACCAGAGAGGTGCCTTTGGTTTTGGTGCATTGCATGATGTTGGGCTTCACGAAGAACCTTGTTTTGCCGCTGCCGGAGCCGCCGATGACGAGCACGTTTTTGTTGCGCGCATATTGCGGGTTCTTGGGGCGGCTGTTCATCGTCAGGCGCTCAGTTTTCGTGAGGATCACGTTGTTCCACGGGTCCGCGTCGATGAACGGCTGAATATCGCCGGGCTTGCCCCATCTGGCGGAGCCATACTCGACATTGTGCCGGTACTTCTTGGCATTCCTGCCTTTTTCGTAGACGACCAGCCGCATCAGGCAGCCAATGGTGATGCCCAACAGAAGGTCTGCAGGGACAAAGCTGGGCCAGGGAGAGCGAAACGCTGCGGCGAAACCGTCCATGAGGTGGAGCAGCTTTCCCGACATGTCCGCGCCGTCAGCCAAGTGCCATGCCTCTCCCAGCTTGGTCGCATACAGACCGATAAGCACATAGGGGAGATTGAGGATCAGCAGCTTCTTGAGCCGCGCTTTGTTCATCGTTCCATCCCCTTTTGCCGGATGCGTTCCATCTTCTTTGCCGGCGCTTCTCTGGTCGGATCGAGCGTCGGCTCAGCGGCAGAGCGCTCCTGCTTTTGCTGCCTGGCCCATGCAACCGAGTAGGCAGCCATCGCTTGATTGATGGCGCTCCGGTCACGCGCCTTGAAGTATAGGATGTACCGGGGCTTGCCTTCCTGAGAGTAGCCCTTCTGGACAGCGTAGTCCACGCCGTATTGCCGGGCATACCGGTCAAAGGATTTCGCCTCGTTCCGGTCAGCCAGCTCTGTGTTTTCAACACCCTGATTCTGCGCGATGAGCTGCTTGACAGACTGCTTTCCCTGGGGTTTTACGTTCTGATGCGCCTGAATCTTGCTCCTGGAGTACCGCAGGAACTTCATGAACGCCGTCGCCAGGGTACGTGCGGTCAGCTTGCTCGTGTTGATGATCAGGGTAAGCGATTTATTTTCAATGTCTTCCTGCATGGGCAGTTCCCTCCCGTGTGAGAATCAAAAGAAGATGCCACGGCGGCACCTCCAGACGATGAAGATAGTACATGCTTATGACATACCTCTGAGTCATGTGCATTCACTCCTTTCCACGAATCATCCGTGGCTCGAGAAGCACACTTTCTTCGTCAGTCGTTATCACCGAAGGAGTAATCGTGGAACATGCTTTCAATCGCAGCGTCCTTCTCCTTCTCTTCGGATCGCTGCATACAGGCATCCAGCAGGATCGTGGTGAAGCTTTCAACCAGCAGGTTCATCTCGCTGTTGCGCAGGGGAATGGCGGAAACAATACCCGGAATGTCGATACGACCAGCATCACGCTTTTCAAGCCGGGTGAGCAGTTCAGAGAACTCCATGTGTTCGCGCAAGTTATGGAGAAAGACGGTACTTTCGGTGAGCGCCGTGAACATGCGGTGGCGCTCGTCAAGACTCGAAAAGCCCACAACGTAAAACGCCTCGCTCTTGGAATTGGTAAAGGAACGAATCATCATCGCTTATGTTCTCCTCAGTTGTTTCTGTTATTTCTGCTTGATCGGCGCTTGCGGATCAGCCCCGCAGTGCCGCTGATGACCATCAGGCCAATGCCCACCCACATGACGCCGGTCACAGCCAGATTCACGCCGGTCTGAATGGTCGTGTAGTTGACAAATCTCCTCATTTCATCAGGCACGACGTAGGCTTCGTTGATCTTCACCCGGATGACCTCGCCGGAAACGCTGTAGCCCTCAAGCGTTTCGATTTCCTTGATGAAGTATTCGCCGGGTGTAAGATCCCGGATGCTGACGATGCCGTCCTCGCCGGATTCATAGGTGCCGATGATTCTGCCGCTGGCATCCTCCACGGTGAACTTCGCGCCCGCCAGAGGAACGCCGGAGCTGTCCGTCTTGATAAACTCATAGTGGTTCGGGATGTTCACGCACATGATGGGCTTGGGCTCTGTCCAGTCATCCCCGACATGAATGCGAATGTCCTCCATGCGGCAATAGCCATTGGGTGCAGCGTCTTCACGGATGATCCAGTCGCCATAGTCGAATTGGCTGAAGGTGAATACGCCATCCTGATTGCTGACGGCGGTTTCGACCTTCTCCATGGTGCTGGCATTGTACAGGCTGAACACAATGCCGGACATCGGCGTGCCTGCGGTATCAACCTTGATGCAGGTGATCTTCTTCTCCCGGTTGATCACGGTCGCAAGGGGCGTATCGCTGTTGGTATAGCCCTCGTCGATGGTGACATGAATCACATCCTTGCTCAGCAGATATCCGTCAGGTGCGGTGAGCTCGCGGATGGTGTACTTGCCAACTGAAGTACCCGCGAAACGCACCAGCCCCTCCGCATCCGAAACAGCGGTCATGACCAGCTCATCCTTCTCATCGAACAAACCGAACTGCGCGCCAGCCAGGGCGACATTGTTCTGATCGACCTTCTGCACCAGCAGCTCTGTCGGACAGTTGGTCAGCGTGGCGATGGGCGCGTCCGGGTTCTTGAAGGTGCCATCCACCGTGATCGGCGTCTTCGTATGGTCCTTCACATAACCGGGCAGCGGCTTAATCTCCTCGATGGTGTAGGAGCCGTAGGGAATCTGTTCAAAGGTCGCCAGACCTTCGCTGTCCGTAACAGCGGTCGAATGGAGCGTGCCGTCCTCGCGGAAAAGCCCGTATTCAACCCTTTCCAGCGGCCTGTGCTGCGGATCGACCTTTCGGATGGAAAAGCGGGAAAATTCATCCGCAATGGCGGTCTGCCCGACCACCTCGCCCTGTTCATTGACGGTGAAGGTCATTTCGGTATCATCCAGCGCATAGCCCTCCGGGGCCAGCACCTCCCGAAAGGTGTAGGTGCCGGGCACCGCAGGGAAAGCGGGCAGATAACCGTCCTCGCCGGTATAATCACGGCAGACGATTTCACCCTCGCCGTTCCTAACCTCGATCAGCGCGCCGGGCAGAGCTGCAGAGCCGGTAATGTCGGTCTTTGCAATCCGCACATCCGCATGAACAATCTCATTGTGGATGGGCAATCCCATCTGGAAAACAACCTCGTGATGCTCGTCAGCGAACTCGTCCGTGATGGTGACGCGGTATCGGGCATCGCTGAGCACCCAGCCCTCCGGGGCAGCCAGCTCCTGCACATGGTATTCCCCGTGGGGATAATCGCCGGAAAAGGTAAGAGCGCCGTCCGTGTCGGTGATGCCGGTTTCGATCAGCGTATCGGCAGGCAGCGTGCCGCCAGTATACTCGATGGGATCGCTGCTATACAGGCCGAAGACAAAGCCCTCGCCGGGCACGTTCATCAGTCTGGAATGCACCATGCCGTCTTCATCATGCTGTGTGGCTACGATTTCTTTCTCCTTCGTCAAGGTGATTCGTGCAGGCATGAACTCATTGACGGCAGAAAGGCGGGCTTTCACCACCGGTGTGGTGTGGTCTGATGCTGTCAGCGCAATCTCATGGCGCGTTTCATCCAGCACATACCCGGCAGGGGCGGACACCTCGGTCACGATATATCGTCCAAGGGGCAGCGAATCTGTGACAACGCTGCTGCCTGCCGTCGTGGTCAGCGTCGCAGCCAGCTCGCCCTCCCGGAACCAGACCGTCTGGTCCCTGCCCACGATGTCCTCGGCAGCGCGCACCTCATACACCGCGCCGGGCAGCCAGTCCTCCTGATACAGCGGCGTGTGTACCGTATAGCCGAGCGTATCCCGGTTCTCGCTGAAGCCCTTCAGCACAAAGCCCCACTTGTCGATCTCAATCGTGCCCTTGATGGGCGTGTTGGATACCGCGATCTCCTGCACAATCATTGCCTTGTCTTCTGCAAACGCCAGGATGGGGATTGCGAGGATAAGAAGCAGAAGCACCAGCAAGGGAAAGCAGCACGTTCGTCTCATCTTCATCTGATTACCTCTTTTCTGAATATGATAGGTAAGGAAAAGGCAGCGGTTTGGCCCGCTGCCTTCTGCAGTTTACTCTTCGAGAGATACCGGCTGCGGCTCAGCCTCCGCAGGAATCCAAACTGTGGTGGAATACCCGTCGTCCAGATAATCATCCGGCACAACGGATTCGACGATCTCGTACTCGCCCCAGGTCAGCAGCGGCGTCTGCGCCATGCCGTTTTCGTCCGTCGTGATCACAGCGACCACCTCACCGTCGCCCTCGCCGTTATGGGAAGGCAGGCCGGAGATGCGCGTCACGGTGAACTCCGCGCCGGGCAGACCGTTTGCGGTCTCGCTGTCCGTCTTGACGATGCGGATGACGCCCTGAATCGGCATGTTGGTCACGGTGCGGGTCACCAGCTCATCCATGCCCACGGTGATTTTCTCGCTCCAGAGCGTATCCTCATAACCGGTAGGGTTTGCGTGCTCACGAACGATGTAGTCAGCGGGGAAAAGGTCGGGCGATTCCGCGATTCCCTGTTCATTTGTTGTCATCTGCGCAACGCGATCTATGGCGTTCCCGTCCTCGTCCACCGAGTAAATGTCGAACTGAACGCCGGCAATCGTGTGCTGATCCAAAGCATCCTGCTTCGTGATCCTGATTCGACCCGGCGCGTCCTCGTTGATCACCGTCGCCAGCAGCGTGGTGGGGTTGAGGTAGGTACCGTCAATCGTCACCTTCCACTCCTCCGCAGACGGATGGTAGCCGTAGGGCGCGCTGATTTCCCGGATGGTGTACTCGCCATATGCGATCTGCTGGAACAGCACGGAGCCATCCGCAGCGGAAGTGGCCTCCTGCACCTTGTTGCCTTCGCTGTCAAACAGACCGAACACCGAGCCCGCCAGCACTTCGCCGTTCTGCTTGGTTTTCTTCAGCATGATCTTGTTCAGCTCGTCCCGAATGACCGTATCACCCGTCACCTTGCCGTCGGCAGTCACCGTGAAGGCTTTGACAGCCACATTCAGCGCATACCCGGAGGGCGCGTAGGTTTCCTTGAAGGTGTAGGTTCCGGGCACAACGGGGATGTTGGGAATTTCGCCCTTCTCATTGGTGTATTCGCGGTAAATGGTGTTGCCGTCGGCATCGTATACCTCGATGAGCGCACCCGGCAGCTTCTTGGCACCGGTAATATCCGTTTTGGTGATCGTCACGGGCGTGCAGATCAGGCGATTCAGGATCGGGTTTTCCAGATAGACGGTGATGACATTTTCGCTGACAGCTTTATTGGCAGGAGTCAGCGTAACGGGGTACTTCTCTGTGCTGAGCAGCCAGCCGTCCGGCACGGACAGCTCCCTGATATAGTAATTGCCGTGCGGATACAGGCCGGATAAGGTCAGATTGCCCTGCGCATCCGTCGTGCCGGTGGCCACCAGCGTATTGGCGGGCAGCTTCTGGCTGTCACCATAGGTGATGATCTCACCGGTGTACAGGCCGAAGACAAAGCCCTCGCCGGGATAGACCTCAACCGTCTGGTGAATCATGCCTTCCTGCGTCTGCGTGAGCAGCAGATCTTCCTTCTGCTTGCGCAGGGTCACGCGCGCCGGCAGATAGGTGTTGCTGGCAGACACCTTGACCTCGACAATCGCGGTCTGCTTATCCACGGCAGCCAGCGTGAAGGGATGGGGCGTGGCATCAAACACATAACCGTCCGGCGCGGAGATTTCCGTGAGGGTATACTTGCCCAGCGGCAGCACCTTGCTTTTCACTGAGCCGTTCTTACTGGTGGTCAGCGTCTCGATCAACTCGTCCTTGCGGTAGAACACGGAGCCTTCCTTGCCCACAATGTCTTCGGCAGCGCGCAGCTCAAACACTGCACCAGCCAGATAGCCGTTTTGGAAAACCGGGCGCATGACGGTATTGCCGCAGGCATCCTGCTCATCCTCAAAACGAACCAGCTGCAAGCCGGTCTTTTCCAGCAGTACATCGCCGCGCACCGGTGTGTTGGTCACGTTCACCGTGATGGTCGCCGTTTCGGCAGCCAGAACGGTTGCTGCCGTGAGGGACAGCAGCAGAAGCACCGTCATGCCCAGACGGAGCAGTCTTTTCATGCATCTCATCATTGTTTATTCTCCTCATCATCGGATGGTTACGGTGGTTGTGTACCCGGCATCCAGATAGCCGCTCGGCACGCCGGTTTCGGTGATTCTGTACTGCCCCCATGGGAGAGGCTCTGTCTCAGCAATGCCCTGGGTATTGGTCGTGATGGTCGCAACGACCCTGCCGATGTCGGCGGCATTGTCAGAAGCCGGGCCAGTCAGGCGTGTAACAGAAAAGACAGCCCCAGCCAGCGGTTTTCCGGTCAGGCTGTCCGTCTTGTTTACCCGAATGCGACCCATAATGCGTTCATTGGTGAAAGAAACATGGGTGGTTGTACCCGCAGCGACGGTCACGCCGGACGAGGCCGACGCAGACAGGGCATATCCCTCAGGTGCGCTCTTTTCCCGAACGGTGTATGCGCCGGGCGTCAGGTCGGCAAAGAGCACCACGCCGTCCGAGCCGGTCGTCCTTGTCGCCAGCACAGCTCCACCGCTGCTCAGCAGCTCAAAGACCGCGCCCTTTAGGAGAATGCCATCCGAAGATTTTTTGGTGACCTTGATTTCGCCCGTGCTCAGCTCAAAGGTCACGCTTGCAGATTGCAGCGCGTATGGAGAGCCATAGAGCGGGACCATGATTTTCTGGATGGCGACGCTGGGGATACCGACGAGGAAATAGGCTTCCTCGTCGTCCGAGGAAACGGATTCCATGGAGACGGCAAACCGGCTGCTCGATGATGTTACCTGGATGGTATCCCCGCTTTTCACATAGTAGTAGCTGCCGTCCGAGCCGCCGCTGTTGCCGGTCAGTATGCCCACCGACCTCGGAATACGGATCAGATCGGCATCCGTGGTCAGCGTGACGGTGCCGATGTAGCTGGAGCCGGACACGCTCAAACTCTGATTGGAGGCTGTGATTTTGCCCGTGATGGATGCGCGGGCAATGCCGTTTTCCGCAAGCCATCTGGCGTAGGTGAGGTACACAGCAGGCGCGCCGCCGGAGAAGGCGTAGAAGCTGTCCATATCCCAGTAGCCGCGGACATACTGCGAACCTTCGAGCTGCTTGATCACCTCGCGCATGGCAAACTGACCAGCGACACGCGACCAAACCTCGTTATTAGAGGCACTGCGATTGACCGCCATGAAAGGGTAGGTGTGGCGCAGCACCCAAGCCAGCGCGTGCATGGTCTTTGCGGAAAAACGCACGCCTGAAACACCGCCGCCGCCAGAGTTGTTGACGAAGTAATTCATATCCACCAACACGTAAGGGCCCTTCGCGGTCTGATTGGAGCCGGAACCCTCACCGGGGCCAGATAGATTGTGCTCCAGACAGTACACTGTATAGCCCTCCAGATAGTGCGGTGTGGCATAGATCGTGCCATGAGAGGCGGATTTGGCGATCTGGGGATAAGCGCTGTCCCTGCCCGAGCTGCCATAGAGTGAGGACTGCCATGCGTAAAAGCCGCCGACGCTTCCATTGATATTTTTCAGGGAGAAACCATTCATCGCCGTCGCATAAAGGCTGATGTCCATTGCCTGCAGTGCTTCAAGAAACTCCTGTGAATACGCAAAATCCGTCACTGTACAGGCATCGCTGTTTGCAGGGCCAGTCTCGGCAGCCATAACCCAGCAGGTGGCGTAGTCCGTCCACTTCATGGTGCCATCCGCAAAGTCGTCGCCATACAGGAAGCGCACCTCGTACCAGCCGTTGCCCAGCTCATCGGTAGTGATGGACAGTACCTGCACGGTCGCGTCATTCACAAACTGCCCGAGGTACCCGTCGCAGTAATAATCCTCGATGCCATATTCGTTGACGTACTCAAGGACGCGCGTATCGGTCGTAACGCTGACATAATCGCCGGGCGCGGCAAGCACTGGCGCATCAGTGTTTTCTTCGGGAGGCAGGATTTCTTCCATGTCCGTAACAGGAAGCTGTTCATCCGCATCACCAAGTTCACCATGTTCGGGCTGAAGCCCGACAGTGTCCTCCGGTGTTTCCATATCAGGCTGCTGTTCGTCGGGCACAGCGTCCTCCTGCATTTCCGCAGGATCACCCTCTGTATCTGCTGCGGGCTGTTCGCCACTGACGATGAACAGGGGCATCAGGCCGATGTCCGTCATGCCCTCGCCTGCGGGGAAGAAACTGATCTGTGGAATATCCTCATCCAGCAGATAGCTGCTGTCCAGATCATCCGCGCGGACATAGCCGCAGATGACTTCGCCCGTTTCGTTCAGGAACCACACCTTCACCGATGCGGGAGCTACAAATTCGGTTGCCAGAACGAGAAAGACATCCTCCGTCGTGGTGTAGACCAGCGATTCTTCTGTCCTCGCAGCGTCGCTGTACACGACTGCTTTGTGGACAGTAGCGACGTAGACATGACCGTGTTCGTCAAGAGCCGCCTGAATCGGAAGCCTGTCGTCGGGTACGATCTCCCCATCGGGCGTATTGTCCTCGTTTTCTTCTTCCGATCCGTCCGTAGGCTCATCGGGAATCGCATCCTGTGCATCATCTCCCTGCGGATTGTCGGCAGGCATGTCATCAGCGTTATCATCTGCGGATTCTTCCTGTTCGGAAGTGGGGTCATCCGCAGCGGGTTCGCTGTCGCCATGAGATTCATCGGGCACTTCGGAATCCTCCGAGGCAGGTGCATCATCTGTTTTCTCGGCCTCCTGTTCATCGGAAGGAAGCGCCGATTCAGGTACTGCCTCGCCATCCGTAGCGATGATCGGGGGCAGATCGGTGGGCGTCGTGGCTTCCGCCCATGCACCCACAGGCATACAGCCGAGTGCCATGCTCATCGCCAGCACAAGCGCTGCAAACCGTTTTGTTTTTCGTCTCAACTGCATTTTATCTCCTTTTCTACTCTTGGACCGCCATGACAATCAGCCGTCCGCTGGCTCCGCTATAGCTGCGGTCACAGGTAATCAGCGTCAGGATATGATCATTTTCTTTCACCTCAACACCCGTATTGAACAGCGCCTTTCGTTTGGCACGATTCACGAACTGAAGAAACGCCTTGCCACTGCCAAAGGACGCAGCAGCCGGGTCCCAATCGCTGACCTTCATGTTCAGCACGGCAAAGATGCGGTAGCAGCGCCTGCCGTAGATACTGTCCAGCGTGATGACGCTGTGCTCCGCGTAATATGATTCCTGCTTATAGTCAATCAGGGTGCTGAACATTGCGTCGCTATGGCTCAGATGATGACCATAGATGGCGATGTTCTGGCTGGGCTGCCGATAGTCCGAGCTTTTCAGCGAAAACAGACATCCCAGCTTACTTTTCTTTCCATTGAACAAGTGGCCCAGGTAATATGCGGAATCATCCGAACGAACGACGGGATAGCTGATCACGGTGCCGGTAATCGAAAGCCAGGCAACGAAGTCCTTGTTTTGGGTCAGACACATTTCCAGATCAATACCGGTATCAAAGACAACCTGTGCAACCGGGGAGGGAGAAGCAGTCTGCTGGGCTTCCGGTATATTGGGTGATGGGGAGGATGATGCCAAAGCATCGGTTGCCATGCCCGCCTGCGGATACGCTTCTGTTCCCGGCAACGGCGCGGTTTCTGCGTCGTTTTCTGTGTTGCCGGTCGGTGCGGGAAGTGGAATGACCGGCATAGGGCAGGGCGATGGTGCATGAATGCTCATCTCTGCAATCGCCGCATATGCATTCTCATCCGCCCGATACGCAGCCAGCTCCAATGCAAGCGGCAGCACAAACGCGGCTGCACCGCATAGGAACATGGCGAGCAGCAATGTGGAAGAAAGGGCTATTCCATGTTTCTGCAAGCAATCACTCCAATCAAAAAGCACACCCACATTTCATCAGGCGTGCTCATCGTTCTTGTCCTCTCTGGCGGTTTCTCAGCCAGTTATCCAGCAGTTTTATAATGACCTTTTCCATCTGCTTTGCCGTATAGGATTTGGGAAAATACTTTTTCAGCGTGTCATGGCTGAGCGTGACCGAGTTATGCAGAGGTTTCTTTTCCTCTGACATGATCTCCATCACGCCCTGCTCAGACAGCGTTCCTTCTTTGCTTTCCTTTTTGATTCGCTGTGCCTGCGAAAGCGAGGGAGTCTGCTGCGTGACCTCAAGCGCGTTTTGCAGCCACTGCTGCTCCTCTGGTTTCAGATAGGAAAGCTCAACGGCGGGAGTAAAGGCCAGCTCACCGCTATCCACCTTATCGCGCAAGGGCTGTTCGAGGCTGTTGAGGCGAATAAAGCGCTGGATTTGCGATTTGCTTTCCCCTGCTTCTTCGGCAACGATGTCCCGCGCTTTCTGCCCATCTGACTTGTGCCCAACTTGGGCACAAGTTAGGTCTCTCCGTTCGCCCTGATGCTTGATGGCCTCTAGCTTCATCTGATATGCCTTCGCCCGCTCACTCGGCAGGATATTCTCGCGCTGGAGATTGCTATCCACCATGATGATGACCGATTCATCATCATCGAGGTCTCGGACGATGACCGGCATGGTGTAAAGGCCTGCCAGTTCACAGGCACGCTTTCGCCGGTGTCCGGCGACGATCTCATACCCGCCATCTTCCAAGGGGCGTGCAATGGCTGGCACCAGCACCCCATACTCCTTGACGCTTTCCACGGTTTCCATCATGCGATCATCATCCACAACGCGGAATGGATGATCTTTGAATGGATGCAGCTCAGAAAGAGGGATTTGCAGAACCTGCTCCCGCGCATCTGCCTGCCGTGTCTCCTCCGTGGAAAAGAGATCATCGTATGAGGCCAGACTGATGTTTCTGCCGCTGCCTTTCAAGCTGCAACACCTCCTTTGTCAGCGCATGATATGCCTGAGCCACCTTACCCGCAGGATCATGTGCAAAGATGCTCTTTCCTTCGGCGCTGATTTCCGCCGCGCGTACTGAACGGGGAATCTCTGTATCAAACACCTTGATTCTGGAACCATAGGTGCTGCGAAGCAGGGAAGCAATCTCGCGGCTGTTGTTTGTACGGCTGTCAACCATGGTCAGCAGAACGCCATCGATTCGCAGCTTATGGTTGATGTTTCGCTTTACGCGGGCAACAGTAGCCAAAAGCTGCTCAACGCCTTTTGCCGAAAGATACTGAGCCTGGACTGGAATGATAATCCGATCAGCTGCAGCCAGGGCGTTGATCGTTAGCATTCCAAGAGACGGGCCACAATCCAGCAGAATGTGATCATATTCCTTGCTGTAATTGGCAAGCACCTGCTTGAGCGTGGTCTCCCGGCTCATGGCGTTGACGAGGGACACTTCCATGCCGGCCAGGGTAATGTTCGCAGGAAGAATATTCACGCCTTCCTCATGATGAAGGATACCCTCCTCAGGAGAAAGTGGCGCATCGTTTAGCACCTTGCCCATGAGATCGGTTAGCGTTACTGGCAGGGTATCCGGCTGAGAATGTCCCAGACTGATGGTTGCACTGCCTTGAGGATCACAATCAGCAATGAGCACCTTCTTTCCTTCACGGGCAAGGTCAATGCCGAGATTCACGCAGGTAGTGGTCTTACCTGTGCCTCCCTTTTGATTGACTAACCCGATAATCGATGCATTCATCTTATCCCTCCGATCATTTGAACAAGAAAAAACACCGCCAGACTGCTCTGACGATGTTCTCAATCTCATCTTTCACGTTACCATTATAGCACAGCTTTTTGTCCAGTTCTGTCCAGAATTGTCCAAAACTGTCCAGAGTTGTCCGAACTTTTCAAGTGAACTGCGTTTGAAGTATGTCTTGCAGCTCTGACAGTGCTATTTCATGCCGACTATAGATACTGGATCGACTCAGATGAAGCTCCTTTGCAATGGCTGGCATCCGCTTGTGCTCTACATACCGCAGCTTCAAAATATCGGCGTTCATGGGATCATCAATCCTTTGAAGAAGAGAACAAACCTGACTGCGCAAGTCACCGTACTCCCGTTCCGCTTCGGCATACTCCTGTTCGGCTTCCATCAGGCGGATAACGGCGTTCTCGTTGGCGGTAACGTCGCGCGATCTTGAAACACATTCACCGCCTAGCACTGCCGAGGCTTTTGCCGCTGCTGCCCGGCAGAAGACTACCCGTTCCTCTGCCGCAGTCAGGCGACGTTCTGCAAGCCGCAGCTTTTCAAAAAGCGCATCAACTGGCATCACATCGCCTCCCTTTGCAGTCTATCCAGCAGATCGTATCCATCCAAATCTGACAGAACCGAAAACCATCTGGAAAAGAAGAAATTGCCGGCAGCATCCTGTTTCTCTTCATATTGCTGCAAGCGCTGTTCCTGACAAGCCAATTCAGAAGGAGTCATTTCCTTATTCCTCTTGAGACGCCCGCGGATTCGTTTCATCATCCGGGCGCGATTTCGATAATCCTTGACTGCCTGAATGATGATGGCGTCGGCCAGCGCCTGCCACGGGTTTTCTTCTCCCTTAACACTGCTGGTTTTCCTGATAGCCAATGCAATTCCTCCCATGGTCGGCCGGACAAAGGAACGCTGGATTTGTCCACGCCAGCCTGTATTTTATCGCTTTCATCCGTTTCGCTTGGGCATGAAGCTGTTCCTCACGCGCAATGCGGGCCAATGCCTCCCCGGCAGTCGGGTCAGCATAGCATTCCTGATTCCTGTACACTTTGGGCCTCCTGATATGCAGTCGTTGATTGTTCTGCTCAACAGGCATTCCTCGACCAGCTTTGGTAGAATGCCCGCCAGCAAGTCCTTTGCATGGGATTACAAAATCCCGGCGCTTCGCACCTCCGCGTCGTAGTAATTGCTCATCGTCGTTGGAGCATGATAGAGTGTCGTCATCAGGTACTGCCGGATATTGCGCACCTCCGTGTGCTTCTTATCGAGGCTCAGAAAGACGTACTCGATGTGATGATAACTCAGCTTTTTGAACCGGCTCTTGACCACCTCGGCGGGGTAATTCTCTCCTGCGACCTTGATATAGGGCCTGCGGCTGCACAGCGTCTCCGTCATGATCTCCACGATCTCGTCCAGACGTTCATGGTCGTGCGGTGTGTCCAGCGCATCATATTCGATCTGCTCCTTGACCTCGGCGAGCGTTCTCCGGTACTCCGGTGCATCCATCTGATCCATATCGCTCGTGCCCGTATCGGATTGCTGTGACCTTTGTCTTTGGATCATGATTGGATCAGGATTTGATTTTTGGGTATTTGATTCATACGTATTGGATACCTGAGTATTTAATTGCGCAGGGTTTTCCGTATCCGGCGCATCCGTTCGCGGTGTTGCCGTATCCAGGGAAACCATATACGGGTTTTCCGTACATGGTGAAGCCGTATATGGTGAAGCCGCTTCCGGCGTCTTGTGCGGGCTCTCATAAACGACATACTCCGTATCCGAGATGCGTCCGCCCTTGTCGCGTAGGCGATGGCGGATGAGATACCCGGCGCTTTCCAGCTCACGCAGGGCTGCGCCGATGCTGTCCACACCTTCCTTGCAGATGGCAGCCAGTCCGCGCGTCGTGTAATTCCAATCCTCCGGCAGGGACAGAATAACGGACAGCAAACCCTTGGCCTTGAGGGATATTCCCCTGTCCTTGAGATGAACATTGCTCATGACCGTGTAATTCCGATTCTTCTCTATGCGAAAAACAGCCATTTTGAATCCTCCGTTTCTTATCTTGATTTTCATGACAAAATGTCGAAGGCGCTGAGGTGAGTGTGAAGTGTGAATTTTCTTGACATAGAAAAAAGACGCTCATTGCTGAACGTCTTCTATAGCCATACAGATCACTTACGCATTGGGGACCCCTGTTCTTCAAATACAAAAAAGGCGCCCATTTCTGAACGCCTTCGGAACTCTATTCATTTGCCTCAGAGTATATCCTGTGCTAATCGTCACGCGCTTGTGCAACATTCTCTGCTACACCTCTGCTAATCAGGCGTATACGACATCATTGGACTAACGTTGACCCACAGTGCAGATAAATTCATTCTTGCTGGGGAATATGGTGAATTAACCTGCTTCTATGCGCATAGAGGGCTGTATAGCAATCCCACCATGGCATTGGTAAGGATGAGGTCGCCGGTTCGAATCCGGCCATCAGCTCCACGAAATGTCACCTTCCGTTATAGACACGGAGGGTGATTTTTTTTAACGTATAAGAAATTGCGTAAAATCGCCCGCGTGAGCAAGACTATGATGCGTGGCGGACTTCGGCGGAGGTGAAGGCGGGCTCAGCCCGCTTTTTTATAGTTCAGTTGGGTTTGTGAGGAGGGGAGAGAGGCGGACAAGGATCGTATCCCTTGTCCGTATCTCTGCTAATCGGATGCGTCAGCAGCAGGTGCGGCTGAGTCTGCTAATGCGCCTGCTAAACTTGGCTAACCTGTGACTGTGGTGTTCGGCTGCGCATAAGCCGTTTGAAGAAGCAGATTCTTCAAAATCTGACCTGCAAGGTCGGGATTTTGGTTCAGCACTTCCATAATGGAAGCTGCCTGCGGGGTGCTTACGGCGATTTTTGGATAGAAACTTCTTTCCACCATTGCGGCAAGCGCACGCTTCTCAATTTCCCGTGCTTCGTTGTAGTTGCTCATCAAGACTTCCGGAGATCATAACATCATCCTGCTGGGAGCCACTGGCAGCGGCAAAACCTATCTGGCCTGCGCTCTGGGCATGGCTGCCGCAAGACGGTTTTATGTGGTGAAGTACATCTGGCTCCCGGATCTGCTGGTAGAGTTCCAAATGGTGATTTTGCAGAGCGGCGTACGCAATGAAGCAAAAAAACTGAAATATTCCTTGCCGAACAGGATTCATTACAATCTCCGCCAGCTGATTATTGAGCGGTTACAATACATCTCGGGAAAATGACGATGAGCAACTGAGTTCCTGTGCCTATATGAAAACCTCCTGTCGTAGTTTTTATTCTACAACAGGAGGTCTCTATTTTCTATTGTCTGTTGGGCAGTGGAATAGTCCATCTTGCGCGTTCGGCTCTTTGCTCTAATTATTTATGGAATCGTTTATTTTTCCGCAGATTTTCTTTCAGCATTTTCATCTCTTACAGAGCTGGGCGAGAAGGTATATTTTCGCTTGAAAACCTTGTAGAATGAATTTGAAGAAGAGAATCCACATCGCTCGGCAATTTCCTGAATTCCAATGTTGCTTGATGAAAGCAGCATATAGGCTAGAGATAACCTTTTTGCCTCAACATAGCCGGAAAAAGTCGTGTTTGCTGCCTTCTTAACGATTTTTTGCAGTGTAGGCCCCGAAATATCGAACTTATCAATAATGGTATTAACGCATAGATTTGAGTTTTGAATGTTATCGTCGATATATGCAATAACATTCATCGAAAAGTCATCGATATTGCTTTGCCTTGCCGAGTGTATCTGGTCGCAAATTTCCCGAAATGCTTTGCTGAACGATTCATCCATGGACAACTTATCTCTGGACTGACTGTAAGTCGGTATAACCGTATCAAACAAAGCTGTCGGGTTTTCCAGCTTGAGCTGTATCAGCAAATTGGACAGCATGGTGTACATGTGCTTGTGCAGCACATAATCGTCGGGCTCCGGCAATGCATTGATACACTTAGTTAACGTGTTTACGGCAACAAGATCATTACCATTGCACAGCGCGTTGTATATGATCTGCAATTCGCCAATGCCAAGAGGAAGCTGAATAATTCGGAACTTGGCTGCTTCCGCGTTTTCCAGTACGGAATATCGGTTATACGCGGAATAGACCTTTATGCATTGAATCTGCTGGTATGCCCTGACAAGATCAACGGGGGAGGTATAAATATCGCTGATTGTAAAGGAGAACGGAACCCCGAAGAATTCATTCAAATCTTCTCTGAGCAGGGCTAGCTGCTGATTCCAATCATCCGCTTTCGCATCTTCTACTGGAAGGAGAAGGAGTACAGCCGACGCATCAAAGCCCTGTGTATACAGTGAGGGATAGCGCTGCCGAATACGCGATTGAATCTGATATTGCTTTTCGCCGGCGCCTAAGCCGATCTCCGCCTGCTCATTGTTGTAGAAGAACAATGACAACCTATACCGTTTCGGAAACTGTCCGAAATTGGTAATAAACAGATTCAGTTCCTCAGGTCTGAACAGTCCATTTCGAAGAGCCATATCCATTACCTGATATTTGAGAAGAGACTGCTGTTCCTGTATGATTCTGTTTTTATCGTCAATGCTTCGGTCGATATCTTGTATGCTTTCATCTAACGCTTTGTATTCCTGGAGCAGATGTGCGTTTTTCTCCATGCTCTTGATTTGCTTTTTCATTATAGCGCCGGTGTTGCTGCCGGAAATCATCGTATCTATGATCTGCGTTAGCGGTCGAAAGCTTCTGTATGCGAACGTAGGGATCAGCACGAAGGTAACGATAAATATACTGATACCCAAAGCAATGAGAATTCTTCGGAACGTTTTCATTTCTTCATCAACAAGAAACTTCGGTATCCCGTAATCGATATCAAGAAGCCAGAGTGGGGTGTGCATGTTGATTAAAATGCAGTCCTCCTTGTTTTCTGCGCCGAATTCAAACAGGTTTTCCCCTTTGTCGGATGAGATTTTTAAATATCCGTGGCTTTGAAGGGTTTGATCCATCAAAAGAGACACAATTCGTGTTGTCGGCAGGATGGCAACAAACAGGCTTTGGTCTTCCGAAACAGCGCTGCTTTGTGTTGAATATAAGGGAAATGAAAAAGTCAGCCCTTTATATGTTCCGTAATCAGAGCTTTGATAGGTCATTTCCGGCAATAACCCGTAATTATTGCGAAGCAGTTCAGTCCACTGCATATAGGAAAGTTCGTTGCATTGGATAAAATCGGGATAGAAGTTGTAAAGCCTGCTTCTGACAAAGCTTCTCTGGCGTGTGAGTACGATGTTTTTGTCAAAAATAATAGATGCGTCGCCAATCAAATTATTCGGAATCAGAAGAGAGTTTAGCAGGCTGGTACACGAATTGAATTCGATTGGATTGATATCCTCCGCGGTATAATTTTCATAACAGAACTTAACCAGACGCTGATCATTGCGAATCACGTTGATTGCATTGGTGAGCTCGGATATGGTGCGGTCCAAGGCGCCGGCACTATTCGAAAGCGTTGCTTCATATTTGTCAACGATTACTTTACGCGTGTCGTTTTTGACAAGCAAATAAATCGGGAATTGGCAGCTGATGACCAGAATCGAAAAAACCAGGTATAAAATCAGATAGCGCAAATATAACCGCTTGTAATCTTTTATCGCTTTGATGTACTCCACAACTGCTCCTCCTTTGTGGATTCATTCAACAATTAACTGGTCATTTTTTTATTATACATGATTATATGCGCCAAATCAACGGAAAAACGGCCGCACACCGTCATTTTTTCTGTATTTCATTGTCGATTTACGATTATCAGCATGGTCAAATCGGTTGATAGTGCTAAAATTTTGGACGTTTTTTCTATTTTCATCGCGTTTTCCGTATTTCATGTTGATTTCCGAAAAGCGTGCCGTTATGATACAGACAGACGCAAGAATGACCGAGAGAGGGAAAAAAGAAGACCGTTGGCAGGGTCTTGAAAGCAGGCTGTCTGAGTACGTATGGTGCAGAATCAGACGAAAACAGCGGGAATAGCTGTCTCTCAGGTGCTTGAACAGAAGATCGATATTGATGATGCATCTTTTTCCGAACTGCGGTTCGAAACACAGCCCGCAGGCGGTGACGTTCCCCTTAATGCATGGGATGCTTTATTTTCGAAATCGAAAGTCGTCGTAGGGATGGTCCGGAACAGCTCTGCGATTTGCTTTCTGAGTGAGAGAGAACACGAAAAAATGTATGGAAAGGAAAAAGCAAAACATGAAGAACATTATGAAACTGGTTGCCCTCGTTCTGGCGCTGGCTTTACTGCCTGTATCAGCATTTGCCGCGGAATTCAACGCTCCCGGCGAATATCCCATCTGTAAAGAAACTGTCAAATTGACGGTGGGTATCCCCGACAATATCCGTATCGAGGATTACGAAACCAATGTCATGACCAAAAAGCTGGAAGAATACGGTAATTTCGACCTTGACTTCGTCATTTATGACTCTACCGATTATACGACCAAAATCAATCTGATGATGATGGCAGGCGGCAGCGAACTGCCCGACGTTATTTTGTTCGATGTCTTCGCTGGCACGAAGTTGACGGACAACCAGCTGTATTCCTGGGCACAGACCGGCTCCATCATCCCGCTGACGCAGTATTACAACGACCCCAGCATTTCCTATTGGCTGCACGAGGCGGTGGAACGCACCGGCGTTGACTTCACCAAGCAAATCACCTCTCCCGACGGCGAAATTTACGCTATTCCCATTTACAATCAGTCCTATGGCAATGAGTATCCTTGCAAGATGTACTATTACAAGCCTTGGCTGGAGAAGCTCGGCAAGGAAGCGCCCACCACGCTGGATGAATACCGCGATCTTCTGAAGGCGGTTGTGTCTACCGATCTCAACGGAAACGGCAAAGCCGATGAAGTGGGTCTGGCTGGTACCGGATTCAACGACAAGTATTACAACGGCTGGTTTGAGGCTTTGATGAACTGCTTTGTCTATGCCGGAGATAGTGACTACTTCACCGTGAACGACGGTGTGGTTGGAGCAGCCTACACGACCGAGGAGTGGAAGGAAGGTCTGAAGTACATCCGCGATATGATCAAGGATGGACTGATTGCCACAGAATCCCTGACCATGGATCGCAATCAGCTGGATACGCTTGCCAATGTTACCGAAACCGCGTTGTTCTCTGCCGTAAATTATTCCATGGTAATGATTACTATGGACAATCCTGCCCGCGATGAATATACCTACCTGTTGCCTTTGATTGGACCGCATGGCTATTCTTCCGCAACTTTCGAGCAAAGTGTTGCAAATCCTGCTTTCGTTGTTTCCGCGAATTGCAAGGAACCGGAAGCCGCTTTCCGTCTTGGCGACCTGATGACCACCGAATATATCAGCATCATGCAGCGTTACGGCGCAGAAGGCGTTGATTGGGATTATGTGCAGAATTCCAAGGTTGACATGAGCAGCTATGTTCCGTATGTTGACGGCTTTGACCTGTCCATCATTGCTTATGACGATGAAAACTTTGGAGGCGGCACCAGTGTTACCAATAGCTGCTGGCGCCAGATGGGACCCTATGTACGCCAGTATGCCATTGCAAACGGCAAAGCCATTAACAAGGATACCGTTACCGGTTTTATGACGGCGATCGGTCAGGCGAGCATGGCATATCAGAAAAACAATACCCGCCCTGCCGAAGTGATTCCGAAGCTGGTTTATGACACTGCCGAAAGCGAGCAAATCAGTGAAATTCTGGTAACGCTGACCAGCTATGTGGAAGAAATGACTTCCAACTTTCTGGCTGGAAACGTCGATATTGATGCCGGTTGGGATTCCTTCCAGAGCGAACTGAAGGCCATTGGTGTGGATACTGTACTGTCTGTTGTGCAGCAGGTGTACGACCGTATGTACAAGTAATCTGCCCATTCATTAGAGCAAATCGCAGGAGGAACAATCAATGTTCCTCCTGCGACATCTTCGAAAGGGGCTGCGGCACATGAAGCGTGTTACAAAACTTCGGAAGACTTTCAGGCGGGACTGGCAGCTGTATGTATTTATGCTGATCCCGCTGATATGGGTAATCATTTTTTGCTACGCGCCTATGTTCGGAGCGCAGATTGCGTTTCGTAAGTATCAACCACGTCTGGGCATATGGGACAGTCCGTGGGTAGGGTTTTACCAGTTTAAAAAGTTTTTCAACTCCTATCAGTTTTCACGGGTAATGATGAATACAGTTGTGATTTCACTGTATACCATTCTCTGTTCATTTCCGCTTCCCATTATTTTTGCCCTTGTTCTGAATTCAACCCGTTCGCGCAAATTCCGCACGGTTACGCAGACAATCGTTACCATGCCTCATTTCATTTCGGTTGTTGTTCTCGTAGGCATTTTGCTCCAGATTTTCAACTCCAGAACCGGCGTGTACGGCACACTGATGGAGTCGATCATCGGCGCATATCCTGAGGATTTATTTTCAAAGCCTGCCAACTTTAGGCATATGTATGTATGGTCAGGCGTTTGGCAGCAATTTGGATGGAATTCCATTGTCTATATTGCCGCGTTGGCTGCTGTGAGTCCCGAACTGCATGAGGCCGCGCAAATAGACGGTGCGAGCCGCTTCCAGCGCATGCTTCATGTTGATTTTCCTGCGATTCTTCCGACCATCACGATTATGCTGATTTTGCGTATGGGAAGCGTTATGACCATCGGTTTTGAAAAGGTATATTTAATGCAAAACAGTCTGAATTTGACTGCCAGTGAAATCATCTCGACGTATGTATACAAGGTGGGTCTCTCTTCTGCCGGAACGACTGATCTTTCCTATTCTACCGCCATTGGTCTTTTCAACTCCGCGATTAATCTTGTTTTGATATCAGTAACGAACTTCATCGCCCGCAAGCTTGGCGGAAATGGTCTTTGGTAAAGGTGGAGGAATGTTATGAGTACGATTCTTCGAAAGAAAAGCAGAACTATCGTGCGCGACAGCAAAAGTGATGCGTTGTTCTATGTAATTTGCTATGCTATCGTTGCTATTTTGTGTTTGATTGTCTTGTACCCATTAATTTACATTCTGTCCGCTTCCTTTTCTTCGCCTGCGCAGGTCAGCAGCGGCCGCGTGTGGCTCTTTCCCATAGAACCCACATTATATAGCTATTCCTTGATCTTACAATATAAAAACGTATTTATCGGTTATGGAAACACCATTTTTTATACGGTTGTCGGAACCATGATCAACGTAGCGCTCACTATGATTTGCGCTTATCCGCTGTCCAGACGCGAATTTTCCGGACGCTATGTCTGTTCTCTGATTTTCGTTTTTACGATGGTCTTCAATGCCGGTATGATTCCAAACTATATTCTTATACGTGATTTGCATTTAATGAATACGCGGTGGGCGATGATTCTTCCGGGCGCCATCAGCGCATACAACATGATTGTCGCCAGAACCTTTATTCAGAACAGCATTCCGAATGAACTGCTGGAGGCGTCCAAGCTGGATGGCTGTAATGACTTTCAGTATTTCTTCCACATCGTTCTGCCGCTGTCAACAACCGTTATTTCCGTTATCACCTTGTATTACGCTGTCGCACATTGGAACAGCTATTTCAATGCCTTCCTCTATCTGTCTGACAGAAAACTGTATCCCTTGCAGATTTTTTTGCGGCAGATTTTGGTACAAAACAAGTTCGATACTTCAGAGGTTACGGATCCCGAGCTGGCGCAGCAGCTGCAGGGACTCAACGAGGTTCTCAAGTATTCCATCATTGTTGTATCCAGTGCGCCTCTGATGTGTCTGTATCCGTTCGTACAGAAGCATTTTGTGAAAGGCGTCATGATTGGCTCTGTAAAGGGATAACGAAATGTTATTTTTGTAAATATTATTAAAAAGAGACTTTTTCGCATCAATTTGAAGGAGGCAAGCATTCATGAAAATCACGGATATCCAATGCATACATGTTCAAATTCCAAAGGTGTCGACCAATATCATCGGCGGCAGCGTTTCCTACGAGGGAAATCCCTATCGTGACGAGGAACCGGAACACATGAACCAATTTGTCGGTTCAGTTCCCCATTTCGGTCATTCTTGTTCCGGTATTGTAAAAGTATACACGGACGAAGGAATTGTCGGTATCGGTGAGGCAGCAACTGAAACAACACGGTGCGAAATTGATAGGATTCGCGATAATTTGATCGGCTGTGACGTATATGACATTACCTACAATTCCAACTATACGATGCAGGGACGCGGCAATACGTTGCGTGTTTTTACAAAACATATCAGACTTCCTCGTACCAAGGAACAATCCGCCGTCGAATTTGCGCTTTGGGATATTATCGGCAAAAAAGCCGGTTTGCCGGTCTATAAGCTTCTGGGCGGAAAAGTGCGCGAAAAAGCGCCTGTAACGCTTTTCCTTGGAGAGCGCCCCATCGATGACTGTATTGCGGATATCGATAAGGCGATGAAGAACGGCATCATGACCGTAAAGCTAAAGGTTGGCTGCAATGACAAGCGTGATGTGGATTTGATTCGCGAAATCAGACGGCAGTTTGGTTATGATTTGGCAATCCGAATCGACCCGAATGCTGCATGGACTGTTCCCGAGTCCATTCGCATTCTGAAACGTATGGAACCCTTCCATCTGCAGTATGCCGAAGGCTTCCTAAAGGCTAATGAAAAGTATTCCTTCCGTAAGGTTCGTGAGGCAACCGGCGTTCCTGTCTGCATTTGCGAGCAGTTCAACGGATACAATGAAATGACGTCTCAAGAGGCACTTACCCAGGTTTGCGATTTGATTCGGATGAAGGCCTTTGATGTGTTGAGCGTTGACCCGTCCCGTACTGGCGGTTTGCTTGGCTTCCAGAAGCTGTGTGCCGTTTGCGAAGGGGCAGGGCTTCAGGTTGTAACGCACAGAGCTTCGACCAGTGTATCTCAGGCAACATGGCTGACCGGTATCTGTATCAGTCCCGCTTCCGATTTGGCACAGGATATTGTTCCCGTCGGTCAGCCTTCCGGCCCTCTGTATGATGCGGCCAATGAAACCCTGTTCATGGAAAATGGCTATATGAAGCCTTGGGACGCGCCCGGCTGGGGCTTGACGCTGAATGAAGAAGTTATCAGTAAGTATACCTGCGCAATGAAGTAACAAATAGGAGGTCATTATGAAAATTACGGGAATTAAGTGCTACCAAATCGCGCTGCCCATGTTTTCAACATCCGTAGCAGGTGGGGTGGATAATTATACTGGCAGTTTGTGCAGAAATATCAAGGATGAGGAAGTAGCGGAGTGGGGAAAGCGGTATCAGGAGTTCAATTCGGTTCTATCCTGCATTGTTGAATTGCATACGGATGCGGGCATCGTCGGCTACGGTGAAGCGGAGTGCCCCAACGGGCTTAGCGAGGCTTTCAGATTTGCTTGCGAAAACCTGATTGGAGCCGATCCGCTTGAAATCCAGCACAACATGCGCGAAGTTATGCTCGGTCGCAGCAATAATGCAAGAGTTGACCAGATTCATAAAAGACTGCCGCTGATGAAGGAAGATCTTGCTCTTGAGTTTGCTATGTGGGATATTGCTGGCAAAAATGCGCATCTGCCGGTATATGATTTACTGGGCGGACGCGTTCGTGAAAAGCAGGCAATCAGCATTGTCGTCGGTCAGAAGCCCATCAGTGAATGCGTAGCCGAGGTCGGTCAGGCGCTGAAAGCTGGCATTCGTACCATTAAGGTGAAAGTCGGCGCTAACGACAAGCATGATATTGAATTAATCAAACAGCTCAGAGAAAAATACGGCTATGAGTATATCCTCAGAGTCGATGCCGACGGCGCCTGGGGGAATGTAACGGAAGCAGTTCGTGTACTCCGTGAATTGTACAATTACAACATCCAGTATGCGGAAGGCTGTCTAAATAAGTCCGACGCGGAAAGTTACCGCAGGATTCGTGAAATGGCAGGTATTCCGAGTTGCATGCCGGTGGAATTCAACGGTAATACCGTGTCCACGACAGAAGCGTTGACGAAGGTTGCCGAGATTGTTCGCATTGATGCCGCTGATGTTATCAGCGCCAATCCTTCTACCACAGGCGGCATTCTTGGTTTTACGCAGGTCGCTGCATTTTGTGAAGGCGCCGGTATTGAATTGATTGCCGACCGTTCTTTGAGCGGGCTGTCGCAAGCAATCATGCTGCATGCTTCAACGGTATGCAATTCTTGTGACTACGCTCAAACCATTATTCCGAACAATACGCCCGCCGGTTGTGCCGATGATATTCTGACGGAGCCTTTGACTCAGTCGAATGGATTCATGCGTCCGCCGACAGGTGAAGGCTTCGGCGTTGCAATTGACCAGAATAAACTTAAGAAATATACCATAAACACTATGACCGTTGGAGTTGTTGAATAATTTCATCATTGAAATGCGCTCCCTTCTCAAACGGACGATCTCCTGAAAAGCGGGGCAACAAGAAAGCGGGCTATGCCCGCATCAACTCCCCCTGCCCCCTCATTCATGAGGGGGTGTTTTTGTCTCCGCTGTTGTTGTACAATGTTGCTATGAACATTTTGCAGCAAATCTTTTCATATCATTACGAAGAAATTAAGGAACCTCTGACTTAATCCAGATTAGGAATGAACGGCTGGAATATGATATAATGATGACAGCCTGTGGTGATTGTTCCCTCTTGATCAATATGTGCAGCAACTTTTTCACGCGGGTAGACCACTACGGATTCTCCTTTCTCCTTTTATGTGTCCAACTTCATTTTGCAGTCAACGACAATGGAAAGTTAAACTAAAAGCACGGACGAAAGGTGGCAGTGATATGGGCGATTGGTTCAAGCGTGCGGTCGTTTATCAGGTTTATCCCAAGAGCTTTATGGACGCCAACGGCGACGGTATCGGCGATCTGCGCGGCGTGACGGAAAAGCTCGATTACATCCATGAGCTGGGCGCGAATGTCGTCTGGCTCAACCCCATTTACAAGAATTCCGGCGTGGACGGCGGATACGACATCAGCGATTACCGCGCCATCGCTCCGGAATTCGGCACGATGGAGGACTTTGACGAGCTGCTCCGTCAGGCGCATGCGCGGGGCATCCGCATCATCATGGATCTGGTAGTTAACCACACGTCTACGGAACATGCGTGGTTCAAGGAATCCAGAGCCGACAAGGATAATCCAAAGCGTGATTTCTATGTCTGGCGTCCGCCGTTTGAGGGCGGCGCGCCGAACGGCGAGCGAAGCATCTTCTCCGGAAGCGCATGGGAGAAGGACGAAGCGACCGGAGAGTATTATCTGCACATGTTTGCCAAAGAGCAGGCAGACCTCAACTGGCACAATGAGCAGGTGCGCCAAAGCGTATACGATATGATGCGCTGGTGGCTGGATAAGGGCATTGACGGTTTCCGCATGGATGTCATCGACATGATTGCCAAGCCGGAGGAAGCCCTCGCCAGCGACGGCGGACCGCACCGTAATGTTTCGAGCGGACCGAAGGAGCATCTGTATCTGCGGGAGATGAACCGCGAGGTGCTGAGTCGTTACGACACGATGACCGTCGGCGAAACGAGCAGCGCAACGGTTGAATCCGCAGCGGATTATGCGAATCTGGACGGAAGCGAACTGAGCATGATCTTCCAGTTCCAGCATGTGAGCGTGGACGAAGCACCGAAGTACAAGTGGTGCACCGATCCGCTTCATCTGCCCAAGCTCAAGTGCGTTTTTGACAAATGGGAAACCGGACTGTATGGCAAGGCATGGAATAGCCTGTATTGGAATAACCACGACCAGCCACGCATCGTGTCCCGTTTTGGATGCGACAGCGATGAAGCCAGCCGTGTGCGCAGCGCCAAAATGCTCGGCGCATGCCTGCACATGATGCAGGGTACGCCGTACATCTATCAGGGTGAAGAGCTAGGCATGACCAATTACCCGATGAAGAGCATCGACGAGAGCCTGGACGTGGAATCCATCAACGCTTATCACGAGCTGGTCGAGGAAAAGCACGAGATGACACCCGAGCAGATGATGGCATGCATCCGCCGAAAGGGGCGTGACAACGCGCGCACGCCGATGCAGTGGACAGCGGAGAAGAACGCGGGCTTCACGCATGGCAAGCCGTGGATGCCGGTCAATCCGAATCATACGGTCATCAACGCGCAGGCACAGGTCGGCGACCCGGATTCCGTTTTCAGCTTTTATCAGAAGCTGATTCGGATTCGTCAGGAATACGACGTGGTGATCGACGGCAGGTTTGAATTGCTGATGCCCGAGCACGAGCAGATCTTTGCTTACATTCGAGACGATGGCAAACAACGGATGCTCGTTATTTGTAATTTCTCGGATCGAGATGCTGTGTTGACAGCAGATGCCCAAATGGAAGGGCAGATATTGCTTGGAAATTATGACGAAGAGGGAGAAAAACAGAAGCTCAGACCGTGGGAAACGAGAATTGTGATTTTAAAAGAATAAATTAAATATCGATGAGTATAAAGGACATTCCGTGAAGAAACGCAAGATCTATTCTGAATGTGTAAACGCAAAAATCGCGCGGAATCAAAGCGGTAAGAGGTGGCAAGCAGTGTTTGTGTATGCGCTGGATGCGCACGGCATCAAGGGCTACGAGCTCAAAAAGCATTTCTTCATGCCGGGCGGCGAGGTGGATAAAGCGCATCCGTTTGTTTCCGCCTGCGTAAAGAAGGCCGACGAGCTGCTGGATCGAGCGGAAGAACCCATGCCTTTCGGCGCTTCCTGCGAGCAATGCTTCCTGGTGGAGGCAGGCGCGGCGACGGTGATCATCGGGCCGGGCAGTCTGGATCAGGCGCATACGGTGGATGAATACGTCGAAAAGGCGCAACTGCTATATGCGGCAGAGCTGTATCGCCAGATTGCGATAGATATTCTGAAATGAGCTTGATACGCCCTAAAGCGAGTCCGAAATAAACGGAATTCGTTCGCTCGGGGGGCGAAAAAACAAAGAGGGACACGACGAATGACATGCCCCCATAATGCGGACTCTCGAACACGGAAAGAATTCGGGGCTGCATTATGGAGGATTTTGTTTCATAGAAGAAGTAGGAAGTGGATTGCAGGCAAGCGTGGCCTGTCCATGCTTGCCTTGGCCGCTGTGCGGCAGATTGGGAGCAGACAGTCAAGGGTGGCGAAGCCACTTGCGAAGCTCTTGACCGGATGGCTCGTTTTTTGTCCCGAGCCCGCTAACTTTTTCGCGCCCTTTTGCATCACTTACATTTTAGCGAATACAGAAAGCTGCCAGGTTTTTAGCCTGACAGCTCCCTTTGAGATGAATCTTCTCTTTTTACGCTTCCGCCGCAACAGCCGCGCCCTCGACGGTCACGCTCTGCTCCTGAAGCTCCTTCTCGGCGATGAGATCCTCAATGGTCTCCTTGGTGCGCATCAGATCCTCGACGGACATGGTCTCAAAGCCTGCGGTCGGGGTTTTCACCTTCACGCCGTGGCGGTTCAGAAACGCATCCACCTTCTCCTCGTTGTGCTTGTAGACCGCAAAGCCCACCAGGCTCGCGCCTACGCCGATCAAAACGCCCTTGACCATCGGATTATTCCAGCTAAACATCATTTTTTCCTCCTGTCTGTCTGATAGAACATTTGGGACGCTGTCCCAAACCCTGCCAAGAACCTGAGGTTCTTGGATTTTCCACTACATTTATCGCTTTGCGATAAATGGGAAAATTCGCTGTTTTGATGTCGGAAAGTCCGGGTTTCCGGTTTGGGGCAACGCCCCAACATTTTCCTTTACCCCTTCTTCGCCATCATTTCCATGCCGCGCTGGAGCATGCTGCCCGCATATGCGACGCCATCGCCGTCGCCGTTCCCCTTCACCGGGGTCAGACTGATGGAGTTGCCCGCGCGCCGTACCATGTAGACCTGCTCACGCGGCTCCTGCGGAATCAAATGGCGGCCAAACGTCAGTGCCCAGGCCAGCGCGCTGGCCTGCATACCGTTCGTCTTGCCGATGGAATTGATTAAGTATACCACAGACATGACTTCCGGGTCAAAACTGCCGCGCGCGTGCAGTTCCTGATAGCCGTGCTCGGCCACCGCCGCCAGCGTCGCGCCGACTGAAAGCCAGCGCGTAAACCGCGTTAGCGTCGAGCCCATCAGCGTCAGCGATCCGTCCAGCGCAATGCAGCACAGCGCCAGATAGCCGCTCGGTGCCATCGAAAAGCCTTCCTCTTCGGAATGCTTGATGTGCAGCAGCGCCGTGCCGACCAGCCCCGCGTAAACCGCGCCGATTTTCACCAGCAGCTGTTCTTCCGTCGCCGTGAGCTGGTCGTATTCGCACAGCAGCGTCCCGATGCGCGGATTATAACGGCAGCGCGTCACGCCCTTGATGCCCAGAAACGGCACGTCGCTCTTAATCGGCTTTTCCAACTGAAAGCGGATGCGCCCCGGCATCGCGCTGAGCACTTCGAGGTGAAGCGCTCCTTTTTCGTTTCTCATCGGTCAGCGGCCCTCCATCGGCGGGAAAAACATCAGCCGCAGCGAGTTCGCAACGACCAGAATCGTAGACGCGTTGTGCATCAGT
>ERZ857480.21338-NODE-32750-length-53975-cov-14.0245_pt1 | contig 53975 bp, 46 predicted proteins | sample MGYA00519767_ERZ857480 | MGnify/ENA primary metagenome ERZ857480 (study PRJEB31778, sample SAMEA3449210) | human gut metagenome | biome: human gut; feature: human-associated habitat; material: faeces | place: United Kingdom | collected 2010/2012 ...
GATATGAACCAGACCGCAAGAATGCTGGTGGATATGCTGAATGCGGAGGCCATGTCCCAGGTGCGCGTTTCCTACGGAAATCCGGTCAACGAGATCAAGAGTGTATCGCGTTCTTACAAAGAGGCGAAGATGGCACTCGAAGTAGGAAAAATTTTCTACGCAGACAAAAACGTGGTACCGTACAACAACCTCGGCATCGGCCGTCTGATCTATCAGCTCCCGATTCCGCTGTGCGAAATGTTTATGACCGAAGTCTTCGGCGAAAATCTGCCGGATACGTTCGATGAGGAAACACTGACCACAATCAATAAATTTTTTGAAAATAACCTGAATGTGTCCGAGACATCCCGTCAGCTCTATGTACACAGAAATACTCTGGTGTACCGTCTGGAGAAGCTCGAGAAGAGCACAGGACTCGACATTCGTAAATTTGACGATGCGCTGACCTTTAAAATTGCCATGATGGTCGTAAGCTACATGACGTATATGAACAACAGCGAAAATCTGTAAAACCGTTCAGAGCCGTACAGGATTGCGGGAGTGCAAAGCACGGAGCAATCCGGGTATCGAAGGGGTCAAAAGACTTTTTGACCCTAACATTTTATCAACAACAAGAGGAGAGGAACGACATGATTGAATTACTGAACACAGGTGCATACCTTGTCAACGGAATCGACATCATCCCGGATACAGAAGAAGGCCGCGCGGAACTCAAAGCGCGTACCGGCGCTGTGCCGTGTCCGGCGGATGCTGCAAAAGAAACCATTGCCTATGGAATCTTAAAAGACCACAATGTTTCCGGCAACATGGAAAATCTGCAGATCAAATTTGACAAACTTACATCGCATGACATTACTTTTGTTGGAATCATTCAGACCGCGCGCGCGTCAGGACTGGAAAAATTCCCGGTACCGTACGTGCTGACCAACTGCCACAACTCCCTTTGCGCAGTCGGCGGAACCATCAACGAAGATGACCACATGTTTGGTCTTACCTGTGCGAAAAAGTACGGCGGCGTCTATGTACCGCCTCATCAGGCAGTAATTCATCAGTTTGCCCGCGAGATGCTTGCCGGCGGCGGAAAAATGATCCTCGGATCCGATTCCCACACCCGTTACGGTGCACTCGGAACCATGGCCATGGGCGAGGGCGGACCGGAGCTGGTAAAACAGCTTCTCTCCAAAACATATGATATCGCTATGCCGGGAGTGATCGCAATTTACATGACAGGCGCACCGCAGCCGGGCGTAGGACCGCAGGATATTGCACTTGCCATCATCGGTGCAGTCTTTGCAAATGGTTACGTAAAGAACAAAGTTATGGAGTTCGTAGGACCTGGCGTATCTTCCTTAAGCGCAGATTACCGGATCGGTGTGGACGTTATGACAACCGAGACAACGTGTCTGTCCTCCATCTGGAGAACCGATGAGAAGATCAGCGAGTTCTATCAGATCCACGGCAGAAGCGCAGATTACAAAGAGCTGAATCCTGGCGCGGTTGCTTACTATGACGGCGTTGTAAAAGTAGAACTCGACAAGATCAAACCGATGATCGCGATGCCGTTCCATCCGAGCAATGTTTATACCATTGAAGAGCTGAAAGCAAACCTCGATGACATCCTGAACGATGTAGAGAAGAAAGCAGCCATCAGCCTCGACGGAAAAGTTCCGTTCACTCTGAAAAATAAAGTACACGACGGAAAACTCCTGGTAGACCAGGGAATCATCGCAGGATGCGCCGGCGGCGGATTTGAGAACATCTGCGACGCAGCCGATATCCTGAAAGGCCACAGCATTGGCGACGATGCGTTCACCTTAAGTGTTTACCCGGCAAGTACCCCGATCTATATGGAGCTGGCAAGAAACGGAAAACTGGCAGACCTTTTGGAAACCGGTGCGATCGTAAAAACCGCATTCTGCGGACCGTGCTTCGGCGCAGGCGATACTCCGGCAAACAATGCGTTCTCAATCCGTCACTCCACCAGAAACTTCCCGAACCGCGAGGGATCCAAGATCCAGAACGGCCAGATTTCTTCCGTTGCCCTGATGGATGCACGTTCCATTGCAGCAACCGCAGCAAACAAGGGATTCCTGACCGCAGCAGACGAGTTCACCGGAACATACACGAAACCGGCATACCACTTCGACAAGAAGATTTACGAGAACCGTGTCTTCGACAGCAAGGGTGTGGCAGATCCGTCTGTAGAAATCCAGTTCGGACCGAACATCAAAGACTGGCCGGCTATGCCGCAGCTTGCCGAGAACCTGATTCTGAAGGTTGTTTCCGAGATCCACGATCCGGTTACGACAACCGATGAGCTGATTCCATCCGGCGAGACTTCTTCCTTCCGTTCCAACCCGCTCGGACTGGCAGAGTTCACCCTGTCAAGAAAAGATCCGGCTTACGTGGGACGTGCAAAAGAAGTACAGGTCGCAGAGAAAGCCATCCAAGAAGGAAACTGCCCGGCAGAGGCACTTCCGGAACTGAAACCGGTCTTCGCAGCCATCCATACCCAGTACCCGGATATCGACAAGACAAATGTCGGTGTCGGATCCACCATCTTCGCTGTAAAACCGGGCGACGGCTCTGCGCGTGAGCAGGCAGCTTCCTGCCAGAAGGTATTAGGCGGCTGGGCAAACATCGCCAACGAGTATGCAACGAAGCGCTACCGCTCCAACCTGATCAACTGGGGCATGCTTCCATTCCTGATCCCGGAGAGAGATCTGCCGTTTACAAACGGAGATTACATCTTTGTACCGGAGATCCGCAAGGCAGTGGAAGAGAAAGCCGATGTGATCAAAGCGTACGTTGTAAAAGACGGAGCACTTGTTCCGTTCGAGATGACGTTAGGCGCGCTGACCGATGATGAGAGAGAAATCATCCGCAAGGGATGCCTGATCAACTATTATAGAGGATAAGTATTTGAGAAAGAGCTGTGTGGCAGAAGAAAAGTCTGTTTCATAGCTCTTTTTCTGCGCACTTATTTGAAACAAAATATCAGAAAACAATATAAAATTCAGAAAATAAACACAATAATTAAGAAAAGAAAAAGCGATATAAAAAAACAATAAAAATATTTTAAAAATGTGTTGACAAATACTGGCGGATCTGTTATATTAAAATCACAAAGAAACAAGAAAACAAAAACCTAACCAAGAGGTACAAAGAGAAAGACTTGGGACCCCCTTTTCAAGAGAACAAACCATTTTCATAGAAAGAGACGAGAAATCTTCTATAGAAGAATGGAAAAAAGGGAAAAGGAAGATGTTCTTAAGATGAGAGACTTCCGAAAGGAAAGAAAACCTGAGATAAAGATCCATACAAAAGAAGTTCGAAAGAAAACCTTTTGATAAACATGAGATCAGAGCAGATCTTAGGAAATCCTAAGGAAAAGATTTTCGGAGTGGAAATCTTAACCGCAAAGGAAAAGCCTCTGAAAAAGAACATCTTCCCGAAAAAAAGAAAATCTACAACAGGGAAATGGAAGAGAAACGATCTTTGAAATATCAAACGAAAGCGAAAACAAAGATCACAGATCGGTAAAGAAAGAAAACCAGTGAAAATCCTTGAAAGTAGAGAAAAAACTGAATATGGAAAATAAAGAAAAAGCGGTCGCTGTATCAGAAAAAATGATTGGTATGGCGATCGCTTTTTGTGTTGTGTAATTCGTCCGCCGGGCATGTTTTTCTTGACAGATGCGGCGGAAATGGTGCATACTTCTTAAAGCATAACAGCGGAGAAATCTGTGTATCGAAAATAAGAAGTCAGAACAGGAGAAGAAAGTGGCTGGATTTTGCAGAGAAGATATTTTAATGGAAGACAACGATATTCTTGTTGTTCACAAGCACGCGGGTATGGCAGTGCAGAATGCGCGGATGGGACAGATGGATCTGGAGCATGCGCTGCTGAATTATTTGGCGAAGCAGGCAAGGGCGGAAACACCGGGTCAGGCGCGGACTCAGATTCCATATCTGGCGGTCGTTCACCGGCTCGATCAGCCGGTTGAGGGCGTGCTGGTGTTTGCGAAAAACAAAGACGCCGCAGGAAAACTGGGACGGCAGGTGAAGGACGGGACAATGAAGAAAGAGTATCTCGCCGTCTGTGAGGGAAAAATCGAAAAACAGGGCGTGCAGAAGTTTGAGGATTTCCTTGTAAAAGACGGACGGAGCAACACATCCCGCGTCGTACAGCCAGGCACCGCCGGAGCGAAAAAAGCGGTGCTGGAATATGAAGTGATAAGGACACAGGAGAACCGAACCCTGGTGCAGATCCACCTCGGAACGGGCCGCCACCACCAGATCCGCGTCCAGTTTTCCCATGCGGGATATCCGCTGGCGGGGGATGCAAAATATGGGGCGAAAGAGAAAGGATCTCTGGCGCTGTGCGCGCATCATCTCGAGCTGAAGCATCCGCGGACAGGCAAACGGCTTTCGTTTACCGTAAAACCAGAAGGTGAAATCTTCCACAGCTTTGTGTAACTATTCAGAGCTATGTGAAATTGCAAAAAAGTTCAGAAAATCATAAGAAAACAGGACTGGACTATTTTTACGGTTTGTGTATAATAGAGAAAGGTTATGTAACAAAACTGTAAAAAGTAATGGAAAATGATTCATCAGGCAAAGCAGAAAGGGAGAATTATGAAACGCAGAATGATTGCAGTACTGCTTTCCGGAATCCTGCTGTGCTCGGCAGCTGGATGCGGAAAAGAAGCAGTGACAGACAAGAGCACCGCAGCATCGTCGTCTCAGGAAGTGACGGAAACTCCGGCGGCAGAAGAAAGCCCGGAGGCCTCATCGTCCAGCGCAGATTCTACAGCAGAGTCAGCCAGTGCATCCACATCTTCTGAAAGCTCTGGAGATGAAGGAAAAGAAGCAGACAAAAAACGAATAGAAATCACCGTTCCGCACAAAGACGGCATGGAAGCATTGTACGACACCGTGGATGGACTTACCGTTGAAAAAGGCTCTTACATCGCCGTGGTTGCAAAAGACTTAAGTGCCGGTTTTTGGAAAGCCGTAAAAGCCGGTGCGCAGCAGGCACTTGACGATCTGAACGCCTCGCTTGGCTACACCGGAAACGACAAAGTTTATATGACATTTGAAGGCCCGGAAAATGAAAGTGACACCAACTCTCAGATCAATATCATCGACTCTGTCATTTCGGAAAATCCGGACGCGCTGATCCTTGGCATCATTGACCAGCAGTCGGGACAGGCACAGATGGAAGAGGCTTCCGACAGCCAGATTCCAGTCGTCATCGCGGATTCCGGTATCGAGAGTGATCTGATCACCTCGACATGTGCGACTGATCACGCAGCGGCAGCAAAGCTTGCGGCAGATCATCTCTGCGAGGCCATCGGCAACAGCGGAGAGGCTGCGATTGTTGCACATCAGTACAACACCGAGAGCAGCGTAGAGCGCGTGGAAGCATTTAAAAAAGAGATCGAAGAAAAATATACCGACGTGAAAGTGGTTCAGGTGAATTACGGAGATGGAGAAGAATCCATCGCGGACATGCTGAAAAATACACTTGAAACCTACCCGGCTCTGAAGGGCATCTTCTGTACGAACGAAGACATGGCAGACCAGACGCTGGATGCGCTGGCGGATATGGAAAATACTGAGCAGATTCAGATAGTCGGTTTTGATTCCGGTGAAAAACAGCAGAAAGCGATCCAGGAGGGACGCGAGTACGGTACCGTAACGCAGAATCCGTACGGTCTTGGCTATGCGGCAATCGTGGCGGCCGTCCGCGCGATTCAGGGACTTCCGGTAGATCAGAAGATCGATACGGGATATCAGTGGATCGACAAAGACACGATCGATCTGGAGACAAATCAGAAGTATCTTTATAACTGAAAATCAGGATAAAAAATGAACCCGGCAGACAAGGGAATGTTCCTTTGCCTGCCGGGTTTTCTGCGCTGCAGTGCGGATTACGAGTTCTGATCGTCTTCGTAAATTCTCTGTACCTCTTCGGAAATCTGCTGCCGGATCGCGGAGAGATCGACATCCGGGATGCCGTCCTCGGTGATCTGCGGTTTGGAAGGAGAGGTATACGGCTTCGTGTCGCCCATGGAAGCTTTTGGGGATGTTTCTTCTTCGTCAAACTCCTCCGGAGCGGTCGGTTTTGCGGATGGCCTGCGGCGGATGATTTTTGGAAGATCTTTCTCATCGTCGTCATCGTCAGGTTCTTCCGGAACAAAACGGAAATCGTACATGGTGTTCTGCGAAACACGGGTACGGTTCGACGGTTTCTGATAGCTGCGGTACGGATCTCTTGCGTTGCCGGAAGAAGAGGAAGAGGAGCCGCGGCGTTTCTTTTTCTTCTTTCTAGATGGAAGAGGATCGAAACCGGATCTGCGTTTCCGTCTGGCGCGCGCTTTTGCACGGTGTTCGCGTTCTTCTTCGTCGTCATCCTCCCAGTAGTCCGCCTCTTTCCACGGTTTAAACTGGAAGAGCATGCCTGCTGCGGCGAGAATGGCAGAGACAATCCAGAACATCATGTTCAGATCGAGGTCCTTGAAGAAATATGCCATGCGGATCGTCGTGAGGGCGCCGCAGATGGAGGTGACCAGGATTACGGAAATGCGTTCGAACGGAACGCAGATCAGGCCGATCACGAAAGCAACGAGGGCGACGAGTCCATAACCTGTGATATCGTTTGGATTGACGAGATGCCAGAGGCAAAAGCCGACAAGCCCGCAGATCAGAAGAAAAAGTCCGATCCGGTAGAGGACGAAGGCAATGATTGCGGTCAGAAGACCGGTGCCGACGGCAAGCGCCAGGGTGATCGTCGTGGTCTGATTCGTGTAGGTACCCGCTGCATAACCGGCGGCCGCGCCGAGAAAAAATCCGGGAATGACGCTCCAGAGCTTGCGGAGCGCATAGCCGAAGAAACAGTTCAGCAGGGCAAAAACAATCACAATCAGAAGAAGCTGCTGCTGGTAAACACCCATGACGTCCCGGACTTTATCGAGACCGCCAAGCAGCGTGTTGATGTTAAAAGCTTGCATATTCAGATTCATGATATTCACTCCTATATGATGTATCGGAAAAATAGATACAGGTTGTATTTTAGTACGGAACGGCGGTTTTGGCAAGTGAAATTGTGTTTGAGATCTGGAAAACGGCAGAATGGCGGCGGTGTGCATATGGTATAAGGAAGAGCAAAAAGGAAATAAAACAGGCATGAATCAGGATAGAGTGTATGAAAATAGAAGAAATTCCTATCAGGGAAATCCGATGGAGCGGCCGGAGCCGTTTTTTGCGGCACAGCCCTTATGGGGAAGAAGTATGGAGGAGCAGCAGGAAGCGCGGGAACGGCAGCGGATGCAGTCGTATTATTCCCGGACGGCATCTGATCTGCAGCGGCTGGTGGAGGCAGAGTGTGACCGCATGGATTACCGCGGCAGCATGATGTACGACGAATTGCCGGACCGGCTTATGATGGAGCACACCTGCCGGAATATCGCACGTCAGTACGGCAGGGAAAACGGCGGGAAGGATGAGAAAACGGCAGAAGAGGAACTGCTCGATTTGATCGGCGTTCTTTTTTATAATGAAATGTTCCGGAGGCGGAGCAGGAGGAAACATTATTACAATCTGTGGCTTTAAACCGCGCCATAAAGTAATAAGAGGGTAACACATTTTTAATAATTTTTCTGTTGTGGTTTTGCGGAAAACAGATTACAATATTAGCGGGGTTGTAAGGGGCTTTATTACACATGTTTACAAACGATTCAGAAAGTTTGGAGAGTATAAATGGAATTACAGAAATTATTACAGGATGAAATCCGGGAAGGGCTGTACCGTATCACGATCAGCGGCCCAAGAGGGGACAGTGAAGTGTCCAAAGTGAGAATACGCCCGGTTGAAATAAAAGGAAAACTGCTCTTTCAGTGCCAGGAGACCGTCGGCACGAAGGAGTTTCATAAAAATATGACAAAAGACGACGTGATCACCCGGATCAGAGACTGGATGAACGGAACCTTCAAGCAGATGCAGCTCGAATCCGACACCTGCACAGCATCCGTTCTGGTCAGCAAAAAGGGAACGATGACGATCAAAAAGAAACCGCATATGAAAGGAACCGGCAAACCCGTCAATCTGGCGCACAACCGGAAGAAACGGTATATTCTGGAAGAAGGAATCCCGGTTCCTTTTTTACAGGATCTCGGTGTTATGACAAAAGAAGGCAAAATCGTGCGGACCCGCTACGACAAGTTCCGCCAGATCAACCGCTTTCTGGAGTTCATCGAAGATATCCTGCCGCAGCTCCCATCGGACCGCGAGATCACGATTCTCGATTTCGGCTGCGGAAAATCGTATCTGACGTTTGCGATGTATTATTACTTCCGCGAACTGAAAAAACTGGATGTCAATATCATCGGACTTGACTTGAAAGAGGATGTCATCGCAATCTGCAACGGACTGGCGGAGAAATACGGCTATGAAAAGCTGCATTTCTATCAGGGTGACATCGCTTCTTATACCGGCCGCGACGAGGTCGATATGGTGGTGACGCTGCACGCGTGCGACACGGCGACTGACTATGCGCTGGAAAAGGCCGTCAAATGGAATGCAAAAGTTATTCTTTCCGTTCCGTGCTGCCAGCATGAGCTGAACCGCCAGATTGCAAACAAAGAACTGTATCCGATCATGGATTACGGCATCTTAAAAGAGCGCATGGCGGCGCTTCTGACCGACGGAATCCGGGCAAAGCTTCTGGAGAATGCAGGCTATGAGACACAGATTCTTGAGTTCATCGACATGGAGCACACGCCGAAGAACCTTCTGATCCGCGCGGTAAAACGCCAGGAAGGCTCGAAAAAACTGCCGGAAGAACTGAAAGTGTGCATGGAAGCGTACCATGTGAAGCCGACACTGGCAGACCTCCTCACAGAAAAGGAGGAGCCGTGATGAATAAAAGAGCAGCAAGGATTCTGATCCTTTTTCTTGTTTTTGCCGCATCAGTCGGTGTGTTCACACACCTGATGAGCCACGAGACGACGGAGAATGCGACCGATCTGGACGCAGCGAGTCTTCCGGTGCTGTACATGAAGACCGCGGACACGACAGTGAACCGCATGTACGGATACCGCCAGGAGATGAACGGCGTAACGACAAGAGAAAACCTGACACCGCTGCCGATGGACCGTTCGCTTACGCTTGAAATTGATGCGAAGGGACAGAAAATTATAAACGTGACCTATACGGTGGAAAGCACAGACGGCGGAGCGCTGATTGAAAACTCGGTGCTGAAATCGTTTGACGAGGACGGAAGCTATCTGAAAGCAGACTTCCAGTTAGAGACCGCGATTCTGATGAATCAGGAATATACGCTGAAGCTCGAGGTTGCCTACGGAAACGGCCAGTCTGCCTGGTATTACACCCGCATTGTACAGCGCAACGGCGTGGAGGTCGGCGATTATCTGGCCTACACGCAGATGTTTGCGCAGACATGCCTGGATAAAACGCAGGCGGAAGCGCTCGTTCCGCAGCTTGAGCCGGATGAGACGGGGGATAATTCTTCGTTCCTCAATGTCAACATTCATTCCAGCCTCGACCAGATTTCCTGGGGAAGCCTCGCACCGACGATCGTACAGCAGCCGGTGCAGCAGATCAAAGAAGCGAATGAGACGACGACCAGCATCAAACAGGAGTACATGATCAGTGCGCAGGATGAGAACGGACAGACGGAGTATTATACCGTAAGCGAGTTCTACCGGATGCGAGAGTCCGACGGAGAGATTATTCTGCTGGACTTCGAGCGGAGCGCACAGCAGATCTTTGATCCGGAGCTTGGTGTTCTGACGAAATCCGGCATTAACCTCGGTGTGACCGGCGAGGATACCAAGTATGTGACGAATACGGCAGGGGATATTGTCGCATTTGTAGTAAACGGTGATCTCTGGTGCTACAACCGCAGCGCCAACAAGACGATCCGCGTTTTCAGCTTCCGTGAGAACGGCAGCATGGATGACCGGGAACAGCACGGAGAGCATGATGTCAACATTGTACGTGTGGATGATGCGGGCGATGTGACGTTTGTTGTTTATGGCTATATGAACCGCGGAAACCACGAGGGTGAAGTGGGAGCAGCCGTTTACTATTATCGCGCCGAGCGGAATGTGGCAACCGAGGAGATTTTCGTTCCGGCGGATATTTCCTACGAGATGCTGAAAAAACAGCTCGACCGCCTCTCCTACGTCAACAAGCAGAGAGAGATGTATCTCTATCTGAATGAGAACCTGTGTAAGGTAGATATTGAAACCGGCACGACGACGGTGGTCCGGGAAAGTATCCCGGAGGACTGCTTTGTAGTATCGGAAAGCCAGGAGAGCATCGCGTGGATGGATGCGGACAATGCAAGCAGTGCGATGAACATCACCGTGATGAATCTGGAGAGCGGGGAAACGCAGCGCTTTGCGGCGGATGACGGACAGAAGATCCGGGCACTTGGCTTTATCAATGAAGACTTTGTCTATGGTATGGCAAACGACAGCGATATTTTAAAAGATATTTCCGGCAATGAAGTTTTCGCTATGCATACGGTGCGGATTGTCAGCATCGACGGAACCGTGAAAAAAGAGTATCACCAGAACGGCTATTATGTGACAGGCGTGTCGATTTCGGACGGCCTTCTGGAGCTGGACCGCGTGGTACGCCAGGAAAACGGCTATGCGGATGCGCCGGAGGATCACATCATGAACGGCGAGCAGCAGAGCCAGGAACTGGTGACGGGCCGCCTGGCAACGGTGGACGACAGAAGAGAGCAGCAGTTCCTTCTGGAATTCTCGACGAGCGGCAAAACACAGTCGCTTCTGACACTGACACCGAAATATATCTATTCAACCTTACGGACCGATCTTACGATGTCGTACGACACGGGCAGCGCAGATCTTTACTATGTATATGGAAAAGGAAAACTGATCGCCATTTTAAGCTCCCCGGCCGAGGCCGTACAGCTTGCCGATGAGAATGTCGGCGTTGTGCTGAACAGCAGCCAGTCCTATGTGTGGGAGCGCGGAAACCGCCAGCAGGGCATGCGCCTCGACGAGACAACGATGCCGTCGGGATTCCAGAGTGCATCTCTGGACGAAAACGTGCTGAAGGAGTCACTCGGTGATGATTACGAACTGCTGAACCTGACGGGCTGCACAAGAGAAGAAATTCTCTACATGATCAGCAGCGGCTACGGCGTTGTTGTAAAGACCGGCGCGAACGAGAGTCTGCTTCTGACCGGATACGATATTTTTGAAAATTCCTGGCTGTATAACCCGGCAACGGGCGAGACAACTGCACTTTCTGACGATGACAGCGATGCATTGTTCGCACAGAACGGCAATGTCTTCATCAGTTATATTAAAAAAGTAAAGATCGAGTGATTTGCGGGGTTTTCTAATGACGCAAAAAGTGCTAGAATAAAGAAAGCACTATGAATATTTAGGGAGAAAAAAGACAATGAAACTTACAACCATCCGAGAGATTTATAAAAACCGGGAAGCATACCTGGACAAAGAAGTAACCGTAGGCGGCTGGGTGCGCAGCGTACGTGATTCCAAAACCTTTGGTTTCATCGTTCTGCACGACGGAAGCTATTTCGAAACCCTGCAGATCGTATACCACGATGAGATGGAAAACTTCGCTGAGATTTCCAAAATGAACGTCGGCGCAGCCATCATCGTAAAAGGTATCCTCGTTGCTACCCCGCAGGCAAAACAGCCGTTTGAGATTCAGGCGGCAGAAGTTACCGTAGAGGGCGTTTCCGCACCGGATTACCCGCTGCAGAAAAAACGCCACTCCATGGAATACCTTCGTACCATTTCCCATCTGCGTCCGAGAACCAACACCTTCCAGGCAGTATTCCGTGTTCGTTCCCTCTGCGCCTATGCGATCCATCAGTTCTTCCAGGAGAGAGACTTCGTTTATGTCAACACCCCGCTGATCACCGGAAGCGACTGCGAGGGAGCCGGCGAGATGTTCCAGGTAACCACCATGGATCTTGACAATATTCCGAAAACCGAGGACGGCGCTGTTGATTTCACACAGGACTTCTTCGGAAAAAAGACAAGCCTTACCGTAAGCGGACAGTTAAACGGCGAGACCTTTGCACAGGCATTCCGCAATATCTACACCTTCGGACCGACCTTCCGTGCAGAAAATTCCAACACCACCCGCCATGCAGCAGAGTTCTGGATGATCGAGCCGGAAATCGCTTTCGCTGATCTGGAGGACGATATGGAGCTTGCTGAGGCAATGCTGAAATATGTCATCCGCTACGTTATGGAGCATGCACCGGAAGAAATGCAGTTCTTCAACAGTTTCGTGGACAAGGGACTGATCGAGCGTCTGAACCATGTCGTAAATTCTGAGTTCGGCCGTGTAACCTACACCGAGGCTATCGAGCTTCTGGAGAAAAACAACGACAAATTCGATTACAAAGTATACTGGGGATGCGATCTGCAGACCGAGCATGAGCGTTATCTGACCGAGCAGATCTTCAAGAGACCGGTTTTCGTTACCGATTATCCGAAGGAGATCAAAGCGTTCTATATGAAGCTGAACGATGACAACAAGACCGTTGCCGCTATGGACTGTCTGGTTCCTGGCATCGGAGAGATCATCGGCGGAAGCCAGCGTGAGGACGACTACGAGAAACTGCTTGGCCGTATGAAAGAGCTGGGACTTGCTGAGGAAGATTACGGATTCTATCTGGACCTCAGAAAATATGGTTCTACCCACCATGCAGGATTCGGACTGGGATTTGAAAGATGCGTCATGTATCTGACCGGAATGGGCAATATCCGCGACGTCATCCCGTTCCCGAGAACAGTAAACAACTGCGAGCTGTAATTACGAAAAGTGATATAGAAACTTAAAAAATACGGATGCCGGGTGCAGTGGAATCTAATGTGGATTTGGTGCGCCTGACGTCCGTATTGTAGTAATAGAGAAAATGAATCCAGAAAGGGGTATGCGCCTATGCGGTTTATTCATATTGCGGACGTGCATCTCGGCATGCAGCCGGATGCGGGATTTCCCTGGAGCGAGGAGCGCGGGGAGGCCATCTGGGAGAGCTTCCGGCGGATCATCCGCCTGGCCGGTCGGGAAAAGACGGACTTTCTGCTGATCGCGGGAGATCTGTTCCAGCGTCAGCCGCTGCTGCGGGAACTGAAAGAGGTTAATGATCTCTTTGCTTCCATCCCGGAGACGATCGTCGTGCTGATTGCCGGAAACCACGATTATGTGAAGCGGGAGAGCTTTTACCGCGGTTTCGACTGGGCAGACAACGTGGTAATGCTCCTGTCGCCGGAGCCGGAGTGTGTTGAAGTCCCGGAGAAGAAGACGGCGGTGTACGGATGCAGTTACGACAAAAAAGAGATCCTGGAAAACCGGCTGGACGGCGTGCGGCCGGAGGGCAAAATGAAATATCATCTGCTGCTCGCGCACGGCGGCGATGCCCGCCACATGCCGTGGAATCCGGGCCGCATGGCGCAGGCAGGGTTTGATTATATTGCGTGCGGGCACATTCATAAGCCGGGGATTCTTATTCCCGACAAAATGGTATACGCAGGCGCACTCGAACCGACGGATGAGACGCAGTTGGGGCCGCACGGCTACATCCGCGGAACGGTGGACGAGCACGGCACGCGGATTCAGTTTGTGCCGTTTGCCAGATATGAGTACGAAGATCTGGTGTTGAACGTGACGGAGGATCTGACACAGTATGCGCTGGAGACGAAGCTGAAACAGGAGCTGGCGCTGCGGGAGGATGGGAAGATCCGAAAAATCATCCGCCTGAAACTTGTGGGACACCGTGCCGCCGAGCTGGAATTTTCTCCGAAACGGCTGCTGGACTGCGGCAGAGTCATCTCTGTGGAGGATGAAACACGTCCGGCATACGATCTGGAACAGCTGAAGAAAACGTATGGCGCTAGTCTGATCAGCACCTATATTGAAGCATTTGAAACAAAGACGGATGCGCAGTCACAGAAGGCGCTCGACTATGGTCTCGAGGCGCTGCTGGCGGCACGCAGGAACGGCTGAAAAAAAGATTGCGGGAGGCGTAGAAGATGAAAATAGAAAAACTGGAAATCCGCAATTTTGGAAAAATGCAGAACCGCACACTGGAATTTTCCGATGGGATTCAGCTCATCAGCGGGGAAAATGAGAGCGGAAAATCGACCGTCCATACCTTCATCCGCAGCATGCTGTTTGGCATGACACGCGGCCGGGGGCGGGCGGCAAAAAATGATGTCTACAGTCGTTATGAGCCATGGGAAAATCCGGCATACTATGCGGGAGAGATGGTGCTTGAAAGCGGCGGCAAACGGTTCCGCCTGACACGGAATTTCGGGCGGCAGAACGCCAATGCAAAGCTGGTGTGCCTGACGGACGGCGAGGTGCTCTCCGTGGAGGACGGCGATCTTTCCATGCTGCTCGGCGGTGTCAGTGAGATTGTGTATGATAATACGGCTTCGATCGGGCAGTTAAAAGGCAGAACCGAGGAAGGGCTTGCGGATGAGCTGCGGAACTATATGGCAAATTACCAGGGGAGCAGCGATGGAGAGCTCGATGTGGCGGCGGCGCTGGATCTGCTGAAGCAGAAGAGAAAGCGCCTGGAGCAGGAACAGAAAAAGACGCTGGCGGGACTGGAAAAACGGAAGGAAGAACTTGAGACGAAAATTTCCGTTTTTACGGAGGAGTGCCGTCAGAGCGAGGAGAATCTGCAGCAGGCGAAAGAGCAGATGAAGCGGGATATTTATCAGAAGGATGTGCCGATCGAACGGGTGCGGAAGATGAAAAAAGAATCTCGGAAGAGCCGCAAATGGGGTGCCGCGTGCGTGGCGCTGGCTGGATTTCTCTTGTTCTTATGCATTCTGCAGTTCTTCCATATTGATTCGCTGCTGACGAGAACGGGACTCGGGCTTGCGATTGCGGCGCTCTTGTATCTGGCGTACAGTCTGTTCCGTCACCGGAAAACGGAGGTCGAGCAGGTCGTGACGGAGCCGGAGGAGCAGGCGATCCGCCGCCAGCAGTGGAATGTGGATCGCCTGAAGCAGGAGCTGGGGCAGAAACAGACGGTGCTGTCGAACTTGCAGAGTGAATACGAAGAGCTCTGCATTTCCATGACGGAAAAAGATCATCTGCAGGAAGAACTCGATGCGCTTTCCCTGGCGGGGGAGACGATCCAGAGTCTCTCCGTACAGATGCAGAGCCGGATCGGCGACCGCTTAAAACAGCAGATGTCAAAAACGCTGTCATCGCTGACGAATGGCCGCTATCTGCAGGTGAATATGGATGAGAATCTGCGGATCGGCCTTCACACCGCAGACGAATATGTGCCGCTTGAACAGGTCAGCCGCGGCACGATCGAGCAGGCGTACTTTGCGCTCCGCATGGCGGCGATGGATGTGCTCTGCGGCGAGGAGGAGCTGCCGGTGATTCTCGATGAATCGTTTGCGTTTTACGATGAAAACCGGCTGAAAGAAACTTTGAAATGGCTGGCGGAAAACCGGACGCAGGTGCTGCTCTTTACGTGTCAGAAGCGGGAGGAGGAAGCACTCTCGGAGATGGGAATTCCGTACCGGAAAATTGTGCTTTAAGTAATGTGGCTCGCAGAGAATCGGTGAGTTGTGGTTTGGAAATAAAGGAGAATAGAAGTTATGCTGACAATAGGATGTCATTTATCATCGTCCAAAGGATATCTTGCCATGGGAAAAGAGGCGGTGTCCATCGGGGCGAATACCTTTCAGTTTTTTACAAGAAACCCGAGAGGAAGCAAGGCGAAAGCCATCGACGAGGCGGATGTCGCAGCGTTTCTTTCTTACAGTAAGGAGCATGGAATCGAGCGCATTTTGGCACATGCGCCGTACACGCTGAATCCGTGCTCGAAGGATGCGCACACGAGAGAGTTTGCATGGATGACGATGGCGGATGATCTGAAACGGATGGAGTATACGCCGGGAAACTGCTACAATTTCCATCCGGGCAGCCATACAGGACAGGGGGCGGAAGAGGGAATCCGTCTGATTTCGGAGATGCTGAATGAAATTTTAAAACCGGAGCAGACGACCACGGTGCTGCTCGAGACGATGGCAGGAAAAGGAACCGAAGTCGGCCGCTCGTTTGAGGAGCTGGCGGCGATTCTGGAGCGCGTGGAATTAAAAGACCACATGGGTGTCTGCCTGGATACGTGCCATGTGTACGATGCGGGATACGATATTGTGGATCATCTCGATGATGTGCTTGAGGGGTTCGACCGCGTGGTAGGACTTTCGAAGCTGAAAGCGGTTCATCTGAACGACAGCAAGAATCCGTTTGAGAGCCATAAGGACCGCCATGAGAAGATCGGCGAGGGATCGCTGGGGCTTGCGGCATTTGAGCGGATCGTGACACATCCGGCGCTGGCGGGACTGCCGTTCTATCTGGAAACACCGAATGAGCTGGACGGATATGCAAAAGAGATCGCGCTGCTGCGCGGGTTTGCGAAATAGAGGAAGAAGGTAAGAAAAAGTGGAAAACCAAAAAGAGAAAAACAGAAAGGCTGCGGGAGGAAAAAAGACATATTCCGGCGGTGAAAATAAGAAATTTAACGGAAAGAAAAACTGGAGCGATGCGGAGCAGGTAAAGAAATTCGTTAAAGAAGAGAAAGCTGTTCGTACAGAGAAAACAAAGAGCGCGGCACCGGAAAAAGCAAGACAGAAAAAGAGTTCATCATCGTCGAAATGTCCTTATCAGAAAAAATGCGGCGGATGCACATATCTGAATCTTTCCTACGAGGAGCAGCTCGCGAAAAAAGAGCAGTTCCTGAAGAAAACATTGAAAGGCATTGTCCCGGTCAAAAGCATGGTCGGCATGGAAAATCCCTATCATTATCGGAATAAAGTCAACTCCGCCTTTGCACACAAAAAAGACGGAACGATCATATCCGGCATTTACGAAAAGGGCACACACAAAGTGGTCCCGGTTGACGAGTGCCTGCTCGAGGACCAGCGCGCCGATGCCATCATCCGCGATATCCGCAGTCTGCTGAAGAGCTTTAAAATCATGATCTACAACGAGGACAGCGGCTACGGCCTCCTGCGCCACGTTATGGTGCGCACCGGTTTTTCCTCCGGCGAGATCATGGTCGTCCTCGTCTGCGTATCGCCGGTCTTCCCGTCGAAAAACAACTTCGTAAAAGCCCTGCGCAAACTCCACCCGGAGATCACCACGATCGTACTGAACGTCAACGATCGCACCGACAGCATGGTACTCGGAAAACGTGACATTGTCCTCTTCGGACGCGGTTACATCGAGGATGAACTCTGCGGCTGCACCTTCCGCATCTCCCCGCAGTCCTTCTACCAGGTCAACCCGGTTCAGACGAAAAACCTGTACGAAAAAGCCATCACCCTGGCCGGCCTTACCGGAAACGAGCGCGTCATGGACGCTTACTGCGGAATCGGAACCATCGGCCTCATTGCATCCTGCGACGCGAAAGAAGTCATCAGCGTCGAACTGAACCCCGACGCCGTCCGCGATGCCGTAACAAACGCCAAACGAAACCAAATCAAAAACGTCTCCTTCTACCAGAACGACGCCGGCGCCTTCATGGTCTCCATGGCCGAAAAAGGCGAAAAAGCCGACGTAGTCTTCATGGACCCACCGAGAGCAGGCAGCGATGAAGCCTTCCTGTCCTCTGTCGTAACCCTCGCTCCGAAAAAAGTAGTCTACGTTTCCTGCAATCCGGAGACACTGGCAAGAGATCTGCGGTATCTGACGAAACACGGATACAAGGCGGAAGAGGCATGGGGGTATGACATGTTTGCGTGGTCGGAACATGTAGAGACGGTATGTCTTCTGTCACGAAACAAGTAAAAAAGTACAGAAATAGGCTTAAAATAAGGGATTCCGAGAGATTTGCCGGATTTGGCAGTCTCATGGAATCCCTTTTTTCGTGTTTTGACAATAGCGTCATAGTCTGCCTTTTGATAGGTTGAGACAAAAAACTACTTTTTCGCCTGTTGAGACGACAGGACTATTGTCAGACTTTTTTTGCGGCTGACCTGCCAAATGTCGTGGTTTTTCTTGATCTTTCGCCTAGGTTCCATTATAGTATTCTTGAGATATTATGCATGTTGGGAGGGATTTACGATGGCAGATGCCAAGGCAAAAACTATCAATCTGCTGTTGTATGACGGTGACCTGGAAGGCGTTATCAGCATAGAGGATTCCAGTTGGAATTCCGGTGAGCTGTACTCTGCTCCGAGAGACTCCGTGTCAGAACTGCTTGAAACGGATGCCTGTAAGAAGTATGGAGTGTATCTGCTTCTTTCCAAGAGCATGGTCTATGTTGGTCAGTCCTCTGATCTGTCAAAAAGAATCACGCAGCACACAGTCGAAAAAGACTGGTGGGAAAGCGTCAGCAGCAGATCACGCAGCTTTTTACCAAAGGCTACCTTGACCCGGCAGTTTACGCACAGCAGACAGATGAGCTTCTGAAAGCGAGTGCAAGGCTTACCGCCGAGAAGGATGCCATCATTGCAACGATCAGCGGTGGCACAAAGCAGAAGGAAGCACTGGAAGACATCCTTCACTACACTTCGGGAGCTTCCATGATGGCAGAATTTGATGAAGACCTTTTCACAAGATTTGTGGACAGGATCATCGTTTACAGCAGAACGGAGATTGGATTCGACATGAAATGCGGACCCATCTTCCGGGAAAGGATTTGATTATGAAGCACACACCATACGGATACGACATTGTGGGCGGTGCGGCAGTCATCAACGAAGAACAGGCCGCCAACCTGCGAAAGCTGTGTGAGAACTACCTTTCCGGCATGTCTTTTGTCCAGGCGGCAAAGGATGTGGGACTGGAGATGAAGCACAGCGGTGTCAAGAGACTGATGCAGAACCCACGCTACCTTGGAGACGATTTCTATCCCGCGATACTTACCGCTGAAATCGCCCAGGCAGTGGAAGTAGAAAGGCTGAGAAGAGATGCCCTTTACAAGGGTACACGATACACGAAGGAAGCGGTGGCTACAGTGATTCCCACAAGGTTTATCATGAAGCGTACCGCTCCGAAATACCAAGATCCAATCAAGCAGGCAGAATACGCCTACAGTCAGATAAAGGAGGCGAAGTAAATGCAGGCACTGGCACAGAATGTTACAGTCATCCCGGCACGAAGGCGAGTCGGTTCACAAAGAACAGCTGCCCAGGTGCAGAAGACCAGAGTTGCCGTCTACTGCCGAGTTTCTACGGACTCCGAAGAACAGGAAACCAGCTACGAAGCGCAGGTCAGCCATTACACGGAGTTCATTCAGAGCAAACCGGAATGGCAGATGGTGGAAGTTTATGCCGATGACGGCATCTCAGGCACCAACACTGCCAAGCGAGACGAGTTCAACCGCATGATTGCAGACTGCGAAGCTGGAAAGATCGACCTGATACTCACCAAGTCCATCAGCCGATTTTCCAGAAATACGCTGGACTGCCTCAAGTACACAAGAAAGCTGAAGGCTCTGAACATCGCCGTTTTCTTCGAGAAGGAGAACATCAACACCCTGGATTCCAAGGGCGAGGTGCTTCTGACCATCATGGCTTCCCTTGCACAACAGGAGTCGGAATCCCTGTCAGCCAACGTGCGAATGGGCATCCAGTACCGCAATCAGCAAGGCAAGGTGCAGATCAATCATAACTGGTTCCTGGGCTACACCAAGGACGAGGAAGGCAACCTGGTCATCGACCCGGAGCAGGCTGAGATTGTCCGCCGCATCTACCGTGAGTACCTGGAGGGAGCAAGCTTCCTGCAGATCAAGCGAAGCCTGGAAGCAGATGGCATTCCAAACGGAGCGGGACACCTCAAGTGGCATGAGAGCAACATCCAGCAGATCCTTACCAACGAGAAGTACATCGGTGATGCCCTTCTGCAGAAGACCTACACGGTCAGCATCCTAGACAAGAAGCGTGCCGCCAACAACGGTGAGATGCCGAAGTACTATGTGGAAGGCAGTCATGAAGCCATTATCGACAAGGATGTATTCATGAAGGTCAAAGCAGAGATTGCCAGACGTGCCAATCTGAATCCTGACGGCAAACGCAGAGTTTACAGCAGCAAGTACGCACTTTCCGGCATGGTGTTCTGCGGACACTGCGGAGACATCTACCGCCGGGTGAAGTGGAACAACCGAGGCTGCAAATCCACGGTCTGGCGATGCGTCAGCAGGGTTCTTAAGGGACAGATGGATTTTGACTGCCCGGCAAGGACGGTAAAGGAAGAAGTCCTGCAGGGGGCAATCGTAACGGCGGTCAACGATGCCTACTCAGGAAGAGACACCGTTATTTCTCTTCTGAAAAAGAACATCCAGGAAACAGTCTTTGATGACATGGAGGCAAGGGTCGCTACGGTAGATGAACAGCTTGCAGAGCTTCAGCAGCAGATGATTGACCACTCCGGCGATTATGCACTGGTCGATGAGCTGGGACTGCAGGCAGATGACCTTCGCAGAACCCGACAGGACATTCTTGCCGAGGCAGCGGGACGAACCGACCTGCAGAGCCGGATGAACGACATGATTGCTTTCTTGGAAGAGATGCCCGAAGCCATAACGGATTACAGCGAAACCCTCACCAGAAGGCTGGTGGACAGGATCACCATTTTCGATGAGAAGATTGTGGTGGAACTGAAATCCGGCTTGGAGATGGAAGTGGAAGCGTAATTTATTATTGGGAAGACAAGCGGCTTTTGTTTGTCTTCCTGCTTTACAGATGTTGACATATTTCGGTTAAACGAATATAATGTATTTGGAAGAATGTTTGACTTAGATTCTACCCACTCATCTGGAGGTTTCAGCATGGATACTTTGAACTGGAAATGTATTTTTAAATATAATCGGCAAATCTATTTTGCACGTTACTCTTTGTCTAGAATTTATATTTCAGATGGAGTTAATGTTGTTACGGAATATGCCAAGGAAAATGTTACCGGATGTACATATAATGGCAAAGTGATTTGGCTCAGTACTATGGATAGTAATGAACTCATATGTATTGATTCTCAAGAAAAAGAAAACTATATGCCTATTCTATCTTACGATTCTGTTCGAATTATAAATATGGTAACAGGTCAAGATAGAATCATGATATTAAAAGGGGTACGTGGTGATGATTCTGAAATCTTCATGTTCGATGGAATTAGAGGCTGCGTGATTTGCAAACTCCCAATACATGAAAAATATCTTGATTTTGTAATTGAAAGTGATGGAAGAGGTTTTCTTTTATGTGAGGAACCCATGCCTGTTCCCGGACGTTATAGTGATGAAGTTGATGATACAGAAGTGTTATTTTTTGCTGAAGTAACTTGGGGAAACGATAACTTGCACGCTAGTATTGAAAGATCAATTTCGTTGTATATTGACAATAATTATGACTGCGCTGATAAATTGTCTTACGGGGAAAATTTGAGATTCCCTCTGTTTGATCAGTATCTTTGGGAATGGTTAGACCAGAAATCCTTCTCTTCAAATGGGAAATATGTAATTTATTATTCTAAAGATATCAAGGGAATCATTATTGGCAATCCGGTTGGAGGCAGAATACATAGAATTGTTTCTATGCCCGAAGAAATTGCAGATAGTAAAAGTTGTTATTGCTACAACGATGCTTCTGAGGAATTATTTATTATTACTCAATCCAATGAAATCAAAAGGTATGTTCTTTGTTGCGATTCCGAAGAAGCAATTCAGAATTTAAATATTGCATATGATGATGCTTACAGCAAAAAAAGAAGTCTGTCTCCTAAGAATAATCCAGGCGATATGACATTTATCAATATATTGTATCGTGCTCTTGGCAGTTGCATATGTAAGCCAATGGGAATCTCGGCATCTGGTGTGTCAAATGATTATGAGACTTCACATCACATATCGCTCACAGTAAAAACACCTATTTCTGGAAAATTGTTTATAGAAAAAGAAAGGAAGGAAATCGGTTGCATAGACTGTGATAATGAAGAATTTGAGAAGACCTTTGATTTTGAGATTGAGGATAGAACATTTGGCATTGTATTCCTTACTGGTTCTATTGAGAAGACTGTATATTTCAATTCTTCTGTTAATGGAGGAAATCTTAATATTGATATGCAGAATCATCTTAATTTTGAAGAGATTATACATTGCTGCAATAGAACTGTTGCAAGAAGAAAACTTCAAACATATCCGACTGATATGTTTGCAACATTTCAATTGGGCTGGGTTGGAACAGAAGAAGATCTGAACTTCCTGTTGGGAGTCCTTGAAGATTACTTTTTAGATTCTGCATTATCGTATGGAAACGATGGAAATCGCGTTTGGAATACTGTTAGGTCCGTAGCGAATTTGTCAAATAAATATAAAAGAAATGATGCAATTCCTCTTCTGAAATCAATCGCAGAAACGGCAAGAAATGCGGGTATGGTAAAAACAGCCGAACTTATTAATGATTGCCGAACTGATTTGGAAGCACAAGGAAAGTTCTTATCTTATAAATATCGTTTCGATATTCTTGTAAGAACTCATTTGGCTGTTCAAGTTTACCTTAACTCTAAGGATAACTGGATTGCCGAAATTGATGGTACCGTTGGCTTTGAGAAAATGGTAGACTGGTGTTTTATTAAATCAAATAAAGCAACAAACATCTTAATAATCGAATCAGCTTATGGCGATATGACTTATAATATTGATGTAAAGAATAATAATCCATATTATCGTCAGGTAATTGATGTTGATCCACCCGTGTTTTCAAGAGAGTTCGCTCAAGAAGTGCTGGAATCCCGAGGTGACAGAATTTTGGTCATTCCTGAAGGAATAGAGACTTTAGCTGATGATTTTGCGTTGTTGTTTAATGAAAAGGATGAGAAATATCATTTTTACGAGATAGATATTCCTTCATCGGTCAAGATTATTGAACCGTTGTTTTTAACAGAAGATCCAGGTGACGCCTGGGCGGCGGGAAAAGACTTTGACTGCTTCGATGAAATATCAGTTTCAAAAGAAAATGTCAATTTTTGCTCAGTGAATGGCGTTCTTTTCTCGCGAGATATGAAAAAGCTGATCTGTTATCCTTGTGGTAAGCAAGGAGAAACATATGTAGTTCCAGAAGGGGTTGAGATTATAGGTCCCTTTGCGTTTCAATGCAATCAATTTCTGAGAAATGTGCTACTGCCAGCATCAATTAAAATTGTATCATGGAGAGCATTTTCGTTTTGCGAAGAGTTGAAGAGTATTGTACTGCCAGAGGGACTTGAGCTAATAGATGAAGATGCATTCGAGTTCTGTAATATAAAACATCTTTCTCTTCCTAAAAGTTTGAAGAAGATCCACTGGTCAAATCTGTCATCAATTGGCTCCGGAGTAACATATCTGGAAATTCCTGATGCGCATATTGAAATTGATATGTCGGGTTATGCCGGATGTAGTGAGGATGCATTTATGCCGCCTCTGTTCTTAATGCAAGAAAAGAATTCGATTTTTGAGAAATATGCCAGAAGACATAAACGAAACATGATTTGTGGCTATTACACTGATGATACAGGTATTATTTGGACAGAAGAAGGAAAGCAGATAGTTGAGTTTCCATTGCACTGGGCAAGCGATACATACTATATTCCTGAAACCGTGACGAGTATTCACAGATGGGCATTTAATCAGTCTGATGTAAAACATATCGTAGCCACAAGAAAGATTGAAATAAAGGGCGATACCTCGGGCAATGATTTTAGCAGATTGGCCTCAAAGGATGATTTTAGATTTGAACATGATTTCTTTGTGATTGAGGAGAGGTCTGAGATGACCAGCAGTGATGAAAGTGAAATGGGAAAAATAATAATTCTTTCTGGTCCTTCAGCTGCTGGCAAAGGAACTGTAGCTGATATCCTTGTCACAGAAAATGAAAATTATAAAATTGCAGTTCCAGCCACGACAAGAAACTGTCGAGCTGGAGAAAAACCTGGCGAGGCATATGTGTTTTTAACAACAGCTGAATTCGAAAAAGGTATTCAAGAAGATAGTTTTATTGAGTATTCTCAGTTCATGGGTAACTATTATGGCACATTGAAAGATTCGGTATACTCTGCGCTGAAGCAAGGCAAAAATGTAATACTTGAAGTTGAATTCGAAAGAGCATTACAGATCAGGAAACAAAATGCTGATACGTTATTAGTTTATATTATGCCACCGGATGCTAGAACAGCTATTGAACGACTGACTGTTCGTGAAATGAATGACGAAAGGGTACGAAATAGGTTGGCTGTTTATGCTAGGGAAGCATACTCGGCATTGCGCGGAGATATTTTGCTGATTAATAATGATGCATCCACAACTGCACATATACTTGTTTCCCTTGTTGATGATCCCGAAAAAGCAAAAGAAATCTATGAGGAAAATGTCGAATTAGTGGTGGCACTAAAAAAAGAAATTGAAAAGTACCTTCAACCTTCCCAAAATGAGGAACAAGAATTTCCTGTTGAAAAAATGATGGAGTACTTTAAGCGATTTGAGGCGATGCTGGGTGATATAAAGAGAACAGGTGATGATATAAATAATAAGGTCACATCGCTCGTCCGATTTGTTGAAACTGATATGCAAACTTGGATTTCAACAAATCGTCCAAGGACTGATGATGAAGCTTTGGTTGAGCAATTCGCTCATAGGGCAATGGATTATATAAATGCTCATGTGCAGAGTTCAAATCAGAAAGTTCAAGAAGAAGAAAATCATCTGCAGAATGTCTTTGGTAATATCTGGAATAGACTTCTGCCCTCAACGCAGACTAGTCTGATTTCTGCTGGGGTTCTTTGGAATCTATGTGCAAATATTTCAGTGGCGGGTTTTGACTATAGCGGTATTATTATAGCAGCAACATCGGCATTGGAGTCGGAATTGAAAAGAGTGTTTTATACAGATTTCCAGACATATATGGTTGAGACATACGGTGATCCATTAAAACAGACTGCGGAAAAAACGTATGCAGTTTGGCCTGAACGGTTGCTGTCGAAAACAAAAGTCGAGTATGACAATGAAATAAGCAGAGGTTCGGCTTCGCTACCGCAGTTAGCCGATAGTTTTACAATGGGAACTCTTCCATACATGTTCTATGATAAAAATGCCAGTCAGAAGAGTCTTTTACAAAATAGAATGAAGGAGTATCTTAAAACGATTGTGCGTGCTGAATATTATGGGGCACCGCTAAAAGCCTTTAATGATTATGCCGATGAAAATAACTTTGTGAGGCAATGTGAGAGCATTAGAACACTTTATAGGAATCCTGCAGGGCATGTGGATGTTTTGTCGCGCGAAAGTGCAGAGGAGTGTTACACAAGAGTTGTTGGTGTTGGAAAGGTGGATGCGTTTCGGTTTGCACATGAGGTTCAAGGACTTATTATGACACTTTATGGTTATCTGAAGTGAGTATCTGATGGAGGCGATTATGAGAGATTTTATGACAGTGCAAGAAGCAGCAATCCGATGGGGTGTAACAGAACGTCAAGTGCAAATGTTGTGCAAGAACGAAAAAATTAAAGGTATATCCCGGGTTGGGAGAAACTGGATTATTCCGATTGATGCAGAAAAGCCAAAAGACGGTCGTATCAAAACAGGAAAGTATTGTAACAACGATAGAGAACGTTAATTTTTAGGAGAACCAAGAGCACTATGTTTTAGAAAGGGGTGCATCTTATGAGTAATGATGTGGAACCGTATAACATTGATGAGGAGATAGAGGCTACGTTTCAAGAACTGTTCGGAGAGAATCAACATCAAGAGAAAGTTTCGGAAGAACAATCCTCTAAACTCATTGAGATAATACGAAAAAAAAGAGAAAAAACATTGATGGATTCCTTTTTTTTCAACAATGGAGAAAAGCCAGATAGTGCGGGTACTATACAGCATCTTGAAATCAAGTCGCTCATTCCTATTGAAAAAACAAAGCATAGCGGAAAACACTTTCCAATATGTGACACTTCGGGTAATAAGACATTAGTTTATGGAGTATATGTATACGTAGATAGCTCAACAGACTCAAAATACTATTCGCTAGAAAGATTAGAATCCACTGATACTATATCTGCTAACGGAGATGTTGAGAGAACATTTTATATTGATGATCCGCAGGAAAATGGAAATCGCTTAATGATATTTACATTGAGCAACGATTCTATGCTAATTAACAATGGTATACTGTTGGGAAATGAAGTAAGAATATCCACAAAACCAGAATATTTTTCTTTTAACACAATAACAAAAACAACGCCATCAATTCATCTTAATGGTAGCTGTTGTGATATTAGTGAGTTATCTGATGCAGAACTTTTGAGCATAGAATCTGAAGGGATACCTCATGAATATGAAGCACGGATAGATTCAGATATTTTAATAATTGACACTGTTACCCAGGAGGCACTTCTTAGAAAACCATACTTTGATGATGTGAACTTTAAATGGAAAGCAAAAATTTCTATTATTCCATTTCGCTCTTATTTTTGTTGTAGGGTTCAACACGATACCGGGGAGATTCGTAAACCACTATCACTATCAGCTGTTGGAAAACATCTTGTTCATGGCAGTATGGGCTATCAAAAAGATATTGAACGAGGGATTTCTTACTTGGAGAAGGATGGCTCTCCAAGTGCACTATTTACCATAGCTGAGACATTCTTTGATGAAAACTCAATTCGAGATGAGACAATAGCTAAAGAGTATCTTTTGGAATCAGCAAAATCAGGATGCATAGATGCCATTGCTGAATGTTTTGCGCTTAGTATTATTGGCAACCTGGAGAAACAGTCTTTCCTGCTAGACATGACCACGGAAAATGTGTCGGGAGTTTGGCTATTTATCAAGGCTGCAATAAATGAGTATTATTGTGCAAAAAGTGATGAAGAAATCTTGAAAGCATATTATATGTCTGCTCAGAAAGGTTTCAAACCTGCACAATGTCGATTGAGTGAATACATCAGTCATGCAAAAGATGCATGGATTTTGCGAGTGTCGTTCGAGGAAGCGTTAGAGTATTATAAAAATATTAAGGTTCTTGATAACGGTGATTTTGAATACTGTTTAGGATCTGTACTGTTATATGGTATAGATATAGATAGTACTTCTAGAACATCAAAAGCAGGTCTTTTTTTGATGCGAAAGGCAATCAACAAAGGAAATATAAATGCAATTTATGAACTTTGGGACTATTGTGTTAACTGTGATCAAGGATTATTAGAAGATTATCTTTCAAAATATGTGAAAGTTCTTATTGAACACACTAATGATGCGGATAAACTGAATAGAATTGCAAACGCTTTATTTGATTCAGAAACGGATGGAGGCTATTACGACAAGATGGCGGTTATTGCACTTGAGAAAGCTCTTGCCATAGACGTTTCGAACAGTGGAGTAATTAATAATCTGGGTTGGGCCTATATGAACGCAAGGGGATGTAAGTGTGATTACTTACGAGCAGTTAATTTATTCTTACAATCATCTTCGTTGGGAAGCAGAGCATCCTTTTATCATTTGGGATGCATTTATGAGAAAGGACTTGAAACAGGAATTCCAAACATTGAGAAAGCACTATCGTATTATCAAAAGGCTGCTGATATGGGGCATAAGAAAAGTATAAAAAGAGTCACTGAACTTATGGAACAGCGCACGATATGCATTGATGATCCATTGCAACAGATATTATCTAACCAGAAACGCATTCAAGCGACTTTGGGTGCAATTGATGAAAGAACATTGGAAATGAAAAATCAGTTGTTGCAAATCACCCGTTTCACAGAACATGACCTTCAGAAGTGGTTACGTCACGAAAAAAGCCGATTAGATGAGAATGTAAAAATAAACGACGAAACAAGTATAGCAGAATCAATTTCTCGTTCAAATGAGTACATTAACCAGCAGGTTGGTAATGTTGACGGATTGGTTGATAAGGAAAACGAAGAATTAAGAAGGCTGTTTGGAGGTATATGGAACAAACTATTGCCTACGACACAAGCATCTTTGATATCTGCAAGAGTACTTTGGCAAAGTTGTATGGGTATTACAAGAGAGGATTTTGATTATAGTGGTATTTGTATCAGTAGCACCAGTGCATTGGAATGTGAACTTCGTCGATGGTTTTATGTTGGATACCAAGAGTACTTGATAAAAGCTGTTGGGAATCCTAGCGAAATGGATCCAAGTGATGTTTGGAATCAGTGGCCAGAAGAATTGTTAAATATCGATAGGAAGACGTATAGAAAGTTAATGGAAGACGGTAGATATTCTGCAACGATTGAGCTGGGCGATGCAAAATCGTTCACAATGGGTAAGCTTCCCTATTTATTCTACAATAAAAAGAATCGACTTACGCGAGATCGCATGAAAGAATATCTGGATACGATTTTTAAAGAAGAATATAGACAGAAACCAGGTGGTACGATCGGTGCTATTGACTGGATTGATTTTCAAAGTTATAAAAGAAATCCGAATAGCTTCATTAGTGATTGTGACAATATCAGAGATGCTTACCGAAATCCAGCCGCTCACTCTGGTACAGTATGTAGAAGTGACGCCGAACTTTGCTGTCAGAGAATAATTGGTCGAGTTGATGCCTACCGACATTGTTCTGAAGTTCAGGGGCTGATAATGACATTGTATAATTATTTAAAGCTATAATCGCTTTACTTCGTTTCAACATTTTTTCTACCCATTACGCCATCACGGCATTGGGCTATGGACTCCACGACAAACGCATGAGTAAATAAATTGTGAACACGCCCCTTTTTTGATAAAATAAAAGAAAAAGGGGCGTTGTTTATGCAGGAATTATTAGAGTGGATGGAATACATTGAAGACACCCGTCAGCAGACAAAGGTTCGTCACACATTGAAAGATATTCTTGTCATTGTACTGTTTGCAACTCTGGCAAATGCAGATGACTGGGTGGAGATGGCATTGTTTGCAGAAAGCTATCAGGATTATCTTCGAAAGTATATTGAACTAAAAAATGGAATCCCTTCCCATGATACGATCCGGCGTGTCATGGGGATGATATCGCCTGAAATTCTGCAACAGCTTTACGGGAAATGGCAGGAGAGACTGGATAAAAATGATGGGGAACTGTTGAAGAAGATCATCTGCATTGATGGAAAAACAATGTGTTCAAATAAGCGCGGAGAAGAAAAAGCAAGTCATATTGTCTCGGCATGGAGCAAGGAAGATGGATTCTGCCTGGGTCAGAAAGCAGTCGAAGAAAAAAGCAATGAAATAACAGCGATCCCGGAACTACTGGAGAAAATCCGGATAAAGGGTCAGATTATTACGATTGATGCAATGGGAACGCAGACAGCTATAGCGGAAAAGATCCGACAGAAACGTGCAGATTATGTATTGGCATTGAAGAAAAATCAGTACACATTATACGAAGATGTAAAAGAATATTTTTCGAATGAAGAATTCCTGGAAAAAATGCGTGAAAACGGTGGATATAAAAAGACACAGGAAAAAGCGTATGGGCAGATAGAAACCCGAGAGTACTATCAGACAGAAGACATCAAGTGGCTGAGTCAGAAGAAAAACTGGAAGGGTTTGAAAAGCATTGTGATGGAGAAGAAAAGGATAGAAAAGGCAGGAAAGACAACCTATGAGTATCGGTATTTTATAAGCAGTTTAAAAACGGATATCAAGGAGGCAGGCCGTGCAGTGAGAGGACATTGGAGTATAGAAAGTATGCATTGGCATTTGGATGTAACGTTTCGGGAAGATGCAAATACAACAATTGATAAAATGGCGGCACAAAATTTGAATATAATAAGAAAATGGAGCCTGAGTATTTTGAAACCGGCAGAGTTATCAAGACATAAGTTGTCGATGAGAAAGAAAAGGTTTGTAGTAAGCTTGCGTCCAATTAAGTACTTGGAAGAACTTTTAGAAGCTTAAAAAAACTGAAAAAGCAGAATTGGTATTAGATAGTCATTCATGCGTTTGTCGTGCTATGGACTCATCTTGCGATTGACAATAAGATTTCAAGGTGTTATAATATTATACTACATGATTGATGTGAACTCTTGTGATATTTGATAGGTGATATAGACCGAGGGGGGCTTTTTTGAGTCCCCAGTCAATATCAAGGAGGAAATAGCTATGGCATATTTCAATATCAATCGAGTAGAAACCGGCAACCGAATTGTTAAGCGCCGTAAGGAGATGAATCTTTCCAGAGATGGACTGGCTGATCTCCTTTGGGACATTGGTGTTGAGATTTCAATTACTTCCATTGGAAAATGGGAGCGTGGAGAGTGTGACATTTCTGAATATCATGCCCGTGCGTTGTGTAGGATATTCGGTTGCAGCCTTTGCGAGCTGATTGTTGCCCGACTGAGTTTTTACGATGACGAGCGCGACCAGCTCGCCCCTTTAATAATTACATATTTTTATACATTGACGAGTATCTGCTTATGCAGGCGCTCGTCTTTTTTGTTAACTGACGGTTTCTGTGATCTGTCCGAAGAGCAACTATACTGGGATTATACATTTTTGACGGAGGACCGCTTCAATGAAAGTATCTGACGAAGTCGTGTTCTTGGAAGAAGCTTTTGATGTTCTTAATCAGAGATTTTTTGAAAGTGCACTTTCAAGACCTGCTATCACCATTCAGAGCACTCCCGGTGCCCATGGTCACTTTACACCTTATGATGCGTGGGATGACAGTGGATTAAAGCTGAAGGAGATTAATCTCGGCGCAGAATCTCTGCATAGACCTGTTCCGAATGTTATCGTAACATTGATGCATGAGATGATTCACTACTGGTGCCATTCTCAGGGCATTAAGGATACCAGCCGTGGAAACACCTATCACAATAAACGCTTCAAAGAAGAAGCTGAGAAGAGAGGGCTAATCATTACCTCTGCTCCCCTTATTGGATATAGTGTTATGCAGCCTGCACCTGAACTGGTGAGCTTTGTTCAAAGTATGGGGTGGAACAACAAGATTAAGCTTTACCGGAACTCAAAAGGCAAGATGATCTCTGGCACGAAGGGTGGAGCTGAAAATCCCGGTGACGATCCCGACGTGTCTAAGCCAGTAAAGAAAAAGTCTTCAACCCGTAAGTATATCTGCCCTAAATGCGGTCTCTCCATTAGAGCAACGAAAGTAGTGAGGATTGCATGCATAGACTGTGGAAATGTTCAGATGGAGGAACCGGTTGATTTAATGAAAAACGGTGAAATGTCAACCGGTGGTTAATCGAAGGTTTTAGCTGGTTCTGGTATTCTATACTCACAAAGCAACGGAGGTGATGCCGAGTGTACACTTCGGGATTCAAGTGACGATGCAGTCATTTTCCTGGTGTGTCAAAGAGGTCACGCAGTGGCCAATTCGTGTGTGACAAGTGCTCGAACAGTGCACGGTTCCCGCATGAGTCCCACTTTGACACACCGGCAGTCACGGCTTAGCCGTCTGATGAGGTCTCTGAAATGAGCCGAAACTGCCGACATTATTCTGTGGAAGATAGCCTGCGTTAACCGATGGTTTATCGACCTGCTGATTATAATGAAACCAGAAACATCAGTTCCGAACCTTGACAACTCCATAGCTGTCGGCGGGTACCGCCCTGATGAGCGAAGCGTATGAGTTTCAACGTGCAAAGCATGTTCCCTGGGATGGGGCGAAACAGCAAACAGAAAAGAATATGAAAATGCAAACCGGCGGTTAATCTACAAAAGGAATCGGATGATTTACTATATGATTGACCAATTTGAGGAGGTAATAATCATGAAGAGAATTAACATGAAACACGATAATAAGGACCGTATCATTTGCGTCACTGAAACAACTGGAAAGCATAAGTTCTATTTCCAGTCTGCTGGCACAAAGGAGCGTCTCTGGCTGTTCGACACCAAGAGTTTTTCAGGCTCGGTTTTTGCTTTCTTTCGTAAGTATGGCAGAAACATTGATGATATCGGCTTCAGCATGACTCTGAGAGAACTGTATGCAGCTGGTAATGATCACAATGTGAAGATTAACAAGGTCCTGGATCGAATCCCTGCCCAGGTCGATTATGTGCTTCGTGAGCGCGATGGATTCGTTCAGATGCCTTATACTGTCGCAAAAGCAACACCTTGTGAGGTTCATTTTTCTGAAGATCGTTATCGTGATGATGAACGTGCTGCATAAGAGAGGAGAATGACAATGGATGATTTTATCTTGTTTGTCGGAGTTGTTTTGATTCTGGCGTATATTGGTGTCGCTATTTGGGTTATCTGCAAACGACAGACCATTGGTGGCAGCATCGGCACAGCCGCAGCTTTTCTGGGAGGTGCCCTTGTCATTATTCCCATTGCAGAAGCCGTAGCTACATTTGTTTGCTGGGCAGTTGTTATTTGCATTGCCCTTGCTGTTATTGGAGCCATTTTCGGCGGTTGATTAAGGAGGTAATCAAGTGAAAGAATTTGCTTTTGGTACTGAAGAACAGTACAACTGGTTGGAAAACCTTATCAGTGATGGCCAGTGCCATGTGTTTAACAATTGTGTCCTGCCTTCTTCTTGTACACCTGATCATGCTCGTCTTGGCTTTGATAAGCTTGAGTCAGTCTATGCAGTTTATATTGATCATGGCGTAACTACGACAGCTGAAGATCCGAACTTTGCTCGTTTTCTGCAAGATGGTGAGACGAAGTTTATGAGTATGGAAGATATGTCAGAATTCTTCCATTCCTTACAGCCTCTGTTTAATACGGATGCTTCTGCATCTTCAGTATGCACTGAAAAGCAGAAGGAGAATTCGGAAACAGAAGCTGTCGATATTCAGTCTCTTGTAGCTGAGCGCAGTCAGAGAGACAAACCTAAGTTGCTCAGCCCGGATGCTATCAGTGCTCCCATTAAGCAGAAGGTATTCGGTCAGGATGAAGCTATCGAATCCTTGGCAGAGCTGATCGTACTTAATCGGATGCGCAAGAAGAGCAAGCTTCTGACGGTAATGCTGCTCGGTCCTACTGCTACCGGTAAGTCTGAAACAGCAAAATCTCTTGCAGAGGTTCTTTCAGATGCTACTGGCACGAAATATGGCTTTATTGAGCTGGCGGGTAATGAATTCGTTGGAGAACACTCGGTACACCGTTTCTTTGGTGCTCCTCCCGGTTATGTGGGGCATGGTCAGCCTACAGCACTTGATGCTGTTCGCAAGAACGGTTATCACTGTATTGTCATCAATGAAGTGGAGAAGGCAGATCTTAAGCTGATTGAGGGACTTATGGAGGCAATTGACAGCGGATATCTCGGAATGGCCGACAACAGTAAGCCCATCGACCTCAATCATTGTATCTTACTGCTCACATCCAATCTCCCGATCAATATGGAAGAGTATTCTGCAGCAAACGATTTTCAGCGTTCTGAGATGTGCAGAGATGCATATACCAAGCATTGCGGCAGACCTGAAATCAGCGGCAAGATTGGCAACTTTATCGCTTATCAGCCACTGTCGGTCGAGGCGATTGCCCAGATTGCTGTTAAGTTCATTCGTACCGAGTTTGACAACTATAATCTGAAGTTGGGGACTGTTTCCAACTCGCTGATGAATTATTTCCTCGATTGTGAAAGTACCTATGGAGCGAGAGTGATTGCGCTTAATGTCACCACCACAGTCGGTAAGCAGCTTCAGCGTTTTCTTTTGAGAACAGGAGATCCCGATGCGCTTGCAGGAAAGGTCATTTCCCTTTCAGGATCCATTGACAACATCCAGTTTTGTGTAAATTGAGGAGGATTAGTATATGGTTAATAAGTTTTTGAAGAACATTGCGGCAGGCGTTGAAAGCATTTATGGCTTTGCTTGCGATACCCTCGAAGCAATTATTGAACCAATCGCAGATGATGAAGTGGATATGCCTGAAGAAAGTATCCCTGATCCAACTGTTCATATTTCTCAGGGTGTTCTCGATAACTTCCGCAAGAATGTTGGCAGATACGCACCTGAAACTGGTGGTCTTCTTGGAGCAACTAATGATGAGACTTGTGTGGACATCTGCCACTTCGATCGTCATTCCAAGAATACTCCGGGTACGTTCTATTACGATGTCCCCTCCATGAGTGAAGTTTTTCGTGAATGGAAGGCAAGAGGGTATATCACAAATGGAATCTACCACAGCCATCCCCGTGGCTGTATCCGTCCATCATATCATGATATCTCCACGGCGTTGCTGCATATCCGCTTTTTTAATCTGGAGTACTTCTACTTGCCTATCTTTCAGTCTAGGAAAAAGGGACTGTTTACGATGTTCTTTTACATTGTGAAAAAGCAGGATGATGATCTCGTTGTTACTCTTGATCATGTACTCAAAGCTACAGAAGAAGGCTATGAACTTCAGTCGTTCACTGAATGGCATGAAACCCATTCTATCAGTGAACTTGACAGCTACCGTATGACCATTGAACAGAAACAGGCAAAGGGCCACAAGCCTGAGGCTGCGCCTTCTGCATCTGTAAACGGCACTTATAAGACCAATTCTAAGGAGGATATTCCTGTGAACAACAATACTAACATTGCTGCAACTACTGTTTCCGATTACTTCGCCAAGGTCAAGTCGCTCTATCCTGATCATGTCTTGGACAAGGTTATTGTCTGCGTCGGAACAGGTGGAGCACGCAGTTTCCTTGAAAACTGTGCCCGCTCCGGTTTCCGGAACTTCATTCTGATGGACAAGGATGTTGTCGGAACGACCAACATTGCAACGCAGGGCGTATTCATATCCGAGATGGGAAAAAAGAAGGTCGAAGTGATTCGTGAACGTATCCTCGATATTAATCCCAAAGCCCGTGTAGTCTGTGTGGACAGCTTCCTTGACGACGCAATGAGTGACGAAGAGTTCAAGAGCTATCTCGATATGTTCCCCCATCGCCGTCCTACGGATTACCTGATCCTCGGCTGCACTGACAATTTCGAGGCACAGAAGCGCAGCTCTATGCTTGCTTTGAAGTACGGCAACCCTTATCTGGCGGCCATGATGTACGCAGGCGGTGCTGCTGCAGAGCTGATTTTTACTTATCCGGGTGTTACTGAAAGCTGTCCTCGTTGTCTCCTGCGTGATCGCTTTGAAAAGTACGAACATGGCTTTCAGAATGACGTAGACTCCTCTGCCTGCCCGATTTTTGCAACCGAACGTATGAATGCGACGAAGGGGTACATCGCTCTTATGCTGCTTATGTATCACGAAGACCCGACCAGTCCCTTTAACGATATGCTTAATAAGGTCGCAAACCGAAACTTCGTCTGGATTCGACTGAACCCTTATTTAAAGGAGACGGCACTTGGCATTGAGCTGTTTGATCGTTTGTTTGCAGGCACTCCGGAACGCTTTACTTTCATGGATGAAACGATTTGGATTCCTCAGCATCCTGATACAGATCCGCCTTGCAAGATGTGCGGCGGCACGGGGGACCTCAGAGAGTTCTCAGTGAAGTGGGCAGATATTGATACCCGTAAGATCCGGCTCCAGGATTGATGGTATTCGGAACAGGGGTAGGCAACTGAAGCTACCTGCTCCTGAGACAAAAAAGCTATCCAATAACGAAGCCTTGTTAACCGTCAATTGATGTCGTTTTCAGGGCATTGAATTTATACTGTTGTCACAGGGTTGAGAAACACTTGAAATAACCCTTGATTGATTCCTATTCATTTAATCGGCTCCACATCTGTTATGGGGAGGTAAATCTGATGTGGAGGATACCATTAACAATCGTCTGTGGCGGTAGCAGGATGTACCTGCTGCTCAGCCAACAGCACCACATGCCACTGGAGGGTAATATCGATGGCTACTTTCATTAACAAACGTATCAACAACACTACTAACACTAAGGAGGATACTTCTATGGAAAACAAGATCATGTATATCCAGCAGACCAATTCTATTGCCACTATGCTGCCCGGCGGAGGAATGCATGGCGGAGAACAGACTGACATTCTCCCCGGAGGTGGATTCCACAACGAGTGCACTGAAGAACTGCCCGGCGGAGGAATGTATGGCGGAGAACAGACTGACATTCTTCCCGGAGGTGGATTCCACAACGAGTGCACTGAAGAACTGCCCGGCGGAGGAATGCATGGCGGAGAACAGACTGACATTCTTCCCGGAGGTGGATTCCATAACGAGTGCACTGAAGAACTGCCCGGCGGAGGAATGCATGGCGGAGAACAGACTGACATTCTCCCCAGTTGTGAAATCCACGTAGATTTGAACGCTTCGCAGGAAACATCCGATGGTGTGAAAACTGACGAGGAGCCACCTTGGATGACAGGCGGTGAGTTTGGGGTTGATTGGTTCTTCGCATAAATCATGTAATTAGCAGAGGTCACAGGTAGCAGTGTTGCGAGTGCTGCCTGCGACCTGTTCCAATTATATGGCTTTGTTAACACGCGGTTGATGTTGCCTGATGACTTTTGGCAATATACTTTAATTGATAAAGCTATTACAAAACACATCATAAGGAGGCATAACAGATGAGAGAATTTGTGTATGGCAACGATCAGCAGTATGCACTGCTGAAGGAATCTTTGAATGACCATATGTGCCACGTATATGGTCACTGTACCTTTCCCTCAAGCTTCAGTAAGAACGCAGGTCGTATTGGTTTTGAGAAAGAGGGAGATACCTACGCTTTGTTTATTGATAAGGGTATTACTTGCTCCAAAAGTAATACATCTCAGCTGTTCCGAGATTGGCTTTCTGTAGGTACACTTCGATTTTTGGATTTTACTGACATGAAGGTCTTTCTTAAAAGCTTGAAGTTTCTTTACTGACATGAAGGGGGCGAAAACATGACTGGTTTAATTATTACGATTGTTGTGATTGCTGTAAGTGTTGCTGTTACATGGTGTATCTGTTCTACAAATAGCAATACCAGCAATGGCAATCAGACTGATGCTACATCAGTTAACCGTCGTCCTGCTCAAGAACGAACAGAGACAGGTCCCATGGTTTACTTTGCCAATGATCGGCATGGACGTAGTGATAGAGAATACCGTTTCAACTACAAAAAGGTAAACGGTTCCTGGAGAGCATATATTCTTCGCATGCCAAACCTTTGTGGTCGAGATGCCGGCGGCATGGCAACACATCGCTTGTTTGACAATGGGCAGCCGTATGTATGCTGGGATTCTAGGGTCAGCACACTGAAAGAAATGCAGACGATTTCTAGAGTATGGGCCGATAGCATCCAGGAATACATTGCAACTGGAAAACGATTTGGTCCACAGTAAAAGAATGGAGAATTCAACATGAGCGATATGTATGAAATGTTTTGGGTAATACTTGCTATTATCGGTATCGTTGCTGTGTGTAAGGTTACCTATCAAGTTTACCAAAGCAGAAGCAATAATACGGAGGACCATAGTATTGGTGACGTTGCCCCGCGCCCATCAAATCCGTCTCGCTCACAGGACGAGACTGGCACTATGGTCTATTATGCGGATAATCCGCACGGTCTGAACGATTGTGAGTACCGCTTCAACTACAGATATGTTTATGATACAAATCTGGAAGCAAGAACATGGCGCGCTTATATTCTCCGTATGCCAAGTTTGTGCGGTCGAAGCAGTGATGGTCATGTAATTCATCGATGGTCTGACAACAACGGCAATCACTGGGTTTGCTGGGATTCGCCTGTTGGTTCTCTCAAAGACATGCAGTCAATCTCTCGCTTCTGGGCAAATAATGTCCAAGAGTACATTGCAACCGGGAAACGTTTTGGCTAAGGAGGAAAACAATGAAGATATGTTCAAACCCTAATTGTGAGTCGTCGTTCCTTTTTGGAGACAACAAAACGACCTGCCCTTTTTGTCATGCACCGCTGATCGACAATAATGGTGCAGCAATAACACAGCAGTTGATTACACCTGTTGATGTGGTATTCGACAGTGAGCCTGAAGAGGATCGTCCTTTCATTAGCTGTTCTCTGGGCAGTGTCGAGTGTACGGGAAGAATTATCGAAATAGAACATCAGGCTTTGTTCTATAGTAAGATTCATAAACTTTTCAACACAATCATCAGAGGAGAACCGTTTCAGCTTGCTCACCAGAGTGTGGAGTACACGATCAGAGTCGAACCGATTGTGGATGGGATTCCCACCGAGGTCACAGATTTTTGCCTCTACGGCAACTATCTCGGACGTCTTCAGGTAGGAGATGAAGTACATATTAAAGCTAAGGACTGCGGTCACCGTCGCATTGCGAGGTCTATTGTTAATCTTTCAACAGGTTCGCCAGTAAAACCAGGACTGCAAATTAGTGCGCCAGTCATCAGAACTGCTTTACTCGCTGTGCTTATGGCAATTGTAATATTGGCATATCTGTTAGTTCAGCTTGTTGCATCTGGTGCTGTCACAGCACTTTTCATTTCACTTATAGCCGCCATTATGCCAATCATCATCTGTATTGTTGGACTGGGCTTTCTGTTTCGTAGTATTTTTCCAAGCCGTAGAAGAAGGAGAAGATGGTAATGAATCAGTATAATACCGGAATGCGCAATGCATCTGTCCTTGCCAAACGAATTGTCAATCTCAAAGGCAATCGTTTTCTGAATAACCTCCAGGGAATCACCTTGGATGCCAAAGCCTTTATTCCTGACATCCGCAGTTGGACTCAGCTTCATGGATTTCGAATGACCGACGCACAGTCTTCGCAAGAAATGCTCAAGAAGGCTGCGTTTCAGGGAATTCGTTCTTCGTTCAGAACAGGAGCACCTTCCGTGTATGTTTTGGACTCCAATAAGGAAGGAGTTCTCTCTGTCTATTACGGAAATATGAGTGTTGCTGCCGCCCTTAAATCAACTTTGCCAGATTGCCATACATCAGATTGTGACGGGTGGAAGCCAGATGGTTTTCGTTTTTCGGGTATTGTAATCGGTACTCTTGCCTCAGAAAATATGGCAGATACTTTTGCATCGGCGGGCATCAAAAGCGCATACATAGCGTGTACGATTGCACCTGTTGCTGATTCGGTAGCACAGCATATTTTGGCTGAAAACCGCCGTTTATCCGCAACATTGGCTCCGTATAAATCCTTTCAGCGGGTATATGGGAATTCTTCTCGGCGTGTGGTTGAAATGCCTGTACAGGAAGTAGTAGAAGCAATAGCGGTTCTCAAAGACGAATGTGAGTTCCTTCAGAACCATCTTTCCGAAGGTCTCGCCTGTGTAGCTGTTCGCTTTGGTGCCAATGACAGAAGCGACTTCTTCCGGCTTGCAAATCTGATACAGTCCGGAATGACTTCTCGTGGCGGGAATCCGGGGTTTGAGCCGGTGCGTTGTTTTGAACTGAACGGTGTATTTTCGAGCTGGAGAGACTATGTATCTATTCCACGTGTTAATCTGGGAAATGCTGAAACACTACAGCATACTGCCCATGCAGTATCATTCCAGAGTATCTCCGATGTGGCTTCTTTCTGTACTGCTCCGATTCATTCGTATTCTGGCTATTACATTGATTGCGGGCAGCCGGGTGTAGATGCACACGAATTGTTTCCTGTCGTTCCTCCGATTGATCAGGATGGGATTACTGTGGGTAAGGCCTGTAACAGTTCCGGAAATACTGTGCTCCCGCTCAGTAGTCTCCTTTGTCATTCGGCGGTCTTTGGCGCATGCAATACTGGCAAGACTAATGTTGTTATGAAGGTTCTCAATGATGCCTGGACCAACCATAGCATTCCGTTTGTTGTTCTGGAAGGTGCAAAAAAGGAGTACAACGCGATGCTCTCACGTGTTCCGGAACTTCGGATTTTTACTCCCGGTGCCGATGGAATTCCCTTGCAGATAAACCCACTGCAGCCGGAAGATGGTGTGCTGATTGAAAATCATGCAGACACTGTCGTGAGAGCTATTGCTGCAGCTACTGGAGCAGAGCATCCGATTCCTGAGGCTTTCAATGGACTGCTGAAATGCACATATCAGCGCTTCGGTTGGGAGTTTGGTACGATGGCGTATGAGGATCATAACAAACCGTTTCCGACCTTTACGGATGTTCTGGCTGATGTTGACAGTTACATTGCTACATCGGCACAGTACGGCCCGGAAGTTCGTCAGAACTTGACCGCTGCGTTGAAGATTCGCTGCGAGACATTTTCTTCTGGCGCACTTGGACGTCTTTTCTCCAAGGCTTCTGGTCTGACGGCAAAGGACTTTCTCGAAGTGCCTACGGTGGTGGAGCTTGCAGACTTTTCGGAAGAGAACACAGCGTTTCTGATGAACATTCTTCTCTTCAAATTTCAGAGTTACCTCGAGCGTCGTCCTGCATCGCACACACTGAATCGGCTTATCGTAGTAGAGGAAGCACATAATATTTTTCGCAAGACGCTGTCAGAAGACACATCGCTGGCAAAATCGAACCAGGCTTTTGACAAGATGTTTGCCGAGATTCGTGCGAGTGGAACAGGCTTGATTCTTTCTGACCAGCGCCCATCTATTATGCCCGATTCTGTGCTGGCGAATACTGCGGTAAAGGTTTGTCTGAGCATGGATTCAGAGGATGACCGAAAAACGATTGGCGGTGCAATGGGACTTTCCGATATACAGCGGCATGAACTTCACATATTTGGCATTGGCGAGTGCATCGTCACGATTCGTGGGCATCGAGGTGTGTTCCATGTAAGGGTTGACAAATTCGCCGCGGAAAGCTCTTTCTCTGCTTCCTGCATGGTATGCACTTGTCGTTTCCGGTGCAGAAAAACTGCAGTTCGGAAGCTGATTGCTGATCTGCCTCCGGAATTAGTTCGCTATCATCTGTCAAAAGTCACGGCGAACCCGTATAACATTTCTTTGCTTTCAGCAAATATAAATCACATGCTGGAAGACATGCATGTTACTGCAGCGGCTTCAACTAGGCTCTGTCTTCTTGGTGAGCTTCTTCGACGAGCTAACATTCCAATGAATGAAAGCCGGCTTATTGTAAATGTGTATAATAACTATATGAAGGAGGAAGGAAAATGAGCGAGATTAGTGGCGGCAGCGATTCCATGGATATGTCCAGCGAGACTGAAACTGGCGGTACTGAGACTGGAGTCAGCGTTGAAACAGGCGGACACATGGATTTAGGTGCAGAGACATCTTCTCAGAGCGTAGAAGGGCTGGTATCTGGCGATGAGGTGTCCATCAATCCTGCTGAAACAACGCATGGCATGAACCAGATTCTTGAAACGACTGATACTCTTGAGATGGCTCATGCCCAGGCACAAGTTGAAAGTGTCCATCATTCAGCTCTTGAAAGCATTCTTGAACACAATGGGGCGTACATCTCTGAGCAGGATCATGCAAGAATTGAAGCGGGTATTACCAGTATCAAAGCCATGGATAATCTTGGTCACGGGAAAACGGGTGGATACCACTTTGATTCCAAGAATAGCTCTATTCGAGTGGCATCTCTCAATGAAACACAGCGTGAAAGATCGACCATACACGAAACCCACCACTTTGCATCTCACAATCGTGAAATCATAGTGCCGATGCCAGACAAAGGTGGCTACATGGTACACAACACTGTTGGGACCCGTCAGTCTTCCTGGTTTCATTCAACAAGAACTGGAGAAAATTCGGGCTACTCGGAGCGTGGCAGAGGACTCAACGAAGGGATTACTACAATGCTTACAAATCGCCAGCTTACGGAGATTAGCACGGAGAAAGGTAAAGAAGCAGAACAGCAACAAATTTACGGTCATGCAGTAGATTTGACAGCTTCTCTCGAAGACATTGTCGGTGAAAACGCATTGAAGGATGCTTACTTTGGAGGGAATATGCAGGGACTGGAAACCAAGGTTGACAGTCTTGTCGGTCCTAATGAGTTTGGTCATCTTAGGGATTGCCTTGATAGGTCCATCTCCGACAATTATGCAGAACGTGTTGTAGCGACTCGTGAAGCGCAGGAAATACTCGCCAGAATGGCAGAAAGGAATAAAGTGTCATGATTGATTTTGTAATCGACCATATGGAAAATGCTGGTGTTGTGTTTGCCAGTCGTAATGAACTTGCAAGTGTCACAGAGGGAGTGAAACTGTATTTGCTTGAAAATGGCATTTCAGAAAAAGATAACAGAGATTATTTCAAAACCTACATCAACCGTAGTCTTGCAAGGATTGAACATCATGAAATGAAAACGTTTTTCATTGCATACCCTGTCATTTCCAGAGTGAATCAGATTTGCATTGAATTTAGAGCTAACAATACGCTTTCAGAAGCAAGAAAAGCAGATCTTTTAAAGGACATGTCGGAACTTTATTCATTGGGACTCGGATATAAATATATTCCGGCAGCAGAGGTGCATGAGATATTAGGAAGGCTGGCATAAGGATGAGAGTGACAGCTGATTTGAATTTTGTAGAGGAATCACTTAAACGACTTCGCATTGTTTATAGAGCACTTCCTTGCAAAAATGGGTGGTTTTACTACTGCAAAAATACATCTAATGGCATTTCATTTGATATTAAGCTTACTGACGATGGGACTGTCCGATTATGGAGATTCGTTGGTAATGCACCTATTTTCAAGGCAGGAAAACGCTGTGAATACCGTCGCCCCGAATACCCACATGCAGTTGTTGGGGTGGAGATAACAGATGAAGGCGATCTGTGTTTTTTTGCAGAACTGAAAATTGATCCATCTGACTCTGAAAGAGAAATTTGCATTCCCCATATGATTGAAAGTTATTTATCTGTGATTACTAATACATCGTCTGCTAAATAGCTCGACTTTATTTTCTGCTACAATGCTTGAAAACACAGCATTTCTTAAGTCGAGCTAATTCAAAAACGCTGTACTAATATGTGTCTCAAAACGGTATAGATGTTAACTGCCAGTTAATCGAGTTTTGAAGATATTAGATTTACAATAAGGCTATATGGAGGGAATGACTTATATGAATGATATGAATGTTATCCGAAAAACCAGTTCCGGTATCCAGAGCCTTAGTCTGGACGCAGTATTACTCGACAAGCGAATGATCTTTCTGAGCGGAGTCATAACTTCTGCGTCTGTTGATCTTATTGTAAAGCAGTTACTGTTCCTTGAAGGACTCGATGAACGCGAACGGGTGAAATTGATTATCAATTCTTCAGGTGGAGAAGTCGAAGCGGGACTGTTTCTTTATCAGCAGATAAAGGGCATGGATGTTCCGATTGATCTTTATTGTACTGAATTAGCGGCTTCAATGGCCGGTATTCTCCTGGCTGGTGGTAAACACGGTCGTTACATCCTCAAAAGTGGACGTGTAATGATCCATGAACCGCTGATTTCGGCTTCATCCGGAGGCATCTCCGGCTCAGCAAGCCAGATTGCCAGAACGGCTGAGACAATTCTTGATACAAAAAGGCGTTTGAATCAGCTTCTTGCTAACGACACTAATAGACCTATCGAAGAAATTGAAAAACTTGTTGCTGACGGTGATCACTGGTTTACTGCAGAAGAGGCTGTTGCATTCGGTATCTGTGATGCAATTGTTGATCGTGTGTGAGGAGGGAGAATTATGAGAAGAGACTCCATTGTACTTGGTAACAACTACATACTTCCTGGCTCAGATGTCGGAAAAACTCGTCCTAATGCAAATGCACTGGTAGTAGGTATCAGCGGTTGCGGAAAGTCAACAAGTGTTATTCTTCCAACTGTAGGAAGAATGGAACATAGTAACCCAATTCTCAACTATGCCAAGGAACCAGATGCGTATGCAATGGCTCGATATCTGAAAGCAAAAGGTTATAAGGTTCACATTCTTAATATTAATCATCCAGAGAAATCCACGGTATCATTCGATCCTGTACTCAGCATTGAAAGCTATGAGGACATCGACTCCTTGTCAGCCGCAATTGTTGATGCGGCAATTAAACAGACCGTGGATGATTACTGGCAGGCAAAAGCAAAACCTCTTAATGCAAGTCTGATTACTGCAGTCCTTATGACTGCCAAGGATAAAAGTTCCCCTGGAATGGCCGATGTTTTGAATCTCTTTGATAAGCTTCTGCCGCATGAAAACGGATACTCTGTTGAGACTCCGTTGGATAATATGTTCTATGAACTTGAAAAGGCTGCACCTGGCTGTTATGCCGTGAGAGAATACTCCGCATGGCATAGTTTGCCCTACCGCACTGCTTCGTGTGTGCGAGATACCCTTGCAGCTGCATTAAGTTTAGTTTTTCCAGAGTCGATTCGTAAAATGATGCAGGAAAAACCGCAGTTTGATGCTGAACATTTTGCAAATAACAAAGAAGCTCTCATTGTCATTACCAGCGCGATTGATCCTTCACAGGCTTATTATGCAAATCTTTTTTATCGTGATACGGAACGTCAGCTGCTTCGCTATGCGTCAACGTGTCCAAACGGAGAACTTCCACGCGAGGTTCGGTATATCTTCGATGACTTTGCATGTACGGCACCTATTCAGGGGTGGGCAAATGATATTAGCTTGTTTAGGTCTGCAGGACTGTCAGCAATTATGCTTTTGCAGAGTGAGCAGCAGTTAGAGGCAATTTATAAAGATGACGCCCCTATTATTCGCCAGAATTGCGCTATTTATGCATATTTCCCAGGAGGATTCGACGATAAATCCTGTGAGATTGTAAGCAAGCGTATGTGTCTGCCTTATGATGAGGTTCTCTATGCCCCGCTTGGCAAAGTGTTTATTATGCAGAGCGGAAAAAAGCCTGTACATATTCAGAGGTATGACACTTTAAATAGTGAAGAGTATCTGGAATATTTAGAAGCCAACAAAATGAAACGGAAATCATCTCATGCTAGATAATCTGAAGGAGAATGATACATGAATGCACATAAAAGATTTCTTAATGAACTGCGTGCTCCGGTGAAAAAATACAATCGAAAAATGAATGACCAGCGACGGAGAAAAACAGCTATGCCGCAAGCCGAATCTTCATCTGCCATGGATAGTGACGAGCTTATGAAAGAACTTGAAGCAAAGTTTGATGAGCTTTTTGGAACGGCAGATGATGAGTAGTGTAGAATATTATACTTTGTGCAATCAGGAGTCCAATTACGGGACTCCTGATTTTGTTAACTATTGGTTTATCGGAAATGCGCATCACTTCATGTACACTAGCAGATAAATAAGGAAAGGATGTTTTTGTATGAAAGAAAATGAATGCGTTCATAAACCGGCCAACGCATTGGTATGTGAACGGTCCTGTTCTTCGTGTATGAAAGGAAGATGCTGTTTTGAATGCGATGAGCAACATGATCTAATAAGCTATATACCACTATATTTATTTGGTCAACCAGAAGATATGCATGATATATGCAAGTACTGTTACTTACAGGCCAGGTTTTATGTAGTCTACAGTTATTATTTTCAGTGCTTATCACGGTATAAAGGCAAGGAATACTCGCCAAGTATAGAAGCTGATTCGCCAGATTCGTTTGATCCCCGTTTTCTTGAAGCTCAAGAGAAATACTATGATGTATCGCACAAATTGACAATCCTGCAAGATTCATCACAACCGCTGGTGGTAATGAGATTGTTGGTTGATTGCAGAAAGGAATTAGAAGTGCTTGAAAAACGTTTTTGCTTTACTTTCGGAGAAAACACAGATTAAATGAAGCACGATTGATAGGTTGCTATCAATTAGTATCTGTATGACCACATAAGCGAGCTGTTTAGAAAGGATGGTTTTATGAAAGATCACTCTACAATGACAACATTTGAGTTCCTGCTCAGAGTTGCCTGGAAATATATAATAGGTTTTATCTGGTATAAGAATTTCTTGTTTCGAGTTCTTCCCCACCGTGATGTGTATGACTCTCTTCAGCTCCTCTTGATTATGATGCTGGTTTCTGTGGTCGGGTTCATCATTGTGATGAACCGAAGAAAAAATGGATGGACTGCAACAGCGTGTTTTGTTTTTCCGTTTGGCCTTTATACAATGTTGACCTATTCGACTACTTCGGCATTGTTTATCCGAGTTGTAGCAGCAACATCAATTCTTTTATCACTTGTATATTCGATTTTGCTTTTCACGAGAAAAATTAAACAGAGGGGCCAAATCGCACGAAGAAAAGTGCTGCAGAGCCGATTCTCGAAGTGTATGTATTCTGCATCATGTATTATGGCAGTTGGCATGTTAGCTCTTATGGTTGGCATTGGATGGAACGGCTATTTTGGTACGGGACTTGTTACTTCGTCGGTAGAGGCAGAAGCGCTGCATCAGGATATCAAAGACAAGGATACCATGGAGGCAAATATGAATACCGTCCTGAAACTTCAGCCAGCCGTATGGGAGGACTTGAATACTCGCGAACGTATCGACGTCCTTCAGACAGTCTGCAATGTCGAAACACACTATTTGGGACTGAACGATCCGGTCACTGCTCAGGGAGACAACCTCTCACCGTATACTTTAGGAGTTTATTCGGATGCACAGAAATTAATACGAATTAGCCTTGATTATATTGAAAATGACCCTGTAGAAGAAGTACTGTCTACCCTCCTGCATGAAATCCATCATAGCTACGAACATCGCCTGGCAGATGTAGTTGATAATATCTTACCAGAATATCGTGATCTTCGCCTATTTAAGGATGCCACACATTATTCTCAGGAGGTCGATGATTACATTAATCCACGAGAAGATTACTACGGTTACATGACACAGAGACTGGAGATGGACAGCGAAAAATATGCTGAACTGGGTGTGCGGGAATACTATGCTCGTATTGAGACATGGATTGAAGAGCACGAGACTGAAGTAACAGGAAACTATACATATAACTGACAAGAAAGGATGGTCTTAAGTATGAACAAAAGAATCGTTGTCATCAGTGGATTTTCGGGTGCGGGGAAAGGTACATTGGTAAGACAGTTGCTGGAACTCAATCGAAAGGCACCAGTGGATTCGAAATTGTGGCTTTCTGTATCTGATACAACACGACCGCCCCGAAGTGATGGTGGGGATAATTATAACTTCATCTCTGCTGAAGAGTATAATGATCGTACCGCAAACGGTTTCTATCTGGAGCACAACGAATATGGGAATTATGGATACGGAACACCCATCAAGCCAGTTTTAGCCGCACTTGAAAACGGAAATATTGTATTGCTGGAGATTGATTATAACGGCATGGTGCAGGTGCGAGATTATTTCCGAAACAGAGATGTTTCTGTTACAACTGTTTTTATTAGCACGGAAGGAAATGAATTATTCAATCGATTGTATAAGCGAGGAGATTTGCCAGGCGAAATCAAAAAGCGATTGACTGCCGCCAGATCGGAAGCAACTCATGTTGGTGAATACGACTGTTTAATTAATAATGGGGATCTTAAAGATGCCGCACATTACCTTTGGTCGGTCGTAACCAGGGAAGCAGATTTTGTGCGGAACAGTTTTGATTCTTTGCTGTTTATTGAACAGGTAGACTCTGTACTTAGGTCGTTTGAGTATATAGGTTCTGCGGAGGAGGCGTAAACAATGGATAATGTAGTTAAGTTGACAGATGAATCTGGTTGTGAAGTTTTTTTTGAATTTCTCGATTTGATTTCATGGAAGGGAGACGAGTTCGTAATTCTTCTCCCTGTTGGATCTGAAGATGGAGAAGTAACAATTCTTAGGCTTGAAAACGATAACGGTGAGACGGAGTCTTACATTTCTGTAGAAGATGAAGATACACTTATGACCGTGTTCAGTCTCTTCAAGGATAGATGGAAATCAGAATTTGATTTTGCTGACGAATAATGAACTGGCACACCTGCGACATGTATTTGCAAGGTGTGCCAGTTTCGTTAACCGATGGTTTATCGTTAATGAACCCTTCCTAACTTATAATTGGAGCATAGAAAACAGTTGTGTTGCAAGAGAAAGGAAGGACCAGTTATGATTACTTGTGATATGACCATTCAAGAACGTAAGCAAGCTATTAAAGCTCTGTTCAAGGGGTATCGAAGAATGTCTCGTTCTATGGAAAAAGAACTCGAGTCACTCGGTATTCAGGTTGAGCGCACAAAAAACCATGTCAAGCTTTATTGTGATGGCAGACTTTACACCGCTCCGTCATCTGCATCTGATTGGCGCTCCGGTGCAAACCTGGCAAGCATAATATGTCGGGAAATGTAATAGCCTAAACAGCTGTACTTAGAGGAGTGACCAGATGAGCAGACTACAAAAGGACGATGTCCTTAAGCTCCCCATATCCGTCAGAAGCTGGATTCTGCTTCGGTATTATCTGGATGAAACTTGGGATCCCGATGTGTTCCGAAAAGTAATAGATGATTACTACGATGAAATGCCCTTGTTTGAGATCAATAATCTATTCTCCAGTGTAGAAACGAGGATGAGCAATTATGATTTTCAAGAGATGTTGAATTATTTGTTCAAGATGAAGAATAGGATTCGTCTTCACAAAATCACAGATACAGAAATACTGATAACACAGTTGCCATTATCGGTAGATTTACCATGAGTAACATTCTTGGTGAATCCATTTTTGGTATTTAGGCACGGAGTTAAACTGGAGAAATCTTGACGAGCGTGATATAATGAAAAAATACAGTGAGGGCTGATGAGATGATAACGAAAACATACTCCGTTGGAGAATTGGAAAAATATAAATATGTTGTAGTGATGTCGTACTACAACGGGAAAATACTTCTTAGCAGGCATAAAGATCGTTCAACATGGGAAACTCAGGGCGGTCATATCGAAGAAAACGAGACTCCTTTAGAAGCAGCGAAGAGAGAGCTGTTTGAGGAATCCGGAGCTATAGAGTATTCAATTGCACCCGTATGTGATTATTGGTCTGGTACAGAGGATATGTCCCACGGTGCAAATGGTATGGTGTTTAAAGCACTCATCAATAAACTTGGAAAAATTCCAGAGAGTGAGATGGCTGAAGTAAGGCAGTTTGATGCTTTGCCCGAAAATCTGACATACCCAGCAATCACTCCTGTTTTATTTAATTACCTGGTGCAGATGAATGATGAAGCCTAATAGTAAAACAGTAGATATGTTCCCTTGTACTGCGGGGGTAGATTTGTTTCCGTGTTGTGTGGACATTCATGGCATCGTCTCGAGCCATGTGGAGACGGTCTGCTTGCTGACGAAGAAATAAGCGGGCTTGTCGCATAAAAATAGAATAGATTAATTAAAAAAAGCGGTTGAACACTGGGAGCTACTGTGAGAGGTGTTCAATCGTTTTTTTGCTTTTGGAAGAGGAAGAATTGGAAGAAAATTTAGTTGTTCGGAATTTCCGAATAACTGGAGCTGATGAAAAATGGAAAAGAAAGCGCAAAACGTGGAGTTTTGAAAATGGATGCTGGCAAGTAAAAATCGTAATAATATTTTACAGAAGATGATTGATACCACCAGTTAAGAGGACGGTGGTATTTTTAAATAAAACTGGAATACGTAGGAATCGTAAAAAACATTGCAGAATGGGCAGTGGGAAGGTAAAATAAAAACAGAATACGAAAGATCAGGAGATGAATGAAATATATTATTCGTGGTCAAATGGAAATACAGAAAGAATCGCAAAGCAGCTCGCAGAGAAAACAGGAGCGGATCTTGCCAGAATCGACACGGCAGAACCGTATAAGGGCAGCCATGAGGATGTTGTGGCGCAGGGAAAAAGAGAAGTGGAAACAGGCTTTATGCCGAAGATCAAACCGCTGGATGCAGACATTTCCGCGTACGATGTCATCGCCATCGGAACTCCAACCTGGTGGTATACAATGGTCCCGGCTGTACTTACTTTCTTAACAACTCATGATTTCACTGGAAAAACAGTAATCCCTTTCATGACAAACGGAGGCTGGCCGGGTCATGTTATAAAAGATGTGAAAGCAAACTGCAAAGGCGCAGATTTTGCGCATGAAATGCAGATCCGCTTTGACTCCATGGGAAAAGACCACCTGGAAACGCCGGAGAGTGAGATTGAGGAATGGGTGGAAAAAGTAAAACAGGAATTACGTTGAACCAGGATTGCCCAAAAAGATCCTGTTTTTAGTAATAGAAGTTATTGAGAAGCTAAGAGCCTTTGAGTTTCAAAACTTAAAGACTCTCATTTGGACATAAGAAGAAAAGAGGAACACGATGGCATCAAGTATGATTCATCTGGCGGTTGTGCAGGAAATGATGAAGGAAGTTTCTTTCCGCGATATCGCCCGCCTGCGGCTTGGGGTGATTCTGCCGGATGGGGCGGTGGAAGGGAATAGTCATTTAAAAAAGAAGATCTGTGAGAATACCCGATATACGTATGATCTGGAAATTTTTCGGGAGCAGTACGGCGCATATATGAAGAAAGATGACCTGTATCTCGGATACTATCTTCACCTGATTCAGGACATGCTTTATCGGAGATTTCTGTACGGAGAGCATGGCTGGAATTCGAGTATTCCGGGGAATGTGGAGAAGCTGCATCGGGATTATGAGATACTCAATGGGTATGTAGCAGAAAAATATGGTCTTTCCCGGGAGATGGTTCAGGAGATAGATCTCGCCGATGAGCCGCTGGCACAGCTTGCGGAATTTGATGCAAAAGGTCTTGCGGAAGAAGTCCGCGGGGAGTTCGCCCCGATGGAGGAAGAAGAACTTTCGGTATTTACAAAAGAAATGGCCGATGAATACATCACCCGCGCAGTGAAATTCTGTGTGGAAGAAATGAAAACACTTTCCGCAGGAAAATCAGGTCTGGACAGTACAGCGTGGAGCTGGGAAAAACCAGAAAATAAGTCATAAGAAAATTTTAAGGAGGTTTTTACATATGAACACAAGACGTTTAGGAAAAACAAATCTGCAGGTCAGTGAGATCGGCTTTGGCGGTGAGTGGCTGGAGCGCCATCCGGAGGAGGAAGGCGTGGAGCTGATCCACTACGCTTCCGAGCAGGGCATCAACATTCTCGACTGCTGGATGCCGGATGCGAAATCGCGTGATATCATTGGAAACGGCATCAAGGCGAACCGGGATAAATGGTTTATTCAGGGACATATCGGTTCCACATTAAAAGACGGTCAGTATTACCGTACCAGAGATATGAAATATGTCCGTCCGGCATTTGAGGATCTGCTGAAACGGCTGCAGACAGACTACATCGACCTCGGCATGATTCACTACATCGACTCCGAGGAGGAGTGGGAGCAGATTCAGCATTCCGATTACATGGATTATGTGATGGAACTGAAAAACAGCGGTGTGATCCGCCACATCGGCATGAGTTCCCATAACCCGAAAGTCGCTGTCAAAGCAGCGGAATCCGGCTATGTGGAGATGATTCTGTTCAGCATCAACCCGGCGTTTGATATGCTTCCGGCGAGCAACAACATTGACCAGATGTTTGCTGAAAAATTCGACGAGGACCTGAAAGGCATCGACGCGGACCGTGCAAAATTATACAAAGTCTGTGAGCAGAACGACGTCGGAATTACCGTTATGAAAGGCTTTGCCGGAGGCCGTCTCTTTGATGAAAAACGCTCCCCGTTCGGCGTAAAGCTGACTCCGGTGCAGTGCATCCACTATGCGCTCACAAGACCGGCCGTCTGTTCCATCATGTGCGGTTACGATACGAAGGAGCAGGTGGACGACGCCGTTTCATACGAGACAGTATCCGAGGAGGCAAAAGATTATGCATCCGTCATCGCAAACGCGCCGTTCCATTCTTACCGCGGCGAGTGCACCTACTGCGGCCACTGCAAACCGTGTGTGGCTAACCTCGATATCGCAATGATCAACAAATTCTATGATCTTGCAACAATGCAGCCGGAAGTCCCGGCGACTGTAAAATCGCACTATGAATTATTGGAGCACACTGCATCTGAGTGTGTCGGATGTCATGCCTGCGAGAGCCGCTGCCCGTTCGGCGTGCCGATTGCGGAGCGCATGGAGAAAACAGCGGAATTATTTGGATGTTGAGAAGACAGAAATTTCGTGAAACAGACGAAGTGACTTGTCTGAAAAAAAGAAGGAATGAAAAACAGGAGAGGAAATAAGGAAACATGGCAGTAAATAAAAATGGAATCGTAGTATTAGGAGCAGTTTTCGTAGATATCAAGGGCTTCCCGGAGGACATCTACGTCCCGGACGGCAGAAATGCCGGTCATGTCGAGTACATCCACGGCGGTGTGAGCCGAAACGTGGTGGAGGACATCGCAAATCTGGAATTGCGCCCGACTTTCCTTGGAATTGCGGACAATACCGCACTCGGCGAGGATGTTGTGCGCAAACTGCAGCGCCATAAAGTCAACACCGAATACATGAAAGAAATCCCGAACGGTATGGGAACATGGCTCGCTGTCTTCGATCACAACGGTGATCTGGCGGGCTCCATTTCCCAGCGCCCGAACCTGATGCCGATTCTCAATATTCTGGAAGAAAACGGAGATGAAATTATCGAAAACTGCGATTCTGTTGTGGCGGAGATCGATATGGATAAAGAGATCATCAAAAAGCTGGTACAGCTCTGTGAAAAATACGATAAAAAACTGTACGGCGTTGTCAGCAACATGAACATCGCAGTCAGCAGAAGAGATCTTCTGCAGAAATTTGACTGCCTGATCTGCAACCAGATCGAGGCAGGTGTTTTCTTCTCCGACGATTACAGTGAGAAAACACCGGCCGAGATGGAAAAGATTCTCGCCGAGCGCCTGAAAGCGGCGAATGTTCCGGCCATGGTCGTAACAATGGGCGGCGACGGAGCGGTTTATGCGGAAGCAGACGGAGAGAGCGGCTTCTGCCCGGCGCAGAAAGTACAGGTAAAAGATACAACAGGAGCCGGTGATGCGTTCTGTGCAGGTGTTTCCGCCGGTCTGACCTATGGAAAAACACTGGGCCAGGCAGTAGAAATCGGTACGCGTCTTGCTGCATCCGTCATCACATCGTCGGAAAATGTCTGCCCGCGCTTCCGCCCGGAAGAGTTCGGCATCGAGGCATAAAGGGGGGCAGAAATGAAGTTACTGTACGGAACCGGCAACCCGGCAAAACTCGACGCGATGCGTCACCGCCTTGCGGGTCTTGGGATTGAGCTGATCGGGCTGAAAGATCTTGGCGGTGTTAAGCAGCCAGAGATTATCGAGGATGGAAAAACGCCGCTGGAAAATGCCAGGAAAAAGGCGGAGGCGTATTTCAACGCGCTTCATATGCCGGTGTTCTCCTGTGATTCCGGTCTGTATTTTGACAACGTGGCAGAGGACGACCAGCCCGGCGTCCATGTGCGGACCGTGAACGGAAAGTATCTGTCCGATGAAGAAATGACCGCACATTACGCCGCCCTTGCGGAAAAGTACGGCGGCCTGATGGGACGCTACCAAAACGCAGTTTCGCTGATCCTTGATGCGGACCACCGCTATGACGCGATGGACCCGTCAATGGAGAGCGCTCCTTTCCGCATGGTCAGCACACCCCATCCGATGAGCAAAAAAGGCTTTCCGCTCGACCGTCTGTCGATCGATCTGCGGACCGGAAAATATTATTATGATCTGAATGAGAAAGAAGCCGCGCTCGATCAGCTTGCCGTGGAAGACGGTTTTCTGCAGTTTTTTGAGCGGGCAATGGAGGAATACCATAAAATGGAACGATATGAACTTCGAACCATCCGCCAGGATGAAATGGAACAGGGCGTTGCCATTGAGCTGGCGTGCTTTCCGCCGAATGAGGCGTGCTCCGAGAAGAGTATGCGCGAGCGGGTGCAGTACGCGCCGGAGCTGTTTCTGGCGGCAGTAGACAAAGAAACCGGAAAAATCGCCGGAACGCTGAACGGACTTGCAACAAACGAGACAAAATTCCGTGATGCCTTTTTCGATGAAATCAGTCTGTACGACCCGAAGGGAGAAAACGTCATGCTGCTGGGTCTCAGTGTCCTGCCGGAATACCGCGGCCAGGGAATCGCCCGCGCGCTGATGGAAGAGTACAGCCGCCGGGAACAGAAAAACGGAAGAAAACAGCTCATTCTGACCTGCCTGCAGGATAAGGTGGAGATGTACAAAAAGATGAATTTCCGCGACGAGGGAATCTCC
>ERZ857480.44036-NODE-68066-length-53857-cov-38.3153_pt1 | contig 53857 bp, 54 predicted proteins | sample MGYA00519767_ERZ857480 | MGnify/ENA primary metagenome ERZ857480 (study PRJEB31778, sample SAMEA3449210) | human gut metagenome | biome: human gut; feature: human-associated habitat; material: faeces | place: United Kingdom | collected 2010/2012 ...
ACTCCTCGTTGGGCGCTATGAGCTGCGGGTCAAAGCTCTCCGCTCCGCCATCATTCAGGATCGCCGTGCCGCCGCCTTGTAAACTGTCCGCAATGGTGTTCATATAGTACACACCGGAGGAGCACAGCAGCAAATTCATGGTCACGCAGGTGATGCCGATGAGCAGGACGGACATCAGCGTGATGCGCCACTGCAGGGAAAGCCGCTTCATGCCTCCTCGCCTCCCATCAGATAGCCCTCGCCGATGCGGTTGCGGATGGGGTCATAGCCCAGCACGGTGCGGAGCTTTTTACGCAGGGCGGAGATGTGGACACGAATGGAATTGCTGAAGCTGTCCACGCTATTGTCCCAAACGTGATCCATCAGCTCCTCCTGACTTACCGGCCTTCCTTGATGCACCATCAGGTATTCCAGGATCCCCGTTTCCTTCCGGGTGAGCGTCAGTGTCTGCCCGTTGACGGTGGCGGTACGGGAGCGGGTGTCAAAGGTCAGGCCTCCGCAGCTGAGCAGCACATCCTGCTGGGTGAACTGCCGCAATGTCAGGCTGCGGATGCGGGCCTCCAATTCAGCTAAGTGGAAGGGCTTCGCCAGATAGTCGTTCGCCCCGGCATCCAGCCCCTGCACCTTGTCCTCCACTTCGCTGCGGGCGGAGAGAATCAGCACCTTTGTCTCCCGGTCGGTCTGCCGCAGGGTGCGCAGCACCGTCATGCCGTCCTTTTTCGGCAGATTCAGATCAAGAAGTACCAGATCGTAGCGCTCCACGCCCAAAAGCTCCAGAGCTTTCTCCCCGTCGTAGCAGTAGTCCACGCTGTAGGCCAGCCGCCGCAGGCTGCGGACGATGGTTTCGCACAAGGCGCGTTCGTCTTCAATAACCAAAAGGTGCATGAGAGCCCTCCTTTTACATTTCTTCATGTTCACGTTGTTCTTAATTATAGCAAAAACAGATAAGGTTTGTGTTAAATTTTTCTTCTTAACAGGGACTTTAACTCCCCTGCGCTATGATAGGGGCAGAAAATCGGAAAGGGTGAGAAAAATGAGCCATGTAAAAAAGGCGGCGGCGCAGGTGATCCTGCTGGCAGCGGGAGCCGCCATGCTGTGCTTCGGCGTCTGGCGGGGCGAGGCGGTGACGGTACTGAGCAAAGCGATCAAATTATGTCTGGAGTGTGTGGGCATTGGGTAAGAAAAAACGCGGCGTATCTCAGATACTGTCCCGCTTCCGTGGCTGGATACAGGCGGGGGCAGCTTTATTGACCAACCTGCATCTGCCGAACTTTCTCAAGGGCAAACTGTATCAAGGCGCAGGGAAAACCGTATGTGTGCCCGGGCTGAATTGCTACTCCTGCCCGGCAGCCTCCGGTGCTTGTCCTATCGGGGCGTTTCAGGCGGTAGTGGGTTCTTCCAAGTTCAGCTTTTCCTATTATATCACAGGCTTTCTCATTTTGCTGGGAGTCCTGCTGGGACGCTTTATCTGCGGTTTTCTGTGTCCCTTCGGCTGGTTTCAGGAGCTGCTGCATAAAATTCCCACGAAGAAGCTTTCCACAAAGAAGCTGAAGCCGCTGACATATCTCAAGTATGCCGTCCTGCTGGTGATGGTTTTCCTGCTGCCGGCGTTCCTTGTGAACGATGTTGGCATGGGAAACCCGTTCTTCTGCAAATACCTCTGCCCCCAAGGCGTGCTGGAGGGAGCCATCCCGCTGTCCCTTGCCAATTCCGGCATCCGGGCGGCACTGGGCAGCCTGTTTACATGGAAATTCGGCATCCTGCTGGCGGTGATCGTACTGAGCGTGCTGTTCTATCGTCCCTTCTGCAAGTGGCTGTGCCCGTTGGGGGCGTTCTACGCCCTGTTCAACCGGGTATCCCTGTTTCAGATGAAGGTGGATCGGAACAAATGCGTCTCCTGCGGGAAATGCGCCAAGGCCTGCAAAATGGATGTGGACGTGACAAAAACGCCCAACCACACCGAGTGCATCCGCTGCGGGATGTGCATCCGCGCCTGTCCTACCAACGCCGTCAGCTTCCGCTACGGCTTTGGAGACGGCAAAAAAGAACCTGTAAAACCTGCAGATAAATTAAAAACGGAGGAAACAAAATGAACGTAAAGAAAATCATCACACTGCTGCTGGCAGCACTGCTGGTGCTGTCCCTGGCCGCCTGCGGCAAACAGGGCAGCGACGACACGACAAAGCCCGACGGCGAGCCCAAGAACGCCCAGGAGGCGGCCGCTATGTACAAGGACCTGATGGATCAGGAGAATGCCATTCTGACGGAAAACCAGTCCCTTTGGGAGAAGGTGTTCCAGTCCGCCGACAAGGGCATGACCACGCAGGAGGACGGCAAGAACTACGGTGATTTCCTGCTGGACACCATTGAATCCGCCAAGGACAAGTTTACCGCCGACGAGCTGAAGCTCCTGCGCCAGGGCGGCGAGAAGATCCGGGAGATCGAGCGCACCCTGGCCGCCATTGAGGCCAAGTTCCCCGATGCGGCTCCCAAGGCCCCGGACAACGGTGACAGCATCCCTGCCGACAGCCCCACGACACCCGGCGACAGCGGCAAGACGCAGAAGTTCCCCGCCTTCGAGGGCAAGGACCTCAACGGCAACACCGTCAAGAGCGATGACCTGTTCTCCAAGAACGCCGTCACCGTGATGAACTTCTGGTTCACCACCTGCAATCCCTGCGTGGGAGAGCTTGCCGAGCTGGACGCGCTGAATAAGGAACTCGCGGAGAAGGGCGGCGCACTCATCGGTGTCAACACCTTCACGCTGGGCGGCGACGAGGCAGCGATTTCTGAGGCGAAGGACGTGCTGGCCAAGAAGGGCGTCACCTATCAGAATGTGTATTTTGACTCAGATGGTGAGGCAGGAAAGTTTGCTGCCAACATCTTTGCTTATCCCACTACCTATGTGGTCGACCGCAACGGCAATATCGTGGGCGACCCCATCGTAGGTGCTATTACGGAACCGAAGCAGGCGGAGGCACTGCAAGCCCAGATCGACAAGGCACTGTCCGCCGATAAGGGCTGACCCAAGATTTTTAGAAAGTGTCTATGATGAAGAAAAAAACATCGTAAGCCGGCACATTCTGCGCACCATTGCATCGCCTCCGGCAAGCAAGCACCTATCCTATCGAAATGGCCTTTGAAGGTGAAACCGGAGCATCAGAGGGGGGCATCCTTGGAGACCCCTGCTCCATCAAACAGGTATTGGACGAACACCTATTTCTTCAGCGGCGGTTTCGCCGTGAAGTGTTCGCTCTGATCCGCAGCAGAAAAGCGCCGTCTTGGAAGTGATTCCGGGACGGCGCTTTTTACTATCCGCACATTCGATTTCCGCTATTCCTCCTGCTGCTGTGATTACAGAAAGGAACGGGAGGTTATGCGAATGGAGAGATTTGCCGCAGATGAACGATGCCGTTGCCATTACCTGCGGACATTCCTTTGCGTAATACAATAACCACAGAATCAAATGAAAACTAAACGGCCTGAGCCCTGTGCAGTACAGGATTCAGACCGTTCAGATCGCTTAATTCTTATTTTGTCTAACTTTTGGGGGGCACTTCACACTGGCGCGCCGCTCTTTTTATCACATTTCGCTAAATTCCCGGATGGGGCTTACTTCTTCAGCTTCTGATCCACCACCTCGTGGAGCATGGCGGTGAAGTCCGCCACGGTCATGGCACCCAAATCCTCGCCGGTACGGGTACGGACGGAGACGGTACCCGCCTCCATATCCCGGTCGCCCACCACCAGCATATAGGGGATCTTCTCCAGTGTGGCCTCACGGATCTTCTTGCCGATCTTCTCGTTGCGGCTGTCCACCTCCACCCGGAAGCCCTCGCGCCGCAGCTGCTGGGCCTGCTGGGCGCAGTAGTCGGCGGCACGATCGGTAATGGGCAGCAGGCGCACCTGCTCCGGCATCATCCAGGTGGGCAGCGCACCGGCGTACTCCTCGATGAGGTAGGCCAGCGTCCGCTCGTAGCAGCCCAGAGAGGTACGGTGGATGATATACGGCAGGGCCTTGTTGCCGTTTTCGTCGATGTAGTACATCCCGAAGCGCTCGGCCAGCAGCATATCGATCTGGATGGTGACCAGCGTATCCTCCTTGCCGTACACGTTCTTATACTGGATATCCAGCTTGGGGCCATAGAAGGCGGCCTCGTCGATGCCGATGGAGTAGTGAACGTCCAGATCCTTCAAAATCTTCTCCATGGTGCTCTGGGCGTGATCCCACTGCTCCGCCGTACCCTCGTACTTGTTGTTGGGGTTGGCGGGATCCCACTGGGAGAACCGGAAGGTACACTTATCCAGCAGACCCACGGTGCCGAGGCAGTACTTGGCCAGCGCCAAGCAGCCCTTGAACTCCTCCTCCAGCTGATCGGGACGCAGCACCAGATGGCCCTCGGAGATGGTGAACTGGCGCACACGGATCAGGCCGTGCATCTCGCCGGAATCCTCGTTGCGGAACAGGGTGGACGTCTCGCCCAGCCGCATGGGCAGGTCACGGTAGGAGCGCTGGCGGTTCAGATACACCTGATACTGGAAGGGGCAGGTCATGGGCCGCAGGGCAAAGCACTCCTTCGTCTCGTCATAGGGGTCGCCCAGCACGAACATACCGTCCAGATAGTGATCCCAGTGGCCGGAAATTTTATACAGGTCCCGCTTGGCCATCAGGGGGGTCTTGGTCAGCAGGTAGCCGGCCTTCTCCTCGGTGTCCTCCACCCAGCGCTGCAGCTGCTGGATGACCCGTGCGCCCTTGGGCAGCAGGATGGGCAGACCCTGACCGATGCAGTCCACGGTGGTGAAGTACTCCAGCTCACGGCCCAGCTTGTTGTGATCCCGCTTCAGAGCCTCCTCCCGCTCCTTCAGGTAGGCGTCCAGCTCCTCCTTCTTGGGGAAGGCCACGCCGTAGATGCGCTGGAGGGTCTGGCGGCTGCTGTCGCCCCTCCAATAGGCGGCGTTGCAGGCCGTCAGCTTGATGCCGTTGCCCTTGATGCGGCCGGTGGAATCCAGATGGGGGCCGGCGCACAGATCGGTGAACTCGCCCTGCTTATAAAAGGAGATGTGGGCGTCGGCGGGCAGGTCGTTGATGAGCTCCACCTTGTAGGGCTCCTCCCGCTCCTCCATGAACTTCAATGCCTCCTTACGGGGCAGCTCGAAGCGCTCCAGCTTCAGCTTCTCCTTGCAGATCTTCCGCATTTCCGCCTCGATCTGGGCCAGATTCTCCTGTGTGAAGGCAAAGGGTGCGTCCAGATCGTAGTAAAAACCGCCGTCGATGGACGGGCCGATGGCCAGCTTCACCTCCGGCCACAGGCGCTTGACGGCCTGAGCCAGCACGTGGGAGCAGGTGTGCCAATAGGTCTTGCGATACTCCTCGTTTTCAAACGTGTACTTGTTTTCTTCGCTCATGATAGCTTCCTCCTTACTTGGTCGGGGCGGGCAACAAAAAAACCCCGCCCCTGATACGGTTCAGGGGTGAGGTAAAATAGCTTTACTCCACGGTTCCACCCTGCTTACGGAAATTTTTCCGTCGCTCGTGATCTCTGTAACGGGAGAACCCGGCCCGGCCTACTGGTTTCCGTTCGGCGAGCGGCTCGGAGGGGGTACCGTTCCGCTTCCCGTCAGATCCCTTGCACCACGGGGGGACCCTCTCTGTGACCTTCTGCGGACAGCTTCCTCGTCTATGCCTTTTTTATACCCCAGAATATAGCACCCCCGGCGGCGGTTGTCAACGGCCTTTTTGAAGTTTTCCCCGGATAAAACAAAAAAAACTACCCTTTTCACAGGAACTGTGCTATGATATAAGAGTATGATTGTCGTTTGATAAGGAGGGGACCTATGCGACGCCTGAAACGCCCGGCCCTGTTGGGGCTGTTGCTGCTGGCCTGCCTGCTGCTGGCCGGATGCCAGATGGACAGCACCGTGGAGGAGCTGTTCACCCTGCCCCGCCTGCCCACGGAATACACCACCCTCTCCCGCCAGCTGGATCAGCTGCTGTCGGAGGGCTACGAATACATGGCTCCCACCTCCGGGCGGAACATCCAGTCCCTCCAGATGGTGGACATCGACGGCGACGGGCGGGACGAGGCGCTGGCCTTTTTCCGCCTCAGCAACGGTGAAAAGCCCCTGAAAATTTACGTGTTCCACTCCCGTGAGGACAGCTATGAGCTGACCTCCATCATCGAGAGCAGCGGCACCGCCATCGACTCCATCTACTATGAGGATCTCACCGGCGACGGTCGGAAGGAGCTGATCGTAGGATGGAAGATCAGCGCCGACGTCCAGACCGTCACCGTCTACGATATGCGGCCCGGCCCGGTGCAGCTGATGCAGAGCAACTACACCCGCCTGTCCTTTCAGGAGCTCAACGGCGACGGCATCCCCAGTCTTCTGCTGCTGCGAACCAACAGCGACAACCAGCCGGTGGCGGAGTTTTGCAGCTGGCAGGATGGGTCGCTGTCCGTCTCCCACCGCTGCACCCTGTCCAGCACCATGGCGGAGCTGAATCAGGGCAGTGTGATCACCGGCAAGCTGGATCAGGACACCCCGGCGGTGTTCATCACCGGCATCAACAGCCAGGGCATCGCCGTGACGGATATCCTCGTCTGGCAGGAGGACGCCGGGCTCGTCAACGCTGCGCTGGACCGCAGCACGGGGCTCTCCACCGCCACGGCTCCCTATCGTCAGCTGACGCCGCAGGACATCAACGGCGACGGCATCACGGAGCTTCCCCGGCCCGACAGTTCTGTCTCCGACACCAAGCAGGCCGACGGCATGGTCTTTTGGGAGCAGTACCGGCCCGACGGCCTTGCCACCGTGGAGCGCACCTATCACTGCCTGTCCGGCGGCTGGTACTTTATCCTGCCGGAGGATTGGACGGGCGAGGTCACCGCTCTCGCCTCGGACGCCGGTATCGGTGAGACGCAGGTAACGCTGTCGGTGCAGGGGGAAAAGGCCCTGAGTATCTGCGCCCTCACCGGCGAAAACCGGGAACGGCGGGCCCTCCGGGGCAATCGGGTGGTGCTCAAGCGCCGCACCGGCACCATTTACGCCGCCGAGACCCTCAGTGAGATCTATTCGCTGGATGAGGAGACTCTGCGTCAGAATTTCAACCTGATCGTCCACTCTTGGGACGCCAACTAACGACATAGAAGGAGTAGCTTATGAAAAAAGTTCTGGTTCTGGAGGATGAATCCAGCATCCGCAGCTTTATCGTCATCAATCTGCGCCGTGCCGGTTATGAGGTCATCGAGGCAGGCACCGGCGAGGAGGCGCTGGAGATGCTGCAGCAGCACAGCGATATCCGTGTGGCGCTGCTGGATGTGATGCTCCCCGGCATCGACGGCTTCGAGGTATGCCGCCGCATCCGGGCCACCAACTCCCGCATCGGCATCATCATGCTCACCGCCCGCTCACAGGAGATGGACAAGGTCACGGGCCTGATGACCGGAGCCGACGACTACGTCACTAAGCCCTTCTCCCCCGCCGAGCTGACGGCACGGGTGGACGCCCTCATGCGCCGCAGCGGCGGCAGCATGGAGGAGCACTCCGGCGAGATCAGCCAGCCCCCCTTCCTGCTGAACACCCGCAACCGCACGCTGGAAAAGAACGGCAAGCCCGTGAAGCTGACGCAGGTGGAGTACTCCATCATGCGGATGTTCATGGAGAATCCCGGCAAGGCCCTGTCCCGTGAGGAAATTTTGGATCTGGTGTGGGGCCGGGATTACTTCGGTGAGCTGAAGATCGTGGACGTGAACATCCGCCGCCTGCGACTGAAGATCGAGGACAACGCCACCAACCCCACTTTCATCAGCACCGTATGGGGCTACGGCTACAAGTGGGACGCCTGATGGCCCCGCAGCAAGGAGGTGACGGTCCATGAAGGAGCGTCTGCGGATACAGGGCCTGCGCAAGCGCTGGATCCTCAACAGCGTGGGGCCTGTGATCCTGATACTGGTGCTGGCGGCCATTCTGGCCTCGGCCACCGTGGCCAACAACTACTACGGCTCCGCCCGCTCCACGCTGGAGGCCAAGGCCAAGGCCGGCGCCGACTACTTCAACTCCTACAGCATGAGCAGCTACAGCGAGTACTACCGCAACGCCTCGCTGTACGCCGCCAGCTTCGACAGCACCCGCATCGAGCTGCAATTCCTGAATCTCTACGGCCGGGTGGATAACTCCACTCAGGGCGTGGCCGCAGGCACGGCTCCCCAGACCCCGGAGATCGCACGGGCGCTGGAGAGCGGCAGCATCGAGGTATTCAGCGGCAAGGACCCCGTCACCGGCGAGTCGGTGATGGCCGTCACTACACCCCTGAAGTTCAACGGCTCCACGGTGGCCTTTATGCGCTACGTCACCGCCACCCGGCAGATCGACCACCAGATCCTTCTGACCATCCTCATCATCAGCGCCATCATCGCCGGGGTCATCTGTCTGGTGCTGATCTCCAGTCTGCTGTTCATCAACAGCGTGGTGGCCCCGGTGGCTGAGGTGACGGACGCCGCCAAGCGCATCTCCGGCGGCAGCTACGGCATCCAGCTGCCCAACCCCTACACCGATGAGATGGGGGAGCTGGTGGACAACATCAACGATATGTCCCTGAAAATCAGCCAGAGTGAGAAGATCCAGACGGAGTTCATCTCCTCCGTGTCCCACGAGCTCCGCACCCCCCTGACGGCCATCAATGGTTGGAGCGAGACACTGCTGGAGGACGACGATCCCGCTCAGCTGCGCCGGGGTCTGCACATTATCCTCAAGGAATCCCGCCGGCTCACCAACATGGTGGAGGAGCTGCTGGAGTTCTCCAAGATGCAGGACGGTCGTTTTACCCTCCGCATCGAGGACGTGGACCTGCAGACGGAGTTTGAGGACGCCGTTTACACCTATCAGGAGCTGTTCCGACAGGACGGCATCCGTCTGGAGTATGACGACGACGGCGAACTGTACACCGATCCTATCCCCGGCGATCCGGAACGGCTGAAGCAGGTGCTGTGCAACGTACTGGACAACGCCGCCAAGCACGGTGGCTCCGGCAAGCGCATCATCGCCTCTCTGCGGCGGGAGGCGGACAACTATGTCATCCGCATCCGGGACTTCGGGCCCGGCATCCCCCCGGCGGAGCTGCCCTATGTGAAGCAGAAATTCTACAAGGGCTCCTCCAAGGCCCGTGGCAGCGGCATCGGTCTGGCGGTGTGCGATGAGATCATCACCCGCCACGGCGGCACCTTCGAGATCGGCAACGCCGACGGCGGCGGCGCTCTGGTGACCATTACCCTGCCCATTCCGCCCCACACGGAGCATCGATAGAAATAGAACAGTTGTTGCATTTCGTTTGGACAGGTGCTATACTTACGGAAAGGAACTTACATCGTCTATGGAACACAAACCCGGTACATTCCGCACCTCCATCGGCGGACAGGCTCTCATTGAGGGCATCCTCATGCGTGGCCCGGAAAAGCAGGCCATTGTGGTGCGCTCCCCGGAGGGCCTTGTGACCAAGGTGGAGGAGCTGACGCTTATCAAGGACAAATACCCCATTCTGGGCCTTCCCATCCTGCGGGGGGCCGTGACCTTTCTGGACTCCATGATCCGGGGCGTCAAGGCCCTGATGTTCTCGGCGGACTACTTCCCCGACGACGAGGCCGCCCAGCCCTCCAAGTTGGACCTGTGGCTGGAAAAGCACGTTCCGGCAGAAAAGCTCCAAAACGTGCTGGTATGGGTGTCGGTGCTGCTGTCGCTGGGCATGACGCTGGCGCTGTTCATGCTGCTGCCTACCTTCGTGGCCGGGCTGTTCCGCGCTCAGAACGCCGCCCTCCACAATCTCATTGAGGGCGTCATCAAGGTGGCCATCTTTCTGGCCTATCTGATCCTCTGCTCCAAGCAGAAGGATGTGCGCCGGGTGTTCTGCTACCACGGTGCCGAACACAAGACCATTTTCTGCTATGAGGCGGGCCTGCCCCTGACGGTGGAAAACGCCCGCATCCAGCCCAAGCATCATCCCCGCTGCGGCACCAGCTTCCTCTTTGTGGTCATCATCGTGTCCATCCTGTGCAGCAGCATCGTTTTCAGCTACGTCAACTGGCAGAACATCTGGGTCCGTATCGGGATGCATCTGCTGCTGCTGATCCCGGTGGTGGGCATCACCTATGAATTCAACCGGCTGGTGGGGCGGCATGACAATGCCCTCACACGGGTGCTGTCCGCCCCCGGTATGTGGCTCCAGAATTTCACCGTCAACGAGCCGGACGACTCCATGCTGGAGGTGGCCATTGAAGCCTTGAAGCTGGTGCTGCCGGAGGAGAAGGGCAAGGACTGCTGGTGAGAAATTCCCGGCCGTTCTCCCCTGAAAAGCTCAAAATATGACAACGGAGCGTATTATGGCGACTACTTACAACAATTTGTATATGGATATCCGGCAGACTCTCCGCCGGGCAGGCATCGAGGCCGCCACGCTGGAGGCCCGTGAGCTGATGTGCTTCGCCTCCGGCAAGACCCGCAGCCAGCTGGTGCGGGATGGGCAGCTGTATGTCCCCCCGGCCATCGAGGAGCGGGCGAGGGATCTGGTGTGCCGCCATCTGGCGGGGGAGCCGGTGGCCTACCTCATCGGGGAGTGGGAGTTCTACGGGCTGCCGCTGGACATCTCCGAAAGCGTGCTGATCCCCCGTCCGGACACGGAGACGCTGGTGGACCACGTGGTAGCGTGGCTGCGGCCCCTGCCGGAGTGCCGGGTGCTGGATCTGTGCGCCGGCTCCGGCTGCATCGGTCTGGCCATCGCCAGTCAGGTCCCCGGCGCACGGGTGGTGCTGGGGGAGCTGGACGAGGGGGCCTTGCGGATCTGCCGCCAGAATATCCGCCGCAACAGTCTCAGCGGACAGGTGGTGTCCTTAAAGATGGACGCTCTGTCCGATCCGCCTCCCCGGCTGGGGGATTTTGACTGTCTGGTGTGCAACCCCCCCTACATTCCCTCCGGGGACATCGCCGGACTGGACGTCTCCGTCCGGGACTATGAGCCCCATCTGGCGCTGGACGGCGGGACCGACGGGCTGGACTTCTACCGCAGCGTCTGCCGCCGCTGGCGGGACGTGCTGCACACCGGGAGCCGCCTGGCCTTCGAGGTGGGCATCGGGCAGGCCGACGACGTCCTGCGGCTCATGCGAGGCGAGGGCTTCGGTGAGCTGGAGATCCTGCCGGATCCGGCGGGCATCCCCCGTGTGGTTACGGGCCTGCGCTATCGGGAGGTCTATGCCGACGCCTGATGACCGGCGAAACGACTTTGTAAATCGATGGGCCTCTGCCCATTTACCACGAAAATTTTCATTGATACAGGAGGAAGAAACATGGCAGCGAAGAAAGACAGCTCTATAGCTGCTCCCGTGGTCTCCGACAAGAAAAAGGCGCTGGAGACCGCCATGCAGCAAATCGAAAAAACCTACGGCAAGGGCTCTATCATGCGCTATGGCGACAATGTGCAGCCCAATGTGGAGGCCATCCCCACCGGCTCTCTGGCGCTGGATCTGGCGCTGGGCATCGGCGGCGTACCCCGTGGCCGCATCATCGAGATCTATGGGCCTGAGTCCTCCGGTAAGACCACGCTGGCTCTGCACGTTCTGGCGCAGGCCCAGAAAATGGGCGGCGAGGTGGCCTTCGTGGATGCCGAGCACGCTCTGGATCCCACCTATGCCCGTGCGCTGGGGGTGAAGATCGAGGATATGCTCATCTCCCAGCCGGACACCGGTGAGCAGGCGCTGGAGATCACCGAGGCGCTGGTGCGCTCCGGGGCCATCGACGTGGTGGTGGTGGACTCCGTGGCCGCTCTGGTCCCCCGTGCCGAGATCGAGGGAGAGATGGGCGACAGCTTCGTGGGGCTCCATGCCCGGCTCATGAGTCAGGCGCTGCGGAAGCTGACGGGCATCATCGCCAAGACCAATACCGTGGTCATCTTCATCAACCAGCTGCGGGAAAAGGTGGGCGTCATGTACGGTAACCCGGAGGTCACCACCGGCGGTCGGGCGCTGAAGTTCTACGCCTCCGTCCGCATCGACGTGCGCCGCATCGAGACGCTGAAGTCCGGCGGCGAGATGATCGGCAACCGCACCCGCGCCAAGGTGGTCAAGAACAAGGTGGCGCCCCCCTTCCGGGAGGCGGAGTTCGATATCATGTATGGCGAGGGCATCAGCAAGCTGGGCGAGATGCTGGATCTGGGTGTGAAGCTGGATCTGGTACAGAAGAGCGGCTCCTGGTTCAACATGGGCGAGGTGCGCCTGGGTCAGGGCCGTGATGCCGCCAAGCAATATCTGCGGGATCATCCCGACGAGGCCGACGCACTGGAGGCCAACATCCGCCGTGACTTCCACAAGCTGATGAGCAATCAGTCCAAGGTGGCGGCACGGGCCGCAGGCCGTGCGGTGGATGTATCCGCCGACGACTTCGACGATGCGGATTGATCGCATCGAGCCCTCCCGCCGCAGGAAGGACCGGGTACTGGTATTCCTGGAGGGGGGCGACCTGCTGCGGGTAACGGAGCAGGAGCTGCTGGTCTTCGGGCTGCGGCCCGGTCTGGAGCTGCCGGAGCAGCTGTTGGCGCAGGTGGAGCAGTCCGCCAAGCGGTCGGAGATGAAGGCCCGTGGCGCCCGACTCACCGGCAGCCGAATGCTGTCGAAAAAGCAGGTGATGGAGCACCTGACCCGTAAGGGCGGCGACCGGGAGCTGGCGGAGGATACAGCCCAGTGGCTGGAGGAGTTGGGGGCCGTGGACGAGTCGGCCTACGCCGCCGCCATTGCCCGGCACTATGCCGCCATGGGCTACGGCCCCGGCCGGGTGCGGCAGGAGCTGCAGCGCCGGGGCATCCCGCAGGAGCTGTGGGACGATGCGCTGGCCCTGCTGCCGGAGGGCGAGGAGGCCATCGAGCGCTTTATCCGCAGCAAGTGTAAAGGGAAGCCCCTTGATCGAGAGACGCAGCGCAAGCTGGCTGCCGCTCTCCAGCGGCGGGGCTTTTCCTGGCAGGAGATCCGTCCGGTGCTGAACCGTCTGGGCGAGGAAATGGCGGAGGAATAGGGAGGATCCCTTCCCAAAGGTAAATTGCTCCTATGCAAAACCACCTCCGGCGGCATATTTTTGCCGATCATTCTTCTTATTGCCTCCGGCGGGAGCAGATCACATTTTTATCGTCTATCCAGAGCACATCCCTTGGATGCGCTTTGGATAGATCACAAATCCACATACCAAACATCAGAGGAAACACAGCATGAATGTATCATTTATATCCTTGGGCTGCGACAAAAACCGGGTGAACACCGAGCAGATGATGGCCCTGTGCCTGCAGGCCGGACATACCGTGCAGGAGGATTGCTCCGGCAGCGACGTGGTGGTCATCAACACCTGCGGCTTTATCGACAGCGCCAAGAGCGAGGCCATCGATACCATTCTGGCGGCGGCGGAGCTGAAGGCCGCCGGTGAGGTGGGCAAAATTCTGGTAACGGGCTGTCTCAGCCAGCGGTATCAGGCGGACATTCTGGAGGAGTTGCCGGAAATCGACGGCATCATGGGAACCGGCTGCTTCGGTGACATCGTCACGGCGCTGGAGCAGGTGGTGAACGGTCAGGAGTGCCGCCATTTTGCCGACATCAACGGCCCCGTGGAGGAGCTGCCCCGTGTGTTGTCCACCCCCCGGCAGTACGCCTATCTCCGCATTGCTGAGGGGTGCAGCAACCGCTGCGCCTACTGCGTGATCCCCTCCCTGCGGGGAAACTACCGCAGCCGCCGGATGGAGGACATTCTGGAGGAGGCCCGTGCGCTGGCGGAGGACGGGGTGCAGGAGTGCATCGTCATCGCTCAGGATATCACCCGCTACGGCGTGGATCTGTACGGAGAGCGGCGGCTTCCGGAGCTGCTGCGGGAGCTGTGCAGGCTTCCCTTCCACTGGGTGCGGCTCCACTATCTCTACCCCGACAATCTCTCCGACGAGCTCATTGACACCATCGCCGGGGAGACAAAGATCTGCAACTATCTGGATATCCCTATCCAGCACTGCAACGACACCGTTCTCAAGGCCATGCGCCGCCGGGAGACCAAGGCCGGGCTGGAGGAGCTGTTCCGCCGGGTGCGGGAGCGCATCCCCGGCGTGGTGCTGCGGACCAGCCTCATCACGGGACTGCCCTATGAGGACGAGGCGGCCTTTGAGGAGCTGTGCGACTTTTTGGGCGAGCAGAAGCTCCAGCGGGTGGGGGCCTTCCCCTACTCTCCGGAGGAGGGAACTCCGGCGGCCAGAATGCTGAACCGGGTGGATACCGAGGAGGCCCAGCGCCGGGCGGAGCTGGTAATGGAGATTCAAACACAGGTCATGGACGAGTTCAACGACAGCCGCATGGGCGACACCGTGGAGGTGCTGTGCGACGGCTATGACGTTCAGGCCATGAGCTATGTGGGCCGCAGCTACGCCGAGAGCCCCGGCATCGACGGGTGCATCTTCTTTACGGCGGAGCGGGATGTGGAGCCCGGAGACTTTGTCATGGTGCGGATCACCGGCACCATGGACGGCGACCTCACCGGCGAAACGGTGGAGGAACTATCTGAGGAGGAATAAAGCTATGCCTATGAACACTGCCAACAAGCTGACCCTTGCACGGGTGTTTATGATCCCGCTGTTTCTTGTGATCGCATACTGGGGCTTCCCCGGCAGCCGCTATGTGGCGCTGGGGGTGTACATTCTGGCCTGCCTGACGGACCTGCTGGACGGGTATGTGGCCCGACACTATAATCAGGTGTCGGACTTTGGCAAGTTTGCCGATCCGCTGGCGGATAAGTGTCTGGTGATGGCGGCGCTGTGCTGGTTCGTGGAGACCGGCGACATGGTGGGCTGGGTACTGGCTGTGGTGTTGCTGCGGGAATTCGCCGTGTCCGGGATGCGGCTCATTGCCGTGGAGAAGGGCCGGGTCATCGCCGCAGGCTGGTCCGGCAAGGTCAAGACCGCCAGCACCATGGTGTGCATCTGCCTGATGCTCTTCGGCATCCCCCACTGGCTGAATCTGGTGTGCCAGGGGGTCATTCTGGTGACCACCGTCTACTCCGGCGTGGAGTACTTCGCCAAAAACTGGGATGTTTTTCAGGAGAAGAAGTAATCGGGAACACCAACCGTTTCATCCAAAAAACCAGAGGGGACGCAGCTGTTGCTGCGTCCCCTCTGGTTCTTTTGTAAGCAGGTCAGGACAGTGCGCTCAGATCCACATTGTAGAGCACCTTACTCTTGAAAGAATCGGATATGGACTTGACCTCCACCTCCACCGGCGAGGTGGTGTTGCCCAGCACATATGCACACTGGCACGACAGGGTCACACCGGGCCGGATATCCTTCATATAACTGTCTGAATCATAGTTATCGTCCCCCGTTATGATGGCGAAATCCAGTTCAACGCCGTCCTGAAACAGCTGAAAATACAGGCTCTCCATGGCAGACGTGGTCTCGTCGGAGTTGTTGGTGAAATCATAGTCCAGAATGATGGCATCTGCCCCGTCGTAGTCCTTGCCCAAGCGGACTCCGGTGATCTTCACGGCGTAATCGCCCACTTGCCCCTCGCCGGTATTCTGTGCATCACGGCCAGTATCGTCGGCATTGGTGTCCTCTTTGCCCCCGGTGCTGTCATTGCTCTGCTCCCCGGCAGGCGGGTCGGTCTTGTCCTCCACGGGAGCGTCCGCCTGCCCCGGTGTGGGATCGTTGGCCGGGGCGCTGCTGCAGCCCATCAGCAAGAGGGCCAGCACCAGCGATAAAAGCGCTGCAAATAGTCTTTTCATAGAGTCTCTCCTTTCTCATGTTGTCGCCATTATATAACATTTTGTTATTTTTGTCAATAAAACAAAATGTTTTACATATACTTCTTTGTATCTCCCATAAGCGAGGTGCAATATGTATCGAAGGATCCGGGACCTGCGGGAGGACGCCGATCTGCTTCAGAAGGATCTGGCGGCCTATCTGCAATGTACGCAAGTGTGCTACTCCTATTATGAATCGGGGAAACGGGATATCCCCACCGATGTTCTGATCCGGCTGGCCAAGCTCTATCAGGTGAGCACGGACTATCTGCTGGGCCTGACGGATCAGCGTCAACCGTACCCCGCCGGGAAAAGCCGTACTTGACACCGGCGGGAAATCCTGATACCATAAGCATCGTAACATAGCACGTTGATCGGAAAGAGTACGCCCGGCGCTCCGGGCAGAGAGGGACGGCCACCGGCTGCAAGCCGTCCTGCGGAGCAAGGGCCGAAAGTGCGTCCGGGAGTGCGGGGGATGCAGACGCCCTCCGGCAGGCCGCCGTCACCGGCCATAGAGCAATAAACGAGAGTGGAACCGTGGAGCAGCCGCTTCGCCTCTCATGCCTGCGGGCATGGGAGGCGTTTTCTGTTCTGCACGGAGCTTTCCGAATTTTGCAGCTAAAATTTGCAGCCAAAAGGAGCTTGACTATGTATCTGTATAATTCTGTCACCCATAAGAAGGAGGAGTTCCGGACCCACACGCCGGGCCACGTGGAGATGTATACCTGCGGCCCCACGGTGTATCACTTTGCCCACATCGGCAACCTCCGCAGCTACATCATGGAGGATGTGCTGGAGAAGTACCTGCGCTATGTGGGCTACGATGTGAACCGGGTCATGAACATCACCGATGTGGGCCACCTGACCTCCGATGCCGACGAGGGCGAGGACAAGATGCTCAAGGGCGCCCGCCGGGAGCACAAGACCGTCATGGAGATCGCCCAGTTCTACACCGACGCCTTCTTCGAGGACTGCCGCAAGCTGAACATCAAGCGCCCCGACGTGGTGCAGCCCGCCACGGGGCTCATTGATGACTACATCCGCATCATCTCCCGCCTGCTGGAGAAGGGCTACGCCTATGTGGCCGGCGGCAACGTGTACTTCGACACCAGCAAGCTGGAGCGGTACTACGTGTTCAACGACCACAATGAGGAGGATCTGGCCGTAGGCGTCCGGGAGGGCGTGGAGGAGGACGTGAACAAGCGCAACAAGAACGACTTTGTGCTGTGGTTCACCAAGTCCAAGTTCGAGGATCAGGCCCTGAAGTGGGATTCCCCGTGGGGCGTGGGCTACCCCGGCTGGCACATCGAGTGCTCCGGCATCTCCATGAAGTACAACGGTGAGTATCTGGATCTCCACTGCGGCGGCGTGGACAACGCCTTCCCCCACCACACCAACGAGATCGCCCAGTCGGAGAGCTATCTGGGCCACCCCTGGTGCCCCCAGTGGTGCCATGTGGCCCACCTCAACACCAGCAGCGGCAAGATGAGCAAGTCCAAGGGCGAGTTCCTGACGGTGTCCCTGCTGGAGGAGAAGGGCTATGCGCCGGTGGTATACCGGTTCTTCTGCCTCCAGAGCCACTACCGCAAGAGCCTGGTGTTCAGCTGGGAGAATCTGGACAACGCCGCCGTGGCCTATGGCAAGCTCATCGCCAGGATCGCCGCCCTGCCGGAGGAGGACGGTGCGGTGGATATGGCGGCGGCAGCGCCCTTGCAGCAGAAGTTCCGCACGGCCATGGACAACGACCTGAACACCTCCATGGCGGTGACGGTGCTGTACGACGTGCTGAAGGCCAAGACCAACGGGGCCACCAAGCGGTATGTGCTGGCGGACTTTGACCGGGTGCTGAGTCTGGATCTGCTGGAGAATGCCGCCCGGAAAAAGGCGGAGCAGAAGCAGACCGCTCCGGCCTCCGGCGGGTTCCAGATCGTCAGCGAGAGCGGCGAGACGGACGCTCAGGTGGAGGCTCTGCTGCAGGCCCGCTACGACGCCAAGAAGGCCAAGGACTTCACCGAGGCGGACCGCATCCGGGACGATCTGAAGGCCATGGGCGTGGAGATCACGGACATCCCCGGTGGTGTGCGCTGGAAGAGATAACGCTTTCATAGATCAAGGGGAGGAGAATGCCTGTGCCGTTCTCCTCCCCTTTTGTTACCATCGGTGGCAGGCGTACTTGCCCTTGTTCATCGATGGTATGTTGTCGGCACCCTACTCTCCGGCAGTTCTTTCCTCTTTTGTCTCCGACGGCATACTTTTTGCCAGCAGTCTTTTCGTGCCTCCGGCGGGTGACCTTCTGCCAATAGCGGCAGAAAGATTCACCGTCGTGTCAGCCAGTTTCCAGCCACGTTGTGGCATGGAAACCGGGACACTTCCTCGAAACCGCCTTGCTGCTTCCGCCACAGGCGGCGCTTCGGCGGTTTCCGCAATGACACGTCAAGAAGGCACAAGTCTTGTCCGGCCGCTGGGAGTTCTCTCATAAGATAATTCTGTCATTCCGAGACCAGTCCGCAGACTGGTCGTGGGAATCCGTATCCCCCGGTGGTAGACCCACACGCCCCTTCACCTAAGCAGGAGCGGCAGCGGTCTGTTGCTGAGTCAATTCCCTGTTTCGGCGGGAGTTAAGTTGCAACTCTTACACACGACAAAGGAAGTGCAGAAACCATCGGTTTCTGCTGGCGTTCTTTGGTAACTTTCTTTCGCTATTGAAAGAAAGTTACCCGCCGGAGGCATAAAAAGAAAAGACCGCTGGGAAAACTCACCCCCCACCGGCACGCAGAGTGACTTCTCCCAAGCGGATACTGCCGAATATCATCTGTATATTCCACCGTCAGGTATTGACAAATCTGCCCGTTTTCAGTAATATGATAGAGAAAACAGGCAGAATATTGGAGGAAACGGTATGGAACTGCATCAGGCTGTGGCCGGAAATATTCACCGCATCCGCAAGTCCCAGCGACTGAGTATGGATCGGGCGGCGGAGCTGGCCGGCATCTCTGTGAGTATGTGGGGGCAGGTAGAGCGTGGCAGCGTGAACCCCACGCTGGCGGTGCTGGGCAAGATCGCCTCCGGACTCCACGTCCCTCTGGAGCTGCTCATTGAAAACCGTGAGGAGGCTCCCGCCACTCTGTACCGGGCGGTAGACGTGGCCGGGCAGCGCCTCTACGGCGGCAAAGTCATCCGCTATCCCCTGTTCCCCTTTGATACCGACAGCCGCAGCGAGAGCTGCCAGATGGATATTTTCATCAGCGGTGTCTATGAGGCGGCGGACCACGTCCCCGGCTCTCGTGTGTACCTGACGGTGCTCAGCGGAACGGTGAAGGTCACCTGCGGCGGCGAAGTGTTCCGACTGGAGAGCCGGGACTGCCTCTCCCTGCCGGGGCAGGCGGAGCGGCAGTATGTCAACGTGGGCAACACCACCGTGCGGCTGCTGGAGTGGATAGTCTACCGTAAGAACGGATGAATAATGTGCGAAAAAGGATGAACCACATTCTCGGTGGTTCATCCTTTTTTGACAGCTGCCGCAAAAAACGTGGGATTTTTCTGGATACCGTGTATGATCCAGTAGAAGCGAAGGGAGGGAGACCGTATGCAGGAGTGGAAGATCATCGCCTTGCTGCGTGAGCGGGACCAGCAGGGGCTGCACGCCCTGCTGGTACACGATGGGCCGCTGTGCGATACGTCATCGCTCCCATTCTGCGGGACCCTCAGGAGCGGGAGGAGCGTCTTTCCGAGGTGACCATGCGGGTCTGGGAGAAAATCGATGCCTTTCAGGAGGAGCGGGGAAGCTGGAATGGCTGGCTGACCTCCCTCACCCGTCATACGGCGCCGAATCACGCCCGGCGGATCTCCCGGCACGGCGGGGCCGAGGCCTGTCGGAGGATCCCCCCTCCCCGGAGCTGACGCCGGAGGAAGTGCTTTTGCGTCAGGAGCGGCAGACCGCCCTGCAAGCGGCGCTGGGGCAGCTATCCGCCGGTGAGCGGCTTCTGTTTTACCGAAAATACTACTATCTGCCCTCCACCGCCCGGATCGCCTTGGAGCTGGGGCTTACGGAGCGGACGGTGGAGGGCCGGCTATACCAGCGGAAACGGCAGCTGCGGAAATTGCCGGGAGGTGATGAGCGTGCCTAAGGAGGACTGGGGTTTTCTGAACGAAAAGGCCTTCGAGGCCGCATTGCAGGCCAGCGTACCGGAGCGCCTACCGGATAAGGTGGCGGCGGCGGTCACTCCGTGAAAGCGATCCATGGGCCGGGTACTGGCAGGCACGGCCCTGACCGGGACGAATCTCTGGGGACTGAACTACCCTTTGCCCGGCATCGGGCTGGTGCTGATGCTACTGGGCTTCCGGCTCCTGCGGCGGGAGGAGATCAAGGCCTGTCGTGGGGCCATACAGGTGGTCAGCGTTCGGGAGTTCGACCAGAAGGGAGGCTTCTGCCGAAGCAGCGACTCCAACCCGCTGTGCATAACCGGGATAGGGGGAAAGCTGACGGGAGAGCCTGCCGGCTGGATGATCTTCCACCACTTTCTCTGGAACACGGCCCCGCCCTTCCATGGGACAGCCGCCATACAGCTCTGGCCGGTACACCAGTCGGATGGCCGCCGGAGAGGTCGCCGGCCGGGTTCTGTACGATCGGGGCGGGGAGACCTTCTGGGCGCCCTACCACTCTCTGGAGGAGGATACCTCCCCCTACGGATATCAGGGCATCTATGGACAGCGGGACATTTTCGGTACATTTTCGGGATATTTTCTCTGTCCACTGCGGCGCAGCACGGGCGGGGCTATGTGGTCTATGCCGCCGATGAAATTCCTCACGCAGAATACCGAAATGTACTGGATAGCCGGTTCCATTACAGCTATCCGTACAGATTTCTGCAATACCCGGCAAAAACGGCACTGGAAAACCGGATGTCCGATCATGGGGCATTTCGGACCGTCTGGAGCGATCTGCGCTACGGCCCCGAAGTAACTCCACCTGCCATCAAGAAGAACGATCAGCAGAATGACCCTCCGGCAAAAGTCGGAGGGTCATTCTGATATTTTTTCATTCGATAGCCTGCCGCCCGGCAACGGGAGCAGAACAAAAAATTTGGAAATTCACGGTTTATAGGATAAGTCATTTGGCAGGACACCTCACCCGGCATGGTGCCGCATTTGGTAAGGCGGCCCATCTGGCAGGGTGTTCCACTCGACAGGGTACACCATTTGGCAGGGTACACCATTTGGCAGGACACCTCATTGAGCAAGGCGTTCCAACCGGCACACACCGTTCGGAAAGATCTGCCGATTCGGAGATGGCAGCGTTACGGGCGCACCTGCGGAAGACTGGCGGCGGCCACGGACTGTCCGATGCGGCGGAAGCGATCGTCCGGCAGCAGCACCTCCAGCGGCAGCTGAGGGTACTCCTCCGCCAGCACACGGCGGCAGGTCTCCGTCATCCACTCCCCGCCGATACCGGAGGCCACACGGCCCAGCACCATCACATGGCGCAGCGGGTAAATTTCAGCATACAGGGCCAGCGTATGGGCAAGGCACACCCCCATATCCCGGAAGATCCTCCGGGCAGCGGGATGGCCCTGCCGGGCCAGCTCCTGCACCTGCCGCAGCTGTTGAGCAGGGGTCAGGGCCGCATCTGTGGGAACTCCTGCGGCAGCGGCCAACCGGATCACGGCGTCCTGCGAAAAGTACTGCCCCCCTACGCCGGTATCACCGGACCACGGGTCTCTGGGGGCCGCCTCCGCCAGATCCACCGGCGCAAAGGCCAGCTCATTGAGCCAGCCGGAGACACGGCCCTGTGCATCCACATAGCCCGCCGCCTGACTGGTCCCCATAGCGATGCCCATGACGGGGCCGGTGCCGAGACTCATATAGCCCGCCAGCGCCGTGACATCGCCGTCGTTGGCCACCGCCAGCGGGACATTCCCCATGGCGGCTGCGGCTCTGCGGTAGAGGGTACGTCCCTCCTGTTGGCGCTCCGGCGGGACGGCAGCCAGCAGCGCCGACACCATCAGCTCATCTCCCCGGACGATGCCGGCGGTGGAGACGCCGATGGCATCCACACGGGGCAGATGGGCCGCCGCCGTGCGGAGGGCGCAGAGCACCTCCCGCTGATGATACCGGGGGTCGGCGGCGGTCTTGGGGTGCCAGATCACCTCCTCGGAGTAGACGGTGCGGCCATCCACCACGGCGGAGACCTTGCGGTCAGAGCCGCCGGCGTCAAAGCCGATGCGACAGCCCTCCAGATGCCCGCCTATGGGGCGGGCCGCCGGTCGGGGCTCCGGGAAGCGCTCCCCCGCCGTCTCCACGCAGAAGGGACGGCCGTACACCGTCTCCATCATGGCAACATCGAAGGCACGGGAGCCGTGGGGGCTGAAGCTCTCCCGCAACCGGGAGATCAGGACCTCGTCCCCCTGCAGCGTCACCCGCCACCCTCCGACGCTCCACAGCAGCAGCTTGACGGTGCGCTCCAGATACCGCAGATCGGCAGGGCTCCCGCCACGGATGCGTGTCTCATACACCACGGTGCCGCCCCCCTCCACGGCGATGCGGAAGGGCTGGCGGGCCTGGGACAGATAGGCCGTCCGCCACGGGGCAAAGGGCAGAAAATCCGGCTGCAGGCAAGGGACATTTTTTACGGAAAACGGGATGCCCAAATACTCCATGGCAGGCTCCTCCTTACGGGCGCTCTATTGGCAGTCCCCCGCCGGCTGTTTCTCCGGACGGCGGGCGGTGTCCACGGCGCCCCGGTACACCACCAGCCGGTCATAGGCATATTCCGTGACCAGATTCAGCACCATGTTCAAAAACGTCACCAGATACTCGTTCCAATGGAGGGTATCCGCCAGATAGCTGCCCAGCAGGGTGGACAGGGGGGTGAAGGCACAGTAGTACAGCAGCACCAGCGCCATGGCCTGTGGGACGTTGTTGGCGCTCTGGAAGGTGAACTTTCGGTTCAGGGTGAAGTTCCACAACACCGAGAGGGTCAGAGCGATGAGATAGCAGGGCCAGTAGCTCCCGTGCAGCAGCTCATTGAGCAGGGCAAAGGAGGCCATTTCGATGGCCCCGGCGGAGATGGAGAACAGGGTGAATTTCAGCACCCGGCCCCACTCTCTTTTGTTTTTCATGGGGTAAGTCGTTCCTTTCTGCGGGTCACTGGTTGGCCTTGCGGAGAAGGGCCTCCCACTCCTTCACGATGGAGCGGTCGGTGAAGTAGTCGATCCGCATGGCCTTGCGGACCTGCGCCAGCGTCTCGTTGGTGGTCTCCGCCGCCTTGACGGTGCCGGCGGCGAGGATATCGTACACCGTGTCGATGTCCTTCGCCCATCTGGCCCGCTCCTCCCGGATGGGGGCCAGCGTCTCCTCCAGCACGTTGAAGAGGAATTTCTTGCAGGTGCCGTCCCCCAGGCCACCCCGACGGTAGTGGGCCTTCATCTCCTCCAGATTGGCGTAGTCCGGCAGGAACTCCGCAAAATGCTCGTCGGTGCAGAAGGCATCCAGATAGGTGAACACCACGTTGCCCTCGGTGTGGCCCGGATCGCTGATCTGGAGGTGGAGGGGGTCGGTGAACATCTTTCCGTTGATCTGTTTTTTCACCACGGCGGCACTGTCGGACAGGTAGATGCAGTTGCCAAGGGATTTGCTCATTTTGGCCTTGCCGTCTACGCCCGGCAGACGGCGCTGCATCTCGTTTTCCGGGATCATGGCGGTGGGCATGGTCAGCGTCTCGCCATAGATGCGGTTGAACTTCTCCACGATCTCACGGGTCTGCTCCAGCATGGGAAGCTGATCCTCACCCACAGGCACCACATTGGCGTGGAAGGCCGTGATATCGGCGGCCTGAGAGACGGGATAGGCGAAAAAGCCCACCGGCAGGCCCTCGTCGGCAAAGCCCCGCATCTGGATCTCGGACTTCACCGTGGGGTTGCGGGAGAGACGTGCCGTGGTGACCAAATTCATATAGTAAAAGGTCAGGGCATGGAGCGCCGGGAGGGTGGACTGCACGCAGATGGTGGACTTGGTGGGGTCGATGCCCACGGAGAGGTAGTCCAGCACGACGTTGATGATATTCTCCCGGATCTTGCCGGGGTTGTCGGCGTTGTCGGTCAGGGCCTGATCGTCGGCGATGAGGATGTTGATCTCGTCGAAGCGGCCGGAATTCTGAAGCTCCACCCGGCGCTTCAGGGAGCCCACATAGTGGCCCAGATGCAGGCGGCCGGTGGGACGGTCGCCGGTAAGAATGATGTTTTTCATGGTGATCCCTCCGCAAATCTTCGTTTGCTGTATGATGTCAGGATATTATACCACAGGTGTGACAGTTTTTCCAACAGAAAAATTGGGGGATGGGGGGTAGCATCTCCTTCTATGGGTGTGCTAACATGGGGGCAAGGAGGTGTTCTTTATGGAACTAAAAATTCTTGATTACCTGATTGAACACGGCGGACATACGTCATATGGGGATATTCTTAACACATTTTCCCCCATCCTTGAAACGGCTGGTTTTTTGCGGACCCTTAAAAAGGGAAATTTTATCACCGGAGATTTTAAATCTTTTTCCAATGTTTCTATTACACTGGAAGGTCGTGCCTATCATTTGAGTCTCCAACAACAGGCCCATCAGCGTGCCGCAGAAATTAACGAAAATCGTGCCATCCAGAAACAAAACTATCGCTTTAATAAGCAGAATATTCTTATAGCTTTGAGTGCCGCTATCTTCACATTTCTTTCACTTGTATTAGCTGTTTATAACACCTTATTAACAGTTACGAATTGTTACAGGTTTTTTTAAAAGTCATAGGTGTCCTTAAAGATTCATAATGAAATAAGGCCCTACTACATTGTTTTTCATAAGCACACACTCTCTATACTGCAAGGAAAGGGGCGTGTGAGGGGGAAACCTTGGGCGGTTTCCCCCTCACGATTTTAATCAAAGGCCGCTTGCGGCCCCGGTTTTTGCACCGCAAAAACCGGCAGGCACCAAAAAGAGAAGCACCGCAAAGCGGTGCTTCTCTTTTTGGTGCCCCGTCGGGGATTCGAACCCCGGACACCCTGCTTAAAAGGCAGGTGCTCTACCGACTGAGCTAACGGAGCGGACGGTTTATTTTCGCAGGAGGGCAGGCAGCCGATCATGCCGGTACGACCCTCCGGATATACTTTGGCAGGGATGGCTGGACTCGAACCAGCGAGTGAGGGAGTCAAAGTCCCTTGCCTTACCACTTGGCTACACCCCTGTGTGAAAAAAGATCAGGGACTGGGATCTCTCCCAATCCCTGATATTCAGTGGGGTGGGTAAAGGGACTCGAACCCTCGACACCCGGAACCACAATCCGGTGCTCTAACCAACTGAGCTACACCCACCAAATATGAACCGCAAGGGATGCTGACGATGCTCCTTCATCAAAAGAGTGGCGCGCCAGAAGGGACTCGAACCCCTGGCCTACTGCTTAGAAGGCAGTTGCTCTATCCAACTGAGCTACTGGCGCAAATAAAGTCAGTGGAGCGGGTGACGGGAATCGAACCCGCATCCCCAGCTTGGAAGGCTGGTGCCCTGGCCATTGTGCTACACCCGCATGGGTCCTCCGCAAAATCGTCAGCTTTGATATGTTACCATGTTTCACGCCCTTTGTCAACGGGATAATCGGATTTTTTTGAAGTTTTTTCCGGCGGGAGGCGGCGGCAGAGAGGCTCTTGTGAAGAAAATAACGCTTGTAAAGGCTGGGGCGGTATGCTATCATTATCACGATATACTCCCCATGGTGTGGGGTCGGAAACAAAAAGATAAGGAGAATTTCATCATGAAAGTACTTGTCATCAATGCGGGGAGCTCTTCCCTGAAGTATCAGCTCATGGATCCGGAAACCGGCAAGGTCTTTGCCAAGGGCCTGTGCGAGCGCATCGGTCTGGACGGCAAATTCACCTACAAGCCCCAGGTGGAGGGCAAGGAGACCATCAAGGCCGCCGATGTGGCCATGCCCACCCACTCCGAGGCCATCCAGACCGTGCTGAACGCTCTGGTGGATCCCCAGAACGGCGTCATCTCCTCCATGAAGGAGATCGATGCGGTGGGTCACCGTGTGGTCCACGGCGGCGAGACCTTCGCCTCCTCCGTGCTCATCAACGATGAGGTGCTGAAGGCCGTGGAGGACTGCACGCCTCTGGCTCCCCTGCACAACCCCGCCAATATCATCGGCATCGAGGCCTGCCGCAAGGTGCTGGGCGACGACGTGCCGCAGGTGGCTGTGTTCGACACCGCTTTCCACCAGACCATGCCGGAGCACGCCTATCTGTACAGCATCCCCTACAAGTACTATGAGAACGACAAGCTGCGCCGCTACGGCTTCCACGGCACCTCCCACCGCTATGTGACCCTGCGGGCCGCCGAGCTGCTGGGCAAGGATCCCAAGGATCTGAAGATCGTGTCCTGCCATCTGGGCAACGGCTCCTCTCTGGCCGCTGTGGACGGCGGCAAGTGCGTGGACACCTCCATGGGTCTGACGCCGCTGGCCGGTCTGCCCATGGGTACCCGTGCCGGTGACATGGACGTGGGCGTTATCGAGTATGTGGCCAACAAGTACGACCGCTCCATCTCCTCTGTGATGGAAGGTCTGAACAAGCGCTCCGGCATGATGGGCCTGTCCGGTGTGTCCTCCGACTTCCGTGATCTGGAGGCCGCTGCCGCCAAGGGCCATCACCGCTCCGCCATCGCCCTGCGGATCTTTGAGTACCGTGTACACAAGATGATCGCCGAGTACGCCGCCGCCATGAACGGCGTGGACGTGGTGATCTTTACCGCCGGTGTGGGCGAGAATGCCCCCTCCACCCGCGCCCACATTCTGGAGGGCCTGGAGTTCATGGGCATTACCTGCGACGAGGAGAAGAACAACACCCGTGGTGAGGAGCGCATTATCTCCAAGGATGGCGCCCCTGTCACTGTGATGGTCATCCCCACCAACGAGGAGCTGATGATCGCTCAGGACACCCTGTCCATCGTGGAGGAGAACAAGAACAAGTAAGCTTGTTTGACGCAAGGAGCCGACTGCTATGCAGTCGGCTCCTTTTTTGTTTGTTGGGGAGCCCGGAAATTTTTCCCTGTTGTCCGGTGGAGGGCAACAGGCGGTACAACTTTCCCGGCGGGGACGCCACAGGCAGAAGGGGGTGTGAGGACATGGAGACAATACGAGGGGAGGCGGCGGTATGGAGCTGCTGACGGTTCTGGCGGGCATCTCCTCCTGCGTCACCGGAATCGGTGCGGCGCTGATTCTGCTGCTGCGGCCGGTGCGGGAGGCGCTGACGGGGACGAAGCACCTGCGGGAGGGGCAGAAATGCCTGTTGCGGAGCAATATGCTTCATACATACTATAGTAACAAGGAGCGTTCCGCTATCCGGCAGTATGAGTATGAGAATTTTCTGCTGGAGTACCGGGCCTACAAGGCTCTGCGGGGCAATTCCTTCATCGACCGCATCTATCAGGAGGTCAAGACCTGGGACATTGTATCATAAGGAGGGCTTTTATGGAAAATCTGGGTATTGCCAGCGTGGCGGCCATCACCGTCATCACCTATCTCATGGGCATGGCCGTGCGGGCCAGCCGGATGGACAACAAGTGGATCCCCATTCTCTGCGGCCTGCTGGGCGGGCTGCTGGGGCTGGTGAGCTTCTATCTGCTGCCTATCCCCGACTATCCGGCGGGGGATCCCATCACCGCTGCGGCGGTGGGCATCGTCAGCGGTCTGGCGGCCACGGGGCTGCATCAGGCGGCCAAGCAGCTGAGCAAGGAGGCGGACGGAGATGCCTAAGGTGTATCTGTCCCCGGCGTATCACTACTGGAATCCCTGCGCCGTGGCGGGGTGCGACGAGACCACCCACAACAATCTCTATCTGGATGTGCTGGAGCCGTATCTGGCAGCCTGCGGCATCCAGTATAAGCGGGGGCCACGACGGACGCCCAAGTCTGGTGAGGACGGGGACGCCCTGATGCTGCAGGCGGTACGGGAATCCGATGCGTGGGGTGCCGACGTCCACTACGTCAGCCACACCAACGCCGCCAACGGCGGCGTCCGGGGCTACCGGCCCATGATCTATCCCGGCTCCGGCGGCGGGCGAAAGCTGGCGGCGTGTATCCTGAAGTATCGCCGGAAAATCTACGACCAGCCCATCCGACTGTCGGAGAGCAGCGTGTGGTATGAGCTGCGGGCTCCGGCGGCGGTGAGCTTCTATGAGGAGCACGTGTTCCACGACAACGCCTCCGACGCCCAGTGGTTCCACAGCCATCTGGGGGCCATTGCAGAGGCTACCTGCCGGGGACTGTGCGAGTATTTCGGTATCCCGTACCGGGCGCCGGGGACGGCCAAGCCGTCTCCTGCGCCGACCATCAGGAAGGAGGAACAGGTGACCGTGGAGCTGCGTATGCTGAAGCGCGGCATGGAGGGCGGCGACGTCCGGAGCGCCATGCTGCTGATGAAGGACAAGGGGTACTACCCCTACGCCATCCCCGTCAGTGACAAGCTGTTCGGGGCCAAAATGGAGGCCGGTCTGCGGAAGATGCAGGCTGACCACGGCCTCGGCGTGGACGGTATCTTGGGGGCCGCCAGTTGGGGCTATCTGCTGGGGCGATAAGGATAAAGTCAGAGCACACAGCGCAAGCTGTGTGCTCTGACTTGGATGTGTGAGATGCCGCCTGTTTCGTGTAGAGCAGCAGATTTTTGAGTAGAATCGCTGTGCTTGAACTTAGTCCTGCATGATGCGCTCCACGCTTTCACGAAGTTCTTCTATCGTATCACACTGTCCAATCAGTTCAATAATTGCTCGCAGCAGTGCTTCCGTATAATTCATCTCCATTTTCTCCCTCCTCTCATTCCTTTGTCAGTTGGGTCAGGAAGGCCATGACCACACGGTTCAGATCCTTCATGGCGGCGGGGAAGTTGAAAGCGAAGTCGTGGTGCTCGAACAGGCAGTCCGACACAGACTTGATAGCCATGAACTTCACGGCGTTTCGCAGGCACACCTGCGCCACGGCGCAGCCCTCCATCTCGCACAGCAGCGGGTGGAAGGTGTCGGCGATCCAGTGGGAGCGGGGGGTATCGGTGGCGAACCAGTCGCCGGTGGCCACCCAGCCGGTGCGATAGGGAACGCCGGTGGCATCCATGGCGGCCTTGGCGGCAGGCAGGTCCGCCGTGGGGAACTGGATCTGGTTGACGGTGGACACCAGTCCCACGGGGTCCCCGATGGCGGTGGTATCCACATCGTGCTGCACGAAGCCCTCCGCCAGAACGATGGTACCGATGGGGACATTCTCGAAGCAGCCGGCCACACCGGCGTTCAACACCAGATCCGGGTGGTAGAGGCTGATGAGCAGCTGGGCGCCCATGGCGGCGTTGACCTTGCTGACGCCGCAGCAGCAGGCGATGATATGGGGGCGGATCTGATAAAAGGACACGCCCGCCTCCGTGCGGATGGGAGTGCGGGTCTCGTCTGTCAGCAGCGTCTCTATTTCGCCGGGCATGGCGTATACCAGACCAATGGTCATGATGGAGTTCCTCCTTAAAGTGCATATTTTTCTCCATTGTAACGGGATGAGGGACGTGTGTCAAGGGAAAGCGCCTGCGGGAGGGAAAAAGTCCCTCCGGAGCCTCCGGAGGGACTTTGGGTGCTTACTCCCGGCGCAGGGCCTCGATGGGGTTCAGGCGGGAGGCCTTGACGGCAGGTACCAAACCGAACACGATGCCGATGACCATGGAGAAGGCCACCGCCACGATGCAGGCCGGGGCGCTGATGGCCACTGCCGTACCCATGACGTGGCTCAGCATCTCCGCCAGACCGATACCGCACAGGACGCCCAGCAGGCCGCCCAAGCTGGTAAGCACTGCCGCCTCCGTCAGAAACTGCCAGAGGATGCGGCTCTTCCGGGCACCGATGGCGATTTTCAGGCCAATCTCACGGGTGCGCTCGGTGACGGAAACCAGCATGATGTTCATGACGCCGATGCCGCCCACCACCAGTGAGATGGCGGCGATCCAAATCAGCTGGCGGTTGGTGGTTTCCGACAGGCTTTGCAGCTCGGAGGCCTGCTTCAGCAGGTCCTGTGCCTGATAGGTCAGCTGGCGGTTGGTGACCACCTGACTGTTCAGGTAATCTGCCACGCCGCTTCCGGCCTTGGTCATATCGTTGGTGGAGGAGGCCCGCACGGCTACGTTCATGGGTTCGTCGTAGCGGAAGGCGATGGGCCAGCAGCTCTCCGGGATCATAACGGTGCCGGAGGTGGTGCGGGCGTACATCTGATAATCCTCTACACTGTTGATGACCGGCTGGGAGATGACCCTCTGGCTCACCACGCCCACCACGGTGAAGGGTTCGCCCTGCATCTCGATGACGCCGCCGATGGGGTTCTGTCCGGGGAACAGGCTCTGGGCCGCCGTCGTATCGATGACGGCCACCTTGCGGCGGGAGGAGAAATCCTCCGGCAGGAAGGCACGACCGTAATTCACCTGATAGCCCGCCACGGAGAGATAGTGGTCGTCCACGCCGTTGAGGGTGCCGGTGAAGGACTGGTTGCCGGCATAGATGCCGTCGGCCCACGTACGCTGGCGGTACATGGCCACGGCGGAGACGCCGGGCAGGGCGTCCATCTCGTCCCGCATGGCAGACGTGATGGCGGCGATACCCTCCGGCAGCTCCCCGTAGGAGAAGTCCACGGTGCTGCCGTCCTGCGTCAGCTGCACCTGCACCATGTCGTTGCCGGCACCGATGAGGTTCTGCTTGATCTGCTCGTTGGTACCACGGATGGTAGAGACGATGGTGATGATGGCGGCAATGCCGATGATGATGCCCAGCATGGTCAGAAACGACCGCAGCTTATGGCTCCACACGCCTTGCAGCGCCAGATTGATATTTTCCAACATAGTTACCGCCTCCTTACCAGCTGTACAGGGCATCCACGGTGGCTTCCTCCGTTTTGGCTCCGGACACCACGTCCCGGCCATAGGGGAAGGCCACATAGTCCTCCGGCGTCAGGCCGCCACGGATCTGGGTGTAGCTGTCCCACACCACCTTACCGGTCTGAACCCAGCGCTGCTCCAGCTTGCCGTTCTCCCCACGGACCATGACGTAGCTCTTGCCGTTTTCCGTGCGGACGTACATATTCTCCAGATACAGGCTGCTGCCGTCGCTGTCGGATACCGCCTGATAGCTGATGCTGACGTTCTCCCCCTCCTGCAGCTGCTGATCCTCGCTGACGAACACCTTGAAGGGGTAATAGGATACATTGGGGTTACCATCACCCCCATGGGAATCGCCGTCGGTGGGATGGGTACTGATCTCCACCACCTCGCCGGTGCAGGCAGTCCCGGTCATCCATGAGCGGATATTCACCGTCTGGCCCACCTTCACGGTGTCCAGCCGCAGCTCGCTGACGGTGCCGGTGACGTAATAGCCGCCGCCGGCAGAGACCTCCACCACCGCCTCGTTATTGGCGGCGGCATCCGTGGGGGTGCGGACGGCCTTGACCACGCCGTCCAGCTGGCTGTACACACTGCTGTCGGAGGCCTCTGCCTGTTTCCGGCGCAGATCCAACTCCGCCATTTTGATGGAGGTATCCGCCTCCTGAATCTCCCGGAGCTTGTCATTCTGCATCCGCAGCAGTTCCTCCTTGGTGTAGGACCGGCTCAACAGGTCCTGCACCCGCTCCAGCTCCTTGCGAAGCTGGCGAATCTCGTCGGTGGTGCCGTCCACGGAGATATCCTCCGCCGCCGGGAGGTCCGCCAGAGACACGGCGATGGTGCCGTCCTCCCCACGGGTCAGGTGCAGCCCCCAGCTGCCGATGATGGCCCCCAGCGTCTCGTCGCCCCGGTGGGTCACCAGCACCACATACAGTTCTTTCTCCCCTTCCGGCAGCAGCACCGACAGGTTCTGCTCCGTCAGGGCGTCGCCGCCGTTCCAATCACAGTAAAGGGGGTCCTCCGCCGTGCCGGCAGCGCTGCCACGCAGCAGGGGCTTGCCGGGCTGGATGGGCTTGGAATCCCGGCGGATGATCTCGTCGGTGGATTCCGCCAGCTTCTTCTCGATCTGAGCCGTCAGGGCGTCCGCCTGCTGCTGGAGCTTCTCCTTATCCTCCGCCAGCTGGAGCTGCTGGAGTTCCTTGCGGGTGTTCTCCTGTTGCAGCCGCAGGCGCTCCAGAGCGATGCGGGCCCGCTCCACGTCCAACTCCGTCAGGGTGCTGTCGTAGCTCAGCAGCCGGTCTCCCTTCTTCACCGTCTGGCCCTCCGTCACATAGACCTGTGCGGAGGTCTGGGTCTGGGAAAGAAACACCTTCTGGAGCTTATCCATGGCGACGGTACCGCTGGTCTCTGTGGTGTCGCCCCAATAGTCCGTCATGCTGATGCCCGTCACCGGATACACCTTCACGGTGCTGCGGCTGCCGTTGCGAAGCAGAGTCAGGCCACCCCACACCAGAGCGCATACGCCCACCACGATGCCCGCCGCCAGAAAGGAGCGTTTCAGTTTCTTATTCATGGCTGTCACCTCCGCTGAGGACGCCGTCCCGGATGGTCATGATCCGCTGGGCCTGCCGGGCCACCTGCGCATCGTGGGTGATCATGATGATGGTGGCACCGTTTTCATGGAGCTGACGGAACAGCTCCATGACCTGTGCGCCGCTGGCAGAATCCAGAGCGCCGGTGGGTTCGTCCGCCAGCAGCAGCTTGGGGCCGCCCACCATGGCCCGTGCAATGGCCACACGCTGGCACTGGCCGCCAGACAGCTGGTCCGGGCGATGGTCGATCCGGTCGCCGAGGCCCACCATCTCCAGCGCCGCACGGGCCCGCTCCCGGCGCTCTGCCTTTTTCACCCCGCCGTACAGCAGCGGCAGGGCCACGTTATCCAGCGCCGTCAACCGGGGCAGCAGATGAAAGGACTGGAACACGAAGCCCAGCTCCTGATTCCGCACCTGCGCCAGCTGTAGGTTCGTGCAGGCGGTGATATCCTGCCCGCACAGGAGATAGCTGCCGCTGGTGGGCTCATCCAAACAGCCGATGATGTTCATCAGCGTGGTCTTGCCGCTGCCGGAGGGTCCCATGATGGCAAGGTACTCTCCCTCGGACACATTCAGACTCACGTCCCGCAGCACACGGGTCACGGTCTTGCCCATGGGGTAGTCCTTGCAGATATTCCGCATTTCAAGGATCATGCTCAGCCCTCCGTCGCAGCGCCGTCCGTTACGGCACCGTCGCCGCCCTCCGGCTGGTCAAAGCTGCCGTCCGGGGTTTTGCTGTCGTCCGGGGTTTTGCTGCCGTCCGGGGTTTTGCTGCCGTCCGGCTCGAAGGTACTCTGGTCATAGGGGACGCAGGTCATACCCACCGCCAGCGTTTCGTCGGGGAAGGCGATGTAGTCCTCCGCCGCCAAGCCGCTCTCCACGGGATAGGTGGCCAAGTCCTCCTCATAGGTCCCCAGGGTCAGGCTGCGCTTTTCCAGCTTCCCGTTCTTATCCTGTGCCCACACCCACGGGGAGGTGTCGGCATCATTGATGTAGTAGGCAGGCAGATGGATGCCCTCCTGCTTCTGACCCTGACCGTGATCCGGCTCGATATAGACGTGCTGGCCCATCAGCAGGCCGTCGCTGCTGTCCAGCGTCACATAGAAGGGGTACTTGCTGGCGGTGGACACGTCGCTGCCGCCGTCCATGGTGCTCTGATTGCCGCCGGAGACGGGATTCTTCCAGTCGATGGAGGTGACGCTGCCCTTCCAGACGTCGCTGCCCACACGGGAGCGGATCAGCACCTGTGCCCCATCGGAGAGAGCGGAGGCGTTACTCTCGTTGACATAGCCCTTCACCCGGAAGCCCGCCGTCTCCACGATGGTCATAAAGGGCAGCTGGTTGCCGTTGCTGTCGGTGCCGCCGTTTTCGTTCACCGTCTGCACCCGACCGTCTACCGGAGAGGTGATCTCGGCCTTGCCGACGCTGTCGGTAAGGCGCTGCACCTCCTTCTCCTTCAGGGAGATGTTATACTGCTGCTCCAGAATGGCCGCCGTAGCCTCCCGGATCTCCAGATCGTATTGCAGCTGCTGATCCGGGGAGACGTTGCTCTTGTCCCGCTCCAGCCGGGCCTTCTCCTCCTGCTTGGCGCTGAGGGTGCTCTTCATCTGGTCCAGCTCCAGCTGGGCTTTCTCCAGATCCAGCTGCGCCTGCGTCTGGTCGTAGGTAAAGAGGGTCTGGCCCTTTTTCACCTCATCCCCGGCCTTCACGGCCACGGAGGCCACCTGCCGGTTCTCGTCCTTCGCGATCTTTGTCTCGCCCTGAGCGCTGACGACTCCAGCGAAGCGATCCACCTGTCCCACACCGCTCAGGCCGCAGATCATGGATACGGATTCCACCGACGCCTCGCCTTTGCTGCTTTTTCCGCAGCCCGCCAAGCTGCTCAGCAGCAACAGCGCCGCTAAAAGCAGTGCCATCTTTTTCATGGTCATTTCTCCTTTAATTTCACTGAGTTTTGCCCAAACGGCTCCTTGCGCCGCCGGTCTTTCCTTTTATAGGACGGCAATGGGCCGGAAAATGTTCCCTCCATCGCCTATGGCAGTGAAAATGAGCATTGACAGGCTTCCTCTCTCAGAGTATGATATATTACAGATATATCAATGGAGGTGGGGCTATGGACCTGCTCAGCTATCGGACCTTGGGCGCAGAGGCGCCCCTGTCCCGGCGGATGCCGGAGCGTGTCCTGCAATTCGGGGACGGCAACTTCCTGCGGGGCTTTGTGGATGATTTCATCGATCAGATGAACGAAAAGGCGAACTTTGACAGCAGCGTGGTGATCGTGCCCCCGGCCTCCACCGGCAAGACGGGGCGCATCAACCGGCAGGACGGACTATACCAGCTGTACCTGCGGGGAAAGCTCAACGGTCAGGTAGTCGATCAGCGGCGGCTCATCCGGTGCGTCAGTCGTGCGCTGGACGTGTTCACTCAATGGCAGGAGCTGCTGGATTTTGTATGCGGCGACGAGCTACGGTTTGTGATCTCCAACACCACGGAGGCAGGCATCCTCTATGACCCCACCTGCCGCTTTGACGACTGCCCGCCCGCCTCCTTCCCCGCCAAGCTGACCCGGCTGCTGTGGCAGCGCTGGCACGCCGGAAAGCCGGGGCTGATCCTCCTGCCCTGTGAGCTCATTGCCGACAACGGCACCGTCCTGCGGGACACCGTGCTGCGCCACGCCGCCGACTGGGCGCTGGAGGAGGACTTCCTGCGCTGGCTGCGGGAGGAGAACCGGTTCTGCAATACGCTGGTGGATCGCATCGTCACCGGCTATCCTGCCGCTCAGGCTCCCCGGCTCAATGCCGAGAACGGCTATGAGGATGCCCTGCTGGATACCGCAGAGCCTTTCGGGCTGTGGGTCATCGAGGGCGACGAGCCCCTGAGCCGGGAGTTTCCCGCCCAAAAGGCGGGGCTGCCGGTGAAGTTCGTGACGGACCACCATCCTTATAAGGAGCAGAAGGTCCGCATTCTGAACGGCGGCCACACCAGCATGGCGCTGGCGGCCTATCTGGCGGGCCACAACATCGTCCGGGAGTGTATGGAGGACGAGGCCGTCCGGGCGTATCTGGAGGGGGCGCTGTTTCAGGAGATCATCCCCACCCTATCCCTGCCCCGTGAGGACTGCGAAGCCTTTGCCCGTGCGGTGGAGGAGCGGTTCGCCAACCCCTACATCGATCACCGGCTGCTGGATATCGCCCTGAACTCCGTCTCCAAGTGGCGGGCACGGGTGCTGCCCAGTGTCACCGCCTATCTGGAAAAGACGGGGCGGCTGCCGGTGCGGCTGACCTTCTCCTTCGCTGCCCTGTGTGCCTTCTATACCCAGGGCCAGCGCAGCGGTGAGCCGTACCCCGTGCGGGATGAGGCGGCCGTACTGAATTTCTTTGCCGCTCACGCAGGTGATACGGCGGAAGCACTGGTAACGGCGCTGGCGGCCCGTGAGAATTTCTGGGAACAGGACCTGAACCGGCTGCCCGGCTTCACCGCCGCCGCAGCGGATGATCTGCAGCGCATCCGCCGGGACGGCATGGCCGCCGCCATGGAGGCCTGCCGGAAGGAGGCTGCGCTATGAGCCGCATCCTGCAAATTCATCCCGACGACAACGTGGCCGTGGCGCTGGAGCCCTTGAAGGCCGGAGAGGTCGTGGAGACCTCCGCCGGAGCCGTGACTCTGCGGCAGGACATTCCTCAGGGCCACAAGCTGGCGCTGACGGATATCCCCGCCGGGGCCGCCGTGGTGAAGTACGGCTTTCCCATCGGGCACGCCACCCAAGCCATCCACGTGGGGGACTGGGTCCACAGCCATGATCTGGCCACCTCCCTCAATGAGGAGGCCGTCACCGCCGCCGCCATCACTCCAGTACAGGAAGCCCCTGCCGCCGCCCGGACCTTCCGGGGGTTCCGGCGCAAGGGCGGCGTGGGCATCCGCAATGAGATCTGGATCATCCCCACCGTGGGCTGCGTCAACAGTGTAGCCGAGACGCTGGCCCGCATAGCCGTCCATTCTATCCGGGGCAGCGTCACCGGTGTTTACGCCTGGCCCCATCCCTATGGCTGCTCCCAGACCGGAGACGACCAGGAGCATACCCGCCAGATCCTCTGCGATCTGATCCGCCATCCCAACGCCGGAGGCGTGCTGGTGCTGGGTCTGGGCTGCGAAAACAGCAACATCGGGGAGCTGAAAAAGCTGCTGGGGGACTGGGACCCGGAGCGAATAGCGTTTCTGGAGTGCCAGTCCGTCCCGGATGAGCTGGAGGCCGGCAGAGCGCTGCTGCGCCAGCTCATTGACCACGCCTCCAAGGATGTCCGGTGCAGCATCCCCGTCAGCGAACTGGTCGTCGGTCTCAAGTGCGGCGGCTCCGACGGTCTGTCGGGCATCACCGCCAATCCTCTGGTGGGCCGCATTGCCGACCGGCTGGTATCCATGGGCGGTACGGCTCTGCTGGCGGAGGTGCCGGAGATGTTCGGCGCCGAGGGGGTGCTGTTCCGCCGCTGCGCCGACGAGACGGTGCAGCGGGAGCTGCCGGCACTGGTGGCGGATTTCAAGGACTACTTCGTCCGCCACGGGCAGGTGGTGTATGAAAATCCCTCCCCCGGCAACAAGGCCGGCGGTATCACCACGCTGGAGGAGAAGTCGCTGGGCTGCGTCCAGAAGGGCGGCAGCTCCCCCATTTGCGGGGTGCTGTCCTATGGTCAGCGGGTGCAGAACCGGGGTCTGACCGTACTCCAGACCCCCGGCAACGATCTGGTATCCACCACCGCTCTGGCGGCGGCGGGAGCGCACATGGTGCTCTTCACCACTGGGCGGGGAACGCCCTTTGCCGGGCCTGTCCCCACGCTGAAGATCTCCACCAATACCGCTCTGGCCCAGCACAAGCCCCGCTGGATCGACTTCAACGCCGGTACGCTGGTGCAGGGGGATTCATGGGACGATGCCGTGGAGGCCCTGCTGGACCGGGTGATGGCAACGGCCTCCGGTCTGGGCACCTGCTCCGAAAATCTGGGCTACCGGGAGCTGGCTATCTGGAAGGACGGCGTTACCCTGTAAACACAGCCTACCAAAGAATACAGAACGAAAGAGGGGACAGCCCAATGGGCTGTCCCCTCTCTTTTCTTTTACTCAGAAGGAGGCGTGCATCATCGTGTGGATGGCCTCCTGATACGACAGCTGGATGTGCTCCTCCATCAGGCGGCAGGCCCGGTCCACATCCTTTTCCAGAATGGCATCCAGAATGTCGATGTGCTCCCGGTTACTGATCTGATAGTGATTGGCGCTCCACGCCGTGACCCGGATCAGGTTCAGGAAGTCTACCAGACTCCGCATGAGGTTGGAAGCATACTGGTTGTGAAACACGTCCACCAGCTCCAGATGGAACCGGTTATCCAGCTCGATCAGCGGCGCCGCCGTCTCTCCGGCGTTGGAGGCCGTATCGTCGGCATGGCCCTGCAGCAGTGCCCGCATATCCATGGCCCACTGGGGGTCTACCATAGCGCAGCACTGTCTCAAAATCGCCGGCTCCATGATCCCACGAATCTCGAAGATGTCGTGGATATCCTTGGGTGTGGGGCGTGTGACCTCGATGCCCTTGCGGGGATGGATGGTCACCAGCCGGTCCTGTGCCAGCGCCAGCACGGCCTCCCGCACCGGTGTCCTTCCCAGCTCCAGTGTTTCCTGCAGCTGCGACTCATTGATAAACTGCCCCGGCATCAATTCCTTTTGCAGGATCATGGTTTTGATGCGGTCGTAGGCGACACGGGACAGACATTTTTGTTTTTCAGCGGCAATGCGTGGCATAGGTACCTCCCGGACCGGCGTGTAATATATCACCAGCCCATTATTTCAAATCATATAATATATCAGATAGCCCTTATATTACTATTCCTTCCTGCATTTGTCAAGCCTCTTTGTCACTTTGCACAAGATTTGCTCGTAAAATTTGTACATTAAAAACGCCGTAAACTGCCTGTTTTTGGGCAAATAGCTGTATTTTCGACTTGACACCCCTTCAAAACTATGGTATCCTCGTAAGCAAGAAATATATCACAGATATATCGATGATATATAAATAACGTCAGTGCGATGCAAGATCACGCTGTCCTTCGGACGGAGGTCACTGAAAATGAAGCATTTTATGGACGAGGAGTTTCTGCTGGATACCCAGACGGCCCGTGAGCTGTACCACGGTGTGGCGGAGAAGCAGCCCATCATGGACTATCATTGCCACGTCAGCCCCAAGGAAATCGCAGAAAACCGCTCCTTTGCCAACCTCACCCAGCTGTGGCTGGAGGGCGACCACTACAAATGGCGCCTGATGCGGGCCTGCGGTGTGCCGGAGCGTCTCATCACCGGCGATGCACCGGATCAGGAGAAGTTCCGGGCATGGGCCGCCACACTGGAGCGGGCTGTGGGCAACCCCATTTACCACTGGAGTCATCTGGAGCTGAAGCGCTACTTCGGCTTCGACGGCTATCTCACCTCCCGCAACGCCGATGCGGTGTGGGAGCACTGCCAGGAGGTCATCGGCGACGGGATGCGGGTGCGGGACATTCTGAAGAAGTCCAACGTCACTCTGCTGTGTACCACCGATGACCCGGCGGACGACCTCCGCTGGCACCAGCAGTTGGCCGCCGACGACACGCTGGAGACGGTGGTGCTGCCTGCCTTCCGCCCGGACAAGGCGGTAAATCTGGAAAAGCCCGACTTTGCCGACTATATCGCCAGGCTTTCCCAGTCCGCCGGGACGGAGATCCGGGACATGGCCACCCTGCTGGCGGCGCTGGATCGCCGGATGGACTACTTCGCCGCCCACGGCTGCGCCGTAGCCGACCACGGGCTGGACAACATCGTGTTCCGCACGGCGGACACGGCGGCGCTGGATGCCATCCTGCAAAAGCGGCTGACCGGCCTCCCCATCACCGAGGAGGAGTTGTGGCAGTACAAGACGGCGCTGCTGCTGCACTTCGGCCGGGGCTATGCCCGGCGTGGCTGGGTCATGCAGCTGCACTTCGCCGCCCAGCGCAACAACAACACCCGGATGTTCCGCCAACTGGGCCTCGACACCGGCTATGACAGCATCGGCCCGGCGGTGAACCTGCCGGATCTGGCCCGGCTGCTGGATACGCTGGAGACCGAGGAAGCCCTGCCCAAGACCATTCTCTACTCGCTGGACCCCAACGACAACGCCGCTCTGGTGACCCTTATGGGCTGCTATCAGGGCGAGGGAGTCCGCAGCAAGCTGCAGCACGGCTCTGCCTGGTGGTTCAATGACTGCAAGGACGGCATGGAGGCCCAGCTGAAGGGTCTGGCTGCCGGAGGCGTGCTGGGGAACTTCGTGGGGATGCTCACCGACTCCCGCAGCTTCCTCTCCTACACCCGGCACGAGTACTTCCGCCGCATCCTGTGCGGTCTGCTGGGCCGCTGGGTGGAGGAGGGGCAATACCCGGACGACCGTCCCCTGCTGGAGGAGATGGTTGCCGACATCTGCTACCGCAACAGCGTTTCCTATTTCGGATTCCAGCGCCATCACTTACGGGGGTATGAAAAATGAGCATGATCAGCGTAAAGGGCCTGCGAAAGACCTTCGGCAAGAACGAGGTTCTCAAGGGCGTAGATATCGAGATCCAGCCCGGTGAGGTGGTGGCCATCGTCGGCCCCTCCGGCTGCGGCAAATCCACCTTCCTGCGGTGTCTGAATCTGCTGGAAAAGCCCACCGGCGGCAGCATCATCTACCACGGCACCGATCTGGTCACCGCTCCGTCCAAGGAGAGCACCAAACTCCTGCTGGGCATGGGCATGGTGTTCCAGCAGTTCAACCTCTTCCCCCACAAGACGGTGCTGGACAACATCATGCTGGCCCCTGTGAAGGTGCAGGGTGTGGATAAAAAGGCCGCCGAGGAGCGGGCCATGACCCTGCTCCAGACCGTGGGGCTGGCGGACAAGCGTGACGCCTATCCCAATCAGCTCTCCGGCGGCCAGCAGCAGCGCATCGCCATCGCCCGCTCGCTGGCCCTGCAGCCGGAGGTCATGCTCTTCGACGAGCCCACCTCCGCTCTGGACCCCGAAATGGTGGGCGAGGTGCTGGACGTCATGAAGAAGCTGGCGGCGCAGGGCATGACCATGCTGGTGGTGACTCACGAGATGGGCTTTGCCCGTGAGGCAGCCGACCGGGTCATCTTCATCGACGGCGGCGTCATCGTGGAGGACAGCGAGCCTCAGGAATTTTTCGCACATCCCAAGAATAAGCGTCTGCAGGATTTTCTCAGCAAGATGCTTTGATAAAAACAGACTTAAACAAACAGGAGGAACCTACTATGTCTCTCATTCAGGTAGCCCGGTACAGCGACGTCAAGTACGATTTCAAGGACGGCTTCGCCCGTGTACCCGTGCTGGAGAACGCCTTTGATCAGGCCTGCTTCGCCCATTGCGCTCTGCAGCCCGGCCACTCCATCACCCCCGACGTCTACTCCGTCACCGAACACAACCAGCTGTTCTTCTTCACCAAGGGCAAGGGCTATATCACCACGCCCCGTCAGGCATGGAACATCAACGAGCCCGGCGTGTTCGTCCCGGAGTTTGACACCGAGCGCTTCACCATCACCTGCTCCGCCGACAGCAAGGAGCCTCTGGAGTTCCTGCACATCGTCACCGAGCTCAACGACTACGACAAGACCTGTCTGGTAGAGTCCCGCATGGTGCTGCCCCGCTTCCGCACCATCTCTCAGGGCTGGACCTATGACGAGGACTTCAAGGACAACTCCGTCACCACCTCCATGATGCTGCTGGAGCACCGCAATCTGGGCCGCCTGTCCATGGGCTGCGTCAAGGGCAACGGCCCCATCGAGATCGGCCAGCACATCCACAATGAGCTGGCCCAGTGGTACTTCCCCCTGCCCGGCTCCGACTTCATCTACACCGCCGGCGGCGAAGAGGTCCACATGACCGGCGGCGACCTGTCCTACACCCCCACCGGCTTCTGGCACGGCAGCCGTGTGGAGGCCGGCAAGAAGTGCGACTACATCTGGTTCGAGATGTGCATCGAGGGCTATCCCGGCGAGATCAAGTAAAAACGCTTTCCACGCCCCTTTCGGGCGCAGATACCGATACTTCCATACTGTAAAGGAGAATTTATCATGGCTCTGGTCAAGATTTCGAGAGGTGCTGATATCCAGCACAACTATGTCAACGGCGTCTCCCGTGTGAGCATTCTGGAGGGCGCTTATAAGGATGCCGCCGTGGAGCGCATCTCCCTGCAGCCCGGTGCGGATTTCTCCGCCGAGCTGTATACCCGTGAGCAGCACAATCAGGTGTTCCTCATCACCGCCGGCAAGGGCTACATCGTCACCCCCCGCCGTGTATTCAACATCACCGAGGTCTCCGTCTTTGTCCCCGACTTCGACAAAGAGAGCGTCACCTTCCACTGCGCCGCCGACGCCAAGGAGACCATGGAGATCGTCCACTTCGTCACCGAGCTCAACGACTACGACAAAACCTGCCTGAAGGAGGCCCACATGAGCCTGCCCCGCTTCCGTGGCGTGTCCGGCGCATGGCACTACAAGGAGGACTTCACCGGCGCCGATATTCAGCAGATGATGCTGCTGGAGCACCGCAATCTGGGCCGTCTGTCCATGGGTGCCAACTTTGGTACCGGCCCCAACTACATCGGCCAGCACATCCACAATGAGCTGGAGCAGTGGTACATCATGCTGCCCGGTGCCTCCTTCACCTACACCGCCGAGAACGAGAAGATCCACGTGCAGGGCGGCGACATCACCTACACCCCCCACGGCTCCCACCACGGCAGCGAGTGCGCCGACGGCGAGAAGTTTGCCTATGTGTGGTTCGAGCTGTGCGAGAACGGCTATCCCGGCGAGATCAAGTAAGAAATGGATCGGCTTTTAGGCTCCAACGGGCAATATATCCGCTTTCCCCTGCCGGTCTTTCTGAAGGCCATGCAGTGTCTGGGTCTCCGGCGTCTGGACTTCGTCCCTCAGGTGCCGCACTTCTTCTGCGGCTACCGGGACCATGCCGACGCTGCTCCCCTGCGGGCCGCCCTGCAAGGGGCGGGACTGCAGGTCAGTGTCCTGACGCCGCCCCCCTACCGCTGCTCCCTCACCGCCCCGGCGGGCGAGCAGCGGGATGCCACCACCGGCTACTACGACAGCTGCATCCGTCTGGCGGCGGAGCTGGACTGCCATCGGCTGGTGCTGAGCGCCGCCGGGGCCTGCTGGGACCTCCCACCGCAGGAGCTGACGGAGTACGCAGCCGCCATGCTGACCCATCTGTGCCATACGGCGCAGGAGGAGGGCGTGACGCTGCTGTTGGCCCCGGTGATGGGCGCTGAAACGCCCCTCATCGCCGAGGCCCCGGTGCTGAACACCGCCCGGCAGCTCTCCCGGATGCTGGCGCAGGTCAACTCCCCGGCGCTGGGCGTGTGTCTGGATACCAACATCATGAGCGCCAACGGCGATACCGTGACCAATTGGCTCTCCCTCTTCCCCGGCCGCATCGGTCTGGTGCGGCTGTGCGACGGCAACTGGCACGGCTGGCGGGCATGGGGCGACGGCGTTCTGCCGGTGGATCGATACCTCCGCCAGCTGACGGAGGGCGGCTATCAGGGGGACTACTCTCTGTACCTTCCCGGTGAGCGCTACATCGACTCCCCCACCTACCCCGATGAAAAGGCCGTGGCCGCCATGAAGGAGGTGCTGGCGTAATGGGCATCCGCCGCAGTCAGCTGGTGAACATGAACCAGCACTACCGCCGCTTCTCGCTGGACTATTTTCTGGACTGCCAGCAGCGTCTGGGTATCCGCCAGATTGAACTCTGGTGCGGCGCCTCCCACTTCTGGCTGGACCACGAGGGGACCGGCGACGTTCCTGCCCTGAAGCAGAAGCTGCGGGAGCATGATGTCCGGGTGGTGTCCGTCACCGCCCCCAGCATCGCCTACCAGTATCAGTACGCCTCGCAGGAGCCGGAGCTGCTGGAGTACTCCTTCCGCTACTTTTCCAACGCCATTCGTCTGGCCGCCCAACTGGGTGCCGACCGGGTGGTTGTGAACTCCGGCTGGGGCTACACCGGCGAGGACGAGAGTACCATGTGGAACCGCTGTCGGGATCATCTGTACCGCCTGTGCCGTGTGGCGGAGGCGGAAGGCATCCTTCTGGTAATGGAATCCCTGCGGGACGACGAGAGCAATCTGGTCTACGACCTGCCCCGTGCCCGTGAGATGTACCGGCAGATCGGCCACCCCAACCTGAAGATGATGGTGGACAACATCGCCACCGGCGCCGCCGGTGAGACGCTGGAGGACTGGTTCAACGCCTTCGGCGACGACCTGATCCATATGCACTTTCTGGATGGCGACCCTTGGCTCCACAACGTATGGGGCGACGGCAACACGTCCCTGTCCCGCCAGCTTCAGATCATGCAGGCCCACCACTTCACCGGCTATCTGGTGCAGGAGGTGGCCGACGAACACTACTTTACCGACCCCTTCAGCGCAGACCGCAGAAACTTCCGGGTATTGGAACGTTTTCTGGAGGACTGAACTAACGTATTTCTCAGCGTCAGCTGAAAAATAAATAAAAAAGAGGAAAAGGTGAAACGAATGAAAGTGAAAAAGATTCTTGCAGCGGTCCTCGCTCTGATGATGATCGCCTCCCTGGCTGCCTGCGGCAAGAAGGCCGACGACAACAACAATGGTGACAACAACACCGACAACTCCCTGCAGCGTGTGCTGGACGCTGGCAAGCTGTCCATCGGCGCCGAGGGCAACTGGATCCCCTACGTCTACAACGATGAGGGAACCGGTGATCTCACCGGCTTTGAGGTAGAGGTCGCCAAGGAGATCGCCAAGCGTCTGGGTGTGGAGGCCGAGTTCCAGATCTCCGACAGCTGGGATCCCGTTATGGCTGGTCTGGACGCCGCCCGCTACGATGTGGTTATCTGCGGCGTAAACCCCAAGCCCGAGCGTCAGGAGAAGTACGCCGTGTCTGCCTCCTATGCAGAGAACCCCTTCTGCCTGGTGGTGAACGGTGACAACGAGGAGATCAAGTCCTTCGAGGATCTGGACGGCAAGGTCTGCGCTAACTCCCCCTCCTCCACCGCTGGTCAGATCGCCCAGAGCTACGGTGCCACCACCGCTGACACCGACCTCACCGGCGCTATGGATATGCTGAACACCAAGCGTGTGGACGGTCACGTCAACAACGTGGCTGCCGTGGACGAGTATATGAAGAGCCGTCCCGACGTCAACGTGAAGATCGCCGCTGTTTTCCAGCCCGCCGATGACCAGAAGTACATGATTGAGTCCGCCGCCATGTTCCGCAAGGAGGATCAGGCCCTGTGCGACAAGGTCTCCGAGATCATCAGCGAGATGATCCAGGACAAGACCCTGTATAACCTCACCGTCAAGTACTTCGGCCAGACTGTGGCCGACAGCGTCAGCCTGTACAACAAGTAAGCAACGCTTAGAAACTGAGGGGACGCCGCCCGGTGGCGGCGTCCCCGTCTCTTAAAAAGGAGAACCCCTATGGCTAAATTACAACTGGTTCTTGATTCCTTCTGGCCCATGTTCAAGGCCGGACTCACCATCTCCGTTCCGCTGATGCTGGTGTCCTTTGCACTGGGCCTGGTGCTGGCCTTTGCGCTGGCCCTGATGCGTATGTCCAAGATCGCCCCCCTGAAGGGCATTGCGTGGTTCGTGGTGTGGGTCATCCGTGGCACGCCCCTGCTGGTGCAGATCTTCGTCATCTACTTCGGCCTGCCCTCCATCGGGCTGGTCCTCAAGCCCATCCCCTCCGCCATTATGGCGCTGGTCATCAGTCAGGGTGCCTATAACTCCGAGGTCATCCGAGCCGCTCTGGGCTCCATCCCCAAGGGACAGTTCGAAGCCTGCAAGGCACTGGGCATGAACAAGCTCCAGACCATGACCGAGGTCATCATCCCCCAAGCCGCTCTGGTGGCCGTCCCCTCTCTGGGCAACTCCTTCATCAGCCTGCTGAAGGATACCTCTCTGGTGTCCTCCATCACCGTGGCTGAGATCCTCATGACGGCCAAGAGCATCATCGCCGTCCGCTTCGAACCCCTGCTGCTGTACTGCGAGGCTGCCTTTGTCTACCTGATCTTCAGCACCCTCCTGACTTGGCTGCAGGGCAAGCTGGAGAAGAAGCTGGGCAAGCATCTGGTGGATACCAGAGTCTGATACGAAGGGCGGCATTCTATGCTTCATCTGAACATTCAGGGTCTGCGGGACGAGAGCGGCTGGCAGGCGGCGCACATCGCCCTGCCCCGCTACGACGTCTCCGCCATGCAGGAGCGGACGCTCCGGCATCCCGTCTGGATACACTTCGGGGCCGGGAACATCTTTCGTGCCTTTCTGGCGGCGGCCCAGCAGACCCTTTTGAACGCCGGTTGCACCGATACCGGCATCGTGGCGGCGGCATCCCATAATTTCAGCGCCGCCACGGAGGACTATACCCCCTACGACAACCTCTCCCTTCTGGTGCGGATGCACGCCGACGGCTCCTGCGACCGGGAGGTCATCGGCAGCGTGGCCGGCTGTCTGAAGGCGGACTGGCAGGACGGCGACTGGCAGACCCTCACCCGGATGTTCCGGGACCCTGCCCTGCAAATGGTCAGCTTCACCATCACCGAGAAGGGCTATGCCCTCCGGGATATGGACGGCACGCTTCTGCCCGTGGTGGCGCAGGATCTGGTCGGCGGCCCCGACCGGCCCCGGCACACGCTGTCCATCGCCGTGGCACTGCTGTATCAGCGGTTTCTGGCAGGTGGAAGCCCCATTGCCGTGGTCAGCATGGACAACTGCGCCCAAAACGGCAAAAAGCTCCGGGACAGCTGTCTGACCCTTGCCGAGGGCTGGCAGAAGGGCGGCTTTGTACCGGAGGATTTCCTCCGCTGGCTCTCCTGTGAGGAGAGCGTCAGCTTCCCCTGGTCCATGATCGACAAGATCACCCCCCACCCCTCCCAGAAGGTGGCCGACCAGCTGACGGCTCTGGGCGTGGCGGGCATGACCATCACCAAGAGCGCCACCGGCACCGTCTCCGCCCCCTTCGTCAATGCCGAGGTCACGGAGTATCTGGTGCTGGAGGATCACTTCCCCAACGGTCGGCCTCCGCTGGAGCAGGCGGGTGTCTACTTCACCGATCGGGCCACCGTGGAGAAGTCGGAGAAAATGAAGGTCGGCACCTGTCTGAACCCCCTGCACACGGCGTTGGCGGTGTTCGGCTGCCTTTTGGATTATCAGACCATTTCCGCCGAGATGCGAGATACCGACCTTGTAACGCTGTTGGAACGTATCGCCGGCGAGAGCCTCCCGGTGGTGGAGGATCCCGGCATCCTCCGGCCCAGGGAGTTTATTCATCAGGTGCTCCATGAGCGCTTCCCCAACCCCGCCATTCCCGACACGCCCCAGCGCATCGCCACCGATACCTCTCAGAAGCTACCAGTGCGCTACGGCGGCACCCTGCGCCGTTACCGGGAGCGCAGCCTCCCCATGGCACAGCTGCGGTATATCCCGCTGGTCTTTGCCGGCTGGTGCCGCTATCTGCTGGGAGTAGACGATGCCGGTAAGACTATGCCGGTGAGTCCGGATCCCCTGCTTCCCCAGCTGCAGCCGCTGCTGGTGGACGTAACCCTCGGAAAGCCCGATACCTTCACCCATCAGCTGCGTCCCATCCTGCAAAACGCCGATATCTTCGGTGTGGACCTGTATGAGGCAGGGCTGGCCAAAACGGTGGAGGACGATTTCCGTGCCATGCTGGCAGGGCCGAGAGCGGTGCGTGATATCCTGCGCCGGCAGCTGAGTGAGAGAGTAAGGAGCAATCAGCCATGAAAATGACATTTCGCTGGTATGGCAGTCAGATGGATCCCATACCGCTGCGCTATATCAAGCAGATCCCCAACATGAGCGGTGTTGTCAGTTCCTTGATGGATATGCCCGCCGGGGCTCTGTGGCCCACGGAGCGTATTCGGGCGCTGAAGCAAGAAGTCAACGACGCCGGTCTGGAGCTGGAGGTCATCGAAAGCGTCAATATCCACGAGGACATCAAGCTAGGCCTGCCCAGTCGGGACGAATACATCGACAACTACCGCCAGACCGTGGCCCGCTTGGGTCAGGCTGGGGTCAAGGTCATCTGCTACAACTTCATGCCGGTGTTCGACTGGACCCGCACGGATCTGGCCAAGCCCCGGTTCGACGGCGCCACCGTTCTGGCCTATGACCAGTCCATTATCGACCGCATCACTGATCCGCAGGCCTTTGCCGACCGCATCCAACAGGGTGCCGGTGACTTCGAGATGGCAGGCTGGGAGCCGGAGCGCATGGCGGAGCTGAAAAAGCTCTTCGCCCAATACGCCTCCGTGTCCCACGAGGATCTGTTCCGCAACCTTCAGTACTTCCTGAAGGCGGTGATCCCCGTGTGTGAGCAGTACGATGTGAAGCTGGCCATCCACCCGGACGATCCCCCCTGGGATATCTTCGGCCTGCCCCGCATCTGCACCAACGCCGAAAACGTCCGCCGCATCCTGTCGCTGGTGGACAGTCCCTATAACGGGCTGACCCTCTGCTCCGGCTCCATGGGCTCTAATCCCTGCAACAATATCCCCGCCATGGTACGGGAGTTCGGTGCACAGGGCCGCATCCACTTCGCCCATGTCCGCAACATCCGATTCACTGGCCCCGGCCAGTTCGAGGAGGCCGCCCACTTCTCCGGCGACGGCAGTCTGGACCTCTACGAGATCATGAATGCCTACCACGATGTGGGCTTCGACGGCTACATCCGCCCCGACCACGGCCGCATGATCTGGGACGAACAGGGGCGTGCCGGCTACGGGCTGTATGACCGTGCGCTGGGCGCCGTGTACCTGTCCGGCCTGTGGGAGGCGCTGGAGAAGGGCAGCAAGTGATCCCCCTGTCAAAATCCGAAAGAACCACCGCATCTGAGCGTGTTCCGGCAACATCCGGCGCTGACGCCGGGTGCGGTGTTTTCCCCTTTATCCCGTCTGCGTGTTCTCACGCAGCATCAACCATTTCCACTATTACACAGAAAAGAGGGTCTATCCATGCATCCTGTTCTGAAACAAATCTCTGACATCGGCATCGTCCCGGTCATCGCCATCGACGACGCTGAAAAGGCCGTGCCTCTGGCGAAGGCGCTGGTAGCCGGAGGGCTGCCGGTGGCCGAGGTCACCTTCCGCACCGCCGCCGGCGAGGCGGCCATCCGGGCCATCAGCCGGGAGGTTCCGGAAATGCTGGTGGGTGCCGGCACCGTGCTGACCCACGACCAGCTGGACCGTGCGCTGGACGCCGGTGCCAGATTCATCGTCAGTCCCGGCTTCAACCCCGACACCGTGCGCTACGGCCTGTCCAATGGGGCGCTCATGATCCCCGGCACCGCCACTCCCGGCGAGATGGAGCAGGCCATGGCACTGGGTCTGGAGGTGGTGAAGTTCTTCCCCGCCGAGCAGAACGGCGGCGTGGCCAAGCTGAAGGCTCTGGCCGGCCCCTACAAGACCCTGAAATGGATGCCCACCGGCGGCGTCAACGCCAAGAATCTGTCGGATTATCTGGCCTTTGACCAGATCGTGGCCTGCGGCGGCACATGGATGGTGAAAAAGGACCTCATCCAGCAGGAGGATTGGGCGGAGATCACCCGCCTGAGCCGGGAGGCCGTCCGTACCATGCTGGGCTTCTCGCTGGACCATGTGGGCGTCAACTGCGGCAGCGAGGCCGAGGCCGACCGACTGGCCCGCACCCTGTGCGATATGTTCGGCTTTGCCTATCAGATGGGCAACTCCTCCGTGCAGGCCCTCCACGCCGTGGAGTGTACCAAGGCCCCCGGCCGTGGCACCCACGGGCACATCGCCATCGCCACCAGCAACGTGGACCGGGCGGTGTATCATCTGGGCCTGTGCGGCATCCGCTGCCTGCCGGAGACCCGCAAGACGGATGCCAAGGGCAGCACCAAGGCCATCTATATCGACGGTGAATTTGGCGGCTTCGCCATTCATCTGGTTCGCAGATAAGGAGGAATCACTATGAGCAAACGCATTGTCACCTTCGGCGAGATCATGCTGCGGCTGGCCCCCAACGGCTACTACCGCTTCTTTCAGGACGATCAGCTGCAAGCCACCTTCGGCGGCGGCGAGGCCAATGTAGCCGTGTCGCTGGCCAACTACGGCATGGACGCCGCCTTCGTCACCAAGCTGCCCGCCCACGCCATCGGTCAGGGGGCCGTCAACGCCCTGCGTGGACTGGGGGTGGACACCCACTCCATCGTCCGGGGCGGCGACCGCATCGGCATCTACTATCTGGAAAAGGGTGCCTCCCAGCGGGGCAGCGTGTGCATCTACGATCGGGCGCACTCCGCCATTCAGGAAGCCCATCCCTCCGACTTCGATTGGGACGCCATCTTTGACGGTGCCGACTGGTTCCACTTCACCGGCATCACTCCGGCGCTGGGGCCCAATCTGGTGGAAATCTGCAAGGAGGCCTGCGTGGCCGCCAAGAAGCATGGTGTGAAGATCTCCTGCGACCTGAACTACCGTGGCAAGCTCTGGACCCGTGAGCAGGCCCGTGCCGCCATGACGGAGCTGTGCCAGTACGTGGACGTGTGCATCTCCAACGAGGAGGACGCCAAGGACGTGTTCGGCATCGAGGCGGAGAACACCGATATCTACGGCGGCAAGCTCAACAAGGAGGGCTACAAGTCCGTGGCCAAGCAGCTGGCCGACCGGTTCGGCTTCGAGAAGGTGGCCATCACCCTCCGCACCTCCCTGTCCGCCAGCGACAACGACTGGGCCGGTATGCTGTACGACGGCGAGAGCTATTGCTTCTCCAAGGAGTACCACCTGCACATCGTGGACCGTGTGGGCGGCGGCGACAGCTTCGGCGGCGGCCTGATCTATGCCCTGCTCAACGGCAAGGACAGCCAGAGCGCCATCGAGTTCGCCGTGGCTGCCTCGGCCCTGAAGCACTCCATCGAGGGCGACTTCAACCGTGTCACCGTGGCCGAGGTGGAGAAGCTGTCCGGCGGCGACGGCTCTGGCCGGGTGCAGCGGTAAATCTCTTCATCCCCTTCCTTTCCATAGCATGACCCCGGCAGCCAATTGCCGCCGGGGTCATGCAGTGTGTCAAAAAAGCCTCACAGAGTTTGCCGCCCGCAGGCGGCAAAGAAGTAAAATCATTTTCTCTTGCGATATGTGCGTGAGAGAAAATACTTCTCAGTCTGCTGTGCGCATAATTTGTGCGCCTATGGCACACAAATTATGCGCACAGCAGACTGCAACCTTTTGTCGGAAAAACCCGGAGGGTTTTTCCGACAGTCTCCATGACCCCGGCGGCCAATGGCCGCCGGGGTCATGCACTGTTTTCAGCTCCGGTGGTTTTCCCGCCGCATATACAGCAGCGGATAGGGACCGCCCTTCTCGTCGCAATCGGTCCGCCGATAAACCTCAACGGTAAAAGCCCACGGCATGAGGATTCTGTTCGTTCACCGTGGCCTCCTCTACGCCCATAAACGCCACCGGCTGCCCCTCCCGCTCAGCGATCAGCAGATGTCCACACCCGCCAAGGCCTGCGGTACATAGAGGCGCCGGATCTCCTGCTCCGACAAGAACAGGCGGGTGACCCGGACGGGTGCCTCCCACACCCCCAGCAGCTGCGCCATCAGTGCCGCCTCCCGCCGCCGCACCTCATACACACGGATCATATCCTTCTCCTTCCACGGAAAAAGGGACCGGGCATCGGCTCGGTCCCTCCCGTTGCTTTTCAGGCCAATCGGCCATAGATGCGGGTCAGCTTCCGGATGCGCTGCGCCAGCTCCGGCGTCAGCTCTCCCGGCAGCATCCGCCACTGCCAGTTGCCGGACTGAGTCCCCGGCTCGTTGGTGCGGTGTCCCGCCCCCAGTTCCAGATAGTCCTGCATCTGAGCCACAAACAGCTTGGCCACAGAACTCATGCCGCCCCGGATGATGCCCCGGTTGAAGCCCTCCTCGTCGTTAAGCCCCAGATACTCCTTGGCAAAGGCAATATCCGCCGGATCCGCCTCCTGCCGCCACAGGGCCAGCGGGCTGTTGTCATGGGTACCGGTATAGCAGATGCAGTTCTCCCCGTAGCTATGGGGCAGATAGCTGCTGGTATCACGGGAATCGAAGGCAAATTCCAGCACCTTCATGCCCGGCAGACCGGAATCCCGCAGCAGCTGCGCCACTTCCGGGGTGGGATAGCCCAGATCCTCAGCGATAAACTCCAGCTGCGGGAACCAACCGGTGAGCACACCCACCAGCGCCATGCCGGGGCCCTTGACCCACCGGCCGTTTTTGGCCGTCGTCTCGCCGTAGGGTACTGCCCAGTAGCTCTCGAAGCCCCGGAAGTGGTCGATGCGGATGACGTCATACAACTTCCCGGCGCCGTCGATGCGGCGGATCCACCAGCCGAAGCCGTCGGCCTGCATCCGATCCCAGCGATAGAGGGGGTTGCCCCACAGCTGGCCGTCGGCGCTAAAGTAGTCCGGCGGCACACCGGACACCTCCGTGGGGACGCACCGGTCATCCAACTGGAAATTCTCCGGCTCGGCCCACACATCGGCGGAGTCCATGGCCACATAGATGGGCAGGTCACCGATGATATGGATGTCCTTCCCGTGGAGATAGGTCCGCAGAGCCTCCCACTGCCGGAAGAACAAATACTGGATATAGGTGAACAGCTCCACATCCTCCCGCAGCAGGGTACGGTACTGCTCCAGTACCAACTGCGAGCGGCGCAGGCGGATGTCCTCATCCTCCCACTCCGTCCAGGAGCGCATCCCGAAATGGCGCTTGCAGGCCATGAACAGGGCGTAGTCCGGCAACCACCGGGCGTTCTCCGCCACAAAGGCCGTGACCTCCTCCCGGTCACGCTCCCAGCCCCGATTTTTGGCCTTGGACAGCAGCTTCAGCCGGCTGTTATACACAGCGCCGTAGTCCACATGGCGGGGGTCACTCCCCCAGCGGTAGGCCTTCACCTCCTGTTTCGTCAAAAGGCCGTCCTCCACCAGCAGGTCCGGATCGATGAAATAGGGGTTGCCGGCAAAGGTGGAAAAGCTCTGATAGGGGGAATCCCCATAGCTGGTGGGGCCAAGGGGCAGCATCTGCCAGTAGTGCTGGCCCGCCTCCGCCAGAAAGTCCGCAAAGTCATACGCCGCTTTGCCCAGCGTGCCGATGCCATAGGGGGACGGCAGGGAGAAAATGGGCATCAGAATGCCGCTGCTTCGATTCATAGGTAGTCACTCACTTACTTATAGAAATGCTTTGAAATACTTATCAGCCCCGCCCTCCGAGCGGAGGCTCTATGCTCCTTAGCCCTTCACGGCTCCGGCGGCCACGCCCTTGATGATGTGCTTCTGGCAGCACAGATAGAAGATAATGACCGGCAGGATGCTCAGCATGATCAGGGCCATGGTGGCGCCCATGTCCACGGTGCCGTAGCTGCCCTTGAGGTACTGAATGTGGATGGGGATGGTGCGGTACTGGTTGATGTCCAGCACCAGGCTGGGCAGCAGATAGTCGTTCCATACCCACATGATCTCCAGCACGCCCACGGAGATCATGGTGGGCTTGAGCATAGGCAGCACCACCCGGAAGAAGGTGCCCACCGGGCCGCAGCCGTCGATGGCGGCGGCCTCCTCGATCTCCAGCGGCAGACTCTTGACAAAGCCCGTGAACATAAACACGGCAAGGCCCGCACCGAAGCCCAAGTATACCACGGGGATGGTCCAGGGGGTGTTCAGATGCACCTGGTCCGCCGTCCGGGCCAGGGTATACATGACCATCTGGAAGGGCACCACCATGGAGAATACGCACAGGTAGTACACGATCTTGCTGACCAGGCTCCCCACCCGGGAGATGTACCACGCCGCCATGGACGTGCACAGCAGGATCAGCGCCGTGGAGGTAATGGTGATGAAGAAGCTGTAGAATACCACCTTATAAAAGGCGAAGTTGCCGAAGGTCATGCCCTTGACATAGTTCTTCAGCCCCACAAAGGATTCCGCCGTGGGCAGCTTGAAGGTCTCGGTGTTGACAAAGGCGTTGGCCTTCAGGGAGTTGATGAGCACCAGGAGCACCGGCATCAGATAGATCACGGAGATGATGGTGAACACCACCGTCAGCAGCGCCTGACGGCGCTCTCTGCGGCGCAGAGCTTCGGTTTTGATCATTGCTGCACCTCCTTGCGGCGGCTGGCCTGAAGCTGGATGATGCTGATGGCCGCCACCACGATGAAGAAGATCACGGCCTTGGCCTGACCCACGCCGCGGTTGCCGCCGCCGTTGGTGCCGAAGGCGTTGACGATGTTCAGGGCCAGCATTTCCGTTGTTTTGATGGTCTCTCCGTTGCCCAGCTGCTGGAAGGGACGCCCGTCGGTCAGGGCCAGGTTCTGGTCAAACAGCTTGAAGCCGTTGGTCAGGCTCAGGAACATACAGATGGTGATAGAGGGCATCACGTTGGGGATAGTGACCCGCCACAGGGTCTGCCAGCGGTTGGCGCCGTC